>OOCQ01000376.1_pt1 | contig 38795 bp, 20 predicted proteins | sample 1671121 | NCBI WGS metagenome assembly OOCQ01 (sample SAMN06348124, study PRJEB24527) | human gut metagenome | biome: human gut; feature: ankylosing spondylitis patient; material: feces | host: Homo sapiens | place: China | collected 2015-10 | reverse complement strand
TTTTATGAAATTGATAGTGTCTACCTTTCTAGTTTATAAAGTAAAAAAGTGTCTATTGAAATCAGGAAAAGTCAGTTCATCAAATGGTCCTCTATGCCCTCCGGCTGGTCTGCCTGTGCCCGTTACACGGGCATCCGTAGCCCGATAAGTGGGCATCGGCTACCCCTTTACTGGGCAACGAGTGCCCAAATGTTGTACTTATTTTTGGGCAATATTCTTTTGATTCTTTGCGATATTTAAAATGCCTTTTTGCTATGCTTAAAATGACTTTTTCTGATGTTTAAACAGTTTAAACAGGTTTAAACTGGCTTTTCTTAACGTTTAAACAAGCTTTTCGCATGCTTTGTATTATCTTTAATGATACTTCTATGATTTTTAATGATACTTCTATGATACTTCTTTCTACTTTTTGCAAGAAGTCTCATTAGTTATAAATATCTTTATATCAACGATATAACGTGATATTTGCGGCTAAAAATGAGACTATGAGACTTTTTTCTAAAAAAAATATATACGTGTGCGTAAAGAAGGATTAAGATTACAGAAAGAGGGTGTGTCAAAAGTCCAAGACACACCCTCTTTTCATATTTACTCAGCTCCTTGATGATTTTCTCAAGTTACTTAATATTCAATAGAAACATCCAGTTTCTTCAAATCCTTATCTGCCGAACTGCTGCCGTAATAAACCTCATACTTTCCTGCCTTGGCACGGACGGTATTGGTTGCAGCATCGAAGAGTTCGAAGTTTCTGCTATCCAGCGTAATGACAGCCTCAGCAGTCTTTCCTGCCTTCACCTCCACTCTCTCGAAAGCCTTCAAGCTCTTCAATGGTCCTTCGGTATCGGTAGGATCCTTCACATACACCTGCACCACCTCGGTTCCATCCTTCTTTCCTACATTGCTTACCGGTACCTTCAGCGTAATCTTCTCACCCTTCTTCAAGATAGAGTTGGAAAGTGTAGCATCGCCTATACGGAAAGAAGTGTAGCTTAAACCATATCCGAATGGGAAGAGCGCATCGTTCATATAACGATAGGTTCTGCCCTTCATGCTGTAATCCTTGAAATCAGGCAACTGCTCTGAATTCTTATAGAACGTAATAGGCAACTTGCCGGCAGGATTGTACTCTCCGAAGAGAACACGAGCCACTGCCTCACCACCTTCCTGACCAGGATACCAGGCCTGGAGAATGGCATCGCAACTCTCTGTTTCTGGAGTCAAGGCGATAGCAGAACCCGAACAGTTGACAAAGACAACCTTTTTGCCCGCCTCCTTCAAAGCCTTCAGGAAATTGCGCTGAACCTTAGGCAATTCGATGTTGGTGCGGTCACCACCCTTGAAGCCAGAAATCTCGATAGGCATTTCCTCACCTTCCAACTGTGGAGAGATGCCACCTACGAAGACTACTGTCTCGCAATCCTTCAACTGCTTGAGCGAAGCCTGATAGTCGATAGGATTCTCATGACCGATATTGATCTTCATATTGGCATTATAGTTAGGCATCTCAGCATATCGTATTTCTATCTGATACTCCTTACCTTTCTCGCCATCAAACTCAATACGAGATTGCGCAGTACGCCAATCGCTCTTCTCTGCCTTTTTCTCACCATTCAGATAAACCTCATAATGACCGCAGGCAGCCACATCGAGCAATACCTTGGCATTCTGCTTAGGACGGAATACGGTTTCATACTTGGCAGAAAAGCCCGTCAACTTCACATTAGGAGCAAATGAATGCTGACCATAGGTAGTTACCTGCACAGGATTCTTTTCCTGGGTGATGGTAACAGGCTTACCGGTCATTTCACGATTGTTCCAGAAAGTGCCCTTAAAGCCCATCTTGCCATCCATGCTACACTGGTCGAAGTAAGAATCCAAAGTCTGGTCGTTCACCAGGTCGCACCCCTTAAAGGTGACGACCTGGTTTTTCTTCAAACGACTCTTGATACCATCCAGGATGGTAATTGTCTGTCGTGGAGTACCATTATAGTTTCCCCACATCATCGGTTCGTTATCCACATTTGGTCCGATGAAAGCAATCTTCTTTACCTTTTTATCGAGAGGTAATACCTCATTCTTGTTTTGGAGCAGCGTCATGGTCTGCAGAGCCATATCGAGCGAGAGCTGGCGATGCGCCTTGCTGCAAAGCACAGATACAGGAATCTTCGACCATGATACTATCTTGTTGTCATCCATCTCACCCAAGTCGAAACGACCTTCGAGCAGACGAATCACATGCTTATCAACTTCTTCTTCAGTCAGGGCACCATACTTCACAGCCTCTGGCACCGATTTATATACATAATTAAATCCACATTCTACATCGGTTCCAGCCAATACACCCTTAGCTGCTGCATTTTTGGCATTGCTCGAAACCTTATGATTCTCCCAGAAATCAGTAACAGCACCACAGTCGGAAACTACCAGGTACTTGAATCCCCACTCATCCCTGAGAATCTGCTGCAAAAGGCGGGTGTTGCCGCAGCATGGTTCATCATCCCAACGCTGATAGGCACACATCACCTCACGCACCTTTGCATCCTGCACAAGCGATTTGAAGGCAGGCATATAAGTTTCCCAAAGGTCGCGCGGTGTAACATCGGTAATATTGTCTGTATGGCGAGCCCATTCTGGTCCGCTATGAATTGCATAGTGCTTGGCACAAGCCCAGAGTTTGCGGTATTTCGTATCTTCAGGTCCCTGCAATCCGCGCACCACGGCACATCCCATCCTACTGGTAAGATAAGGATCCTCGCCATAGGTTTCCTGTCCACGTCCCCAGCGAGGATCACGGAAGATATTCACGTTTGGAGTCCAGACAGAGAGGGCATGGAAACGGGTTACATCTCCTCCCTTCTGCTGCAGTTCATTCCATTTGGCACGCATTTCATCAGATGTTGCATCAAAGACTCTATACACCATTCCGTCGTTAAACGATGCTGCCATTCCGATAGGTTCCGGAAAGACGGTTACATCTCCCATGTTCGCCACACCATGCAGTGCTTCGCTCCACCACTGGAATCTCTTGATTCCCAATCGTGGAATAGCAGGCGAATCATCCAGCATCAGAGAAGCTTTCTCTTCCAAAGTGAGACGACCACATAAATCTACCGCTCTCTCATGAGCCGAGAGGGCTGGATTCTGATAAGGCAACTGCTGCGCTGAGGCATTGCCGGAGGACATAGTCAGCACAAACATCAAAGCTGCGTATATAACATTCTTGTTCATTGTAATTACTATTAAGCTATTTGTATATTAAATTGTTATTTGCGATGCAAAGGTAAACAAAAAAGCAGAATACTATTTTTTCACAAGTATCAAATACTTTCAATGATGTAACTTACATCTGTACCTTTACAGCCTTTCCGTCATATTCCACACTCTTGCTTGCCTGCATAGGCTGATCGCCCGCACCACTATTGGCACCCACTAGTACGATGTGGAATCTGCGATGCTGGAGCATTCCCTTATAGCTGCCCTTGCGTGGTGCGATGTTCAGGGTTCTGTCTGCTTCATTCCAAACAAACTTGATTTCAGAGAATTTACCCTTCTCATAGTTGTAGTTGTCACCCTCGTCCTCATAGAGCGTAAACGAACCGTCTGCACCAGGATAGACACGGATTTCCAGCTCATCCCAAGGCTTCTCTGAACTATACTGCACTTCAGGACCGAATGGTAGGATGGTACCTGCCTTGATGAATACAGGCATGATGTCGATAGGACAAAGGCGCTGGATATCCTGACCGCCCTCATACTGGGTGTTGCTCCAGAAATCATACCATTTATTACCCTTTGGCAAGTAAACATTCACAGGCGCAGCTGCCTTCCTTACATCAGGATAGATGATATGACCCTTCTTCTCCTTATCCTTCCAGGTGTATAAAGGATCGGTTACCGGCTTCACCAGGATGTTGCGGCCGAAGAGATACTCATCGTTCAGGCGGGAAGCCTTCTTGTCGTGGGCATAATCCATCACCAAGGCACGCATCATGCTTCCGCTATTCTGTACACAGTCGCCAGCCGTACTGTAGATATAAGGCAAAAGGCGATAGCGCAGCTTGATGGCCTTAATCATAGCATCATAAGCCCAGTCGCCCTGCTTTCCGAATTCATACAGTTCGCTTACCATCGGTGAGGAACAGTGGTTGCGCATCAATGGCATGAAGGTTCCCCACTGCATCCAGCGGGTCTGCAATTCCTGAATGGCAGGGTTCTTTGGATTCTGTTCAAACTCCCAGTAGAAGAAACCACCCAGGTCGGTGTTCCAGAATGGGATACCGCAGAGCGAGAAGTTCAAGCCCGATGGTATCTGATTCTTCATCTCGTTCCAGGAAGCCAGCACATCACCGCTCCAGCAGAGGGTGCCATAATGCTGAATACCGAAACTGCCGCTTCGGGTCATCTGGAGCGAACGCTTTGTGTTGCCCTTCATCGCTCTCTGGTGTTCGTAGATGCTCTTGTTGTGCAACAATGGGAAGGCGTTCTTCACGCCCAACCATGAACCATCGAAGGTCTGATAGTTCTCATCGCCCGGCTTCTCAAAATGGTCTGGCTCCGTAGAATCGGTCCACCAGGCATCAAAGCCCATCTGGTAGAGATGAGTAAGATACTTCCAATAGAGGTTGCGAGCCTTCGGATTGAAGACATCGTATGGCATCACACCACTGTTTCTTGGCCAGGTATCGAAAGGAAGGAGGGCATTCATCTTCTTCAGTTCACGATACTGCTCTGTCCAAGGACCGAAACTTGCCCAGATGGAAATCATCAGATGGGCATCGTTCTTGTGAACATACTTCACCATCTCTTCCGGGCTCTTCAGGCGGGGTTCTCCCTGCGCCTTCATCTGCTTCATATCGGTAGGAAGATACTTGGCATAGGCTGGGTCGCCCACCTTATTTATATAATATGGGTTCTGGAACTTCATTGCATTCCAGTTGGAGTCGCATCCCCAATACTGCCAGTCCTGCACGATGGCATCAGTAGGAATCTTCAGTTCGCGATACTTATCCAATACGCCAGCCAGTTCATCGCTGGTCTTATAGCGATCACGGCATTGCCAGAAACCCATCGCCCATTTCGGGAACATCGTAGCCTGTCCGGTGAGTTCACGGATGCTGGCGATGACTCCATCTTGCGTACCATCCTTATACATGAAATAGTAGTCGGCGCAGGTTCCCACTTCACTGGTAAAGGAAGTGCATGATGGCTGGTTGCTATTGTTCCTGGATGCTACGATATCATTGAAATAGGTTTTTCCTGCATTGTCCCAGTAAAGACCATAGCCCTTCTCGCTGGTGAAATAAGGGATGGCGATATAGGTGTTATGATTCCAGAGTTCAATATTCTGTCGGCCACGCAGATTCATGTAAACATCACGCAACTGTCCCAGACCATAGATGGCCTCGTCATCAGCAAGACGGAAGTCCTGCTCTATGCGGTACTTGCCCTTGTTGGCTTCATCCTTGCGGGCTTCCAGACGGGTCTTCGTGTCGGTAAGCAGCAGCTTTCCATCCTTCGAAAGGAAGCGGATTTCACCAGTCTGCTGATTCAGTTCAACGGAGATAAAACCAGAGTTTATTTTTACAATATCACCATTTTCCTGTATTTGAACGCCCTTCATCTGCTGAGGTTTCAAGATGACAGAATAGCTTTTCTTCTGCACAGGAGCACCAAGTCCGGCATCAGATTTCAAGATGCGGACGATGGATGGAGAATAGAATTCGATGGTTACATTCTGCTGAGCCACCTGACGGGTGATAGACTTGGCAGCCGCACCTTTCTGGGTGCCTGCCACCTTTACGATCTTGGCGCTGAGTTCACTTGGAACGCCAACGGCAGCGATGCCCAAAAGGGCAATGAAAGATAAATTCTTTAGCATACTTCTGTTTATTTTATTAGAGGGTTTATGATTTGTACTGTTCCAAATACATAAGATTGTATTTCGACTGCAAAAGTAATGCTAAATGGTGAAAAAGGGATAAAACAAATGAAGATTCGAGTGGTACATTTGTTGAATCATACCGAAAAAGCCCCCTTTTTAGGGCTATTCCGGCATCATTTATCTATATTCAGAAGGCAATACGCCAAATTCCTTCTTAAAACACTTGGTGAAATAGCTGGGCGAACTGAAACCCGTTCGCTCGGCAATTTCATTCACGGTGAGCTTTCCTTCCTGAAGCAAGGCAGCTGCACGACGAAGGCGGATGCTGCGGATAAATGCCACAGGAGTAGTATCAGTCAGAGCCGTCAACTTTTTATAGAGTCCCGTCCGCTCCATGCAGAGGTCCTGTGCCAGTTGCTCCACGCCATATTCGCCATCTTCCAGATGCTGCTCTATCAGAGTACGCACCTTAAGAATCAGCTCGGGCTCCCGATTGATAGCTTCGGCTGTTTCCAGTAGTAGGCTATCCTCTGGCAAGGAAGGAATGTTATCTTTTGTGGAATCGGTATTTATTACATTTATTTTCTTTCCTCTACGAAGATAAAGAATGATGATGCCCACCAGAATCACGAGGAAAAACACCAAGCCAGCTATCGCCCATCCCGACTTCCACCAGGGTTGGTCTATGGTAAAAAAGAGACCCAACATAGGCGAAACATAAATCAGACCATCGTGATAGGTTCCCAGCCAGATGGCTCCTTCCTTATCCCGATAAACCGTATTGATGCCCGTGGTGAGGGATTTTCCATCAGGCAAAGCCAATTCCTTTACCTCGCGTGGAGTAGTTCCCAGCTTGAAGTCGAACATCAGATAACCATGCTGACTGCTAATCAAAGCCTGATTGTCTGATGACATATTCAATGTATGCAAGAGGTAATCGCATGTGTATATCCTGGAATATTTCCGGGTTTCCGGATTAAAATGCAGGAAGATGGAAGCATCCGTCTTGTTCTTTTCATCACGTCCGGTTCTTATCTGGTAAAACTGTCCGTTCGGTGTCTGAACGGTGAGTGAGGTAATTCTGTAGCACTGGACTTCTGATGCAGAATAGGCAGAAGCGGTATAGGTCAGCTTATCATTCTGAAAAACCGCCACGATTCCTGAATCCATGAAAGCATAAACCTGTCTGCCATCGGTATCCAGATCCTGCAGACATCCCCATTCTTTCTTCAACCTGATAAGATTGCCATCCTGCGTATTGAGCAGCGAATCACCCATAACAACCCAGACATTCTTCCTGCTATCTACAAACAGATCCTGAATGTCATTCCGGGTCGGGCCGTTTCGCATCATTTTCATCTTATCCTCTTTTCCTTTTCCTGACAGAGCGTCAAGGGGATGTTCCAGAATTCTGCCCTCTGCAAGCAGAATACAGAATATCTTCTGGTATTCCTTTACCCATAACCTGTCATGGCTATCGGCATAAAGATGCGTATGCCCCTTGTATTTCATAATGGTTTCTGCCTTTTCTTCAGGAAGGGGAATAAAGGAGAAACGCCTTCCATCATAGAGATTGATGCCCTTGGGAGTTCTCACCACCAACCTGCCATCTGCCAACTGTATCATCTGTAGAATACAATTATCAGAAAGGCCCTGTCGGGTATTGAGCACATAGAAATAATCGTTTGTCTCTACCTTCTGGGCTGAGCTGGTAAGTATCCAGCCCCAAAAGCAGAGAAAAGCGATGCATAGCCTGATGATATATGGTTTATTTCCCTTCATATTCTCAACTATTCCGTTTTATTATTCAAGAAATAAATCGGTGAACGGGGAGTACCATCCTTTACCAACAAGCCTTTGGCTATGAAGTGATTTATCCACTTTTGTGCCATATGGCGAGACAGTCCAAACAGTATCCTCATGAGTTTGATAGTGAGATAACGGTTCTTCTGGAAATATTCCTGCAATTTTGCCCAAAGCTTCTCTTCTGTAAAAATAGTTGAACGACTGGAATACTGGGAACGGACGAAATGGATATTTCTATCTATTTCCCTCAACAGCCCAGCCTCCGGACGGAAATTGATTCCCCGCAAACGTACTTCCTTTCCCGTAATCTTCTTATTAGGCTTATCCGCAGGCATTTCCAGGTTTACAGCAAGCGAGAAATATCCCAGTTCGGGAATATAAACCCTGCGTCCCATAGAAAATTCAGACACGACAATGTCATGAAGTTCAGACAACACTGCAGCCACATCACCCTTGGTGAGTGAACATCTTTGCTGGATGGTAGCTTCCAGTTCGTGAGCCGTCATCGCCTCATACTGCTTCAATCGAACGTATTTACGTTCCTCACCACTACCCTCAGCATTGGTAATAGTATAAACATCATACTTTAAGTCCATAGTTGCTTTGTTTTATTATCTTCTGCAAATATATGAAATAATCACAGAAGCTGTATCTATTGATCATAAGAATTAGATTTATTTAATAGTTGGCAATTGCCAGCAAGGTTGCTGGCATATGGCAGCAACCTTGCGGATATATGACAGCAAGATTGCCGGCAGCTGCCGACAACCACACAGAACTGTATTTAAGAAGTAAATAATACAGGTTTCTAAGACCATTAAAATAACTTATTCCAGTTTTGAAGTTCAGGAGTTAAAGAAGTTAAAGGAGTTATCGCTCCCTACGGTCGCTGAGGAGTTAAGACAATAGTCTTTTTGGCATAGTTTTTAAACTGAAAAATATACGTCTTAACTCCTTAACTTCCTTAACTCCTTTAACTTCCTTAACTCCTTTAACTTCCTGATATGCACAAATTCAGTAACTTATCAAATCATAATTGATTTATTGTTGTCTGAAATTCCATTTAGAATTATCGCTGTTGAAATCGAAGGGAGCCAAGCCTGGGGTACAGTCGCCGAGTGAAACCAATGCCAGTTTCTCTTCAGTGTCTGGCACAGCCTTAGGCATGATGCGATAGGTGCCATCGGTGAGCTGTTCGATGCGCCAAAGCTGGGCATCTTCACCCGTAAACTCAGGTTTGGCGATGACATCATGCTGAGCGGTTGCGGTAAGATAACGGGTAGTGCCTTCTATGCAGATTTTATAATAAGGACCACCCAGATAACCACCCTTTCCGGCAGGCATGATACTCCACTTCTGATGAGGACGGAACATATAATCGTTCATTCTTACCTTTACCTCGCCCTTAGGCCATTCTGCCTCTACCTCCTTCAAGGTCTGAGGCTCGATATTCTTCAAAGGCTTGGTTGGCTTTATCCAGAAAGGTTCGATATCCCGCTGCATTCTCACGAAATCTACGGCAATCTCCAGGGCATAGCCTCTTCGTTCCGATTCTATCTCGTAGGTTCCGGCATGAAATTCATCACCAGCCACAGGCCAGTCGTTCTTCCACAACAAAGGACGGATAGCCAACACGCTTCGTCCTCCCTGTCTGAAATCAGACTCATAGTGGAACGACATCTTTTCTACACCTTCTTCCTCGATATAGCGCCCGAAGTGACCGGGACCCGTCTTCAGATTGTTGGCAGCAATCACCATCTTTCCACCGCCCTGCAACATCTCTCTGCCCACATTATCTACGTATGGACCGGTTATCTTTCGCGAACGTCCCACCACGATATTGTAGGTAGAATTAGGACCATCGCAACAGGTGCCATGAGTGCCGAGAAGATAATACCAGCCGTTGCGGTAAATCAAATCAGTAGCTTCACAGTCGATGGCGATATTGACGGGTTCGTTGCCTTCCATCCGCTGACCTGTCTTCGGATCAAGTTCTACCAGACGGATAAATCCGAAATAGGTACCATAGCTGAGCCAGAGTCTGCCGGTAGTAGGGTCGAGCAACAAGCCCGCATCAATGGCATCACAATCTTCATCATCCAATGAAGAAGCTACCACCACCGGTTCAGTATATTTGAAATCAGGCGATTTCGGATCGAGCGTTTTGTTCCACATCGTCAGGACATCACCGCGATGACTGCCACCCAATCCACCACCCGTAGCACTGTAGGCTACAAGATAACGGTCGCCTATCTTCAACACATCAGGAGCCGCTCCTCTGCCGGGACGAACAGCACCACCCTGCCAGGTCCAGCCATCCTCCGACCAGAGTCCGCCTTCACCCGTTCCAAAGGTATAATACTTTCCATCACACAGGGCAATGGTAGAAGGGTCATGAATGAAAGGTTCGCCAATCTGGGCTTCTGCCTCGTAAGCAGAAGAAGACAACAAGGCAACCCAAGCAGCGACATAAAGTTTCTGCTGAGCAGCAACCGGGCTAAAATATCTGAAAAATATATTGTTCTGTTTCATAACTTTCTCTATTGATTGCACTACTTTACAAGAACAGACAGGTTTCTGACAGGCTTGCCTTGTCCGTCGATGAATCGGACACAGAAGTCACTCATACCAGGACCATTGATGACTGCACCACGAAGGATATTTCTACCTTTCTTCAAGATAAGCTTCTTAGAAACCACATCATCGCGAACCATCCTTCGGTCGCCTTCGAGCATCACCGCCTCCTCACCATTGAGCCACCACATGGAAGCACCATTCGAGCCAACAGACAAGCGGACGTCTTTCATCTCCTCAGGGCAATCGATAATGGTAACCGCCCAGAACAAGACACCATACTTGGACTTCTTAAACGAAGTAGCGAAACGGAAGAGCTTCACATTAAACAGTTTACTATCCAGCGCATGCCATTTCAGTTTTTCCTTGCCCACCTTCACGACGGCTCCATCCTTAGGAACTGTTTCCATCTGTTTAGGGAAATACTGCGTATGGAATATCTCCTTCAGATAAGAATCAGTAAAAACGACATTGCTCTTGACCGGCATAGAGATTGGCTCCAGAAGCAACCATCTCTGAATAAAGCCAGCCGCATTGGGCACGACGGGCTGCTTGCCGACAGGTCCGAAATAAGGATTGATGTCTGCAGGTAAATTCCTATTTTGGGCATCCGCAGAGGAATGCCCAAAAAGGAATACACATAAACAAAACACTCTTACTATTTTATTGAAAAAGTTGTTCATAGACTATTCTTTTTATTTTTGAGGTTCGATAATTTAAAGCAACCAAACAGATAGTCAACATTGCACACATCCATGTTTTCATACACAAATTCCTTTAAAGAAGAAAAAAGGGGGTGCTTCTTTTCAAAACACCCCCTAATTGTCAAACTAATCTATAGTTTCGGGATTTCTTTTATATTATCTTATTGATTTCCTGTCTTGTTACTTGAACAGATGTGGCACAAATTCCTTCAGGCAGCGGCGCCAGGTAAGCCACTCATGATGAGTACCAGGAGAAACATAGACATCAAGCTTGATGCCCAGGTCCTTCAATTCCTTCGCCATCTTCTCCGTGCCGAAGTTCTCTTCTGAACCGCAGCCCATGAACATATAGTTTATCTGGCTGTTGAACTTCGCTGCATCGGCAAAAACGCCGTTGAAGCAGGTCTTGACATCCACACCGAAAAGTGCTCCGCTGAAGGTTCCCAGGGCAGAGAACTTATCCAAGTTCGGCAACACGGTGTTGAAAGTCTGGCAACCGCCCCACGACAAACCAGCCATCGCACGATGCTCTCTGTCGGTATAGGTTCGGAACTTTTGGTCTATCATCGGAATCAGATCTTTGATGATGACATCGTAGAAAGATTCTCCATAATGCTTGCGCTCCTCATCTACATTCTTACCAGGACGTGGCACGAAAGGCTGCTTTACATCGCCACTCTCCATCACCACAATCATTGGCTCAGCCTTGCCTTCGGCAATGAGATTGTCCATGATGTGCTGCATATAGCCCTGATGGCTCCAGCCCGTCTCGTCCTCACCCATTCCGTGCTGCAGATAGAGCACAGGATAGCGCTTGTTCAAATTGGTTTCATATTCTGCCGGCGTATAAACCATGGCTCTGCGGAACTTGCCCTGAGATGCAGCATAGTAAGATACCGAACGAACCTGACCCTGTGCTACTCCCTGCTGAGGACGATAGTAGTTGCCTTCGGCTCCCTCAGGAACCTCCAGACCACTCGCCTCTCGGCAGCAGCCGAAGTAGGTTTCGCTAGCAGGATCTACTACCTGTACACCATCCACGTTCAGGAAATAATAGTGGAAGCCCACTACCAATGGGTCTGAAACACCATACCAGTCACCGTCGAAATCCTTCTTCATCGGATACTTCTTTCCGCAGATGTCGAAGATAACCTGCTTTGCCTCTGGAGCATGGAGCTTGACGTAGGCACGGCGATCTTTATCCACACGTGGATAGTTGGCATCCGGAATGATGCCGAGCAGCGAGAGCATCATATTGGCATAACGCTTACCCATGGTGCGATAGCTTTCGGCGATGAAATGCAGACCATCGCCACGCTGCGGACATCCCTTGGAAGAGATGACGTGGGCAGTAGGGATGGTCTTGGCGATATCATCCACAATGGCGATATGCTTCCAGCAGATTCCGCCCTGGTCTTTCTGAACGGTTTCGCCCACGAGCAAAGGTACATCCTCTGCCTTCAGGTGCAACTCTTTCAGAATATCGTTATACACGGTCTTCACACGGTTAGGCCAGTTGACATCACCATTGTTGGTTTCTCCCTGATGCAGCAGGATTCCCTTGATGACACCCTGCTTCTGGGCTATCTTGGCAAGCTCGATGAGTCGGGCATATGGATTGCCGTTATACTGGGAAGCGAAGTTCTTCATCCAGTCGGGCTGCTTCTTCAGGTACGCCTTACAGGTACGCTTGTCGAAGAGGTCGATGCTGGCACCGCCCACAGCCACGGTGATGGTTCCCACCTTGATGCTGTCGGGCAGATTGTCAACCATCTTTCTTCCGAAATAATCTACAGGAGTGAGGCCAGTGGTTGGTCTTGCCTGCGGAGGGACTGCGGTATGCCACTGTCCCTTTTTCCATCCAGCCTTTTCATCATCCACGGCATACATTGCCATGAATCTTGGATTCACACCTGTTCGGTCGATGTCTTCGATATTGGCATTTCCCTCCATGTTCGACTGTCCGAAGCAGAGATAAATCTGAAAGTTTGGGTCAGGCTTATTCTGCGCCTTCGCCCCGTTTTTCTGTGCCATCATCGTCATCGGGAGGCACATCATCAGCATTGATGCCACGAATGATAATTTATTCATTTCGTTCAGCTTTTTATTTATAATTTCACCTGTTATTTGAGAACCATCTTTTTACCATCCTTGATCACGATACCCTTGTAGCCCTTGGCTACCTGCTGACCGGCAAGATTGAAAGCCTTGCCATCCTGCAGCTTGACATTCTCGATATTAGAGATGCCTGTGGTTGTAGTAATCAACCAGGCACCGAGCACAGAAACCTTTGCAGGATTCTTTTCTGGGTCGGTATATTGGATACCCATAGTCTTGATGACAGCATCTTCCTTAGTGGTGAAGGTTGTCTCGTCGCTGCCGTTGAATGAAGGCCACTCAGAATCCACTCCCTTCTCGTAATCTACACACATTTGGACATTTGGGGTTGGCTCAGCCAGTTTCACCTTCACGGTAACATTGCTCTTACCAGCCAAACCGTTGATGGCGAGCTGCTGCCACTGACCATCGAATGATACCACACCTTTATAAGATACTGTGTTATCAGTACCAGCCCAACCTGTGAAGGTGGCATCAATTTTCTTTTCAGTACCGTCAGCAGCAACCAAAATCATCTTCTTAACTTTCAGGTTCACTTCCTCAGCATCGGTATGCTGCACGCTTACACCTACGATGTAAGGATGCTCCTGGTCGAAAGAAAGTTCAAACTTCTTGGTAGTTCCATCGCCCTTGGCACGACCAAAAGCAGCAGTAGCCTCACCTTCAGCATCAGCAGAAGTCTTCCAAGTATAGTTCACCTGGAAGTTGGCAGGAAGCGGCTCTTCGAACTCAAGGATATACTTAGGATAATCTGCAGAGTTGACGTTGCAGGCAAACTCTGCTGCACCCCACTGCTTGGAGATAGTGAAGTCATAAACATCAGCATCACCGGCAAAACCGGCATTCCAGCCACCACCCAAAACAAGAGGAGTCTCTGTCTGAGCATTCACACTTGCAGCCATCAGGACTGCTGCCATCAAAGTAAATAACTTTTTCATAAGCTTTACAATTTGTTATTAAGTTAATAAATTATGTTATAAGATTGAGTTGTTTCTCAAATCTGTTGGCAAAAGTAGTATAAAAAGTCGGTTATAACTTTATGTAGTGTTACAAATAGTTTATGAAAAAGGGAAAAGGGATATAAAATGAGCTATTTCCTATATAAAGCAACATTTTATACTATATGAAAAAGGTTGACCGTGTCATCACAACACAGCCAACCTTAACGACTAACATCTTTTTTCGGTTAATCTTTGTATGATAATACTTTATCTGGATTGAAATTATGCAGCCAAATTAAAGATTTTGGCACGAAAACGCACTTTTTCTCGAAAAAAAAGTGAGAAAAAGTGCGTTTTCGTGCCATTTTAAGGAAAAATATCGTAATTTTGCAGTCGAACCAAAACATTAGAAGTATGAAAGCAGATTTAATAATCGGACGAGATAAAGAAAAGGCAGAGCTTCAACGTTGTATAGACTCAGATCGCTCTGAACTTGTTATCGTTTATGGTAGAAGACGTGTCGGCAAGACTTATCTAGTAGATGAATTCTTTGGTCGGAAGTACGACTTCACTTTCGTTGGAGGACACAATCTCCCCCAACGCACCCAATTGCGCAGTTTTGCCAAAGCATTAAAACAAGCCATGGGCGAGACATCAGCTCGCAAATTATCAGATTGGTTTGATGCCTTTGATGTTTTGGAAGAATATCTGTCATCCTTGCCAGAAGACCGCAAAAAGATAATCTTTGTAGACGAAATGCCTTGGATAGATTCCTTGCGTTCCGACTTCACCCCAGCATTTGAAAACTTTTGGAATGGATGGGCAGCCCGTCGTCGCGATATAGTTTTCATCGCTAGCGGTTCTGCCACATCATGGATGGTAGACAAGCTCATAGAAAACCAAGGAGGTCTGCATTCTCGCATCACTTGCCAGATATATTTACGCCCATTTACTTTGTATGAGACAGAACTATACCTAAAATCGCGGGGATGCTCTTGGGATCGCTTCCAGATAGCCCAATGCTATATGTTCTTTGGAGGCATTCCTTTTTATCTGAGTTTAATAGATCCAAGTCTTAGCCTTGTACAGAATGTTGATGCCCTGTGCTTTAACAAGGGAGGGGCACTAAGACAAGAATTTGACGAATTATATGGAGCCTTATTTACTCATGCAGACAATTACATCAAGGTGGTCAGGCTCTTGGCTAATCATAAAGGCGGCATGACAAATGCAGAAATTGCTAAAGCAGCCAAACTGGACGGAAAGAAGTTGTGCCAGATATTAAAGAATCTGGAGAGATGTGACTTCATCATGAAGTTCAGATATTATGGCAAGAAGACGCAAAACCGCCTATATAAGTTGACAGACTTTTATACCTTATTTTATTTAAAGTATATAGAGCCCAATATCGACTCCTTTGATGAGCAATGGTGGAGCAAGCATTATCTCTCTCACAGTGTTGAGGCATGGCAAGGTTTAACTTTCGAATTACTCTGTTTGTTCCATATCAGCCAAATACGCAAGGCATTGAATATTGGTGGCGTGGCTAGCGAGGCTTACATTTGGTTTGACAAGGCTGACAAAACCAAGAATCAGAGAGGAGCCCAAATAGATCTCATCATAGAGCGTGCCGACCGAGTCATCAACCTCTGCGAGATGAAATTTAGTCAAGCCCAATACAAAATTTCAGCAGATTATGAGATAAAGCTGCGCAATAGGATGGAATTATTCAGAGACCGAACCCATTGCACAAAATCATTGGTAAATACCTTTGTCACAACATTTGGTGTTGCCAATGGCATCCATTCAAGTATAGTAAACAGCGAAGTCACACTAGACAATCTCTTTCAAGAATGACACATAGGAAGGTCGATCGAGCCTTACGGCTCAACCGACCTTCTCATTTAGATTTTTATTGCTTAACAAAAGAATAAGTTTTCTCCGTTCCATCCTCATAACGCGTCTTCACAATGTTCAAGCCATGCTGAGGTATCGGTAACTTTACACCTAACACATTATAAAACTGGCGAGAAACAATACGTTTAGTCTTCGACTCTACTTGCTCAATGGCAGTCAAATCGTTGAATTTATTTTCATCAACAGTCTCTTCTGTCGAGAACCAATCCACATCCACATAGCCTCCATTCTGCTGGGTTGCATAATTAAAGATGGCAAAGCGATTGCCTGTGAATATCTTGAGGGTATAGCGCATCTCGGTTTCGATGTTTTTGCCCAAATCATACCACTTCTGATTGTCCCAACTGATATAGAACTTCAATTTATTGGTTTTGAAATTGGCCACTGCCCGAAGATAAATCTTATCGTTGTGTGAAGCGGTAGATGTACTAAACGTCCTATAATGTTCCGCATCATCTACTACACCCTGCCAATCAGCCTTTGGTTCCCACCAAGGAGCACGATAGTAAACCACTCTTTTCTTGCCGTCGATCATCTTTACTGCAACATAAGCATGGGGGTCTTGGAATACACAAAGCCCAGCCACATCACCTTCCTTCATATGGGATACATCTAAGCAAATCGTGCCATACGTATCGGTGGAAGTAGAGGCACCCTCCTTATCGTATCCAAACATGCGTTGGGTCAAGGTATTGCGCGCCTGTAAGAATTCGTTGAGCTTGGTGTCGGTGCCTTCCTTCACAATGCCCGACGTGTATAAGCGCAAGAATCCAGGTCGTTCGGTCAAAGACCATGCCGAATTGTCAGGATTGTGGTTCCATTCCCACTGCATCCCAAGCTTGTCGGTGTTGAAACCATCATTGGTTGGCAAGTATGTTTTTGGATATTCCTTACCTACATTAGGCTTCTTGTACGACTTACCACCCTTGCTCACATCAATGCCATTGTTACCGAGAATAGGCCATCCATCTTTCCAAACCACAGGTTCGAGATACGGAATACGCCCGATAGTACCTGCATCCTTGAAGAGAATCGTCCACCATTCGCCTGTCTGCGTCTGTACCAATCCCCCTTGATGGATGTCCTGCTTTTCGAAAAGCAATCCATCGTGCTCCTCGTATGGTCCGAACGGATTCTTGGAACGGAAGATGGTTTGGCTATGGTCATAACCTCCACCGTATGTGGCATAGATATAATAGTAATCACCGATATGATACATGTGACTACCCTCCAATCCAGAGTTTGGCTTATTGATAATCCGCTTAGAGGAACCGATGGCATTGAAGTTTTCATCCAACTCGGTCACACTGATTTCATTGATACCTGCCACCACAAAGCGGCGTCCCGTTGCCTCATCTAAGAGAAGACCAGAATCATAATAGAAGCCATTCAGTTTTTGCACCTTCCACTCACCCTCAGGGTCTGTAGCCGTCAAGAGGAAGTCACCACCATCGGCAAACTTTTCATGGTTGAAGGCGATGAAGTGAAGGTAAAACTTACCTTGGTAGTATTTCAGACTAGGAGCCCATTGCCCTTTGGAATACTGATTATATCCATTCTGGAGATTAAAAGGCTCCGACTCCGCTATTTTTTGGAGAGGATTGGCACAATATTCCCAGTTCACCAAGTCGTGCGACTTCAAGATTGTCGCACCAGGGAAATAGAACATTGTGGTAGATACATAATAATAGGTATCCCCCACGCGGATAATGTCAGGGTCAGGAAAGTCTGAGTTGATGATTGGATTGGTATAAGTACCATCACCATTGTCAGCACACCACTGCTTGGCATAATTTTGCGCATTCACCTGCAAAGACACCAATAAACCTGCTAAAATTATCAGTTTCTTCATCATTCAATTTATTGAGTTTAGTTTTTCAAAGATATGCCTTTTACACTCAACGCCTTTGCGTGGTGTAAAAAAGAGAATTCAAAAAGGTCAGTCGAGCCTCATGGCTCAACTGACCTGTCACGACTAACATCATTTCGGTTAATCATTATATGATAAAACCTAAAAACTAATGTTCAATTTCAATGTTCATATTTCATGTTGCTAACCCAAGCATTAATCTATACGATGCCCAGTTGGTCCGATAAAATTCTTCTGATATACGAATTTAAAAGTCCTAACTACTTCAGGGTATCCTGTTGACTCATTTATTATACATACCTTAAAATCAAACTCCTCAGTTTTTCCAATTTGGCTTATATAAGCGATGCGAGTTTCAGGCATGACTTGGATTTGCACACCCTCGGCTCCATACATTGGTAGCCATTGGTAATGATATCCTTCAGGTAGGACGTTCAAACAGACTCCAACAACATCAGACTTCATCGGAAAATAATTCGTATCCAACAACAGGTAATTACCAGGATACGCACTGGTATTATACGTTCCTTCAATATTAAAGAAGCCATTAACAGATTCACTTCTCATATTGTTTGCAGCCATAGCAACACAAGATACAACGACAGCTACTAATGTCAATAAAAACTTTTTCATACTTATTTTCTTTTATATTCATTTTTACAGTTATTCAGCTAAGTTCTCCCAATACTTAGGAGCACCAAGACCTGCAGCGAAACCTGCATAGGTATGCTTGCGAAGATAGTTGAGATCCCAGAGACCAGTAGGATCACCCTTGCGCCAACCTGAATCCTTAGGAGAATCTGTAGCACACCATTGAGTGATGCCATATTGCTGAGCAGCAGGAATAATCTCGAAGTACTTCTGGAGAACGAAGGTGTAGAGGTCACGCATTTCCTTGTGTTGTTCCTCGGTCATCTTATCATAAGTTACAGAATTGCCAGCGGCATCGACATAACCCATATCAAGCTCAGAAATCTTGCAAAGCTTGCCACTTTCAGCCATCAACTGCAACATCTTGACGATATGATTTTTCTTACTTTCCTGAGTGTTAGGATCAGCATAGCAAGAGATATGCATCTGAGTACCGATACCATCAATCTTGGTCACGCCATCAGCTTCCCAATCATGAATCCACTGGATCAAGCTCTTCAACTTACCATTGTCGTCCCAATCGCTCTCCAGGTTATAATCATTGATGAAGAGTTTCAATTTCTCTGGGTCACCATTATGGTCGGCAAAACTCTTGCGAGCATCAGCCACAGCTGTACGAACATAATCGAGGTCGCCGAGATAATCCTGCCAGTAGAAATTGTTCTTTGCATCGTTAGCTGAAACGTTGCCTCGAGAAGCAGACTGCAAGTCGTACTTGCCATCGCCATCCTTATCGGCACCAGAAAGAGCCTCGTTCACAACATCCCAAGATGTGACATAACCATCAGTAGCCTCCATCATACCATCAATCCAAGTTCCCATGGCAGTGGTAAGAACATCTTTCTTCTCTTCATCGGTGAGAGGAATGGAGTTTAGCTTCTTGACCTGACAAACCGTAACAGAATGTACATCCAAAGTAGCATCAGCAGTCTGAGGTTTCAGAATGATATCGTAATTGCCACCAGCACAACCAGACATCTCGTACTTATAAGTATGGCGTCCTTCTGTGGTAGAGACACTGACTGTTTTTGCATCAGCATCACCTCCCCAACCATTTTGCATAGTCAACTGCATTCCACCAGCAGCCTTGGAAGAAGTCACATCCAAATAAACCACATAATTACCCTCAGAAAGCGTATTGTTGCTACCTGGCATAACAAAGAACTGAGACCAAGCTCCTGTTGGAACAAAATGAATAGCACCATTCACAACTGGTGGTTCGCATCCCATAGCAAAGAATGGGAAAGGTCCATCTGTATAGGTTTGCTGATTAACTTCTTGTTCTACCTCAACAGCAGCTGCGGCAGAAGCAACCTTGATAGAACATCCGGTCTGCCCCCAACCACTGGCCGACTCTTCAGCAAAGTCTCCATTTTCAATAAGATTCTCATCAGAACCAGCTTTCGTCAACGTAAAGTCATCGCAAGAAATGGTTCCTCCTACCTTACCGAACACAAACTGAAGCTTATCAATAGGGAAATTGGCTGTAAACTCCCAAGTCAAAGTAGAATAATCCCCAGAGATGTCATAAGTAGCCATATACTGAACATCATTACTACCACCCCATTGGTTTTTATTATCACTTGCTTCCCAAATAGGCCAAGCAGCAAAAGTTCCGCCATCCGAAGCCTTTACCTTAACGGACATCACGTACCTTTGTCCCTTAACCAATGCCTTAGGCAACTTATAACTAATCTGTTTATCCCATGGATTGGCGCCAGCATCGCCACAAGCAATCTCCAAGTACTTGTTTCCACCAGTTGGATCAGGTGGCAGCTCCTTATCCTTGATAAGATTATTGAGGTACTTATTGGCTGCCTGAGAATGCCAAGCCAGCGTATGACCATAAATCGTCATATCTGCATCTTTCGCATTCTTGACGAACTCCTTGACTGTCGAAAAATCCATACTGCCATCATCTTTCACACAAGAAGCCATTTTCATGGCATTACCAGCAGTCATTTCATTGAAATTGCTACCAGCAAGGCAATATACAAGTGCCTGCTTGTTGAATTCGGCTGCTTCAAGCGCAATGCCCAACTTAAAGTCGGGATTGCACTTGCCGGCAGCTTTCATATCTTCCACGTATTTCTTCAAAGGCTCGTAGCTGTTCAGATACTGATAATCCTTCAAATTCTTGGTCATATCAGTTCTGTACTCCGAGAACTTGTCATCAGCACAAGAAGACAAAGCCAAGAGAGCCATCAAGCCTAAACCTAAATTAATATTTTTCAATTTCATAATAATCGAATTATTAGAATGATACTTATCTATCAAGAATATTACTTCTTGATATACTGAGGACTGAATTGAACAACACCATTGGTGTTACCACGAGTCTCGGCAACGAACTGATCGGATGTTTCCAAAACAATGCCAGAACCGAAATCAACCCTGTAATTGAGAGTCAGGATGTCACGATCCTTGTTACCCCAAGCCAACTTAGCTCCCTTTTCTACAAACTTTCCTGAACCAGAAGCAGTCATGCCCTCTGTATCTGAAGTAACGGTACAATTACCATTATCATCGAACGTAAGTTTCAAGTTGCAAGTGACCTTAGAGCCGTCAGCTTTATTTACAGAGACTTCGAAATTACATTCCTTCAAACTCTTGGTTGTAATCCGACTCACTTCATCCTTTTCAAGAGTTGCACCTTCACGCTTTACCTCATGAGTTTGTCCATTCTCTGTAATCTTGTCAGTTCCTCTACGGAAATAATAGCCATCCCATGGATTCATAAACTTAACGCAATAAAGGATATAATCCTTAGGAACAACAGACCAAGCTGAAGCATCAGTACGAACAGGAGTTGTACCTGCAACAACAGGAGAACCCGAAAGAATAGAATCGGCTCCCACCATTTCCTTGATGCGAACTGGGATTACATATGTATTCTTTGCACAATCTGGGTCAGCAAAGAAAGCATCCTCCAACTTAACCTGAAGACGTCCCTGCAATTTTCCATTATACGCAACCGTCTTGGTAGGAATTGTATAATAATTGCTAGGCATTGGCTTTACAGGAGTGACTCCATCCTCAAAATACAGATTGTCACACAATGAATTATCAACATCTACATTCAATGTGATGTTTTTTCCATTATATGCTCCACCCATTGTAGATACGATATACAATACATGATTGTTATCATCCGTATTATCGCGACTCTCATCATTGCCTAAAACTACAGAACGTTCGATATACTGATAAGGATAATATACAGTAGTACCGCCCTCATAATCAGGAAATTCTTGGTTGCCATTCTCACAAGAGTTAAAGCCTAAAGCCAAGATTCCCAATGCAGCCATGGACAAATATTTGCTTATCTTCATTGTTTTCATCATTTTAATATTAGTCGTTATTTTTTACTTCCCAGCCCTTATTCTGCTGCAAGTTGCTCCACTTCAATATTTCGCTCTGTGGTATAGGACCGTAATACATATAATCTTTATAGCTGCGATCCTCAACCTTCATGTCTTTGTATGATGGGACACCAGCCTCTGAAGTGATTTCAATACCACGCACAGCCTCATTTAGAGGAGCTTTCCAACGGCGAAGGTCACTAAAGCGCTTATTTTCAAAACAAAGTTCCAAACGACGCTCGTTGCGAATCAACTCACGCATTTTCTCTTTGCTACCAGCGCACTCATCCAAGTATGGATCCTCGCCAAACTCGCCAACTCCGGCACGCTCACGGATTGCCTTGATTACATCGTAAGCTGAGTAGTTGTGAGATCCCTTACCCTTTGGTCCCCAAGCCTCGTTGGCAGCCTCAGCGTAATCGAGGAATATCTCAGTATAGCGAATATACACAGGATAATGATACTGAGCATTCTTTGCATTAGGGTCAGGATTACAATCCTCACGCAACAACTTTTTCATGTAATAGCCTGTACGAGTAGAATTGGAAATCTTATTCAAACCATCATTGTTATTAGCCGTCGTAATGTCTGTATGAATGGTCTTTCCCTTATAAGTACTACCATCATGAATGATATAAAGGTCAAGACGAGGATCTCGATTGCTGTAAGGATTCAACTTATCATACTCAGAACGGGCATCGTTGATAGGATAACCATTTACAGCAGGGAATGCATCGACCAGATTCTGAGTTGGGTTGATTCTACCCTTACCATAAAGAGACGGAGGGAAATTATCAGCCTCTTGGTTCAGACCAAGATCCCAGTCATCAGCACCATTGGTACGACTGCCACGCCAAAGAATTTCAGCAGGACAAGCACCTGAGCCAAGCGCATCGATTTCCCTGGTTTGCATAAACCAATTATTACCTGTAGCAGACAAACCATTCACACCTTTGATACGATCAAGAACGGTAGCTGCATCGTCAGCAGCCTTAGCATAATCCACGTTTGTACCTTCAGAGAAAGCAGGACTAGCTGCAAGCAAAGATACCTGTGAGCGAATAGCCTCAGCGATACGACCGCTGATACGACCACGCATAATGGTACCAAACACACGATTGTAGTCTCCTGCGGTCTTTACTCCGATTTCCTTATACTTGGCAGGAACATCGTTATCATTAGTCAAATCATTGTAATCAAGAGGGAGAAGCTTGGCAGCCTCGTCCAAATCGCTATAGATTTGATCCAAGCACTCTTGGAATGTATTACGTGGCTTGTTGAAATCATCAGTAGAAGTCTCTGGTTCTGTCAAATTAGGAACGCCAAGCAATTTGCCGTCGGCTGTCCATCCACCATGATTCATCAAAAGATAATACAAGTTGAGAGCTCTCAAAGCATAAGCTTCACCTTTACGGCTATCACAATACATCTTACGGGCATTCTCGTCCTTTGCCCAGTTTACCTTATCTACCTCCTGAAGGAAGATATTGAGATATTGGATACTAGCACGACCATTTGTCCATTTAGACATAGGATCGCTATTAGCAGTCCAAGAACCTGTAGCCATCTTGAGGTAGCTATCTGTCAAGTTATTGGTTACAGCGTCATCTGTAGCAACATCAGTAACACTCTTGGTATTGTAAGGAAGCATCGCATAACCATATCCCAATAGTCCCTGAGCGTATGTTGGCTCATTGTAAATCTCATCCAAGCCACGGTTGTTTTCCTCTGCAGGCTCGAAGAGATCTGAGCAAGAAGCCAAGGTAAGCGACATTGCTGCTAATATAAATATATTTTTTACTTTCATTTCTTTCTACATTTTAAAATGATTAGAATGTTGCCTTCACACCTATATTATAATAGCGTGTCTGAGGCGCAGACCCAACGTTCATCTCTAAGACTTCGCGCTCTCCTGAAATGGTAAGCAAGTTAGCTCCGCTTACGTATGCCGACAATCCCTTAAGCCATGTCTTTTGGAACAAAATACTAGGCAAGTCGTAAGTTATCTGGACCTTAGCCAAGCGGAATGCATCTGTCTTGTACATCCAGAAGTCTGATGTCTGGAAGTTGTTGTTACCATCAAGAGATGTCAAACGAGGATAGGTTGCAGTCTCTTTGGTTTCCTCTGTCCATCGGTTACGAACTACAGCAGAATATTTGCTATCGCCCTTTACCCACCAATAAGAATTATTCTTGACTCCCCAAGCACCGAAGTTACCGGTACCAAGAGCGAAGAAGGTAAAGTTCTTCCACTTAGCTGTAAGATTGACACCAAGCGTGAATGGTGCTCCATACCAACCACCCTTACCCAAGAAGACTTGGTCGTATTGGTCAATTTTATTATCACCATTTACATCCACATACTTGATGTCACCAGGTTTAACTGTTCCACCAAAATAGCTTTGGTCTGGAGAATTTTTGATTTCCTCCTCGCTTTGGAAGAGACCTGCGCTCTTGTAGCCCCAAATGCCATCAAGTGCCTTTCCTTGTCTGTTCTGATACTGCTCTACGTTGTTCTCATCACGTTTGGTAGCCTTGGTTGTATAGTAAGTACCTGTCACACCAAGTGAGAGATCCACATCACCTACCTTCTTATTGAAGTTGGCTGCGAAATCAAATCCAACTCTACGATTATTGTTGTAATTAAGTACAGGCATAAACGAAGCCGCAGGATAACCAGTATTCAAATGAGAAGGATAGAATGTTGGCGAAGTGATGATATAACCCTCCATCGAATTGATGAAGAAACTTGCATCCAATGTCACCAATTTCTGCCACAAGGATGTCTTGAAATTCAGAGACAACTCTTTGCGCTTGATAAAATCAAGGTCTTTGTTCTCACCTCTTTTTGAATAGGTGTATTTATCGCTAGATCCATCATACCATCCATAGCCGTAATCAGAAGTCCAAATACTCTGATAGAGATAGTAGCGATTGTCACCACTTGCTATATCAATATCCTCATTGATAATACTACCTGATACACTAACCATCATGTCATCTACCACCTTGGAATTCTTCAAGAAAGACTCATTCTTGAGTCTCCAACCCAAAGAAAGTGATGGTGAGAGAGCCTCACGATGACCTGGAGCCAACTGGGCAGAGTGGATAGCAGCTAATCCAAAATCTGCGTAATACTTCTGGGCATAATTGTAAGAAGCATCGAATGCAAGATTGGCACTAGAGTTCTTATGATACTGTCCAGACTTCGACTGCTGGAAGCCAGAAGCTATCAACATTGCCGACAGATTGTGAACCTTGTTGAAAGTATTGTTGTAGTTGAACTGACCAGAGAAAAGCATGGTCTGGTTATCTGTACTTCCGCTGATGTTCTGGTTGCCAGACTTTTTATCCTCACCTTCCTTCTTCAATGCGACAATCATATCCTTGCCATCAACGTTAGCCCATGTTGGGATATAAACAGCATAGCTATTATCGAAAGAAGTATTATAAGAGGTAGCATAGTCGACTGCGAAATGAGTCTCGAAAGACAAGCCCTTCAACACCTTGTGCAAGTTGATATTGACACCCGTATCAAACTGGAATTGACGACTAGTAAATTTACTCTTTCCTGCAGAATAGATATCAGCAAAAACATTGGAGGAGTTTGCCTGAGTACCAGCAAGGAAGTATTTGCCATCTACCAACTTCGCAACGCTCATCAAGTCCCAAGCAGCCTTAGCGTTAGGAGCTATCATATCAGTGGAGATAAGAGGAGCTGCATTCTGCGGGAAATTAGGACGCCAAGTAGCAGCAGCTTTCCAGTAATCACCCTTTGCTGAATGAGAATCATAGAAGGTTGCACTAGAGTTGACCCAAGCCTTAATATCATCAGTAATGTCTATATCCACATTACCACGAACGCTGAAACGCTGGATATTATTGTTCTTTGCCTCACCAAACTTGAAGTAATCGCCCTGGCGATAATAGTTGATATTGCTATAGAAATGAGCTCGCTTACCACCACCGCTGATTTCTGCAGTAGCCTCATAACGGCTGTTCATCTTTCTGAGATAATCAGAAGAATAGAAATCGAGATTAGGATAACGATAAGGGTTCAAACCTGCTCCATGATTATAGATGTCCTCAGTAGAATAAAGCTCAGACAGACCATCATTACGACGAGCCTCGTTATAGAGAGTCATATACTCTGCACTGCTAAGATACTCAGGATAAGACTTTGCTACATTCAAACCTGCATTAGCCTGCACCTCGACCTTCAAGCCGTCATTATGACCACGCTTGGTGGTTATGACTACAGCACCCTTGGCAGCCTTGCTACCATAGAGCACCACAGCCTGCGCACCCTTGAGGAAAGATATCTGTGCAATCTCACTTGGTTGAACGTTGTTAGCTTCACGAGGCACACCATCTACCAAGACGAGATAACCAGCGTTGTCGGCATCCATACCCCAGAGAGAATTGCCATTCCAACCACCTACATAACCTTGCATATTGTCGAGGCTATAAGTATGGTAGTTCTTCTTCATCAAGTTCTCTACATCGACTACAGACACACCGCCCAAGATGTCATCCTTGGCTACCTTTCGGTAAGCCACCTGAACCATCTCCTTGTCGGCACTGGCTGTGTCGGATTCGCTTGTCTGTGCAGTCTTGGCATTGGCACCAAGAGGAGCCAAAGCCACGAGACTTGCTACAAAAAGCTTATAATTATATGATTTGAATCTTGAATTCATACTATCATTATTCATTTAGTATTACTAATTTATAATTTTAAACCTTACCAGCCTGGATTTTGATTAAACTCTGGATAGAGCTGAGTCTCCTTGATTGGCAATGGGAACCAATAGTGCTTGGTATTGAAATTACGAGTCAATATCAACTCTCTGCGATAATTGGCAACCTCAGCGTCCTTAGGATCATGATTCTTATAGAAGTCTGCACTTTCCACACGGTCAAACTCCTGTGAGAATTTTTGATTATATGGTGCCTCTGTCAAAAGCAACCAACGCTGCAAGTCACAAAAACGGAATCCTTCGAAAGAAAGTTCTACCTCACGCTCACGACGGACCTCGTCCATGAACTTATGGTTGTCTGCAACAAATTCTGGAGCAACATGACCAGCGCCACAACGGTCGCGAAGTGTATTAATTGCATCTTCTGCGGTCTTACCAAAGTTTGAAGACTTGCCAGTAGCACCACCGAATGCAGCACAAGCCTCTGCATACATCAAGTATATGTCTGCAAGACGCATATATGGCAAATAGCAGTGGAAAGCTGCACCCCAGTCGTAATCTTTATCCACTTCATTACAAGTATGAGGCACCAACTTCTGAATGAAATAACCCGTACGGCTTGCATTTGCTACTGGGCGCATATTACCACCCGTATATAATTGGCAATACTGTAAATCTGCATACTGACCAGGTGATCCGTTCAAATACTTAAAACCATCGAAGACGATATCGTGGTAGAAACGGGGATCACGATTTTTGAAAGGATGGGTAGGGTCGAAACCAGACTTTGGATTGAGTACATACTGACCATTCTCAACCAAATAGATTGGTTCTCCGTTAGCCATTCCATAAGCCTCTACAAGGTTGGCCGTAGGTTGGTGAATGACATTATCATGAGCAACGACTTTCTGTACCTTAGGGCCAAAGACCTTAGAGGTGTTCCAGTTAGAGCCATTGAAATCAGCAGATGGACCACGGAAGATAGCTTCAACCGTTCCTGGCATTTTCCAGTTCTGCTTCTTGGTATAGAATATATCAGAAAAACAGCTATTGGCATCAGAAGATTTCTCATGATTGTAGATGTCTGAGTACTTAAACTCTGCCAATGCATATTGTGTCTGACCAGCTTCCACAAGAGAGAGCAGTTCACCAAAAACCTCAGCTGCCTTCTTAGCATATTCCTGATCATAATCATAAGTCTTGCCATTCTTGCTGGCACCAGTCTGCGCACCATTCTTCATCAAAGGACTAGCAGCCCAAAGATAGGTTTTACCAAGATAACCAAGAGCCATGATCTTATTGATGCGAAGATCATTCTTACCTTGTGTGGCAGCACCTGCAGAAGTCTTATCCCAATTAATAGGCAACAAATCGGCAGCCTTGCGGAAATCTGCTGCCGCTTTATCAGCGCATTCCCGATAAGAAAGGCGTGGCAAATTCAGCTCGGCATTGGCATCGAGATAAGTATCCACATAAGGCATACCACCAAAATACTCCATCATTTCCTCATGCCACCATGCACGGAAGAAATAGAGCTGACCCTCTATCAGTTTTTTCTCTTCAGCACTTCCAGTCACAAACTTGTCGATATTCTGTAAACCGAGATTACATTTTCTGATGCAATACCACGCATGATTCCAAATACCGTGGTCGAACTTATTTGTGGAAGTAGAAGCACCATCACGCTTTAGCCAGTTACCAGTAGATTCCCATGCACGGAAGTTACCTAAATCAACCTGATGGGTCATTCTACTATCAGCCTCAGGATTGAAGATTTCATCATCACCCCAGTTCCATGAAGGACACCAGTTACATTTCTCTTTATCAGGGATACAGTTGTATATTTCCTCAACGAAACCTTGGAAATTACGGAAATTGGCAAAGGCATCGTCTGCAGAAACTGTTGAGTCTGGCTCCTTGTCCAAGTAGTCTTGACAAGAACTCAGCGAAGTACCGAGAGCCAGCGAGACGCATCCCGTCAACAATAATGTCTTTATCTTATTTTTCATCTGAATATTTTTTTTATAATTACAATGAGAATTTAACACCTAAGTTGAAGCGGCGAACCGTAGGGTATGCTCCCAACCAGCCACCACCACCGAGGTTTGCCTCACGGTCATCAGGCATACGAGTCCAGAGCCAGAGGTTATTACCATTCAAGTAAATCTTGAGGTAGTTTACGCCTAATGCCTTAATCCAACCCTTGGTCCAGGTATAAGCAATCTCGACATTCTTCAAACGAATGTAAGAGCCATCATACATATACTGTGTACCATCGGTGTAACTTGAAGCAGTGGCACCCCAACGAGGGAGGATACATTCTGCATTGCTTTGATTCTTATTCCACCAAGTACCAATATTATAAACATTATCAAGCTTATTACCAAAGCTTCCCAATCCTACGTCACGGGTCACATTAGTTACTCCATAGAACTGAGCGAAAGCAGAGAACCCCTTCCATTCGAAACCAATAGTAGCATTATAGGTGTTCTGCGGACTACTGCTATAACCTACAGGAGCCGAGTCCTTGCTATCAACAACACCATCACCATTGAAATCAACAATGTAATAGTCACCAACCAAACGGTGATTGTCATTGGAGTCGTGCGCCGGAGAACCTATCAAATCATCAATATTATTGATAAAGCCCTTATCTATATAAGAGCGATACTGATTCATGGCAAATCCTGCCTCCTTTTGATAACTTGGAGTAAGGATGGCATCATCCTTCAAAATTACCTTATTCTTGGCATGGGTCATATTGAAATTACCCCAGAGTCGCAAGCCATTAGCAAACACCTTATTAAGTTTCAATTCCAACTCGTAACCACTGGTACGAACCTTACCTTTATTTATAGTAGGCGCTGTCGTTCCGAAATAAGAAGGAACAGAACGGTTGGAGCCGAAAATCAAGATGTCATTACGACGATCACAGAAGAAATCCAAAGAACCAGTAATCAAGCCTCCCAAGAAACCATAATCAATACCGAAGTTGGTTTTCTTAACTGTTTCCCATTTCACATTCTCATTTCCAAGAGTGTTCTGTCGATACCATGTATAGATGCTCTCTGTATGGTCGAGATCCATAGTACTCTTGCCGCCATACGCCCACTGGCTCATATACAACCAGCGACGAGAAGAATCAAATGGGTCACCTATGTTGTCATCACCAATCTCACCATAGGAAGCACGGAACTTCAACATATCGATGATGTGCTTGTCACGAAGATACTTCATGAAGTTTTCCTCAGTGATGGTCCATCCGATAGCACCTGAATTGAAGAAGGCAAAACGATTGTCCTTGCTGAACTTTTCTGATCCGTTATAGGCACCATTATACTCGATGTTATAACGACCAGCATAGCTATAGGTTGCACGGAATGCCCAGTCCTCACGGTAAGTTGGCATCACACTACCACGTGCATTCTCCTGACGTGAGAACAAGCCCATGGCTGATACATCATGCTGTCCAAACTTGCGAGCCCAGTTGAGCTGCAACTGATAGTAGAGGTTGCGAACAGTCTGGTTATTATCTACAGAACCACCTTCCGTTTTCCAGTTCACACCTTGCTGCCAATCAAACTTATTCTGTCCCTCAAGTTCTTTACCATAAGTAACCTGACCTGTTTCAGGATCAATATACTTAGTCTGGGCATCATTATACAAGTCATTGATACCTCGTCCTGTCTCAACAAAAACATTATCCCAAGAGATAGTACCACGGAAATTTAAGCCTTTGGTTATGAAATCCAATTTCTGCTCAAGGGTAAAGTCTGTATTGATACGAGTGGTTGTAGCCTGTGCTGTACCACCGATAGCAAGATTCATTGCAGAGTTACTTACATTGGAAGCAGCTGGATAGAATCCCCATGTGCCGTCAGAATATTGTGGCAAGAACACATCTGGGGCGATGTTATAAGCACCAGCCCACTGCTGACCAATCTGCCACTCACTATTGCTCATGTTACTCCAAGGAGCTTTTCTTACGCCATTGCTACCAGCCACATTTACCTTCAAAGTAGTGCTACTTGTGATGGCAAAGTCCAAGTTACTACGAACATTGATACGATTGTATCCATAGCCAGAGTTGTAATTACGACCATTGTCATACTCACGGAAGAGGTCACCCTCATGCACGAAATCAGCAGAAGCGAAGTACTTAACGAATTTTGTACCACCACTCACGTTCACGTTGGCATTATAGGACACAGCAGTCTTTTTGAAAAGTGCATCCTGCCAATCCACATTGGCATAACGTTCACGCTGCTCATCCGTAGTCTGGTTACGATAGTTGTCTATAAAAGACTGAGGACGAAGATATGAAACACCTTCAGGATAAACGCCCAGTTCACGCTCTACCACTTGGTTGCGAAGCATCAACGCATCATAAGAGTCGTACTTGTTAGGCAACTTAGAAGGAGCTTTCAACGTAGCATTGAAACCAACGTCAATCTTAGCCTTGCCTTCCTGACCACGCTTGGTGGTAACCAAGATGACACCATTGGCACCCTTCACACCATAGACTGCAGTAGCAGAAGCATCCTTCAGTACAGAGATGCTCTCCACAGAAGAGATGTCCACGCTGCTCAGAGGACGTTCAATACCATCAACGAGAACGAGAGGGTCGGAATTGTTCCATGAACTAGAACCACGGATGATAATCTGAGGTTCCTCCTCACCAGGCATACCATTGCCTTGGATTGTAACAACACCTGGGAGGTTACCTGTCAAGGCTGAACCAACGTCGCTGACACCAGCTGCACGCTCCAAAACCTCACCAGTAGTCTGGGTGATGGAACCTACGACAGAAGCCTTCTTCTGCTGACCATAACCAACGACTACAACTTCGCCAATGGCGTTGTCGTCTTCAAGAGTAAGTTTGAACTCTCTCTTCGTACCAATCTTTACTTCCTTGGTCTTCATACCTACGTATGTAAATACGAGGATAGAATTCTCTGAAGGAACACTGATACTGAAATTACCATCAAAGTCGGTGACCGTACCGACGCTGGCATTACCTTTCACTTTTACAGTGGCACCTATCAGAGGCTCACCTGTACCGTCAACAAGATTACCCTTGACCAGGATCTTCTGCGCCTGAGCATTCAGGCTACAGAAAGCACCCACCAAGCATAAGGCTGCTGTCCGTTTCAATGTTAAGACTTGTTCAATCATGTTCTATTCATTTTTGATTTATGCTTAATTATTTTATGTTCACGTTATTTTTGTTCAGTTTCACGGGTGCAAAGATACTTGTTTCAGTTCAGATTCACTTTGTCTCTTGTAACAGATACTTTGCCGTTAATAACATACTTTGTAAGAACGGGTCTTTCCGTCCTTTAACAATTGTTTTGCTACATAAATGCCTTTTTCAGGTTTATTCACTTTTACACCAGCTATATTATAATAATAGGTGGCGATAACCTCAGCATCGTTCACTTTCTGCTCAATTCCCGTATCCGTCTGTTTCATGTACCATTCCTTGTACCAGTTCATGCAGGCATAGCCGCAGCACTCTTCAAAGAGATTGTGCTTCTTGGCATTCTGGAAACCCGGTATTACCTTGCCCGACTTCAGATACTCATCTATGTCGTAATATTCCTGAGGATGGGTAAGGGTCATACCGATGTTGCCGTAATGGTCGTGCACTGCCTTCCATGCCAAGCCCCATTTCGAGGTGGATGCCGTTGCCCAGCTGCCCAGGTTAGGCTGTGTCCACTGGCCCCATTCGTTGTAGTGGCCTTCGCTCGCCTTGTCAGGATCTTCCGGACTCCAGTCTATCTCCGTTACCATGATAGGCTTTGTCTCTACCATCGGCACCTGACTCTTGAAGTTGCGGATAAAGGTATCGTGATCGCAGTTCTTGTCGGTCATGTTGCCATACCAGCCGGAATATACATGTACGGCATACGAGAAATTATCCTCGCTGTCGGTGATAGGATGCTTGGTGTAGTCCTGATACTGGCTCTGATAGCCCGCACCCGGCACCCAGATGATTCCCTTGAAGCCCTGCGCACGAATCTCGTCAACCACCGGCTGGAAGTAATCATGCAGTGCTTGATCCGAATTAGAGCCATCACCCAGATGAACCCTCACCGGCTCGTTGGCTAGTTCGATAGAGATGATACCCGAATTCTGCCGGATATACTCATCGGCAGCAAAGGCCTTCCATATCGCCTTGAGATAGCGGTTGTACTTATCGCCTACGCTGACATCGCCAGGGCATACACCCGGTGGACGAACGATGACATAAAGCCCATGAGCAATAGCATCCTTGATAATTGGGATATAAAGTTTCTGGAGATAGAGGCGATAGCGCGCCATGTTGAACGCCGAGATATCGGCCTCATTCTCTGCCTTCTTCGATGGATCGTTGGTCCAGCAAGGATCCATGTGCAGACGGAACACGGTGCAGTAAGCTCCCTGCTCCTTGTCGGTGATTGCCGCAAACTGCTTGGAGAAATATTCCAGGCAAGGCTGGATGTCGGCTTCCGAATAGTCAGCCTTCCACTGTTGCCATCGCCAACCGTTGAAGTAGCGGTTGGGCGTATCCATCACACCATGCAGCACCACGGTCTTGCCGTTGGCATCAACCAGATTCTTACCTTCTACACGCAGAGCCGGCAAATTTCCGTCGGCTTGCGGGTCAGCCTGGCTGGCAGCCGCATTCCCCACCATTGCAAACATCGCAAGAGCCAGGGACATGAAAAATTTTGTTCTGTTCATGTTATCTTATTTTTAGATTTTATCACTTTTCCAAATTGTCAATTAATTGTTAAGCCCGAAAAACAATCTTAGTTACCTTTAAAGAGAATGGCGCGTATCCCTACGCACCATTCCTAGAAAACCAATTAATCATGATCTTTTCAATCATAATATGTTCATTTAAAATTGAACTCAAATGCTATAAACCTATATTAAACTAACTAAAACTATTCTAACTAATCTAACTAAAAACATTCAAAAACCACTATTTCGCATATTTCATAATAACCATAACCTAATGCCAATGCAAAATTGACCCTGTTTGACGGGGCAAAGGTATCAAGAAATCGGGAAATAGGCTTTATCCTGCGTAACCGATAGTTTATGAGGAGTTTAGACGTGTAACATATACTTTACGTCATGTAACATCACCTGATAATGAACACCAAAAGGCATATTATTTGTTTCCTGTAATCAAAAAAAGAAAGAATTATTGGGATATTCCAACTAAAAATAGTACTTTTGCAACCAGAAAATAACATTATAAATATAAATAGGAAACATGAAAACTATAAACCAATTAATCATCACGATGATGATTTGCCTCTTCTCCATCCAGACATGGGCACAGAGCGGCAAACTCTTCAACACGGATAATCAGCTCTCGAGCAACCTCGCCACGCAGGTGTTCCAGGACAAGAGCGGATTCATCTGGATAGCCACCCGCAACGGTTTGAACACCTACGATGGTTACAACATCACCGTAATAAAGAAGGATATGTCAAATTTTTTAGGTCTCAACAGCAACTACATCAATAGCATTGCGCAAGACGAGAAGGAACATATCCTGCTAGGTACCAACAACTCTCTATTGGAATTGACGGGAAGCGAATTCCTAAAAATCCCTATGCTCGATTCCAAAGGCAAAGAACTCGCCACCTACGTAAAGCAGATATATCCGCTAAGAAACAAAGACGTAGCCGTGGCTACATCGGGCTATGGCATCATGCTCAAAAAGCAGGATGTTCAGGAATGCCATGCCATGAAGGGAGAGGTGGAAAAACTGAAATATATCCACAAACTCCTGGAAGATAAACGGGGCAGACTCTGGATCATCACCGAAGACGGAAAACTCTACCGCAAGGAAACTAACGGCAGAGTCACCTCACACTTTGCCGGTACCGAAGGCGTGGGCGCACAGGATATCCTGCAGGATGCCCTGGGCAACATCTATCTCGCCAGCAAGAACCAGGGCGTATATCTGCTCAGGGCTGGAAGCAACGTCTTTACCCGAATCAGCAACATCGGAAACCTGCCCATCGGCAACATCTATATCAGCCGCAACAACAAGCTCTATATCGGCTGCGACGGACTGGGCATCTATGTATATGACCCTCAGACCGGATTCCTGCAGGATAACCCGCTCTTCAGCCGACTGGTGAACCTGGCAAAAAGCAAGGTGACCAGCATCATAGAAGACAATCATGGCAACATCTGGGTGAGCATGCTGCAGAAAGGCGTGTTCATGCAGCGCAACATACAGAACGACTTCAACTATATGGGCTTCCGCCTGGGCAACCGCAACGTGATTGGCGAAAACTGCGTTACCAGCCTCAGCATCAACCAGGGCAACCAGGTGTGGGTGGGTACCGACAAGGATGGCCTATACCTATTTAATATAGCAACCCAAAGCGTAGAGGGGCATTTCCTGAACCAAAGCACCGTGCTCACCCTCTGTAAGGACCAGCAGGGCAGAACCTGGGTGGGAACCTATACCGACGGTCTGGGCTATATGGATGCAGCCGGAAGCTTCCACCCCGTTGATTTGGGCATCAGCAAGTCGGTGGGCATCTTCGATATCAAGCAAGACCCACAGGGCAACATCTGGATAGCCACCATGGGCAAAGGTCTCTTCTGCCTGCAGAAAGACGGAAGCCGAAGGAACTACAAGACTAAATCTGGTGCAGATAATAACCTCAAAATCAATTGCCTGCCCAACGATTACCTCATCAAGATGGCCTTATCAAAGGATGGCAACCACGTGTATGTAGCCACCTCTGTGGGACTGGCGTGCCTCGACCGCAAGCGAAACAGCTGGGTTTCCACCTTCAAGGGCATCAACTGCCTGAACAAGAACCGTTTTTCGCACTGCGTGTTTGTAGATAGCAAAGACCACGTATGGTATGGCACCGAGGATGGAGCCTTCTGCTTCGACTTCAGGAAAGGCATCAAGCCAAAACTGTATTCCACAGCCAACGGACTCACCGACAACAGCGTGGCAAGCATTACCGAGGACTACCAGGGCAATATATGGTTAGGAACCATCAAGGGACTCAACAAACTGGCTCTCAAGAGCGGAACAATCACCAAGTTCTATGCCGAAAGCGGACTGCAGAGCAACGAGTTCAGCGACGCTTCCGTATGCACCACACAGGATAGAAAAACCATCCTGATGGGCGGTTCAGGCGGACTCAACTGGTTCCAGGCAGACCAAGTAAGACAGCACCCATGGCAGGCAAAGGTAGTTATCTCGGGTTTCATCTTGAACAACAAGATGGTGACTCCGGGCATGGAGTCGGGCAGCTATACCATCACGGACAACTGGTCAACCTTTTCCCGTGATTTCCAGCTTTCTCACGAAGACAACACCTTTACTCTGCAGCTCTCTACCCTCACCTATAATGATGTGGAGCAGATAAGCTATGTGTACAGCATCAACGGCGATGCCTGGCGCACCGTGCCAGCAGGGCAGAACGAACTTGCCTTCTCGCACATGGCTCCAGGCAAATACAAATACCGCATCAAGGCCATCTGCAACGGCTACGAAACACCGGTGAAGGAATTCACCATCATCGTTCACCCAGCCTGGTATGCCAGCATCTGGGCAACGTTCTTCTATCTGCTGCTCCTCATAGCAGCCATCATGCTCTACCTGCGCCACCGCAAGCACCAGATGGAAGACCAGCTCATCCTGCAGCAGCACATCCACGCCGAAGAGATGGGCGAGGCGAAGATCAAGTTCTTCATGAACATCAGTCACGAAATCCGCACGCCGCTCACGCTCATCATCACGCCGCTGCTCTCGCTCATCAAGGAAGACAAGGAGCCTCACCGACAGGGCATCTACGAGATAATCCGAAAGAACTCGGAACGTATCCTCCACCTCATCAACCAGATGATGGACCTGAGAAAGATAGACAAGGGACAGATGGTGATGCGCATGTGCCAGACCGACATGGTGGCGTTCATCAACGAGGAATACGAACTCTTCAGGCAGCAGGCTCTTGCCAAGAACATCGACTTCGAATACCAGCACGACAGCGAAGAACTGCCCGTATGGATAGACCGCAACAACTTCGACAAGGTGATTATCAACATCCTTTCGAACGCCTTCAAGTTCACCCCTACGGCAGGCCACATCCTGCTCTCGCTCACCCACACCGACCACCATGCCTACATCAGCGTCAAGGACAGCGGCATCGGTATTCCAAAAGATAAGCTGGAAACCATCTTCCAGCGCTTCTACCAGACTCCTGCCGACCCTAACGACCGCAACGTCGGTACGGGCATCGGTCTCGACCTCACCCGCTCGCTCGTGGAACTGCACTACGGCACCATCTCTGCCCGCAACAACGAGGGCGAGAAGGGAAGCAAGTTTGAGCACGGCAGCGAGTTCATCATCCGCATTCCGCTGGGCAAGGACCATCTGAAACCCGAAGAACTCATCGACGAAGAAGAGGTGAAGGAAAAACAGAACCTGGAACTTGCCGAGGTGAAACAGCTGGAACAGGAGGTGAAGGAGACGGAAAATGCCGTAAAAGCCGAAAGCGCAGCCGGCACAACGGATATGCAGGGCAAGCTGCCAGCCTCAGCAAGGGGAAACAAGGCAGAAATCGTGATTGTGGAAGACGAGGAGGATATCCAGGACTATCTGAAGGCACAGCTCGCCAGCGACTTCAAGATACGCACCTATCCTAACGGCAAGGTGGCACTGAACGAGATTCTGAAGAACAAGCCAGACCTCATCATCAGCGACGTGATGATGCCGGAGATGGACGGAACCACCCTCTGCACCAAACTGAAGGCAAACATCAACACCAACGATCTGCCTGTCATCCTGCTCACCGCCAAGAGCCGAGAAGAAGACCAGCTGGAAGGTTTGCAGACCGGAGCAGATGCCTACATTCTGAAGCCATTCAACATGGACATCCTGCGCCGCACCATCATCAACCTGCTCACCATGCGCCGCACGCTGAAAAATAAGTTTACGGGCAAAGAGCGTCAGGAAGAAAAGGTGGAGCAAAGGAAGATTCAGACTCCAGATGATGCACTGATGCAGCGCGTGATGGAGGTGATTAACGAGAACATCGGCGATTCCGACCTGAGTGTCGATATGATAGCCCAGAAGGTGGGCATCAGCCGAGTGCATCTGCATCGCAAGATGAAGGAGCTGACTAACCAGACTCCACACAGCTTCATCCGCAACATCCGACTGCAGCAGGCAGCCAAGTTGCTGAAGGATGGCAAGCAGAGCATCACCGACGTGATGTACATCTGCGGTTTCTCCAATTCGGCAAGCTTCAGCACCATGTTCAAGAATCTCTACGGCTGTTCGCCTAGAGAATACATGCAGAATGCCACAAAGGAGTAGAAACATTTCTAAAAAGGATAGATAAAAATTATATGTAACAATACAGACTGGCTACGAAACATAGCGAAAAGTTTTGGTTACATTTCAAAAAGAAAGATTATAAAGAAAGCAGTAACTTTGCAGCGGAAAATCCAAAGGCTTATCACCCTCTTGGTTTTCCGCTGCTTTTGTTTATCCGGCGGATACAACAAAGTCCCCCGCTAGGCATCCCGGCGGATTTGAAACTCTGCCCCCGCTAGGCGTTCCGACGGATTTGAAATTCTGTCCCCCGCTAGGCGTCCCGACGGATTTGAAATCCGCCGTAAAAAAAGGTTCGACCTATTAAAACCGGGGGATTTGAAATCCCCCATACATAAATTACATGTTACAGCTCCACGCTATCCAGGCGGAATTTCAGCAAGCCGGCTGGTACCTTTACCATTACCTCATCACCTGCCTTCTTACCCAGAAGAGCCTTGGCGATAGGCGACTTGATAGAGATTTTTCCACTATGCAAATCTGCCTCGTGAGGATTTACGATAACATAACTCATGCTGCACTTGTTGGCGAGATTGGTAATCTTAATCTTGCTCAACAAGCCAACGGTATCGCTCTTCAGTCGAGACTTGTCGATGACACGGGCATTCTCCAAGACCTTCTGCTTGAAGCTGATGCGGCTCAACAGTTTGCCCTGCTCACGCTTGGCAGCATGATACTCAAAATTCTCACTGAGGTCACCCTTGTCGCGAGCCTCAGCAATTGCATCGCGAACGGCTGGCAACTCTACGTTAACCATGTGTTGAAGTTCGGCCACGAGCTCATCGTAGCCTTCTTGAGACATATATTCCATTTTTCCTATTTTCTTAATTATCTATTTATCTTATTCCTTAATTCCGCAACACTTTGATTTAACTTTATTTATAAGTACCTGAGCAACAA
>OOCQ01000375.1_pt1 | contig 38833 bp, 55 predicted proteins | sample 1671121 | NCBI WGS metagenome assembly OOCQ01 (sample SAMN06348124, study PRJEB24527) | human gut metagenome | biome: human gut; feature: ankylosing spondylitis patient; material: feces | host: Homo sapiens | place: China | collected 2015-10 | reverse complement strand
GTCCTTCTCGTAACCGCCGATGGCCAAATTCTCTGTGTCCCACAGCAGGCCGCAAAGCTCGATGGAGTCGGACTCGGGATCGGACGCAGAATCGGCCGCAACGGGATTATCCTCCCTCCATTGAGCGCCGGTAATGAACCCGTCTATCCATTCATTGTGGCAAGCTTTATCTATCATGTTGTAGATGGTCTTATCGTAATCCTCACCCAAACGAATCGGGCACAGTGCCTCGGCTACTTCACGTAATGTTTTCATAATCGTCTCAATTTTTTTTTCATATACCCTTTCTTCTGCCTCCTGCTCGGCTAATTCGACAGCTTTGCGAGCTTGATGAATACCAATTACTGCCCATCCGCAACCATCCTTATCTACCAAATATGTGGCATCCATCTCATTGGCATTGATGTATGCCTCCGCTCTTTCGCTTTTCATGGCTCAATCGTTTTTCAGTTTCATTCCACTTCCAAAAACCCTCGTATTCGGCCTTCTTTGGTGGCAATTTTCGATTTTCTCTGCTTGATGATATAATCCCTACCCTCGAATGCCAAAAGCGTAAAATAGGCGCTTCTATTTCGTTTTGTGGCCCCCTTGTTGCACATGGCTATAAGTAGCCGTTTCAAATCGTCCGGAGTCATGCGCTCGAAAATCCCCAGTATCTGACGGTCTGTCAACGGAAACTCCATGAGCGCCACCGAGGGCGTATACTGGGCTATCCACTCTCGCACGTTTTTCACGAGCAGCCTTTTCGACGACTCCGCCCATCTTTCCATGCCGTCCTCGCCTTCCTCGCGCGCGCACGAGGTGTTCTGTATATTTTTCAGTTTATACTGTGTGTGTGTATTATTCTTTTCTTTCTTATAATTCTTTATATATTGGTCATCTTTCGTTGTTGCCTTCGCGTTTCCTTCATGCTCGACATATCGTTTCCTTCGATCTTCGCACACCTCCTCTATTCCTACTGTTCCACAGTCATTTAAGCTTACACCTTCTGTTTCCTTCGTGTCAAGAGTTTCACTACCTTTCATTATCCCGCCATTGTTTCCTTCATAAAAGGGATTTCCTTCGTAGTTATTCGGGTCCTGATAATAATCGTATTTACAGATAGTTACAATCATTCCGCCCGTTTCCTTCGTAACGGTAGCGACGCCTGCATCTCTCATCCGCCGGATGGATTTCGAGAGCTGAGATTTCGAGTATTTCATCTTCCTGAAACCGACTTTCCAGCTCAAATCTTCCTGTATGTCCTCCAGCCGGAAGAACCCCGATCCCCGAGGCATAAGGTCGTGCTTATAGTAGTTTACACTTCGCAGAAAGTATTGCCACAGTTCTCTGTCTACCGGCGGATTGTGCGCCATGCTCCCCTCCTGTATGCAGCGCGGCTGCAATATGTATCCCCCCTTTATCATGTCTCCTAAATTTTTATCTTCGTTAAAGGCTTGCCAGGTATCTCCCATACCTTGCCATACCGATTGCTCACTGCTAACACCAATCCGTTCTCCCGGATAATCTCCCGCCCCTCTCTCGCGCTTATAATGCTATGGTAATGGGGATATATTATTTCCCATACTTCCGTTACATCATCCGGCATTCCAATCGGGTTAACATAGTATTTGGCAATTATGAACTTCATCGTTTCTACATCAAATCACGACAATCACGACACACGTGATGCACGCAAACTTTCTCGTTATGTACCGGGGATAGCATCTTGATTACAGGGCAATACCCTATCCCCTGCTCCACGTCTTGGACGAATCGGCATGTCTCGCATTTTACTTTCGTCCTTCTCTTATCCATTTCAGGTATTCTTCTTCTCCCTCTTTTCTCCACCTTTCAAAATATTCTTCGTTTTCTTTTTCTTCTTCCTCCCAACATGCTTTTTCGTAGGCGTTGCCCATAATGATTGCGATTATGGGGGACAATATGATAGATAAGACGGCAAGAATATGAACGGCAATTAAAAACACTATCTCTCTTATTGGGTCTTTTTTACTCCACTTAGCCCACTGATCGAATTTGCCTATGCACTTGTCTATTGTTTTGGGTTCTCCTTCCATGTCAGTATTCCTTATCCAGTTTTTTCCGTATTCTCGCCGAAGGCAGGACGGGATATTTGGATATATCGACAAACAGCACCCCATCTATATTTTCGGCTTTTATCTTTCCTAATGCTATTCTTTTCTTGACGCCGTTATAGGTGATTCCGGACATCATGGCGTAAGTTTTCAGCCGGATCAGAACTTTCTCATCCTCCATCATTCATTCGTAATTTTTGCTACTATTTCGTCTACTTCCTTTTTCTCCGCCTCTTTGGCATCGACTCCATCCACATATATCGGATCGCAGGACTCTATGTCTTCGGAACTGGGAACGGATTGGTCGAATTTCAGCGCCGCCGTTATCTTGGGTTGCTGTTGCGGGTTGATCGGGCACCACTTTTTAATAATGCTTTTCAACACCGTCTTTTGCCCCATAGCTACGAAATCCGTTTGCCACAATCCATTCTCCCTGTAGAATGATTTGGAATACTTTGCCCCGTGAGCCTTGCATTCGTCCACCGTCATGTACAGATAGAAATCCGCACCGGTCATCAGCTTCAGGTAAGAGACGAATCCGTTCAGTATCGACCTGTCCGGATTGTTTAGATTGAATCGCATGTCGCCCGTAAAGGGATTTATTGCCTCGATGTCCCCTTCGTACACGTTAGCCACATTGATGCGCGCTACGTTGCCCGTCCTGTGGGCGAGTTGCACATATCCGTTCTTCATTATCTGGAACTGCGCGACTCCGCCGTAGGGTACCAATGCCGCCTGTCCCAGATTGGTATCTATCGACAGATTCGTATACGCCGCAACCAAAGAGGACCGGATAATCGATGTGGGATCGGCTTTCATCAGCAGCTTATTGTTTGTCGTGGCCGACAATATCGACTGCATAAAAGAGGGTGCGTACTCCCCCAACATCATCTCGAACCGCTTTTTGGTTTCCTCGTGGAACAGCGTTTTTTTTAGCTGCGTCAAAAACGATTGAGAGGCTATATACGGAGCTCTCGACCTTTCCATCGAGGCCCGTGCCAATTCTTTTTCAGTTTCCATAGCCGTTATTTATTACATAGTTCGTTTCCGATTATTTATCCCGCACGCAACGCACGCTGAAGCCGTAGGCGCGACCGTAGTTGAGCAGCGGGCTGACGTTGCCCGAGCTGAAGTAGAGGTTGCCCGCGCCGCCGTAGCCTCCGTAGTACGGCGACGAGGACCAATAGTAGCCGTTGGAGCTCGTGAAGGCCAACTCGCCGCTACTGCTGCTGCGCAGGCCCGCAGCAGGCAGGAATAACGAGCCCTTGTGGTCCGAGTCGTGATTACCCCCGAACCAACGGCCCTTTAACTCGTCGTCCCATGTCGAGCCAAGATCACACAATTCTTCCCATTCATACCGGGTCGGCAAGCGCTTCCCGACGGACCTCGCGGCATTCATTGCCTCCTGCCATGTGTAGTAATGGCGGCCGTCCTTCTCGTAACCGCCGATGGCCAAATTCTCCGTATCCCACAAGAGCCCGCAAAGCTCGATGGAGGCAGATGGGGCGTCTCCTCGGACGACATCCTGCTGCAATTCAGACTCCTCTTTGGCTATATCGATTGCCCTACGAGCAACCAACTCATCGACCATGCGATGTCCGTTAACGACCATGATGTTCCAATCAAGGTACATATTAGCTATTTTGCCCATATCTATTTAAATTTCAGCATTCTGTAACTCGATTCTACCGTGCATTCGCTGACTATGTTCGGATATTTCAATCTCAGTATTTCCGTATCCAGCTTTTTCCGGCTGTATGTCTTAAAGGTGGCGATAGTGGTTCCCTCGTATTCCATGCTGTCCTGCTCTCCGAATCTTAGGATTATCTCGCCCTCTATCTCCTTTTTTTCTCGCTCCAGTACCTTGATCGCCTTATTCAGTTTCCCCAGACGCTCGTACCTCGAAAACATATCTTTCCCTACCCTTACGATACCCTCTTTGCTCTCCGGGTATGTTTCCCGAATGTCCTGCGCAGTGGTAGGTTCCGGTTGTTCGCCCCCGATTATGTGCTTATGAAACCAGTCGGTCGCCTTGCGCATATTCGTGAGCGTCCAATCTTTATCGAAAGTATAATGTCCGTATTTAAGCTCTTTTCGGCCGTCGCAAATGACCAGAAAGGCGTTTTTTCGGCCCATCACGGCCATTTGAAACTGGACCTGAGCATACCACTCTTTCGGAATGCTATCTGCGTCCATATCGTCTATTATTCGCTTCGTATCTTTTATCTCCACAATAGGACGGTCCTCCCATTCCTGTTTGAATGCCTCCCGATCCGGCGAGCATTCCACGAAATCCGGAAACTCGTCGTTGGTATACACATCGTACGATGCCGAGCGTTTTATAATCTCGCAACCCGTCTCGCTCTCAAACCATTTGGCAATCGCATCCTCCATGAATATCCCCCGGTGCATATTCGCGTTCATCTCATCGCTTCCCTTCGTCTTGCGCTCCCAATACTGTAAGGGCGTAACGTATTCACTCAAGCCGAGTATTATCCCGAAATCCGAGCTGCCGAGAACCGGCCGGCTCTCCCTGCGCTCCAGCCATTCCGCTCTGGTTTTAAATGTCTCTTTCCGTATCATCGATTATCAATTTTATGTATTTCATTAGTTTTTCCTCTGAAAAGCCGAGGCCGTCGGTAAATGTGTCTTGCGTGGGTATATATTTGGCCCGGACTTTCCAGCTATTTATGCACACTCCCCGCAAATGCCTGTCCCACGAAGGGGACACGCTTAATTCGACGTCGATATACATATCCTCTACTTCCTCGTCGTATTCTATCGTATACGTCCCCTCTCGCCCGTTTCGCAACTCTATTTTTTCCGCGAGCATATTCGCTATCTTGCACATATCCAGATCGTCGAACCGGAACAGCTCGTAACACGCCATACGCGTACGCCCTCGCTTCAGCATGCGCGACACCACCGCGTGCCCGTCATGGCGAAGACGCTGTACCACAGCACTCAGACGATGGACTCCGAACATTTCGGCCGCCGAAAATATCGTAACCGTTTCTCCGCGCTGCAATTCCTGCAAAATCATTTCTTTCTGTGTCATGTTACATTCCTTTGCATTCGACAAATTCCCCGTTCTTGAGCCTGTAAAAAGTGTTTGCTTTAATGCGGTCGCCGTCTACCTGCACACTTTTCACATCTATTAATTCTCTGAACCGGTATTCAGCCAGTACAAGCCAGCATCCCAGTTTTCCCTTAGCCATTGATCTGACACCTACAGATATGGCGATAGAATGATCCCCTGATACTATCGCCGCGGACTCTTCCCCCATGCTCACCGCGATAGAATATTCACCCTTGTTTTTTGCTATAGACTTGTCGCGGATAGTAACTGCCGCTGATTCGGCCCCTTTATTTTTGGCTGACGTATTTTCTCCAGTACTTATCGCAGCAGAATTATGGGCTATGTTTATTGCATCGGAACGATCGCTGGTGGTCGCGGCTATTGAATATAAACCGGAATTTATAGCCAGCGATCCCACTCCCGTATTGACTGCGACAGAGCTATGCCCAGTATTTACCGCCTCGGAACTTAACGAAGTAACTGCCGACACAGAATAATTACCCCTGTTGATTGCTGCCGATAAACGTTCCGTGCAAACGGATAATGATTCTTCGCCGCTATTTTTTGCTACAGAACAAATACCCATACATGCTACCAGTGATTTATCGCCGCTACTTTTTGCCACAGACCTTTCCCCAGTATTCACGGATGCAGAATATTTGCCGCTGCTATCTGTTACCGAATAATTACCGACATTCACCGATACCGATTTGTCATTTAGTGAGGTCGCGGCCGATTTGTCTCCGGCGCTAACCGCTGCTGCGAATTGGCCCGAGTTCATCGCCTCGGTGCCTTTTTTCGTAGTGACGGCTACCGATCTGTTTTTTTCGGCTACGATGCTTTTAGATGTGTTTATACCTTCCCTAATGATTTTTTCTGCGGCCTCGGCAATATCGTCCAGCCCCACATCCTCAATCACACGCAATTCCGATGTATTCACATGGTGCCCCTGCTTGTCTGCCTTATTGTCCGGGCTTTCAACTCGGGAGTATCCGCTATCACATGGCGGATAGTACCTTAAAACATCCAGCGGATTATCGAAAAATGATAATTTGCCGCCAATTACGGGGCGTCGTGTGTAAACATGCCCAACTTCTAACCGTAATTTATTGTCTTTGTAATTTTCAAAACCTATATACCCTTCCATGTCTCAGATCAATAATAATGTTACAATAGCGCCGAATACGCATCCATACATAAAGGACAAAACCCACGTTCTAACTACTTTAGAGGCTGCCGATTTTTGCGAGCTACTATCCATCAACACAGCGGATCTCTCGTCGTCCCATTCGGTTAGGCAACTGGCGACGATATCGACGGACTCCTTTCTGAATCGGTTACCCTCCCATTGCCCTGTATTCTCGTTTTTGGTGGGCCGGCCCATGAAGGAATAGACGTCGCCGTTTTTATCTTTTGAAAAATATATCATCATGGCTTTAAAGTATTTCGTAGATTCTGATGCGGTCGTTTTGAAAGTTGTAAAATCGAGATTCGGACAAGATCGTATCCTTTTTCTCCGATTCGGTGAGAATATTATGGCGTCGGAGCTGGTAATATGCCGAGTTAACCCTAAAAGGAGATTCTGGCCTCGGCCGGTCGTAATACTCCAGTATTTTTATCGGCCTGTTGCGGCATACTTGGTATATTCGGACATGGAAACAGGTGTTTTCTTCCGAATTAGTCGGCCGACATGTAAATACAAAGGTTCTCATGGCTCATTCAGGTTTTCCAGACGTTCAAAAATCCATCCTATGACCATATCCCTATCGCTTTTACATAATCGGCGGTCTTCCTCCACTTCTTTTACTAAGTCCCGCGAAACGTCGAACATATTCCGGTTTACATCGGTATCGAGGTTATCGATACACTGGCCGTAATAGTCCAAAATACTCTCGTTCTTAAAGGTCCGCGAACAAGTGGAGCAACTGGAAACGAGCAGGCATATAATGGCCGTTAAAATCGATTTTCTCATAGTTAATGGATATTATTTCTGCTTGATGTTCCACCTGCCGTGAAGTTTGGCAATAAGGTCTATATAAAACCCATATTCATCGATTTGCTCCTCAGAATAACCTTCAGCCTTCCCAATTTCGCGGAAATGCTTTTGCCACTCCGAAATAGTATATTTTTTACAACCTATTTGGATAGCATCGTACCCCCAGTATGAAACGGAGTGCTGGGAGGCCGATATGAATAATGATTTAGGTACTTTGCAGCCGTCGCCGAGTTCGCAGCCGTTGCCGAGTTTGCAGCCGTTGCCGAGTTTGCAGTAGTTGCCGAGTTTGCAGTAGTTGCCGAGTTTGCAGCCGTCGCCGAGTTCGCAGTCGTTGCCGAGTTTGCAGTCGTCGCCGAGTTCGCAGCCGTCGCCGAGTTTGCAGTAGTTGCCGAGTTCGCAGCCGTAGCCGAGTTCGCAGTACTTGCCGAGTTCGCAGCCGTCGCCGAGTTTGCAGCCGTAGCCGAGTTTGCAGCCGTCGCCGAGTTTGCAGTAGTTGCCGAGTTTGCAGCATTCGCCGAGTTTGCAGTAGTTGCCGAGTTCGCAGTAGTTGCCGAGTTCGCAGTAGTTGCCGAGTTTGCAGCCGTCGCCGAGTTCGCAGTAGTTGCCGAGTTTGCAGTACTTGCCGAGTTCGCAGCCGTTGCCGAGTTTGCAGCCGTTGCCTACCTCAATCCCTCTTTGGGCAAATTCTTCCTCTAATTCGGAAATGTTGGTATACTGAAAAGATACCCACCCTTCACCTAACACCTGTAAATAAATGGTTTTCATTATCTCAATCTTTTTAATATTTTAGGCACAATTGATAAGCCTACGATAGGCTTGAAAATAAGCGCGGGCCTGCACATCCATCCAAGTCTCGCGCGGATTAGGATCATTGCGCCCGGAGTTCGTTCTTTTCAATTCAGACGGTGTACACAGGGCTTTAGCTATGTCTTCATCGTAAATAAGAGCGAACCCGCCATAACAATAGCTATCCCAATTCGTGGCCCCATTTAGCAAGGTTTTTTCGCAAAGTTCCGGAATCGGTTCGCCCTCATTTTCGCAGTACTCGCAAATTGCCTCGTAAGAGTCAAGAAGATCGAGCGCGAAACCATTGACTCCCCGATCCCAGCAAGATCGAGCGCGCAAAGAATTAAGACGTGTACGAATTTGATTTACTTCGTCCCTCCAAGAGCTGGAGAGCTTCGCGGCAGAAGCCGCAATGTTTCTGTTTGACATGGTAGTAAAGTTTTTTTACCTCTCCTACCCTATCCTACTATTCAAAATAATGCTAATTATAATTCAGTCGAACTTGAATTAGTATTATGTTAAATAGTAGGATGTGGTATTATGAGCAATAAGACTTAATTTGAATTATAATTATGTTCTGTTCCCTTTTGCTTTATACAAATATACAACACAATCACACGTTTTCCAAATATTTAATGCAAAAAATGCACCCAAATGCAATAGAAATTTGTTATAACGAAGCGAACAGATATAACGCTTTGTTATAATAGAAAGTGGCTTTACAAATGTAACCGAATTCGACACATTTACGCCTGAAAATCACATATATACAGAAATGACCTGAAGCCAGAACACTATTGAAAATCGGAGAGTATATCGGAACTGGAATCGCCCCCAGATATTTTTTATTCATACAGAAAAAAGCTGAAACGTTGGAAGTATAAGAAAGTTTTTGCATAGACATCAGCCCATGGCAGAATGTGCACGTATAAGCTGCTGCCGGTTCTCTATGTTGTCGAGTGCTGATTGGCCGAGAATCGTAATAATGTATACAGTATATATTCTTACTGATCTGGGCGCGTGCGTGTGCGTATGTGCGCCCGCGTATATATATTCCTTGTAATACGCGCGTGTGTGCGCGCAGGAAAGTTTTTGGCTTTGCTTGTATATCAAGATACAGCGCGCATGCGTGTGCGTGCGTCGTGCGCGTGTATACGTGTGCGCATGTGAATAGCATTTGTATTGATACTTGCAATAGTGAAATTGTATAGGCAATAAATATGTGTTGTTATCACTTTCCTGACGCCAAGAACGAGATACAGGTATAGATAGATTCGTCGGTAAACAACCGCCCCCCGGTTCCACCATTGCTAATACTAACTATACATCCGGGGGTTTGTAAATCCGGGGGTGGTGTTATTTTTAGCGATGAGTTATTTTAATCGCATATATGTTTGTTTATTAGCGACTTTTTGCTATCTTTGTGGTTGATAAATCGTACATACTCACTCGTATACCCCAATTTATCAACTCCATTCAAGGCAGGTTTTCCCGTAGTAAGGTTTTTTCCTGCCGTATCCTCGAACTCGGAATATGTCCCCGGATTCGAGGATTTTTTTGTTGTATAATTTATTAAAATTATATTTGTGATATTCTCATAAAAAAAACCTATATTCATGGGGAGTTTGATGGATAAGTTGGTAGAGTTGCGGAGTGTGAAGGATGAGGTTACGGTATGCGAGGCGGAGGTTAGCGCAAGCAGTGGGAATATGCGATTCGATGCGGCTAAAGAGGCATTGGATAGCATGGGCATACTTCGGGATTTGGAGGCGATACGTCGGCAGTTGACCGATCCATCGACGCAGATGGGAGATTTGGCGAAGCTGAAGTCGAAACTTGATGCCTACATGAAGTTCGTTAACATTTACAAGAGTGCGGGTAGCATTGTGAACAGCAAAGGTATAAGTTTGGGGGACAGCGACAGTGACGACAGTTTTCAGGAAGTCAGCATATCTCTGAAGCGATGAATATTGATTTAGACATACCACTTACCCCTAAACAGGTAGAAATGTACAATCGATTGAACGACGATAAGTATAATGAGTACCTGTTCTATGGTGGAAGTCGCACCGGCAAAACGTTTCTGATATTATACTGGTGTAGTACTCAAACTATTATCCATAAAGCCAACTGCCTAATTTTAAGAAATGTTCTTACTTCATTGCAGACGGGTATGATCCGTCAGACATTGCCTGCTGTTCTGAAAGCTATTGCTAATCATAACGGAGTAAACAAAATAGATGATTTGGCATCTTCGAATGGTAAGCGATTTTGCGTGTACGACAAGAAGGAGAATATACTGCGTTTTTTCAACGGGGCATATATCCAGTTCGGGGCGATACGTGGATCGTCGGACGTATCGAGCACATACGACAAGATACTATCCACTGAATGGGGCCATATCTTCGTAGATGAGTGCTCGGAGGTAGATGAGTTGGCTATCGATACATTGAAGACAAGGTTAGCTCAAAAGCTCGACGTGACCAATAAGATGATCTATGCGCTGAACCCGACAACCAAGTCGCACTGGACTTACGTTCGCTTCTTTAAGAGGGAAAATAGGGAGGGCCTGAAGCTCGAACCGGCCGTAACGGATCGATTCTTTGTCGTCCATTTTTCGATAATGGACAATCGAGAACATTTACCGGCGGACTATGTGAATACCCTGTCCCAGCTTTCCGCCTTGCAGCGCAAGCGTTTCCTCTCGGGAGAATACAGCGACGAGAGCGAGGGAGAAATATTCGATCATATACCTTGGGGGCCTGTCCCGAGCCAGCTTTTCGACTGCCTGATATATACGGACCCGTCGGCAAAAGATAACGAGTCGTGCGACTACAAGGCATCCGTGTTGCTGGCGTCGGCCGCCGATAAGATATACTTGCTGGGCGTCAAGGCCGTAAAAGGGACTTCGCTGCAAATGATGTACAATATCTTCGAGCTGTTCAAGATGTCTCCCGTTCCGCCACGCATCGTCATGGAGAAAAAGCAAGTGCCTCTCGACTTCGACACGACTTTCGCCCGATTCCAAAGCGAGACCGGATGGAACTGCCCGCTGACGTGGGATACTCGCAATAACGGGAATAAATTTATGAATATCGAGTCCACGCTCGAACCCCTCTTTCGCAACGGCCGCTTCATCGTCAACGAGGAACTGAAGGGCTCGCCCGAGGGGGAGCTGCTCGTCGAGCAGTTCATATTCTTTTCCCGCAAATACAACAAAAACCGAAAGGACGATATTCCCGACGCTACCGCAAAGGGCGCGTCTCTGTTAAACCGTGAAATGACATCGATGAAATTCACGCAATGGCCCATGTTCTACCGAAGGGGAACCCGAGTAACTTTTTGACGCTATGATACTTTCTCCCATGTATTTTGAAAAAGACCAGCTAAAGCAATGGCTTAGCGCACAACAGATAGCGCAGTTCGAGGGCATGTACTCCGACATCGTACAGACAGCGTACGAGAATGCTTTGGGCCTTCTCTATTCCGAGGTAGGTCACATACTCGATCTGGATACCATGCTTTCCGAGACGAACCCCGACAAGAAGGACCCTACGCTGAAATGGGTGCTGCTCGTGATGACCGCCTTCAACATCGCATCCCCTTCGCTCAATGTTTCAGAGCCTCTGCGATACAACTATGAAAAAGTGCTCGCAAAGGTGAACGAGCTCAAAAGCGGCATGAGTTCGATATACGAGGCTCCGACCAAGAGCGAGCCGAACGCACTCCCGCAAATGGTTTCCGTTCGAAACAAGTACATCGGATAAATCTAACTCGTCGATAATTCTTACAACTTCTCCCCTATGGCTAAAAAATTCCATCCGTCCTCGCCGAAGCGGTTCCACCAACCGAAGGTGAACCCGTTCTCCGTGCCTAAGAAAGTGGGAGTCCCCAACCTGGTATCCAGATACCTTTTCAACGACTACTACGTCGAATATACCCCGCAATGGTGGCGCGAGGCTATCGACCGGGCCATCAACTATTCCGATCTGACCTACGTCGATTCGATGTACTCCTTTACGATCCAGTCGTCCCCCTTCCTGTGCTCGCAGATCAACAAAAGGCTCGTCCCCATCAAGAAGATGAGAATCGTTCTCGAAGTGGACGGCAAGGAGGATATTCGGCTTACCGAAATGATCGTTCGCACGAAATGGTTCGATCAGTTCAAGCGTGCATGCAGCCTGAGCAAGTTCTATGGCGTGGTCGTATTCGGTATAGACCCCAAAACCGACTCGTGGCAGTATTATCCCATGCGAAACGTCGATCTGGAGAACAGGGCCCTCCGGTTCGGAACCTACGAGTATATGAATGTCGTCAATGTGGACGAATACGACAACATATTCTTCTTCAGACCCGAGACGGACCAAGATTTCGGCATGGGACTTCTTCAGCCCATTTCCAGAGCCATGATAGGAATCGTGGAGGCATACAACAACTGGAGCATCCTCGGCAAGCGGTTCTCCTACCCCACTATGGTTATCGGATTCGACACCAACAACACGACTGCCCAGCAGTTCGCGGCCGAGCTCGCCCGCAAGGTAGATATTATGGAGACGCCGATCATCCCGTTCTTCTATGACTCGGCGACAGGCGGTAAAAGCAAGTACATGGTCGAGGTGAATCCCGTGCAGACGCAGTCCTATCCCGACGCGTTCCGAGTATTCAAAGAGTACATATCCGAATACCGGTCCGAAATCATGCAGCTCGTAACGGGCGGCACCTTGCTCGGAGCTACCGAGAAAAATACGAATTCCGAGCAACTGGCGTCCATTCACATGGAATTGTATCAAGACATTATCGCCGACGACAAAAAATCGGTCCTTTCGGTGCTCAACGAGGGCGGCGCACTCAAGAAAATAGCCCGCTTGTACGGCGAACCGGCTCTCGAAAGGGCCCGAGCGGTCGAGGTGCCGGACCTGAGCATCCCTATCGACAAGGCCGAAATCATTATGAACGGCGCGGCCAAGATGGGAATACAGCTATCCGCCAATTTCTTTAAGAAAATCGGCCTCGAAGAGTCCGACATCAACACGAAAGTCCGTAATAACTCGTGGAACGAGGTCCTTTCTGCCAAAATCGGCTCCATTTTCGGGCGAAGCGGCAACAAAAAGACGACTCCGGACCCCAAAATCCACCCCATCGACCCGAAACAAGCCAAAAATAAACTGTTATGACCGAAAAACACCTTTGGATACTCGTCGTATCGATGCTCGTATCCGCATTTTTCGCCTCGACCCTATCGCTGGGATGGATTTCAGCCATCATAACGCTCGTGATCGCCGTGTGCTACGCTTTTTTCGAGAAAAGCCGAAAGCCCGAGACCTCGGCGAAGGATATGTCGTTCTACGTATACGTTGCGCTGGCCGGAACAATGGCCATGAATGTCCTCGTAAACTGATCGCATCGTATGGCTGACATCGGCGATATGATCCGAATGCTCGAAAGGGTAAAAAAGGCGCGCAATAGCTCCGTGCCGCCCAAGATAGCTACTCTGATGCTCCAAGAGACGCGCGAGAACTTCAGAAAAGAAGGGTATACGCAGGACGGAGGCATCAAAAAATGGCCCCAAAGAAGCCACGAATACATGCTCAACTATCCTATACTGGACTATACGGGCCGCCTCAAAAGAAGCCTTACACGCGATTTCTCGCCCCAATTCGCCCGAATCGGAGCAAACGCCTACTACGCGCAGGTACAGCAAGAGGGAGGACGCGCGCATAACGGATTCTGGAGCCGCCGCCCGCCCTACTCTACCGAGCCATTCTCCAGCCGCATCGGCAAAATCATTCCCCGCCCCTTCTTGGGCGTCGGTAAAAAAACTTACGCGGGTGTGCGTAAGATATTTACCGAAGAAGTCAGAAAAGCTATCTACGGATAGCATTTTCTTATAATAAAATTTGTTATCATAAAAAAAACATATAATTTAGTGTCGAAAACCGTGCATCTCGATGATTGGAACGCTTACCGACACATTCGTAGCCGCTCTTAGAGAGGCTCCCGTCGTGACGGAGAACGGTGTAAACGTCTCCGTGATGAACGACGAGGGGCAGGGACTGGTCAATACGCCCCTTCCGGCCGTCGTGGTGCATGTGCGAAACAGCAACAAGCCTACGGTATTTATTCGTGGGGGCATTTGCGATTGGTTCGACGTCTCGCTGAACGTACTTGTCGATTTCGATAACTACTCCGTGACGCCGGACGGCGGAATCCAGACCAAAATGCGTAACATGGCCTACGAGATCCGCCGATACATCGAAAAGGTGAAAAGAGGCCCCCTATTCAGTACGCTGATTGACGAATACGACTTTTTCCCCCTCTATCGGGGAATCGAAACCTATCAAACGGCCGCTTTCGTAGGTACTGTCGGAAAGGACATCGATGTGTTTCGCATTCTGTACCAATGCACGGCGCTCGACAAACAGAGCTTGGAGGACGAATACGTGATGTTCGATTCCAAGCAGATAAATTTGGTTCGAACATGATTAGGCAAATCCTGTCCGACGAGACGATGAACCGAAAAGGGTATATTACCCTGAACGACGGCGTGAATTGGGACGAGTATCGCAAGAATCCCGTCCTGATGCTGGAGCACGAGGACGACAAGCAGCCCATCGGCCGCATAGACAATATCCGGTTCGAGGATAATGCTTGGTACGGAGACCTCGTATTCGCCGACACGGAAGAAGGCCGGGAGAAAGAAAAACTCTACAACGAGGGATTCTACAATGCCGTATCCATCAGCGGTATGGCCACCAAAGTCAAGCGCGAGGGCGTAGTGTACGCCGTGCAGTTCGACGTGTGGGAAGTGTCTCTGGTAGCTGTCCCGGCCAATCCGAACGCTATCGCACAGAGGACGTCCGACAAATCGACGCTCTCCGTATCGTTCAACGATGTGGACGACAAACTGATCGAGCCCGATTCTTTGTCGGCCTATCAAATTTCTACCATTAACAAATTCAAAGAAAACATGGAAGCAAACAACAAACCCGAAACGGAAGTCAAGGAGGAAGCCCTGAAGTCTCCCGAATCCGTAGAGGCCGCCCCGGAGGAACCGAGTGCGGAGCATAAGGGCTTTATGTCCCGCGTCCTCTCGTCCCTTTCGGCCATTACGTCAATGCTCAACGATCGCAAGGAAGAAGCGCAGGCACAGCCCGAGGCCGAGTCTTTGAAAGCCCCGGAGGCTGCGGAAGCTCCCGAGACGGAGAAGACGGAAACCGAGCAGGAGGCGCAAAAGGCACCCGAAGGAAAGGAAGAACTTTCGGCACAGCCCGAGCCCAGAATCTTCAACATTCACGAAAAAACACCGAAAATCAAGATGACCGCATTCAAATCTGTCAACGACTATCTGCGGAGCGACGAAGGTCAATACAAGTTCCGTCAGATTCAGAAGCTGTCCGCCGTTCCGTCGAAGGAGCTGCGCCGTCCGGAAAACGCTACGCCGGTCGAGTTCGTCCGGGAGTATTCGGCCCTGATGGCTAACGACCCCGGATTCATGTCCTTTATGGGCAATGTAACTTTCCAGAACGCCGACGGCCCGAAGGAAGTTTTCAGCAAGACGCTGGATAAGCTCAATATCGGCGAGAATTCCATCGACTTCCTCGAAACGTCGCCCGATCTGGCGAAGATTACGTGGCTCTCGCTGTTCTACCGCGTTCTGTTGCCCGAAAACAGTTGGGCCGACAGATGTATGCGCGTATCGGGCGACAGCCATGCCGGCGTCATCTGGATCAACTCGGCGATGAATCCGAAAGTGTACGTGGGAAGCCGCGCTCCGCTGAACGCGAAAACCTCGTACTACGAGGATATTCCGGTCGCTTTGGCGGAGAAGGTATTCTCGATGGAACCCATCGGATGGCAGCCCGCAACGACGGACGTACTGGCATACAACAACCGCGCGACCGGACAGAGCGAGGCTATGCGCGTCGTGGTGAACAAAATCCACAACTATTGGTTGCAGATGTTCGCCGAGGCCGCATCGGTAAAGGTTCCCATGTCGGGTCCCGATACCTTCGCCGTCGATGCCTCGACGTTCCCCATCAACGACGCCGCGACCGGTACGCTTCTGGAGTTCGCCCTCAAGAACATCACCCAGATGCAAAAGGGATTCATCAACCAGAACTACACGATGGACTACAACGAGGCCGTCATGGTGATGGCCGCCGCGTACTTCGAGCAGCTTCAGAACGACCCGCTCATCACCTCGATCCTGTCGAAGCAGACGGGCCGCGTAGGTCCTATGACCGTTCAGTACAGCGGCTTCGAGGCTATGCCGCGCTCCACTGTCGCCGCATACGACACCGCATCGAGCAAGGTGGTGGATGCAGAGCTCTATTGCGACGGCAAGGTGAACGCAGACGGCACGATCCCGTCCTACACGGCGCCCGTGCTGGCCGCTACGGCCTACGACATCGCTCTGGGCTTCATCCCCGGCGAGGCCATCATCGCGCAGGGCAACACGAACGTACACATGGTACAGAATCCCAACGACTATTCTTGGGTTATGTCTATGGATATTCGTTCGGGAGCCGGTGCCGCTCGTAAAGACGGGCTCGGTATCGGCATCATCATTCCTGCCGTAAGCGCGTAATCATCAGGGGCGGCTGACGCGGACAGTTCCCTAAAAAACATCATGTCCGGGTCACATGTCATACACGACCCTCCGCACAGCCGCCCCTTCTTTTACACCCATTCGTAAATACGTTACAGCTATGGTAAACTTTTCCGACAGATATTATCAGAACCTCATTATCGCAACCGCCAAATACGGCACGCTCTACTGCTGCGAAGACGGCAACGTGTATCGGAACGAGGCATCGGCCAAAGACCGGTACAAAACCGCATTGGCCCTTAGAGGCCGCTGCCGCTATTGCAAGGTAGAGAAAGGCAAGGAGCCCGTTTCCAACGAGGAATTCGAAAACATGCTCCGCGCCTACGAGGACAAGCAGGCGCTGCCGCCCAAGAAGGCCGAAAAGCCGGATATGAGTCTGGAAAGCGCAGCCGAGATACTCGAATCACGCCGTAAGAAGAAGGCGGGCGCGAATGCTAAAAAGAAAGAAGATTAGATCATTTCACACAACCGAAAATGGCACAAACTGGCATATATACCGAGCTCGTCGATACCGCCCTCGGCGGAACGGCTCAGGATAACAGCGTGTCGATGCTTTTCGCGCCGGGCGCTAAAGGCAAAGCCCCCGGACCCGGCGGCGTTACTCTCGAAGTGGGTACCTCCTATATGCTCACCGGCTTAGAGGATGCCGTCAACCTCGGGATCAACGAAGAGTACGACACGACGAACAAAACGCCCCTGTACTTCAATATCAAGGAGTTCTACGACAAGGCCGACGCCGGAACGAAACTGTGGATTTACGTCTACGACAAGACGACCTACGCGCAGACGTCGAATTTTCTGCAAGCCCCCGACTTCCTGACGGCCGTCCGCTCGACTATGGAAACGCTGGAGAACAACCGCCCGCGCATCATCATGGTCGCTCAGGCAGAAGGTCAGGATACGCCGACCGAAGGCGGATTGTCGGAAGACACTATCACCTGCTGCACGAATTTCGAGTCGGCTCTCGAAACTCTGTTCGGCGAAGGCATCCGCGCGGTCGGCATTCTCGATGCCGCCGTAGTATCGGACATCTCCGATCTTCCCGACGTATCGGAATACAACGCCCCTCGCGTCGCGTTGCAGATCGTTACCTCGACCAAGACGCGGAACGCCTCTGTCGGACGCTCCGGCGGTATCGTATCGGCCCGCAATCTGGCCACGTCCATCGGGAACGTATCGATGGGCAGCGTAACGACCGCCGACTATCTCGTAGATTCCGCGTCCAACACGCCTGTCAATACGCCTGTTACGCTCCTTACGCGCACGCAGACGAACGATCTGGGCGCGAAACAATACCTGTTCACGCTCCGGCGCAATGACGTAGGTATCTGCTACAACGACGGCGCGACGATGAACTCGGCCGCCAATGCTCTGTCGAGCATCGATTTCGTCCGCGTGGCGAACGCCGTGTGCGACGACTGCGACACCTTCTTTACGAAGCTGCTGAACGTCAATATCCCCGTACAGAGCAACGGTACGATCAACGCGGCGTTCAAATCCGGCACGCTGGCCAATCTGAGAAGCCTGTATATCGACCCGTATATCAACCGGGGCGACGCATCGCAGATCAACGTGGATTTCGAGGCCAAAGACGGCAATTTCGTACAGTCGCGGGCCCTCGAAGTAACCGTCGAGATTCTCCCGAACGCTCCTATGAGGGAAGCGTTTATTACCGTCATGTTCGTTTCATCTCTCTAATCTAAAGACTATGCCTAATTTAAGTGAGTATATCGTTCCGAGCAGCGACGTACAGATAAACATGACTTTCAGCGGCATTCCGAGCATGAAACTCGATACGGGGTCGCGGCTCAACTGGGCCAACTCCCAGAGCGTGCAGGACATATTCGCTATCAGTCACGTAGACCCCATCGGAATCGTCGCGCTCAATGCCACGTACACCGCCTCGGTCACGATGCAGAGCGGAGAGTATAACGCGCTGATGGACGCGATCAACGCTGCCGCACCGGCGGGCCAACTGTACGCCTCCATGCTGGAAGTCGCCGGATTTACCTTGACGTGCGCCTACGCGCTCAAAAACGCAGGAACGCCCAAGTCGGCTATCGTCAACTTCCTGAACTGCCGGGTATCGGATGTCAGCGGCGACGTGGACGCCAACGATCCGCAGACTCTCGTCACTATCTCTCTCCGAGGAACGGGTATTAAACGAGACGTATCTCCCATTACGGTTTAACATCCGTTTTTCGCTTCATGTCTCAACCGGGGACCCCTCGGGGTCCCCAAATTTTTAAAACTATGTCGCTAACTTACACCGTAAAAACAAGCTACTTTAGCTGGGTCCCCGACGTAGAGGGGAACATGACCGAAAAGCCCACCGAGGTGGACGTCGAAATCCTGCACCTGCAACGCACCAATCCGGCCCATATGGCCGTCGCGCTGAAAATCCTCGAAGGATACGAGCATCTGGACCAGCTCGGGACTCTGTCCGTCGAGTTCTGCAAGTGCGTCATCAAGGACGACAAGCTGCGGGAGTCCATCGTCAAAGATATGGGCTGCTGCTTGGACATATTCCAATCCGAAGCCGTAGCGGAGGATATAGAAAATTTTCTATCGGGCTTGGGTTTCGTCCAAAAAATGATAAGAAAAGCCGAAAACCTGAGCCGGAAAGAAAAATCGACGAAATAATCTCGGATTTTACCAAAAAAGACCCGTATCTGATAAAGAAAGCGGTTATTTCCCGGTATTTACACGAGCCCTTTTCGGAGATAGTCGGCAAGTTTTCAGCCGATCAGATCGATAGCATGTTCTATGCCGCTCTGTACATGATATATCATTTCGATTGGGCTCCTTTTAACCAGAAAAAGTAACTATGGCGTCTCCCGTATATTCTGTGGTCCTCAATTTAGAGGGCAATATGAATAGCGTTCTCGATTCGGCTATCGCCAAGAGCCGTATCCTGAACAGCGAGCTCGGCAAAGTGTCCCGAAACGCTTCTGCCGGATCGAGAACGCGGAGGCTAAAAAAGACCGGCGAGATATCTGAAGAAGATTTATTCAAGCGGTATCCCCATATTAGACCTCAATGGCAAAAAAGGGTTTCATGGGCTAACTCCTTTTTGAAGCGACACCGTGGCTTTAATGACAAAGACTTCCTGAGGAACTTCGACCGCTCCGCAAAAGTATTCAACAAATTTTCCAGCGATTTCCTTCGAAACTGCCTTACGCTGTACGGCATGCGCGAAAATTTTGCGAATGCGGTCAAGGTCGTATCCAGCTTTTCGCGTACCGTAGGAGCCGCCGTACCCGCCATAGGCACGGCAGGCAGTATCGGGAAAAGCGCCCTCATAGGACAAGGAATACCCGCTTTGGCCGGCGGTCTCGGCTACTGGGCCGGCATGCGCACACTGAAAAGCCAAAGCATGCAGGAGGCTGCCGCGAACAACATGCGGTACAACATGGCGCGGCACTCGCTCGGGGAAGGCTACGACGACGCCTTCCGGGCGGCCAGCGACATCGCCGTATCGACCGGTTCCTCCCGCGTGGGAACGCTGGACCTTATATCGACCCTGACCGGCCTGAACGTAGGAGGCACATTATTGTCGCAGGAGCAAGCATCCTATTTGGCCAATATCACAGCCAAGTTAGCACATGCCAGTAATAGAGATATGGGCGTCGTCGGCCTGAACATGCAGCAGATACTCACTTCATGGCAGGGGATCGACATCAAGGAGCTCATCAAGAGCGTACCGCTTATCGGGAAATTTCTCCAAGACGAGCGGAGAAAGGCGGGCAGCAACGAGAATATATACGCCTTCGTCCGGTCGAATCCCCAAGCGTTCTTCCGTGCGCTGGAGGAATTCAACAAAACGGTCAAGATTTCCCCGGTGGCTATGGCCCGGGGGCAAATAGCCCTCAATCGGGAGAATTTCTTCCTGAAGTTAGAGAAACTTTTCGAGCCGGTCGCCGAAAGAATGGCCGACGCAAACACAAAACTCTACGATATATTAGGAGAGGCGGCCGAGAAATTTTTCTCGGAGCAGAACTTAAACAATGTCGATTCAATTATCAATAACTTTCTGGAAGCCTCGAAAACATTACTGGGAGCCGCTGCCAAATTCGGTAATGCGGCAATCAACGTGGGCTCATGGACGGCGGAGAATCCGTGGACCACTGCCGGCGGAATACACGCACTTTTCGGGAAAGGACCGTTGCAACTGAAGGTGGCAGCCATTATTACCGGTAGTATTATCGATCAGAGTAAAGCAACAGTAAATAGGGAAAAGGAAAATTTAATTGACGATACTATCGCCGATCCTTCATTTAGGACATATTTGAATCAGTTTATTGCAGATTCTGGTATTCCCGCTTCTGAAAGAAAGCAACTTTTCGATTCAATTTTAGCTAATCCAAAATCTCCCAAAAATATCGGGATAGTCACAGATATAGCTAATATTATTAAAGACCCATCTGATAGGGCTATGCTCAGCAGACTACGACGCGCTAATTTAGATTTAGCAAGCGAAGCTCCTACTATAGGAATTAAGCAGATCGGATTAGCTTTTCCCGGGGTGGGGATAGATATTGCAAAAGGTGTTGAGATAGCTGGACGTAATTCTAAAAATATGTATGTCGGCGGAGGACCATTAGGTATGCCAATATCTTTGTCTTCTCACAAAAATACTATTTCTGCGGTAGATAAACATGCTCAAGAGGTATTAGATAGAACGCAAAGTATTATAAAACAATTTAAAAATTATAATACCTCTGATGATTCTATCAAATCTCTAACCGATTCTTTCGACACCCAGTCGGTCGGAGCGTCCGATGCCCAAACCATTCGGGGCATGTCCGGCACTACCCGGGCGCTCGTCATCAACTTTAACCGCGAGATAGTCAGCATGCCCACGACGATCAACGCAAACGACGTGGAGGACATAAAGCAACAGTTGGAACCCGCCATAGAGGACATGATCGTGCGCGGCCTTACCATTGCGCTAAACAATTCAACCCGCATGATATGAGCAGAAACAAATATACATCCATATCGGGAGGCGGCCTGCTCAGCTCGGGGGTCGATTCGGTTATCAGCCGCATAGACAACGGCCTGATCGGCAGAGGCTATCAGACCATGGGCAACTATGTCGAGGATGCGTACAACGCGGCCCAGCGGGGCTATAAGATCGTCATGGCCGAAGCGGGGATCGCCAAACAGCTACTGCGCGGCGGCGCTGCCTACTCTTACGACGAAATGGGCAATGTGGCCGTCACGGTAAACTCCCCCTTCGTGTCACGGAACGACCGCTATTCCGCCGGCGGAGTCTCTTTGGGCAGGTACGACCCGAATCAGGACTACTATTTCAAGTGCGGCGACTACTTTCTGCCCCTCTCGTTCACCTATTCGGTCAATGCCAAGAAACACACGGCATCGTCCCAGTTGGTGGACGGACCCGTCATATTCGAGCGGGTATACAAAGAGCCGAAGATCATATCGGTGAATATTCAGGTGCAGACCAAGCAGCTGTCCCCGGCTACGTCCAACCTGTTCGCGGCCTACGAAAGTACGGTCAACGATACCGAAGGCGACCCATACAAGCTGGAATTGGAGAACCTTTCGAGCATGTTCAACGATCTTTTCGAGAATCAGGACGTGTTCCGGATCGTCAATACGTTCATCAACCAAAACCTGCATGTCAACTACGTGTATATGTCCGAATACGACGTGTCGCCACAAGCCGGGTCGCTGCTTACCGAGATACGCATGCAGTTGATCGAAGTGGACGTTACCTCGAATGTCATATCGGAAGATGCGGCCAATGTCGTAACGACCGATACCGGCTTTGCCGTGAACGGATAACCATTACTGCCATGACCGGAAACTACTTTGAATGCGGCAACGAAGTGATCGTCGAGGGATTCTCTCTCGGCCATTTCTCGTCATTCAACGTAAGCAACAGCAGGGATGTCATAGGAGCTACGGCAGAGATCAAAATACCGCTCTACACCATTTCCGTCACCGACAAGCAGCGCCCCGTGGCAGACAGCCTGCGAATCGGCGTAGACGGAGCCCAGCTTGCGACGGGAGCCCGTATCGAGGTCTACGTGTGGTATAAGGACAATACGACCTTGCAGCATACGTTCCCCAAGATTCTCGCGTTCTCCGGGTTTATCAGAAAAGTGGTGAGCGGTTTCCCCACCACGATCAAATGCGAGGACAATTCGTTTATTCTCAAGTTTGGGCAAGTCAATAAAAGCTGGTCGAAAATGACTCCTTTAAAGGAGGTTATGAACGAAGTCGTCCCGATTGCCAACGACGCTTTCGCCAAATTCCGCAAAGAAGCCGGGCTGACCGGAGAGTTTCCGTCCCTGTCCGTAGCCGAATCGGAAAGCGCCGACGTGGAATTCACGCTGAACGTCTGGAAGGCCATAGCGCCCTATGAGGCTATCTCCCGTTTCGCAGAGGAATATGTGCTGTACGGCCAAGTCAGCAATACGGGGAAAGTCTATGTAGGGACAGGAGCGACCAATACGGGCCGACCGACAATCAAGCTGAGCACCCGGCTGAACGTCATCAACAGGGACATTACGCCCGAAGACGGCCTCTTTACCGATTACTACGTCGAGATCAACGGATATGACGAAAAAGGCAACAAGATACAGGTTACCCGCGGAGATGAAACCAAAGGAGAGCCGGTCCGCCTTCCCTTCTCTCCGGCCCGGAAACAGGAGCAACTGGAAACGATAGCCGACGCGGCGCTGGCTCGGCTCAAGGGAAACCGAAACAAAGGCTCTATCACCACGCTGCTATATCCGTTCGTCTCGCTGTGGGATTTCATCGAATATGAAGACACCTTGTTTCCCGAACTGAGCAGCAACTACTATGTGATCGGGACGGAACTGAACTGCGACGACTCAGGCTACCATAATATCCTGAGCGTTACCGACGAAATGTTCTACTATGAGAAAGCGTAACGAGACCTTTTCAGCCCGCGTCGCAGAAATAGGGCGACTGCTCGACCGTCGATTCACGATGGCCGAATCGGTATCCCTCGTGTATGCTACCGTCGACAGCGTAGACGAGGATAACAGAACCCTGAATGCCATTGTAGACAATGACAATACGATCAGCGACATAAGTCTTGACATTGTCGTGAATGGGGACAATGGCATTCTTTTTATCCCCACCGTCGGCTCTACGGTGGTGCTCGGATTCGTGGAGAACCGGCCGGAGCTCCCGTTCGTCGTTTCCTTTACCCATCTCGACAAGATTGTCGTCAAATACAATTTCGGGAACGAAGGAGCGACGGATGTCATCACAATCGACGCATCCAACATATCGGCCCAAAGAGGAGATGCCAGTATGGAAATGCGGAACGGGTTATTGTCCCTGACCGTCGGATCGGCTTCCGTCGCGCTGGATTCCTCGGGAGAAAATCCGCTCGTCACCCTGAACGGAGGGGAGAAAGGCTCTACGGTGGTTATCGGAGAACTGACTGCCCGGCTGAACAAACTGGTGGGGGAAATAGACAGCCTGAAAGAGTTCGTCAACTCCCACACGCATACAGCCCCATCCGGAGGCGGACCGACAAGCTCCCCTACTCCCGGATTCACGGGCTCCTTCTCTCAATTCTCCGACGATGAATACCAAAACGAAGACATAGTACAATGAAAGACATACGATGGGACACTAAGGTAAACGACATTGTCATCGCCGACGGCGATTTCGCCATGACGGATCGGTGCTCGAACCAAAACGGCGCTCTGATCCTTATCAAGCGTGCCGTGAACATCACGAAGGCGCACATCGGCGTGGCCCTCGACGAGCTATATCCCAATCTGGCTCCGGGGGACTTCGATCTGCTCCTTACCGAAGGGATCGGGCAGATATATGAAGACGGGGCCAAATACGTAGACGAGAAAACGATCCGCTCGGGCTGGCAAAACATATTCTCCACGGACGGATCGGTCATCTATAACGAATAACAAGCTATGGCATCCTATCAGGTTCAGGCATTCCAGACTATCTACGATATATGCTACAACGTATCGGGGTCTATCGTCGTGCTCGACAAGCTCATGGAGCTAAACGGCATAGAAAGCTATACCGCCGAGATACCTTTCGGGACTCAGCTCGACATAACGGGCATACCTATCGTCAACAATGCCTGCGTATTGTGGGCCGGTCAATATCCGTTCTATTCCACCCGCCTGTCGGAAGAAGATTTGCAAAATCAGATCAATAACCTCGTAAATACAATGACCCAAAATGGCAAGTCAAACAGCTAATCAGATAAAAGCCTATCTGGCCAATATCCTGCCGAATCTCAACTCCAGCGCCTCGGCAATCTGGACCCGGTTCGTAGACGTATTCTCCACGATCATCGACATCCTGACCGGAGAAATCGGCCGCTCGAATACCATCATAGAGACGGCCGCCCGCTCGCTGCGCGTCATGGGCCAGCAATACTACATCGACAAGGCGCTTGCCTATCAGGAGGGAGACGATTTGGTCGTAGTGAACGACGAAACATTAGCGATGGGATATGCCGAGATAGACACCAGCAAACAGATTATCAAGCAGGTGTATACATCCGTCCCGGATAACGGGGAAATATATCTGAAAGTAGCCACGACGGATTCGGACAACAACCTGATTCCGCTCACGACGCAGCAACTCGACGCATTCAAAGGCTACATGAAAAACTGGGAGCCGGTGGGTATCGCTGTGACTGTGTTTAGTCAGGTCCCCGACCGGTTCGACTGCGCTCACCTGTACGTCAGATACTCGCGCGACTACAACCTGATAGCCATTCAGGATAACATCAAAGCGCTGCTCGACCAGTTCCAGATGCAGCGCCTCAATCGCTCGGCTCTTTATATCAATGACATCGAGTCGGCCATCAAGGATATTACGGGCGTAAGGGACGCCTTTTTCGACGGCGTTACCATCAACCGGTGGGACACATCCGAAGGCGAGGGCAAGTACGTCCCGTATGTTCCGGACGACGTGGCATCCAACCCCTATCAGGGAATCATCTACCTGTACGCCGGATATTTCAATTTCAACGACAATATTTCCGACTTTACGGCGGATAGTCCCATAACCATCTTCGAATCGGTGTAGTATGAAATTCAGAGCTGTCGACATACCCAATCTGATTTATCAGATACTCCGGCCCAATTATGCCGTCACATACGGGGACGAAAAGACGCTGCCGGCCCTCAATCAGACGTACAAGTTCCTGCTGGCATGCCTTTATCCGCTGCAACCCAAATGGAACGAATACGACGCGCTGAGGCGGAAGTATTACATGATCGCATCGTGCGAACCGAACATCAGCAACGTTTCCAATGTCCTCAATCATCTTTTCGGGCAATACGGAGAGATCATCATCTCCAATTCGAGCCTGAACCAGATGTACCTGTACGATTCGTACCCCGATGATGAGTCGAAACAAGTGTACCTGTATACCGAAGGAAGCGAAAACGCCCCGGTCTACTGGGGATTTCAGGGCGCTACGTCCAACGAGACTATCGTCAGCGTTCCCGTCGAGCTTCAGTACAGCGGAGCTGTCATCTATAACGCCGTATCCGTCCCGGGAGGACCTACTATCGCCATAAGCGACAAGACCGCTTACATAACCAATAACAACTGGCTATCCTATAAAACGGTCGTTCTGCCCAACAACGCGAGCGATACGGCGCTCTACAAGAGTATTACCTATTCAATCAAAGGATCGGACCAAACCCGGCCCATTATCGCCGTAGGAGACGGCATTTCAGCCATATCCTTCGATATGGGCGAGACATGGAAGGCGGTCGATTTTCCGGAAGGGGACTACACGAAAGTCATCGGCAGCTACCTGTCGAATGTGTCGATAGACAACCACTACGCCATTGCCATTGGGGACGGGCTGCAACCGATGGCGATGTATCTGGACCTTCTGAACGGGACTCAAACTTGGAAACCGCTCGAAGGAATCGGCTCATCCTATACATCGCTGTGCCCGTACAAAGACGGATTCGTTTTTATGAACGATTCCCAAATGGAACTCGTCGAGCTTGACAATAACTGCCAAATCGTCAACTCGTCCGTCAAATCGCTCCCCTATGGACTGTACTACGATTGCGCAGCCGATTCTACGGGGACTCGTCTCGTATTCGTCGGCAAAGGATCGGCCTATGCGGCATCCCCTGACTACGAGCCTGTCGCCTCGTCCTCTCCCATTCTGCCGGAATACGTATGCAAGTCCGTTGCCTACGTTCCGCAGGACGGGTCGTTCCGCACATTTCCCTTCTACCGCTCTATGTTCGTCAGCAAAGACAACGGAAACACGTGGAGCATGCAGGAAATAGAGGGAATAGAGAAAGGCTCCTACCATACCATATACGGCACGACGCAGGGATTCGGACTCGTCGGCAACGGCCAGATGTACTTCCAGAATCTGTCGGACGGGACTATCCAAACGAACGACGCGCCCATGTCCGATGTGTGGTGGGACTTCCTCGCAACGCTTAACTCGCTCATAATATACGGAATCAAATACACCATTAAAACATATTGACATGGCACTCGACCCCATTTACGATATGCTATTTCAGGACGGCACGGGCAATCCCGTGTTCATCACGGACCTGTCCAATCTGCCGCGTCAGATAAACTACCTGAAAGCCGCGATCAATCTGTTCGGCCAGAATATCGCCATACTGCACGGCTTCGACAAGAACGAGGACGGCTCGTATACTCCCGGTATCATATTATATAAAGGTGTCATGTACTCCTACCCCGGTGAGAGCATCCCCGCCGGGTCGTATCTGCACAGCCGGGAAATACTGTACGGAGAACGAGTGGCTGAAAACGGCGTAATATATAACGCCTTCAAGCGCTACGAATTTGTCGCCAACGATGTGGACACGGGCGACGATCTGATTACCTCGGAGCCACTGACCGACGACTATGTGATGAAGCTCAAAAGCGCTCCTATCGGCCCTCAGATGATCGCAACCGACATGCTCAAGGACAAATCGGTTACATCGGCCAAATTAGCCGACGGCGTTATCCCGGGAGCTACCCCGCCAACCGGTCCTGCCGGCGGCGATCTGACCGGGACTTATCCCAACCCGACTATCGGCACCGGGAAAGTGACAACCGACAAGATTGCCGACGAGGCCGTGACCTCGGAGAAATTGGACCCCGATGTGCCGGGAGATATTCTGAACGGGATGATTACCAAAGTGAGCGACTGCAACAGCGCTCTACATAACCGCTTATTCTATGCTCCTTCCGGCTCGGAGAATACGCCTCCGCTGGCCACCTGTAACTTTGTCGGGATTACCTTTTCAAACAGTTTCGAAGTAACCCCTTCGGGTGTTACCCAAATCGCCATGCCGGTAAGTTGGGCCGCCGCAGCCTCATGGGCTACCACCACCCCGCCTTTGTTTATCAGAAATATGCGCGGCTATCCCTCGGGCGGCTGGAGTACATGGCAATGCGTCGCAGAATTTTTCCCGAACAATTTCGCTTCTCCCACCCAGTCTCTTACCCGAAAATTCAACGGCAGACCTGTCTTTTACCAGTATAAGTCGGCCGCGGCTTTCAACGTAACTACTTTGGGTACCGTCGAACTCGCGGACGACATGACCGGGAAGCATCTGATCGGCATAGAAGGATATCTGACCGGCCAATATGAGGATAACGCGTCGGGAACCGGCACTATTATCGGCATGGAAATCCCACTCACCGGCGGAATGTCCAAGTATGTGGGCGAGACCAATATGGAGATTACGGCCTACACGTATGAGAAGAACGACAAGCTATACATGAACATAACCACCTCTCCACTCCGGCAGGCCACGTTCACCTACCATATCGTAATGAAGTTCGACTACATATAAACCTACCCATCATGGCTCTGAAACCCATACGCGAAATGCAATACGCCGAAAATATCGGCAACCCCGTGTTCATTACCGATCTGGCCGTTCTGTCTCAGAACATAGTCGAGCTCAAAGCCGCGATCAATATGTTCGGAAAGACTACGGCCATTATCTACGGCTTCGACAAAACGGAAGGCGGATATACTCCCGGCATCGTACTCCATAACAAGCAGCTATATTCCTATGCTGCGGGGGATGTCATTCCGGCCAATACCTATCTGCACTCGGTCGTTCAGCAGACCACGCCGCGCATATTGGAGAACGGCTCCACATTCAATGCGTATGTCGAATATACGTTTATCGCCAACAGCACATCCACGGGCGACGACCTGATTACCTCGGAGCCACTGACCGACGACTATGTCGCCGAGCTCAAGAATGCCGCGCAAGGTATTCCGCCCATAACTACCGATATGATCGCCGACGGAGCCGTGACAGCCGCCAAGATCGCAGAAGGAGTTATTCCGGATGTTCCGAGCTCCCTGCCTCCGTCCGGCGCTGCCGGTGGCGATTTGACCGGGACCTATCCTAACCCGACTATCGGTGCAGCGAAAGTAACGACCGCAAAGATCGCCGACGGAGCCGTGACGGCCGCAAAACTGGCTGAACAGTATATTGTGAACCGGGGTGCTATTGCTAACTTGAATAACGCCACGACTTACGGATTCTATACCTACGATGCAACTACGCAGAACACGCCTACTTCTTACGGCAGCGTCATTGTCGTCGAAGGAACCGGGAGATCAGGAAATTGGATACAGTTGGCCTTAGGATATTCTGCGGACAATGTCAATCCGTCCGTTTTTGTCCGTTTCCGGCAAAGTCTGGAATCTTGGAGCTCATGGGTTAAAATCTGGAAATCCAATGATTTCAATCCGGACGACAAATTCGGGTTCAGCGCCGCTCAGCTCTCGGATTTGAACAATGCCCCGAACAATGCCTTTTTCGTCGGAGCTTATAATGCTACAAACTCACCTGTCCAAAATAGTTGGTCTAACGGGTTTACCATCGCTTATGGCAATAACCCCGATTTCTGCAAACAGTTCTGCTATGCAGGCGACAAGTGGTGGACAAGAGGTCGAAACGGTACAACGTGGTCCAGTTGGAGCCAGATTTGGGATTCGGGAAACTTCACCCCCTCGTCTTTCGCTCAAACCAAAAGGGAGACCTTTCCCAGCGGCGGAATAGACAACATTACGGATTCAGAGTTTACCGGGAATATACAGGCGCATTTTCCGGGTGTAGAATATTCAAGCATCTGGCAGGGGAAGGATTTTATGGGTACGATTCTGCAACTCAAGTTGCGGGACTATGCCAACGTGCAATCCTTGATGTATCGTGGAAGCAAAACAAAAACATGGCTGAGGGTTTGGGACTCGGGTAACTTCAATCCATCCGATTATTTGTCGAAAGAGAATACAACGGTCTACGTGCCGACCGGAGAATACAACCCGGCTACAAAAGGGTATGTCGATTCGGCTGTGGAGAATGGAAGTATGAAGGAAGTTACTACCACTAACCTGAATGCGATTCTTACAGAAGGTACATGCTTTTTCACCTTTCCTCAGTCTTCTACAAACGCTCCGACTGTTGAACCGGGTGGCGGATTACAAATTGATCTTACAGATAAATTCGTACAATTTGTTACGACCTTCCCGTCGTCATCCAAAGCCGGCTCATCCTTTTATCGCACTTCTAATACTGGTTCAGCTTCTACCTTTTCCCCTTGGGTTTGCCTTGCGGAAAACGGCGATTTCGGGCAGAACGTCTATTTTGAACAACAATTAGACGCGACGCATTTCAACGACACACCCGTTGTCAAGAAGCTCGTCAAAGGATCGTATACCAATAAATTAGGGCCTGCGACTGTTGCACTGGACAACTATGCCTCGACTCAATTCCCGGGAACGTACTCCCAATATGCGCCTATCGCTTTTCGCGGATACGCTAAGTTCACGAACTATTCCACCAAAGCGACTTTGGCTATCGTGCCCGTTAACAGCCAAAGTAATAATAACTATACATTTTTTACCTATGTCAATCCGTCATCGATATACCAAGTTATGGCCAATTTCACAGGCGGTTCGGCATCAGTTCGGGAACAAGTCGATTATTTGGTAGAGATAACCTACGGCAAAGTGGTATAACAATCAGCACAATGGAATACATCGCAGCGATCATAGCGGCCATCGGCACCATCATAACCGCATGGTTCAAATACAACCAGTACCGACGGGACAAGATGACCGACCTGAAAATATCCCAGATAAAGCAGGATATGTCGGAAACTTCCCTGCGTCGGGTAGACAATTCGGCAATCGTGTTCGGCGAACTGTGGGACATACTGTACACGCTGGATGCCGACAGGGTATATATTATCCAGCCTCACCCGCTGGGCAACGAGGCTTACGTTTCGATCTACTTCGAGGTGAAGCATAAAGGCATCGACGGGATGAAACAATATATCCATGACATAAGCATGTCGGACATGCCCAAATTCTGTGCGGACCTGAACCGTAATCCGTACATCCACATATCCGACATCGAGACGCAAATGGACGATATGTATGCCCGTTCGCTCTTTTCCTCTCACGGCAGCTCCATATTAGGGATATACCGTATGAGCGACAACCAGCACGACTGGGTCGGGTCCATCGTCTGCGAACTGAGAAAAGACTCCAGCATCTCAGAATCTTTTCTCAGAAGCAAATTGCACGTAATCTCAAAAAACATTCAGTACATTTTGCCCAGATACATTGGCTCTCACACTAATTAAACTTTATTGCTATGATTAAGAAAATCACCAAATCCGATCTGCCTCCTATCCCGAGCATCGACAGGATGGCCAACAAAATCAACGAAAACTTCGAGTCCATCGAAGGGGGCGGCGCAACTCCGAGCGGCGCTGCCGGTGGCGATTTGACCGGGACCTATCCTAACCCGACTATCGGCACCGGGAAAGTGACAACCGACAAAATCGCCGACAAAGCCGTGACCGCTGCAAAGCTGGCTGACGGGGTTATTCCGAATGTTCCGACTTCTCTGCCTCCGTCCGGTTCTGCTGGTGGCGATTTGACCGGAAGCTACCCGAATCCGACTATCGGGAACGCAAAAGTTACTCTGGCAAAACTCGCGTCGGACGTTACCGCCAAACTGGTTACACCGCAGACCACGCCCACATGGGGTGCATCGGACACGGCCGAAGGCGTGCAGGCGAACCTGGTCCTGCTGGCAAACGCTCTGAAAACCGCCGGTATTCTGAAATAACCATGCTTCTATCTCTGAGGCGAATCTATTTCGCGCCCACTTATACCATCGGGCGTTTAAGCATCCCGTCGGCATCCTTCGAGTGCGATACGCTGGAAGATACCGACCGGGATGCCAACGCCAATGGCGTATTCGACGGTCAGGAAGTCAAGATATACGGCAAGACGGCTATACCTTACGGTCGCTATCGGATCGCCATGACCCAGTCGCCCAAGTTCTCGCCTCGATACGGAGACCGCAATGTCCCCCTGCTGCTGGATGTGCCTCACTTTTCAGGAATACTTATCCATTCGGGGAACACGCCGGCCGACACGGAGGGCTGTATCTTGGTCGGAGAGAACAAGGTAAAAGGACAGGTCATCAACTCCCGGGCTACCCTGTTCCGCCTGCTTGACATTCTCGACGAGGCCGACTCCCGGGGCGAAGATATTTACATCACGATTCGGAAATGAAAATCATCTACAACTCCCTGATCCCGTTTCGCGGATATAAGGCCATGATGCTGTTCGGGGTCATATTCGCGCGCAAAAAGTTCAAGCCCCTGAGCGCCGTTACCGTCAATCACGAATCGATCCATGCGGCCCAAGCCAAAGACTGTCATGGATATTTCCTGTATTACTGCCGATATATCTGGCAATGGATATGCCACGGCTACAAGGGGAATCCTTTCGAAATAGAGGCCAAAACCCATGAACGGGATTTGAACTACCTCTACAACCGAAAGCCCGAGGCATGGCGCGACATGATGTAGACATTCGCAGCGGTTCTTTGACATATTGGAATTACCGATCTGAGCAATGTGCAAAATTTACACATTGCAATTGCCGAGAACCGGGGGGCACAATGATCCCCCCGGTTCATATAGCTTGTGTATTCCACCAACAAATGCCTGGAAATTATAAGTTTGAGTTATACTCCGCCTGATTCCATAAATATATAAAAACAGGGCGTGAGATAAAATTTCATATGTTTGTATTGACATATTGAATAGCATTAGCTATTGTTTTAGGACTAAGAAAACGACCAATTAACAATCCAACCCTAAACAATCAAGCTGATGTCTGCGTTGTGCGTGGGCATTACTTTTGGTTGGCGGGTATTGGTCGTACCTCTTAGTCAAGAAGTGATCGCCCACGCTTCGTATATCTAAGATAATAGTAGGCCAATTCTCACCCCTAATAATATTTAGCGTATGAAAAAGCTGTTGTACCTTTTTCTTCTTTTCTTTTTTGTCGGCTGTTCCGAAGCCCCTAAGGAACAACAGATTGTTATGGAATATCTAAAATACAATCCCGACAATATCCGTCGGTACAAGCCTCTCGAATGGGGGAAGTTGGATACAATTTATTCTAAGGTAGAGGATGAGCCATTATATCAATGGATTAATGACAGATTAGTTGATTATATCAGTATATGGCAAAATACTGTTTATCAAGCTACAACAAATGGATATTCTACAAGAGCACAAGAAAATACATGGAACACCGCTTGTGAGTGGGTAGCTGCATATACAAAGATGGCGGATAGTATGAAGTCTAACTATATCCCCCACCTCACCGGTTACTCGATCCGCCACAAGTACAGGGCCAAGAAGAACACGGACAATGTGGTGGTTTATGACGAGGTATTCGTTTTGGATTCCACTTTGACGAAGGTGGTGGAGGTTAAAAAGGAGTAAAATTGTATGGAAAAAGATGACCGTAAACCCAGTGGTTGCTTTCGAATCGTACACACTATATTCGCAATTATAGGTGCGCTTTCCATTCCTTTGCTAATAAGTCTTGCATATGTTTTTTATCGTGAAATTTATACAACAGAAAACAAAGCCGAAGACAAAAAAGAATATACGGCCCCCAAAAAAGAATACGCCAATCCCTATGCCGTACCTATAAACAGGTTGATTTCTGATTACGACGCGAACGAAATGCGGGCTGATGAACTGTATGAAGGCAAATTGCTTCGCGTTTCGGGGATCGTTTCAGATATTAGGAGTAGTGACATAGCGGGAAATCCGTATGTTTTAATTAAAAGCCCCGAAATCTTCGCCCCTGTGATAAAATGCGTATTCAAAGACAGTAATAGGCTATTAAAATACTCCGAAGGAGATAAAATAACTGTTATTGGAATTTGCACAGGACTAACAGTAGACGGTTTAGTCATATACTTTGACCAATGCGAGGACGTTTTGATGCCGGAAAGTGAAAGATAGAAAGTTATAATGTCAAGTAAGATCAAAATAATCGCCCAATATTTGTATTAGGCATTTTAAAGTTGTGATTTGATGTAGAAAGCGGTAATTCCAATATTCGGAGTTACCGCCTTTTTTATGCCCGGGCGGATAGGTTCGGGCATTTTTATTTTACTGAAACATGAAAAACGTTGTTATAGCTTTAGCCCTGATCGCGGTCGCATTTCTGCTGGGGCGACGGAGTGTGAAGCCGGAGATCGTCGAGATCCACCGGAAGGACACGGTGGTCGTGCGCGACACGGTCCGGGAAACTGTCCTCGTGCCCAAAGTCCGCTACCTGACCCGTGTCGATACGGTGTTGCTGAAAGTTCCGGGCGATACGGTGGAAGTCCCGGTACTGGTCCCGATTTCCCGAAATGTGTATGAAGGGGAAGATTACCGCGCCGTCGTGTCCGGTTTCCGCGTGTCGCTCGATACGCTCGATATTTTCCGAAAAACGCAGACCGTGACGAATACGGTCGTCCAGCGGGTCGAGGTTCCCGGCAAGCCCAAGCGCTGGGGAATCGGCGTGAGCGCCGGGTATGCCCTCACGCCTCAAGGGGTAAAGCCTTATATAGGAGCCGGAATCAGTTACTCTTTTATCACATTCTGATATGCCGAAAATATTCGTTAAACCGCTGACCGTAAACCGAGCATGGCAGGGTAAGAGATTCCGCACCTCCATGTATGATGCCTATACGACGGAGTGCCTATTGAAGCTGCCCGACATAGTGCTGCCCGAACCTCCATACGAAGTACACTATGTATTCGGGCTATCCACTTCTTTGGCCGACTGGGATAATCCGATCAAGCCCTTTCAGGATATATTGCAGAAAAGGTACGGATTCAACGACAAGGACATTTTCAGGGCCGTTGTCGAAAAAGTCAAGACACAAAAAGGTGAGGAATTCGTTTATTTCGACATTAAGAACCTCACCGTACCATGAAATTATATAGATGAGCTTCCTTTCATGTCACCCAACAGTGAGTTCAGGTGCATCACCCAAAATCTCAACTGGCTTGTGATATTGAGCAGATCGTTCTCGGTAGTCGGGTCGAATTTATCGGCATAGCATCCTTCATGGACGAGCGCGATGATTTTGTCTATCTCATCGCGTGTTTTTGCTACCATGTCCCATGTCGGCATGATTAATTTCTCGTCTTCCACTTTGGATTCAGAAATACACAACCCCATGCTGAACGGAGGAATCATTCTGAGCTGGCGGAATATCTCGCCCACCTTATCCGTCCCGTCGTCGAGTACCTTGTATATCTTATCGAACATTTTGTGCAGAGCCTCGTATTCGTGCCCTGTCACCATCCAATGCCTTCCTTTCACATTGGACTTGGTTACCTGCATTGTAGCAAGTATCGTGTCTAATTCTTTCTCCATTTTCAATCAAATCATTTTTTTCCCATTCTTAAAAATCAGCCGTCCGGTTCCCACCCAAATCGTCTGATTATCCTCGGTCTGTATCTTCAGTCCATAATCATTGCCGTTTTTCCTTCCCTTCAAGGATGTCAGAAAGAATTTGATACTCATTCCGTTTCCTCCATCCCTCCGGGCGAATTCCCGAATACACCGGTCAGGGACCAAGTCTGTCCGTAACTCGCATAGAATTGTTATTTTATCCTCGTTATCCATGAATTCATCGTTTCTACATCAAATCACAACTCAAAATGACAGGTCACTGTCTTTTATCTGACCTATGTACTTACCGTTCTTATCGTATAGCTTGATAACCCCTTTTTGCTTCTTTCCTCTCATTTTCAGCCGTCCCTGCTCATCATACACACGGATATTGTCCCGCTCTATTTCCACTCGTCCGACATTTCTACCGTCCTTATAAATGGTCTGTTTTTGTGTGGTCGGCGGCGCTGCCAGCCACATCAATGCAATCATTAGAATCGTTTTCATGTCTCTGCGTTTTAATGATGACGTTTTCCCCTGTAAAAGCGTGCCACAGTCCTTTCACACTGCTAAATATACGTAATTATTCCGGTATCGTCATCGTCCCAATGCTTTGTATTATTTCACCAGTTCAAACTCGATTCGCCAAACAAAAGGATTACGATCCCATGTACCTCTCCCGGAAACCTTGTCGATCAGCGAGGCGAAAGCTTCGCGGGGCTTATTAAACCATTTTTGGGCAAACCATCCTTCCCTCTCATGTAAAAAGCCGTCGAAACCGTAATGATAGCGCATCTTGCCATTTTTGATATACTCGTTGACAAATATCCCCTCATTCAAGCAATCATCGCCCGAAATATCCTGCAACCGCTCAATCCGAATGTCGGTAATCTGGATTCGGTGGGGCATTAACTCCGCCTTAACAAACATCTTGTTTTGCCAGCCTACTGTATACTTTAAGCCCGACACAAGCATATCAATAGTTTCAAGCCCCTCTTGATAATACACTTGCTCATAGCTCTGCGCCACGGCCACGATCTCCCCAATCTTATAGGGGCACTTTCGCTCAATCACAAGCTTCCCATTATTGGCTATCACATGGATAATATCACCTTTTATCTCTTCAGCCTCTATTTTATAGATCGGCCACCAAGCATCTTTTATTACCCGTCTCGTCACCGTCTTTCGACCACTGATCACCGCCTGTGTCAGGCCGTAACGGTCGTTAAACATCATCTTTTTCATTGTTAAACTTTTATCGTTTGCGTCAATTTCAGTTCTCCATGATAACCGCGAAATCTCAACTCTTCTATAAGTTCACGAGGTTTGAATTGAGCCAAATCGGGGTTACCCCCCCCTAAATCGGCAATATGTGACTTCTTCTGAATCCGCCTTTTGCGGGCACACGCCTTGCATATATTAGCGTAACCGTCAGCGGATAAGTGAGTACGGCGGAAATTATCCATTGTGAAATAGTTTCCGCATACAGTGCATTTCTTTGCTGTGTTCTCGTTCATAGTTGTATAAGTGTTATTTCCTGTATAACAGCGATAACCGTTCTTGTTCGTTTCGTCTATTTTATCAGGTCCGCATTATCATGGATGTTGCCGATGACAGATAAATAGTTATCCGTATCTTTATATGCGAAACATGCGTATCTGAAATTATATCTACTTGAATTGAACATGCCATTGATACAATCAATCGGAGAGCAATCGAATTGAATATCCGGATCAATTCTCACAACAGCAAATCGCCAATATATACCATTTGATTGGTCATCCCATTTTACAATGTCACCCTCCCAAATCCTCTCTCCGTTCTTGTCTTTCAGACCCGTGTACTGACCGACGGTGTCCAAATCGACTTTTTCATATACATAGTCGGGATCGTTAAGTTCGTAGGTTAAAATGTAAGCAGTATTTTCATCAAGTGTGTCTGTATCAGGGAGGTATGATCCATACACCCACTCGCCAGTGAATAAGAGTTTCCCTCTGAAAAGTATTTCGCGCATGATTTACAATTTTTGTTAGTTATCGGTTTTAGATTTCTGAATCCCCTTGAGTATCTCTTGCGCCGGGATAAATCGACCTTCCTTTTCTGCGTCAACCGCCATTGCTCCGACGATTGCGAGGCCGGCAAGGAAATCTTCAGCAGAATATCCTATCCTACTTCTGTAAGTACGGCCATTTTTCCAAATCTTCTTTGCATACTCTCGGGCAGCTTCTTCTGGTGTTTTCATCATTCATAAGGATTTTCAGGTAAGGTATTCACGTCGATTGCCAGTCCGGCGTAGATCAGGTTCCGGTAGTCGAACATCCATTCATTGAGCTTGTCGTAGTACCTTAACGCCTTCTTTGTATCAGATACAGGGAAACAATTTAATTTATCTAATGCTAAAGTCGGCACAAACCTTTCCCCTTCGTGGGTGATCTCTTTGGTTAGGTCGGACATCGGGCGAAGAAGAGGCTTTCCATGTTTGGGAGGTATTTTGAGAAACACATATCCACCTATATATGACTGAATCTCAACGGCAAAAGGACAAACATTTTTATAATGCTTTTGCATTAGCCCGTACGGCATATAGCCGCAAATATCTTTCAACTCAAGTGTTTTCATGGCTCTTTCTTTTCAATCGTTTTACAAAATTCTTGACATTCAGCGCCTGTTCGTAGTAGCAATCCTTCTCCACCACTATTCTCTCCTTGTAGACCGGCAATCCGTCAAAGCCCATCGCACACTCCCGAATCACGTCGGCCGGCTTGATCTCGCCTGTTTTGTAGTTGAAAGAGAACAGAGTGTGCCCCGGGACCTTCTTCATGCTTCCGATCAGCTTCAACTCTTGCTGCTTTTTGATTTGGGCCTCGATGCGGGATTGTTCTCTTTTATCCCAAACTATGTCTGCATCAGGGATCATTTTCATAGCTCATTATGTATAAGCGCCATCATACAATCGAAACAGAAAAATCCACCAACAGCACCTATGATGTCATCCGGCAATTCTTCTTCCGATTCAAAATCACCTTCAACACATTCAGCACCAGTCGGTAAACGTTCGTGGCGTTCCTTATACTTTTTGCCATTAAACAGAATGTCTGTCGTCCAGCCGTCTTGTGTGATTTCAATGTTAATTTTGTTTTTCATAGCTCATTCTTTAAAGTGTTTAATGTTTTTTAAAGGTTCAGTTATTAAGAATCACTTAATAACTGGCAGATTTTCAGTTGTCAATTATTATTTGACAACTGGAGGATGAAGCGGTCATTTATCCCGCACGCACCGCACGCTGAAGCCGAGGGCGCGACCGTTGTAGCTCAGTGGGTTGACGTAGCCCGAGTAGAAGCCGAGGGTGCCCGCGCCGTTGTCGCCTCCGTAGTACGGCGACGAGGACCAATAGTAGCCGTAGGAGCTCGTGCTGGCCAACTCGCCGCTATTGCTGTAGCGCAGGCCCGCAGCAGGCAGGAATAACGAGCCCTTGTGGTCCGAGTCGTGATTA
>OOCQ01000374.1_pt1 | contig 38897 bp, 31 predicted proteins | sample 1671121 | NCBI WGS metagenome assembly OOCQ01 (sample SAMN06348124, study PRJEB24527) | human gut metagenome | biome: human gut; feature: ankylosing spondylitis patient; material: feces | host: Homo sapiens | place: China | collected 2015-10 | reverse complement strand
ACTTAAAACACTGATATTATTTTTTTTGAACACAAATCGCACGAATCAAACGAATCTTTCCATCCTAATCACAATCCGTCTAAATCCCGATGTTAATATATAATCCTCCGCATGGTAAATCCATCCGTGTGCCAAAAGCATTCGCTATTCGTGCTATTCGTGTTCAAAGAAAGAATTCTATCCGTGTGCCAAAAACATTCGTGCTATTCGAGCTATTCGTGTTCAAAAAAGCAGTCCACCCAAGTCCCACACACCAATGCTGAACCCAGGCGGACCACCTTGTATCTTATCTGTCATGCCCGGAGACTACCATTCCCATCTCCCGACACGACCATTACCATTACTTCTTTACATCACTTCACAACCTTCTTGCCATTCACAATATACATACCATGAGGCAAGCTGCTGATACCGGCACCTGTAGCGATGCATCTGCCGTCAAGGGTGTAGATGCGTGTGGCAGAACTGTTGCCTGTCGTCTCCGTACGGATGCCTTCTATTCCTGTACTCTGACCATTCAGCTCAGGAGTCTCGATGATAGTCTGGAACTTACCCCAGTCAGCATCCTTCTCAAAAGCAGACTTGGCACCGACAGGGACATAGAGCGTCCAGCCTGATGGCAACACAGGGTCATACAGGAACGGACCGTTGCCGTTGAGCATTTCATCCTCTCTTATTACAGGAGGGGTCATACGGTTATAATAGAATTCTTTCTTCTTTCCTGTATCTTCAACTTCCATTCCAAGACAGAACTCTCCCATGCTTTCCAACGTTGAAGGGAGGTACACGTTGTCTTGAACCGATGCTCTGAAGAACATGTAAAGTCCAAGGTGTTTTACACCCTCTGGTATTACGAGGTCGCCGGGGATTTCTGCCGAGTAGAAACATTCTGTGCCAATGCTCTCAAGTGTGGAAGGGAGCTGCAGCGACAGGAGGTGCGTATTCTTCAGAGAAGCACCGCCGATGCTCTTCAACCCTTGAGGGAACTTGAGATAACGCAGTCTGTAGGCATAACAGGACGGACCGCCCACAGAAGAATAAGGCTCATCCTGATAACTCACGAATGAGCACATAGGCAATTCGTCATTCTCCATACGGCTGCCACTGAGGTCTATTCCGGACAGTCTGCCGAAGCATGTACTGATGCGCAACGTCTTGATGTCTGCTTCCGTGATGTTTCCGCTCAGTGCTATGGAGTCGACTTTCAGAAGGTCCTCTCCGAGCATGCTTTCAAGGGACTTGCCGTCCATGTGGAAGGTCTTGACGACAAACAGGTCTGACTGTTCTTCTATATTCTTGAATTCAGAGAACCCGAATGATGACGTGTAGGCTTCCCTGGCTCCTTCTGGAATGTAAAGCACGGCATCTGACGGTATGCCGCTGAAGGCATGGCCGTCTCCTATCTTCGGAGGCACTGGCTGATGGAACTTGACGCTCTTAAGGTTGGGGCAGTTGTCAAACGCTCCGCCGAGAATACTGTTCAGTCGGGGCAGTTCGATGCAGCGCAGGGCTGTCAGTTCGAAGGCACGTTCGGATATCCATCTGAGTTTCTTGGGAAGAGTGATGTACTCCAGCTGCGTAAGGTAGCCTTCGGAACCTTTCCGTAAGGACTTCCTGCCTACGTTCACCTTTGAAGGAATGAAGGCATAGGGAGGGATGTTGTCTATATCAGCATCTGACAGGTCTATGCCACGGAGTCTGCCGTTGTCGATATAGTCACGCAGCGTAGCGAAGTCTCCACGACCCATATAACCTTTTATTATAATGGAGTCCATCGTGTACTTCACCTGGCTGCTCACCTTTGAGGAAAGCTCGTCGCCATACTCCATGTTTACTGTGACAACGTCTTTTGCACGACTGCCGACGAAGGGCAATGCAAGCATAATGAATAAAGGCAGTAATCTTCTCATAATCATTCTGGCTTTTGATTTAACAATAATGTCTAGTAAGACCATACATCCATTGCAAAAGTAATGAATGTATGACTAAACACAAAACATTTTATCACTTTATTGCTTTACGGGTGTCTATTATGTTACCACTTTCCAGCAAGGTTATCTGATAGACGCCATGCTCCATGTTAGGGAAACTCGCAAGAAATAATTCTTTCATAATCGTTATATTTATTTGTTTATAATATGGTTCCATCTGAAAAATCCAAAACCGTAAAAAGTAAAGTCTATTATTCAAACGTTCCGCTCAGGTGTCTCCTATCATAATATAGGTCTATGGTTGTCTTTTCGCTGTCGCCATCTGTATTAGGAACGTAGAGCGTTGTCTCAGCCGGACCAACGGTCTGGGTGGACTGGTGCATTACATTACCATACTGATCGCGGATGACGACGGTCATGTCGGTTATGGTACTGTCGGACTTGATGGTTACATCATCATCATCGTAAGTCACGTTAGGGATAACATACGGATGTCCAGCCTTAATATCCAAAGGATGATAGTTTCTCCATTCAACTTCATTCTTTTGTCCAAAACAATTCAAGCACGCCATTGTGCTGCAAACGCTAATAATAAATTTAAAATTATTCATATCTAATTGTATTTATTTCAGTGGACAAAGATATGAAAGCATTTTAAAAAGAACGGTATTATAAATTTAGAAATAATTTAAAAATGCATACGGGGGGGGTGAAATATTTAGATAAAATTTAGACATCAATAATAAACAACTGATTATAAAGACTTTATATATGTATCAAAATCTTTAGAAGAGCCTTTCTCTTTGAATATCTTTTTATATATTGCTGCACGTTTCTGTGTTACAGCACCAGGTGTTTTACACACAAGTGTAGCAATCTCCATATTTAACAAATCCAATTTAACAAGAACACTTATCTTGAATTCTTCTTTATCCAAGCCATATGCTCCCATAAGTTTTACCCTTAAACCAGGATATATCCTATCTATAATCAACAGAATGTCTTCCCACATTTTATCTGTAAGCTTCTGGTTTGTACGTATCCTATTACGTAACATATCATAGACACGCATCTTTTCTTTGTCTTCTATAGAACCTCCATTCAGGCAATCTATTTTTTCATCAAACCAGCAATTTCCTTCTCCTTTAAATCCAAAGAAACCTTATATTGCCTACATGAAGACTTATACAGCTGTTCCAAGTGTTCATGCATAAACTTAATCCTCATATAATTCTTCTTGCCCCTCTCACGCTGATAAAACATTAAAGCGCACAACAAGCCCAATGCCATAGCAACGAGGACAAACATAAACGATTTTTCCTTGGCTTCAAATTTAAGCCTTGTATTTTCCCTCTCCCTAAGATTATAATTATATAAAGAATGCATTTGCATTACGGTCTCAGACGTATTCATAACACGTACTGTATCCGACATGTCTTTATATTTCTTAAGCAGTAAACGAACTTTGCCCAAGTCTCCTTTAACAGAATAATAATCTATAAGATTTTCAAGCGCAAGCTGTTTCGCACTTGGAGTACCTACAGACATTATCTTATTACAATACTTATATACAGAATCCGACTTTCCAAGTTTATCATATATCATTACAGCAGAAGCATACGTAGGAGACTGTATCATCTCTTCAACTTCCATCAGATTATTCGAATACAGCCTATAAGCCTCATTTACCTTATCTTCTGCCAAATAGGAAGAGACCAACGACAATACTATTGTTCTTTTCAAAAAGATATTATCACTACCTTTCGACAAGGTATAAGCTTGGTTTAACAGTATTCCACAACTGTCATTCTTTTCCAAATGTCTGTATATCTGTGCCATGTCACGTAGACCATGTGCCATATTTACAGTGTCTCCTAATATCGAATCACATTGAAACGACCGCCTATACATTGCCAACGCCTCGTCAAACAAGTTCTGGTCAAGGAAAATGGTTCCACTCTGACTATATATCTTACTCTTGAATGCCAACGGGGTATTATCATCTGACATGTCAAGGGCTTCCTGGAAGCATTTCAAGGCCTGTGGGGCATCATTGTGCTGCACATAATACTTGCCCTGGTAATAATATGCCTGACAGAGTCTTTCCTTGTCGCCATAACGCTCAAAGAAATCTACTATACGGAATATGGTACTGTCTTTCTGAGGTTCGTAAAGGTTGTTGGATGCCTTTATACGCAACAGGTCATAGTACATACGATCTGGCTTGGCTGCAAGAACACTATCCGGCATACGATGCAATAAAGCCTCTGCACTGTCGGGATTGGTCTCGCACAACGAGTCGGCAACAACCAACTCACGAGGATAAGTGTGGTGGCTGCAACATACGGATATTGCGGCGATAGCTATCACTGCTATTGCCAATGCAGCAAAAGACAGCGCAACGATTTGCTTTCTTGAAAAACATGACATAATGCCCATAATCACTTTTCCCCTCTATTGTTTTCAAGTATTAACGGGGCAAAGATAGATAAAAATGCTGATACGACAAAAAGATGAACGTCATAAAAGAGAGAAGACGGGAAAATAAGAATAGTCTACCCTATCAGTACAGCAGCACCAAGCCTGCGAATGCAGAATATAGAATCATACGTATAGGATTGATTTTCATCCAGTATGTTCCGATGAAGGTGGCTGCAAACAGGAATATGCTTATGCTAAACTGCCACGGGCTGATAGACAACACTCCGAAGTTCTCCGGCGAGAGAAGGAGGAGAGTGGCGGCACCGAGCAAGCCAACAACAGCAGGACGCAGTCCGCGAAGCACGCTCTGCACAGGAGCGGCATTGACATATTTCTGAAACAGCCTTGCTATAAGAACCATCAATATCAGCGACGGCAGGACAAGGGCTATGGTTGCCGTAAGACTGCCAAGGACAGACATCATCTCACCATAACCGGCATTGTGGGCTGCGACATAGCCACAATAGGTGGCAGAGTTGATGCCTACGGGACCGGGAGTCATCTGACTCACGGCAACAATGTCGGTAAACTCACCCGTGGTTATCCAATGATGGTTGTGGACCACCTCGGTCTGTATAAGCGACAGCATGCCATAGCCACCGCCAAAACCGAACAGTCCTATTTCGAAAAACGTTATAAACAAGCTCAAATATAGCATAATATTATCTGGATTTATAGAGTATTCATTCCGTCGGCTTGATATACTGTCCGTAGACGTATCCGCAGATGCCGGCAAGAAGTATTATTATAATAGGTGAAATGCCGAAGAGGTAGATTGCCAATGCGCAACCAATCGGAATCCAGCAGTTGTTGAGCGTGATGCAAGCATCTTTTGCAAGCTTGAATGTAGGCACGGCAATAAGAGCCACCACAGCAGGACGGATGCCACGGAAGATAGCTGCGACAACAGTGTTGTCCTTGAACTGATGGAAGAACATGGCTATCAGCAGTATTACAAGGAATGATGGCAATGCCGTGGCAAAGCTTGTCACCACCGCACCGGGCACCTTCTTCAGTTTATAACCTATATACGCACTCATATTTATAGCCAACGCACCAGGACAGCTTTGTGAAATGGCCACGATGTCGAGAAAGTCTTTCTTCTCTATCCAGTGATGCTTGTCCACCACTTCGCTTTCTATTATCGGTATCATAGCATAGCCGCCGCCAAGGGTGAACAGTCCGATTCGGAAGAATGTTTTAAAAAGACTGTGATACATATTTATCAATTTAATAACCCTCCCTTCTCAAGACGAGAAAGGAGGGTTTATGTTTTATATAACGTCCCGATTACTTTGTCTTGTTCTCAATCCACTTGCGGGCATTTACGAATGCCTCTATCCATGGAGTAACGTCATCGTTGCGACGGTCAGCCGGATACCATGCGTTCTGCCAAGGGAAGATGGCACGCTCCAAGTGTGGCATCATTGCCAGATGGCGACCATCCTTAGAACAGATACCAGCCACATTATAGTCAGAACCGTTAGGATTGCCAGGATAACCGGCATAGCTGTACTTCGCGATTACGTTGTACTCCGATTCAGCCTCCGGCAATGAGAACTTACCCTCGCCATGAGCTACCCAGATGCCGAGCTTGTTGCCACTCAGCGAACCGAACATCACACTGTTGTTCTCAGGAATGGTGAGTCCGAGGAAGTTGCTCTCGAACTTGTGAGAGTCGTTATGCAACATACGTGCACGCTGCTTATGCTCCGGATTGATGAGGTTAAGCTCTACCATGAGCTGGCATCCGTTGCAGATACCGAGCGACAGAGTGTCCTCACGGGCATAGAACTTGTCGAGAGCCTCTTTAGCCTTAGGGTTGAAGAGGAATGCTCCTGCCCATCCCTTGGCTGAGCCAAGCACGTCGGAGTTTGAGAATCCACCACAGAAGACAATCATGTTGACATCCTCAAGAGTCTCACGACCGCTTACGAGGTCGGTCATCATAACGTCCTTGACATCGAATCCTGCAAGATAGAGAGAGTAAGCCATTTCACGCTCACCGTTTGTTCCCTTCTCACGGATAATGGCAGCCTTGATGCCTGTTGCCTCGCGACGGTCGGCAGAGATGCCATACTGAGAGAGCATACCGGTGAAGTCCTTGTTGAACTTCATCTCCAAAGGTTCGTTCTTATAGTTCTTGTAACGCTCAGCGGCACAGCCGTTCTTGCTCTGGTCGCGGTCGAGCAGATATGAAGTCTTGTACCATACGTCGCGCAGCTTGTCTATGTCAAACTCATGCTTGTAGTCACCAGCCTTAACGACAATCTTGCGCTCCTTAGGAGTAGAGTATCCTATCTTGGCGTAGCTTACGCCGGTCTCCTCCATAAACTCCTTGAACTCCTGCTTGTGTTCATCTGAAACCTGTACTACAACACCTGGGTTCTCAGCCATAAGCATCTTCACTACATCGTCGCCTGCAATATCATGAAGGTTTACATGGATACCGCCTTCCTTGTTTGCGAAGCACATCTCAAGAAGTGTGGTAATAAGACCACCGGCACTGATATCGTGACCAGCCATGATCCATCCCTTCTTTATCATCTCCTGAACGGCATTGAAGGCATCAACGAAGTATTCCGGATTCTTCACTGTTGGGACATCATCGCCAACCTTTCCAAGGCTCTGTGCGAAAGCAGAACCACCGAGCTTCTGCTCGTCGAAAGAGAAGTCGATATGATAGAGAGAAGAATTCTTGTCGTTGACCAATACCGGAGAGACAACCTTACGAACATCGCTTACCTCGCCACCGCTTGTAACGATGACTGTTCCCGGAGAGACAATCTTCTCTCCATTAGGATACTGCTGGGTAAGAGAGAGGGAGTCTTTTCCCGTAGGTACATTAATCTGAAGTGCACAGCAGAAGTCGCTGAGAGCCTTAACTGCTGAATACAGACGTGCATCCTCACCCTTCTGTGAGCGGCAAGGCCACATCCAGTTTGCTGAAAGGCTAAGGCTGTCCATACCGTCTGCAAGCGGTGCCCATACGATATTTGTAAGAGACTCAGCGACAGACAATACCGAGCCAGCCTCCGGGTTGGCAAGTCCTGCCTGCGGAGCATGTCCGAGAGCTGTGGCAATACCCTTATGTCCACGATAGTCGAGAGCAACAACACCGCAGTCCGACAATGGCAACTGTATCTCACCCTGGCACTGCTGACGTGCTATCTTACCTGTCACGGAGCGGTCTACCTTATTTGTCAACCAGTCCTTACAAGCCACAGACTCCAGCTGGAGCACGCGCTCTACGTATTCGTCAATATCGTTGAGAGAGTAAACGGCATCCTGATAATAGTGTTCTACCGTTACATCTTTCATATATGTAACAGGAGAGTGACCGAACATCTGCGCTACATCAAGGTCGAACGGTTTAACGCCGTCGCCCTGAACGAACGAGAAGTGTGCATCGCCAGTTGTCTCACCTACTACATACAGCGGAGCGCGCTCACGCTCAGCAATCTTTCTTACATGCTCAATATGCTTCTCGTCAATGAGAAGTCCCATGCGTTCCTGGCTCTCATTGGCAATGATTTCCTTTGCGGAGAGGGTCTTGTCGCCGATAGGCAGCTTTGTCATGTCTATCTGACCGCCACATTCTTCAACAAGCTCTGAGAGACAGTTCAAGTGACCGGCAGAACCGTGGTCGTGGATGCTGACAACGGGATTGACATCTTCCTCGCAGAGGGCACGAACCAGGTTGTAAGCTCTCTTCTGCATCTCCGGGTTGGCACGCTGAACGGCATTCAGCTCAATGCCGTTGCTATAGCGACCGGTATCTACTGAAGATACGGAACCGCCACCAAGACCAATGCGATAGTTATCACCACCTACCACAACAACCTTGTTGCCTTTCTGAGGCTCTTTCTTCAGGCAGTCGCGCTTTGTACCGTAGCCTACGCCACCGGCAAGCATGATAACTTTGTCGTATGCATATTTGGTGTCCGCCTCACCTGTTGAGGTTGGCTCCTGATGCTCGAATGTAAGCACAGAACCACAAATCAGCGGCTGGCCGAACTTGTTTCCAAAGTCTGACGCTCCGTTTGAAGCCTTTATAAGGATCTGCTCCGGCGACTGGTACAACCAGTTTCTTACTGGCATTACATCTTCCCAGTCACGTTCGCCGGTATAGTCTTTCTCCGAGTCATTGCCACGGGCAACCTTACTTGCCTCACGGCTGAGCTCATCTTCCTGCAGACGTGGGTAGGCTGTCATATAGACTGCTGTTCCGGCTATTGGCCATGAACCTACTCCACCACCCATACGGTCGCGAATCTCACCTCCCGTTCCTGTTGCTGCACCATTGAACGGCTCAACGGTTGTAGGGAAGTTGTGGGTCTCTGCCTTCAGCGAGATAACGCTTTCCACATCCTTCACCTGGAAGTAGTCTGAGGTAGACTGATCTTTCGGTGCGAACTGCTCGATTACCGGTCCTTGCGAGAAAGCCACATTATCTTTATACGCAGAGAGAATCTTGTTCGGGTTCTCCTTTGTGGTCTTCTTAATCATCGCAAAGAGTGAGCTTTCCATCTCCTTGCCGTCGATGATGAACACACCACCGAAAATCTTGTGACGGCAGTGCTCAGAGTTAATCTGTGCGAAGCCGAACACCTCGGAGTCGGTGAGTGGTCTGCCGAGCTGCTTCTCAATCTTGTGGAGATAGTCTATCTCCTCTGGAGAAAGGGCAAGACCCTCCTGCTCATTGTACACTTCAAGGTTCTCAATGTGCTTGATTGGTTCAGGCTGGTGGTTCACCGTGAAGACGTCCTGTCCGATGCCTTCATACATGCGCTGCAGCATCGGGTCATGTTCTGCATCCTTGGAGCTTACTGGGAAGTACTCTTCTATACGCGAAATGCCGTGGAGATTCATGTTCTGTGTAATCTCAACGGCATTCGTACTCCAAGGAGTAATCATTTCACGGCGCGGACCGACAAAGTAACCCTCAAGGCTTTCCGCCTTTTCGAGCACAGCGTCTCCGTAGAGCCAACATAGTTCGTTAATCTCGTCGTTGTTGAGCTGATGGTCAACCTGTGTTGCTATCACGCTCTCTGAAGGAGTTCTAAAAAAAAGAATCATAACACTTAATAGATATCTTTTACGTAATTATTTTCTAAGTATAATCATTTTGTGCAAAGTCAATGCAGCTTTAATTGTGCAAAGTTAGACATTTTCCACGACATAATACATATCATTGACAAAAAACAACGTTTTATCTCTCATATTTCCTATAAAACACTACCATCAGCACCGCAGCGGCAAGTGCCATTGGTGCACCTACGAGGGCTGCATATCTATCTGACAGTCCTGCCGCTATCGGCAGACCGCCAAGAAAAGCACCTAAGGCATTACCTATGTTGAACGCCATCTGGATGCTTGCGCCGCCAAGCATCTCGCCGCCAGGGGCATGCTTCAGAACCACCTGTTTTTAACAATCTTTTTACCTTTTCACCCTGAATTTATAGAGATATTTTCTACTCAAAATCAATATTCTACAAGGAACCGATTCATCTTCTTTTAGAAATGCGGTAACTTTCCAATAGAAAGTCCGTAACTTTCTCATAGAAATTCGGTAACTTTCTTTTTGACGTTGTTTGGAGACCTTTGGGGGACCGTTTATGTCCATACCTAAAAAAATCATAACAAACGTTATCAATCCAAATATTGGATGACATTTTTTACCGGGTGCAAAAGTACAACAAAAGTGGGAAAGAAAGAAATATTTGCATTATCTTTGCACAATCTTCGCTTATGATAACAATAAAAAAAAGGATATGAACATGAACACTTATACAAATGATGCTGTGGAGCTGCTGAAGCTGCTCATTGCAACACCGTCCATAAGTCGCGACGAAGCAAAAGCTGCCGACATTATTGAAGAGACCTTGGCTGCCTACGGAATGGACAGCAACAGGCACAAGAACAATGTTTGGGCAATTGCACCAAACTACGATGAAACCAAGGAAACCATTCTTCTCAACGCACATATAGACACGGTGAAACCGGTAAAAACGTGGATACGCAACCCATATCGCCCCTGCACAGAAGGAGACAAGCTGTATGGATTGGGAAGCAACGACTGCGGCGGAGGATTGGTATCATTACTACAGGTGTTCCGCATCCTTGCCGAGAAGGAAGACAGAGGCTATAACCTGATCTATCTCGCCTCAGCCGAAGAGGAGGTGTCGGGGGCAGAGGGCATAAGTTCGGTACTGCCTATGCTGCCGGAAATAAACGTGGCAATAGTTGGCGAACCGACAGGCATACAACCTGCCGTGGCGGAAAAAGGACTAATGGTGCTCGACATTACAGCCCATGGCAAATCGGGACATGCTGCCAGAGGCGAAGGCGTAAATGCCATTTATGAAGCTTTGGATGATCTTTGCTGGCTGCGCTCTTACCGTTTCAAGAGGGTTAGCGAATTTCTCGGACCTACGGTAATGAACGTTACCGTAATAAACGCCGGCACACAACACAACGTTGTACCGGACGAATGCAGGATTGTCGTTGACGTAAGAACCAACGAACTTTACACAAACGAAGAGGTTTACGACTTTATATGCCGTCATCTGCACAGCGATGTAAAGGCACGCTCCTTCCGTCTCCATTCGTCGGGAATATCCATGGAGCATCCACTCGTAAGGAGATGTCTGTCGCTCGGCATGAAACCATTCGGCTCACCCACGCTCTCAGACCAAGCCCTTATGCCTTTCGACAGCATAAAGCTCGGTCCCGGCGACTCGTCACGTTCTCATTCCGCCGATGAATTCATCAAAATAAGCGAAATAGAGAACGCGATAAGGACGTATATTGAAATACTATCTGCCTAACCAAGCTTCAGGATTAAGTTTCGAGAAGCCTTTACGCAACTGGAACTGAAGGATATTGTCAGCTCCCACAATGCCAAGTGTCTGTCTGGTACTAACCTGCTGACCGCGATGTACACTCACGGAGCGCAAGTTACAATAAACGGAGATATAACTGCCATGACGAACCATGACAACCATCGTGCCGCCGAAACCGAACACGGCACTTACCTCTCCATTAAAAATAGCACGAGCACATGCGCCAGATGAACCTTGTATGTTAATACCCTTATTGTCGAGCTGCACATTCTTCAAGCCTTCTACATTATACTGTCCGAAGTGGCTTACAATTCTGTAGCCTCCTGTTATAGGCATAGGCAGTCTGCCTCTGTTGCTCTCAAAGTTACGGCTCAACGCCCGGTCCTGAGTGCTGACCGTTGCCGCCGTCTCCTCTTCCTTCTTTGCCTTTGCCACTTCCTGCTCATGGCGCTTCTTGTCTACAGCAGCCTTACGCTCAGCAGCCTCACGGTCTGCCTCGGCTTGACGTGCAGCCTGCTCTGCCCTGCGACGAGCCTCGGCATCTCTCCTTTCCTCAGCAGCCTTGGCAGCTTCTGCCTTCAAACGAGCCTCACGCTCCTTTGCTTCCTGCACACGACGTGCATTTTCTCTTGCCGCAGCCTCTGCTGCCGCTTTCTTTCTTGCAAGTTCAGCTTCTCTGCGACGCTTAGCCTCTGCCGCAGAAGCAGCTTTCCTGCGTGCCTCTGCTTCCGCACGAGCTTTTGCCTTCGCCACTTCCTCAGCAATCAACTTGTCAATTTGTGCATTAAGAGCAGCATTCTTTTTTTTCTGGTCGGCAATGATGGTCTGTATTGTCTTCTGCTGCTTCTGCAATGAAGATACCATCTGCTGCTGTTCCGTCTGCTTGCCTTGAAGAGCTTCCTTTTCTTGTTTTCCTTTATATAAAAGATTGTTTTTCTCACCTTTCACGTTTTCAAGCTGCCGATGCTTGTCAGTAATCTGGTTCTGCTTCGCCCTTACGAGTTCTCCCTGAGCCCTCTGGTAAGCAGCATACTCTCTGACGAAGCGCAAGCGTCTATACATCTGCGTAAGACTCTTGGCACTAAAGATGAACATCAACTTATCCTGTATCGTACGGCTCTTGGCGAGATAGCGCATAGACTTAACATACTTTGCCTTACGCTCTTCAAGCTGTTGTTCCAAGGTGCTAAGCTGTGAACGCAACAGAGAGATGTTTCCTTCAATATGCGTAATGTCACTCTGAATGCCATCAATAGACTTCTGTCTTTGGTCTATCTCACTGTTTATGGCAAGCAGGTCATCAAGACGCTTTTTTACATCCGCCTTGTTCGCTCTCAGGAGTCTCTCCTGTTCCTTTATCTTCTTCTGGACTTCAGCACGCTGATTCTGTAGTCCGCGTATCGAAGCATTTGTGTAAACGGGGGATTTCTTACCTTTTTTTTTAGCTACAGCCTTTTTCTTTGCAGCAGGTTTTCTTTGCGTTTTCTTCGCTGCTGCACTTTTTGACGTTACTCCACGCTTTGCTGTAGTCGTAGTCTTCGCTGATCTGGACGACTTTGTCTGACACACTCCTTGTGTACCAGGCAGTAAAGTCAATACGAAAGCTACGATAATTACGAGAATACGATTCATCTTATTATATAAATATTTATACTTACAAGCTACGTTATTTATTTTACAAGCTACCCAATTTATTCAATAATTCCTGCACACTTACCTGTGTATACTTCGATGAAACCGCCGTTTTTGTTTCCCAGCCACTCTCATTTGCAAGAGAGTTGAGCTGTAAACGGAGTGACATCTTATTTGCATTCTTTATGGCGTTTGTACTTAAAGTCAACAGAATGTCTGTAGGAAACCGTTTGGCTCCCATATTACGGAATGAAGAATACTTACAATTAACGAAAGTATTTCCATTTGTTCCTCCAGCATACTTAGCAGTAACGGAATTTATCAATGCCGACTTACTGTCTGTACTCCACACGTAAGACATCTTTCCATGGGTGAGAGAAACGTCAGTTGCTTCCCCTCCGAGAAGCTTGACAGAGAAGTTTTTCAACGATGAATCCGTTATTTTTTGCTCTCCAGGGACAAAAAGCTGATTCCAGAACAATGCCTGCAGAGCATAGAAATCGAGTCCGTTCTTCTGAAGGAAATCCACATCTGAGTAGGAGGCTTTAACATATTCCTTGTGTATTCTATCAACAAGCAACACGTAGTCTTTCGTAAACTCAAGCCTACCTGCCTCCATTATACCGAGAGGAGTAATCTGAATTCGGATTACCTCGTCCTTCTTCATCCTCAAAGAGCCTGCCACGGTGATGTCGTTCTTTCCCGTATTGAGTGAGAATTTTATCTTGGACACGATATTATCGGCATATACAGCGTTGTCGGAAACCCTTCTCACATAGTTCAGTTGCTCCAATGCTGCCGCATTGCTTTCCTTTTTCCCATCAACATGACCCTTCACTTTATCGGACGCTGATACGGCGGTGTCTGCCACTGCCGTCTTTTTTGTGCCGCACGATGAGCCAACCACGGCGATCATCACTGCGGAGAACATTATGAATGCAATATTTTTCAGTTTCATTATCTATATATTGTTTCTTGAAATTACTCTTTTCTCATATCGCAAAAGACCTTTTTCTCTTTACTTCTTCTTCAGCCTACTTTACGTCCGGAACGTACTGCTTCAGCCTTATCTTTTGTTCAAGGGCATCCTTGTCACCTCCGGCATCCAAGGCTTTCCGCCAGAAGTCAACCGCCTTATCCGTCTGCTTCAGCATAATATAGATGTCTCCGGCATGATCCAGCAGTACATAGCTAACTGTCGTGTCATTCGCCAAGGCCTGGTCAATGTACATCTGAGCTTCAGAGTATCTCTGCTCCTGAAAGAGAATCCAGGCATAGGTGTCAAGATACAACGGATTCGTAGGTTCTGCCTTTATCGTCTTATAGCTCATCTGTTCTGCCTTCGACAGGTCGCCACCATACACACCTATATAATAAGCATAGTTGTTAAGCGTCTCCACATTGTCCTCCTTCCATTGCAGACTGCTGTCAAATGCGGCAAAAGCCTCTTCTGTCTTTCCACTACGGTGAAGCAGTTCTCCTATATAGGAATACATTTCCGACACGAACGACGGCTCACTACTGTCGGCTGTCTGCGCAACGCCCTTCCGGAATATGTCAAGGGCAAGTTCATCCTTATCTTCCTGGAAATAGCAGATGCCAAGAAAGTAATAGAACACAAGCTCATCAGGATTATACTCTATCGCCGGCTTGCACAACTTTTCTATTTCCGACATTTCCACCTTACCCCAAAGATTTCTCAACAGTTCCATCCTCGCGCCTTTATTGTCTGGCGCAATATCAAGAATACAGCGCAGTCCGGCATTGATACTGTCCTGCGGCATTTTCTTTAGTGACATATATGCAACATACATCTCAGCAAGACTGGAGTCTTTCTGCTTCTGCGACAACAGACGATGGAAAAGGTCCAGCACCTTCGTACTGTCACCTCCCTGGTCTTCACTTCGGGATATTACATTTCTTATTATTGTCAGTTTGGTATCTGCATCCGTCCTCGGATTCTGCAAAAGGGTTTCTTCGAGGTTTGCAGCGATGGAATCAGCCTTTTCTGCACGATAGTAGTCTATCATGGACAGTTGCGCCATAATATTCTGCGGGTCTGTCTTCTGTACTTTCTGCAGTATAGCAAGCGCCTGCTGCTTCTCGCCATTGCCTATCAGCCAGTTTGCCATCATCACCTGATACGACAAATCGTTGGGATAACGGTCTACAAAATTCTTTAGCGTACGGAACTCTTCTTTTTTCTTTCCCTGCAAAGAATAGACGTGCATCTTGGATAGCACGGTTTTCTCACTCTCGCCGTCAGCGGCTTCAATACGCGAAATGGTGGAAATCATCTTTCCATAGTCCTTCTTCTGATTATACAGCTTAAGTAGAATCTCAAGCACATCCGTGCGGTCGGGACTTGTAGAATAGAGTTTCTCATAAGCATGTATGGCATTTTTATAGTCTCCTGTGGCAATATACGTCATGGCAAGCCGTTCCTGATATATAGAATTCGTAGGATTCAGTTCTGCCGCACGTCTCACATCTGCTATTGCCATCTGTTTTGAGTTCAGTCCATCATCATACGACGACAAAGCATAGTACACCTCTGCAGCATCAGGATTTATCTCTTTGCAATGGAGCAGCAGTTCGTATGCCGCATCATAATGTCCGAGTGCCTGCTGCTTGGCTGCCTCTTCATAAAAATAGCGAAGGCGCAACTTGGTATTATAGTCTGCGGTATCTGCAATTTCCTGCGGTTTCATCGAGCGGACAAGTCCTTTGGCTGACGTTCTGACAACATTAGCCTTACCTGTTCCGCACGCAGCAACGACAAATGCCGTCACTACCATAAGAATAATATTTACCGTTTTTTTACCCATTCCCACAAATCACTTTACTCCTGTATGGCCGTAACCTCCGGCACCCCTCTCTGTTTCGTCAAGCTCTTCCACCTCAATAAAATCGGCGGTTTCATGCTTGGCAATAACCATCTGGGCTATACGTTCGCCATCATTTATGACAAAGTCTGTATCGGAGAAGTTCACCAACAGAACCTTCACTTCTCCCCTGTAGTCTGCATCTATCGTGCCCGGAGTGTTGAGCACCGTGATTCCATGCTTCAATGCAAGACCGCTTCTCGGCCTCACTTGTGCCTCATAACCGACAGGCAGCGCCATAAAAAGTCCGGTCGACACAAGCATCCGTTGCATCGGCTTCAGTATTATCGGCTCTTCAATATTGGCTCTCAAGTCCATGCCGGCACTCTGCGGTGTGGCGTATTCAGGCAGCTGATGATGCCCCTTGTTTATTATCCTAACTTTAATCATAACTGCAAAAATAACCATTTCCACATAAATATGAGCCATAAAACCGATATTTTAGTGTTTTTCAACTAATAATTAAGGATATATATTATAAAAGAGGTACAATTACTGAAAAAATTAGTAACTTTGCACCCGAAATTTCTATAAAGCTCTGGTTGGCGGAGCTTAACAATAACATTATATTTTAATTTGAAGACATTTGAAGAACTTGGTGTCAGCGAAGAGATTCGCCGCGCCATCACAGAGCTGGGCTTCGAGTCACCGATGCCCGTACAGGAAGAAGTAATCCCCTATTTACTTGGTAACAAAAACGATGTGGTCGCCCTTGCGCAGACTGGCACGGGCAAGACCGCCGCATACGGAATACCCGTATTGCAGAAAATCGACCCCGAAGACCGTTCCACACAGGCGCTGATTCTTTCGCCGACGAGAGAACTGTGTCTGCAGATTTCCGACGACCTCAACGATTTCGGGAAATACATTGGCGGACTCCACGTTGTGCCAGTATATGGAGGCACATCAATACAGAACCAAATCCACTCGCTGAGACACGGCGCACAGGTTATCGTTGCCACTCCCGGAAGACTCATTGACTTGATGAACCGCGGCGCAGCGAAACTGGACAACGTAAAGAACGTGGTGCTTGACGAAGCTGACGAAATGCTCAACATGGGATTCTCCGACAGTATAAACGAGATATTCGACGGAATAACCACTGAAGACCGCAACACACTGCTCTTCTCTGCCACAATGAGCAAGGAGATTGAAAAGATTGCACAGAACTACTTGCACAATGCAAAAGAGATTGTAGTGGGCAGTCGCAATGAAGGCGCAGAACACGTCAACCACATCTATTACATGGTGAACGCCAAGGACAAATATCTTGCCCTGAAGCGCATCGTAGACTTCTACCCTAAAATATACGCCATTATCTTCTGCCGCACCAAACGTGAGACTCAGGAGATTGCCGACAAGCTGATTCACGACGGATACAATGCAGAATCACTACACGGAGACCTGTCACAACAGCAGCGCGACCTCACCATGCAGAAGTTCCGTCAGCACCTGACACAGCTACTCGTGGCAACTGACGTGGCTGCACGCGGACTCGATGTTGATGACTTGACGCACGTGATAAACTACGGACTGCCTGACGACACGGAAAGCTACACCCATCGAAGCGGAAGAACTGGACGCGCCGGCAAGAACGGAACATCTATATCCATCATTCACACCCGTGAACGCAGTAAGATGCGCGCCATAGAGAAAGTGATACAGAAAGACTTCGTAGAGGGGAAGATACCTACATCGGAGGAAATCTGCAAGAAACAGCTCTACAAAGTAATGGACCAGATAGTTAAGGCTGATGTGAACGAAGAGGAAATTGAACCTTTCATGACCGACATAAATCGGTATTTCGAATATGTCGACAAAGAAGATATCATAAAGAAGATCGTTAGTATGGAGTTCGGCAAATTCCTCGCATACTACGCCGACGCACCAGAAATCCTTCCTCCAACCGCTTCCAGCAAAGGCGAAAAGAGAGAACGCAGAGGCAGAGGCGAAGGTGGAAAACGAGAGCCACGCAAGGCTGAAGCCGGATACAAAAAGCTCTTCATCAACCTCGGAAAGAAGGACGGCTTCTATCCTGGCGAAATTATGCAGTATCTAAACCGCAACATGAAGAACCGCCAGGAGGTGGGACACATCGACCTTCTTGAGCGTTTCTGCTACATTGAAGTGCCGGAAAAGGATGCGACAAAGGTGATGCGCGCAATTGACGGTACGACATACAAGGGACGCGACGTGCGATGCAATGATGCAGAAGACACAGGAAAGCCTGCTACACGCAGAACATCAAGAGGAGGGAAACCTGAGGGCAGAACTACAGAAAAGTCTTCACGCCGAAGTAAAAGGAGCGATGAAACCGCGGATTTTAGCAAATTCGAAAAGAAATCGAAGCGCAGCAACGGTAAGTTTAACAGCTCGGAGAACAGCTTACACGACAACGGCAACAAGAATGACTGGCGTCAGTTCTTCCGCAACGACGACATAAAACTCGTCGGTGACGAACCAGACTTCTCCGAAGAAGGTTGGGCAAGAAGGAGACCTAAGAAGAAATAAGTTCATCTATTGGTATCAGCCACATTGATAAAAACAAGAAAATCTCCGGTACTTATATGATTTGTACCGGAGATTTTCTTATTTTAATTTCGTATTTTGGATCTAACGCAAGTACATAAGACCTCCAAAAGGCTTAGTTTTAAATGTCAAGGACATGCACGAAAACCAAATACAAAGATACTATTTATGGTACATAACCAATAGGCTCATGACACGTAAGCCATAGGGTTATGACTCGTAACCATATACCTAACGGATATAAGAAGCTACGCAAGAAGTTTCTTCACGATATCTGAAATCATCTTGCCGTCAGCCTTGCCTGCCATCTGCTTGCTTGCAATGCCCATCACCTTACCCATTTCCTTGATAGATGACGCTCCTGTCTGAGATATTATTTCTTTTACTGCTGCCTCTATCTCCTCTGCAGAAAGAGGCTTCGGAAGATATTCCTCTATAACACGAACCTGTGCCAATTCCTCTTCAGCAAGATCCTCACGGTTCTGCTGCTTGAATGTTTCTGCCGACTCCTTACCCTGCTTTGCAAGTTTGGCGAGAATTTTAAGAGCTGCAGCATCTTCAAGAGTATCGTTTGCCCCAGGAGCAGTCTTTGCCTCGATGAATACTTTCTTTATGTTGCGCAAAGTCTCAAGACGCACTTTGTCGCGGGCTTTCATTGCCTCCTTGATGTCATTACTTACCTGATCGTATAACATAACTTTTGATTTTAGAAAATGGAAGAGGAAGCGTTAACGTTCCTCTTCCATCGTTGATATTGTTGTTTATATTGTTTATTATCCGAACTTTATTGTACCTGATACCGGCGCCGCCTTTGTTGTAGCAGGAGCATTGAGCTCTATGTCTCCTTTCGACTGTCTTACGAGTTCATCGTATTGGAGCTTTGAACGCTTGTAAGTAGGTGTAGCCTCAACTTCGGATATGAGATTGTCATTGTCGAGATCTTCGTTGCTGAAGAGGAAGAAACGTGGACGCAGACGCTCATTACCAGTACCTGCCTTTCCATAATAGTTCTGGATAAGGTTCTGCTCTGCAGCCTCCTGTGCCCGTTTGTTACGTATTTCAGCTGCACTCATAGCCTTCTGGTCGGTAATGTTCATCTCTCCGTCTTCTACCTTCACGCCAAAGCCTGTAGCAAGAATGGTGACCTTGATCTTCTCACCGAGTTCCGGATCGCGTGAGAGTCCCCACTTTGTCTCAATGTCATCATCAAAACCATCCATAAACTCCGTTACTGCCGACATTTCCTCCATCATGAGAGTACTCTGTCCGTTTTCTCCTCCAGCAAAGGATACGCTCAGAAGTATCTTCTTGGAATTGTATACGTCGTTGTCATTGAGCAGCGGAGAGTGCAGAGCATTGTCAATGGCTTTCTTCATTCTGTCTTCACCTTCACCGTATCCCGTACTCATGAGGGCTACTCCACCGTCTTTCAGAACAGTCTTAACATCATTGAAGTCAAGGTTTATTATACCATGCATGGTGATAATCTCTGCTATACTCTTTGCCGCAATGCTTAGAGTGTCGTCTGCCTTTCCAAAAGCATCTTCCACGGAGAGTTGTCCATAGATAGAAAAAAGACGCTCGTTGTTTATCACGAGTAATGCATCTACATTCTTCGCCATGCGTTCTACTCCGGCAAGTGCCTGAAGAATTTTCTTCTTACCTTCCCATTTGAATGGTATAGTAACGATGCCAACGGTAAGGATTCCCATATCCTTTGCTATGCGTGCCACTACAGGACCTGCTCCTGTACCTGTACCGCCACCCATTCCGGCTGTGATGAAGACCATCTTTGTGCCATCATCGAGCATGTTGCGGATTTCCGGTTCGCTGTCTTCAGCCTCCTGTTGTCCTTTTTCCGGTTTATTACCAGCTCCGAGTCCTTCTTTTCCGAGTTGCAGATGAACCGGTACCGGAGAATCATCGAGGGCTTTCTTATCAGTATTGCAAAGGACAAAAGTCACGTTATGGATACCTTCACGATACATGTGGTTTACAGCATTGCCACCTCCACCACCTACACCAATGACCTTGATTATGCTGCTTGGCTTGTCTGGTTCGCCGAATGCGGAAGCCATTCTGCCTATTTTCTTATCGTCTGCCATAATATATAGTCTTTTTATTATTCATTAATTTAATGGGATAAGCTATTCGTCTTCAGGTTCAGAAACCCAATCTCTCAACTTGTTTTTAAAGGATTTCCATTTACTGCCAACGCTAACCTTACGCTTAAGTTCAGAAATCTTGCCATCTGCCTCTGCCACGAAATCACCTTCTGGAAAAGTCTCCTTGTATCTTTCATAAGCCTCTATGGTGTTGTCAAGTACAGCCTTATCCCATTCCTTCTTGTCATTCAGCTTCTCCTGGATAAACTTCTCACCTGGTGTCGGAACACGTCCCGTGCCACTCTGAACAGATCCGTACTGTGGTGTCGTCTCTGTCGGTTGTGTCTCAGCAGACTTTGTTGCAACAGACTGGGAAGCGGTGGTAAATATATTGCGCTGCTCGTTGAGATCTCCCCCATCACAGCTCATGTCACCTTTCATGAGAAGTCCGAGAAGAGTATTCATCGTTCCATCATGAGGTACAGAACAATTCTTGCCTGTAGCATTCACATTATCGGCAATAAAGAAAGATGTGGAAACCTTATCTACCTTTGTAACTTTACGGAAAGCGGTCTCCACGTTCTTAAGATTAGCACCTCCACCGGTAAGCAGTATTCCACCGTTGAGCTTAATCTTATATTCCTGCGGAACCTGGGTCCATACATTCTCTATGATTTCCTGCATACGGGCCTCTACAACCTGCTGGAACTTTATGCTCGATATACTATGTTCTGGATCGATGGGGTATTCGAGAGACTTGTCCTGATTCTGTGTCTCCACATAGGCAGAACCGTATTTCTTCTTCATCTTTTCTGCCTGTTCCTCATCAATACAATTAAGTGTAGCAAGGTCCTTGGTTATATTGTTGCTGCCAAGAGGTATTACTGCGATGTGACGTAGCATGTTCTTGTGATAGACAAGCATAGTGGTTGTTTCTGCTCCCAGGTCTACAAGCAGGCATCCGGCACGCTTACGTGTATCGTCAAGCATACAGTCAGCAAGGGCAAGCGGTGCAATGTCAAGCTCTGCGATGCTTATTCCGGCACGTTCGAAACAGTCGTTTAGCCTGTTATAGAAAGCCTTACGCCATAAAATATTCAGGAAGTTACCCACAAGGCGATCTGCCTGTATACCAGCCGGGTCTGTCTGATAGTCATTGTCTACTTTATATTCCTGTATTGCCACATCAAGGATTTCCTTATCGGTATATGTCTTGTTGCGGTTGGCGTCCATAAGTTCGTTTACCATCTGCTGGGTTATCATGGTATTCTTCGGCAGGTCACGTACGATTTCATTCTTGACACTCAATATGGACTGTCCGCCGACTCCGACGTACACTTGCGAGATTTCCCTTCCGAGTGAGCTCTTAAGTCTGTTCACGATGTTGGTTATACCCTGAACAGTCTTGTCGATATTATATACTATACCCTTTCGGATATTCAACGAGGAGTCTTCACTGGCTATGGCAGAAACTGTAATGCTTCCGTCAAGATTCTTCCGTCCAGCTATTCCTCTGAGCTTGGACGAGCCGAGTTCTATTGCTACTATAAAATCCTTTACTGGCATATCTGTTAGTTTTTCTTATTTGCTTTTCCGTTCTTACTCTCTACTTTTTTATTTATCTTCTCCTTGGAGTTTTTCTTTGAACCTTGGCCGTTACTCTTCACCTCAGGAGACTTCTTTTTTTCTTCTGATGACTTTGACTTTACTTCTGCCTTCTTTTCAGACCTTACTTCGTTAGGCTTCAGACTGGCTTTAGCTGTGGATTCCTGCGATTTCTGCTCCGCAGGCTGTTCTACGTTCGTCTTTTGCTCAACAGGCATGGTCACTGAAGCTGTAGATTCAACATGTCTTATTTCATTGCCCGCCGTATGCCGTTTACATATTATCTGATTATCAAACTCTATATTTATATATGGATATTTATTCCATCCAACTTGGCTCAAGCCGTAGCGGTAGAATTTCTCGAGTCGGGTAAGCTTGCGCGATACAAAGTCCTCAATGAGGATTTTACGCTTTGCCACATTTCTCGTCTGCGGTACCGTGCCCAGATATACAATATGATCACCCACACGTGGAACTATTTCTATTCCCAGGTCAGGCAGCACGTTTATCTGCTCTATCATGTTTTTCCACAAATCGTTTGCCATTATTACATTCGCCATCGGCGCAATATAGTTGCGTGCGAACCACTTGTTGATGTTTCCCGTGGCAATAATAAGGTCTGACGTGTATTTTGAGTTAGGCATAATACCACCTTTGTCATCAAGATAATAATCATCGCCACCTTGACTTTTTATCCTTATTATGGGCAGACGCTGAGTAATCGTGATGCAGACATGGTTATTTTGTGTCTTGTAGCATTCCGCAGTATTCACGAAAGGACTTTGGCACAACAGATCTTCTATCATTCGAGGTTGTACACTTGTCATATTGACATTCAGTGGATACATACGGTTTTTCTCAAGAATTTTCTTCACCTCACCTGCGCTCAAGAATCCGTTAGAGCTTTCATCTGCTATCTGTATGTTAACCTCGGAGCATACTTTTTGGGACTCATCCGGTTTGTTGAATGAGACCATTGCCACAATGACATACACAAATAGTATGACATCAAGCAGTATCAGTATAGTTTTTTTATATATCGGGCGCATCTACGAGGATTGTTATTTCCTTTTTTCAAGAATCTTCTCTATCTGTGGAACATAATTGTCAAGGTCTCCGGCACCAAGAACCACGAGTACTTCAAAGTCGTGGTTCCTCACATAGTCAAGCACATCTTCCTTATGGATCATCTCTTTCTCTACACCTTCGGCGAGGTTGTCGTAGATAAGCTTTGAGGTTATACCCGGAATCGGTTGTTCACGTGCCGGATAAATATCACAAAGAACAACACGATCGAGAAGACTCAGGCTATCAGCAAAATCCTTGTAGAAATCGCGCGTTCTCGTATATAGATGCGGTTGGAAGATTGCTGTAATCTTCTTATCCTTGTAAAGTTCCCTTATACTACGAGCACTCTGATAGATTTCCTTCGGATGATGGGCATAGTCGCTCATGAAGACCAACTTGTCTGTTTTTATCTTAAAGTCAAATCTTCTATCCACTCCATGGTATGTGCTAATACCATATTTCAATTCTTCAGCATTGCAGCCATTGAGTTGAGCCATTGCCATGGCTGCGACACCGTTCTCTATATTGATAGGTACAGGCTGCCCAAGCTGTACGTCCTTTATACTCTCTATTGGGGAAATGAAATCAAACAGAATCTCACCATTATTAATTCTTATATTTTCGGCATGGAAATCACCGGAGTCGAGAGAATACTCATAAACTTTCACTCCTTCCTGCACATCAGCCTTCATCTCCAGATTCTTATGTATAATGAGGGCGCCGCCAGACTTTATAAGAGTTGTGTAATGACGGAAGCTTTCAAGATAAGCCTCTTTTGTACCATAGATATCAAGATGATCCGGATCTGTCGATGTTATGACACTCATCCATGGACGGAGCCAATGAAAACTACGGTCAAATTCGTCAGCTTCTATTACAACAAAGTCGCTTTTCTCACTAAGAATATAATTAGTCCCGTAGTTTTTGGAGATTCCTCCAAGGAAGGCGTTACAATCAAGGGCACTTTGGTGCATGATATGTGCACACATTGTTGATGTAGTGGTCTTTCCATGCGTGCCAGCCACGCACAGACCTTTATGAGTGCGGGTGAGCATTCCAAGAACCTGTGCTCTCTTCTCAACATCAAAACCATTCTTACGGAAGTAGACAAGTTCTTTGTGGGCAGCTGGTATTGCAGGAGTATAGACAATAAGTGTTGAGTCAACCTTTTTGCAAGCATGAGGTATATCATCTACATTTTCTTCATAATGAATCAACATACCCTCCTTTTCCAACTGTGCAGTAAGGGCAGACGGCGTTTTATCATAGCCGGCGACGACAAGTCCACGATGTATGAAGTAGCGGGCGATAGCACTCATTCCAATGCCTCCAGCCCCTACGAAATAAACAGACTTTATATCTTTAAGTTCCATTGCTTTTATATGTTTATTGTTTATTTTCTGCCAATTTAAGCACTTCGTCTGCAATTACGTCTGCAGAATGCGGCAGTCCTAACTTCAATACGTTTTCTGAAAGGGAATCAAGTTTATGCTGATCCATAACCGTATCAAGTGCCATCCGGATCACCTTGTCTTTGGCCTCTATGTCCCTTACCATCATTGCAGCATCTCTGTCTACAAGAGCCATAGCGTTTTTTGTCTGATGGTCTTCTGCAACATTCGGTGAAGGCACGAGAATTACAGGTTTCCCAATCAGGCAGAACTCAGAAATACTACTTGCTCCTGCACGACTGATAACGAGGTCTGCAGCCTTATAAGCCGCTCCCATATCTGAAATAAAATCAAGCACCCTAAGCATCGGTAATTCCTTATGAGACTTTAGCTGTTGCATTATCGAGGCATTGTAGTATTTTCCTGTCTGCCAAATAAACTGCACTCCAGAAGCTTCTATATCGTCAAGATGTGAAAGGACGCTCTCGTTGACCGTTCGTGCACCGAGGCTACCACCAACTATGAGAATGGTCTTCTTTGCCGGGTCAAGTCCAAACTGCCTGACTGCATCTTCGCGGCTTATATCCGCATTTATTATATTCTGCCTTACGGGATTGCCCGTTTTCATTATCTTGTCTGACGGGAAGAATCGTTCCATGCCGTCATAAGCGACGCAAATCTTGTCAACCTTGGTTGAAAGCATCTTATTGGTCTTCCCCGCATACGAATTCTGCTCCTGAATAAGGCTCGGCACTCCCAAGGAATGTGCCGCATCAAGGGTTGCTCCACTTGCATATCCTCCTACACCAACAGCAGCCATTGGACGAAAGTCTTTTATGATCTGCTTTGCCATACGCTTGCTCTTGAAATAGTCCAGCAACACACCAATGTTCTTCAGTGACCAAAGCGGACGGATAAGTCCTCTTACTGGTAAGCCCTTGATTTCATAGCCTGCAGCCGGAACACGCTGCATTTCCATTCTGCCCAAAGCACCAACAAAAAGGATTTTTACCTCTGGTCTTTTCTCTTTAATGGCATTTGCAATTGATACGGCAGGAAAGATATGTCCACCTGTTCCGCCACCACTTATTATTATTCTCAGTTCTTTATCCATAGCTCTGATATTTATTTCTTAATCTATGCAGACACTGTTGCTGTCTGCTGTTGTTTCTTGCCTACTGACATATCATCCTTTTTCTTTGCCGAATAGCTGACACTTAGGATGACACCAATATACACGCAATTCATTATAGAAGATGTTCCTCCCTTACTTATTAATGGTAACGGCTGTCCCGTAACTGGAGCAAGTCCCACGGCAACCATCATGTTGAACATTGCCTGAGTAACCAGCAACAGCGCCATTCCCATAACGAGCAAAGCAGGGAATGTATTGACACAACGGCTTGCAATAGATGCAGTTCTGAACAGCAGTATTATGTACAGGAAGCATACAATCGCTGCGCCTTCCACTCCCATCTCCTCTATTATAATGGAATATATGAAGTCAGAAAAGGCTTGCGGCAAATAGTCGCGCGCCGTAGAATTTCCAGGGCCCTTGCCCACCATATTAGACGAGGCGATGGCTATGTTAGAATAACCAACCTGTGCCTTGGTGTCAAGATCGAACTTTTCTGGCGGTACGGGCTCATTGTTGAAGAACTCATTTATACGACCTTTCCATGTGTCCATACGATGGAGCACTTTACCGAAGACAGACTTCTCTTCTTTCTTCTCTGTAGCCTGCTGACTGTCTATGACTTTCTCCGTCATGGCAAGCTTCGGGTCATTTCTCTCCAGCTCTTTCTGATCGGTTCCGAAAAGCATTATGGCTGCAATGCCCAGCAATCCTGATATAAGTATACATCCAAGCAGGTTGCCAATAAGCCTCTTTGGCACTCGTCCTATCCACATCATCAATATCACCACAGATCCGAGAAGAAATGCCGTGGAGAGATTCTCCGTGACAATAAAGGCAAGAAAGACTCCACTCAAGATAAGAATATACTTGAAAGCCCTCTTTTCCGCCCCATGCTCGGTCTGCATCGCACTAAGTATCTGTGCAACAGCCAATACCACCGATCCTTTTGCCAACTCTGACGGTTGGAACTGGATTATGCCCAGATTTAGCCAACGGGCTGCTCCGTTGGTAGCGTGCCCGATGAATAGACATATCAACAGGCTAATGAACGATATGAGAAGAGCAAAAGGCGTGACAAGTTTAAAATATTTGCACTTGATGTTCATCGTAGCAATCATGAATATTACGCCGACGCCCAACAGAAGAGTATGCTTTATTACTGGTCCCCAATAGTTGCTTGTCTTGTACGTAAGATTACTTGAAGCGCTGAACACCTCAATGATACTTATCAGACAGAGTGTGAAAAACACTGCCCATATTATTCCGTCACCCTTAAGTCTGCTCGTTGCTACTGTTTTCTCGGCCATTTATGCTGTGCCTCCTTATTACTTTTTTACATGTTTCTGACAAAAGTCTTGAACTGGTCTCCGCGATCTTCCATATTCTTGAACAAGTCAAAGCTTGCACAACACGGACTCAAGAGTACCGTGTATCCCGGTTTTGCCATCTTGGCACAAGCCTCAACACAGTCTTTCATACTGTGTGTGTCGGCAACAGGAATTCCCATGCCATCAAAGAAATCATGAAGTTTTTTGTTGTCTGCTCCAAGATATACAAGTCCGGCACATTTCTTCTTGACCAGATCCTTAATCTCGTTATAGTCGTTACCCTTGTCCTTACCGCCAATGATAAGAATTGTCGGTGTCCTCATGCTTTCCAATGCATACCAGCACGCATCTACATTTGTTGCCTTAGAGTCATTTACATAGAGTACGCCACCAACAGTGGCAACCTTCTCCAGACGATGCTCCACACCAGGAAAATCACTAAGACTTTTTCTTATGTCCTCTTTTTTTATTCCGGCTATATTTGAAGCAATTCCGGCAGCAAGAGAGTTGTATATGTTGTGCTTGCCGGTAAGACTCAGGTCTTCCTGTTCCATGTTAAAAGGTGTTGGATACTCTATCTTGTATTCGCCTTCCTCAATATAACCGATAGAACCTTTCTCCTTTAACTCAGAGAACGGACACTTTACGGCTTTGATGTCATACTTGTCAAGCTCTTTCTTTATCACAGGATCATCATTCCAGTAGATAAAAGAGTCATCGCTTGTTTGATTCTGCAGTATTCTCATCTTTGCGTCCACATAGTTCTGCATGCAGAAGTCGTAGCGGTCAAGATGGTCTGGAGTAATGTTCAGCAGAATCGCAATATTTGCACGGAATTCATACATATTGTCAAGTTGGAACGAACTCAGTTCTATGATATAGTATGCATGCGGATCTTCCGCCACCTGAAGAGCGAGGCTCTTTCCGATATTTCCAGCCAGTCCTACATCATATCCTGCATTCTTGAAGATATGATAAATGAGGGATGTCGTAGTGGTTTTACCGTTACTTCCAGTAATACAAATCATCTTAGAGTCTGTATACCTTCCGGCAAACTCTATCTCGCTTATGATGTGTATGTTCCTCTCCATACACTTCTTTATCATCGGAGCTTCCTTTGGAATTCCTGGACTCTTTATTATTTCATCAGCATCGAGAATGTGCTCCTCTGTATGATGTCCTTCCTCCCATTCTATTCCATGGTCGTCCATCAGTTTCTTGTATTTATCCTTGATAGACGACATGTCAGAAACAAACACGTCAAATCCTTCTTTCTTAGCAAGTACAGCAGCTCCTGCACCACTCTCTCCTGCACCAAGTATTACTATTCTTTTCATTGTTTCCATTTTTATTTTCTCATTTATCTTATCTTCAGCGTGATGATAGCAAGCGCCGCAAGAATTATTGTCACAATCCAGAACCTGATGGTTATCTTTGATTCATGCACTGCCTTATGTGGCTTCTTGAACAGATATTTTATATTAGGGTCAAGTTGGTCGTCGGTAGTGCGAAATGTATCGTGCAGAGGAGCACGCTTTATCAAACGCTGCTTTACACCATGTCTTGTTCCCCACTTCGCATAATATACCTGTAGAATAACACTGAGGCTTTCCACGAAAAATATGCCACAGAGTATTGGCAGCATAAGCTCTTTGTGGATTATTACGGCACATACGCCGATTATTCCTCCGATAGTCAACGAACCTGTGTCGCCCATAAACACCTGTGCTGGATATGAATTATACCATAGGAAGCCGACAAGGGCTCCAATGAATGCACATAGAAAGACCACAAGTTCCTGTGATCCAGGAATGTACATTATATTAAGGTAAGCAGCGTATTCTATATGGCTGCTGACATATGCGAATATTCCAAGTGCCACTCCTATTATGGCTGAATTTCCAGCACACATCCCATCCATTCCATCATTGAGATTTGCTCCGTTGGAGACTGCCGTTACCACCAATATTGTCATAAGCACAAAGAGAATCCAACCTGCAGCCGTCTTGTATTCGCCGCAAAACGACATAAGGTCGGCATAGTCAAGATTATGCCCTTTCAGGAACGGGATTGTCGTTTTAAGAGACTTTACGGACTCCGGCCGGTGTTTCACTACAACTTCCGTGCCATTCTGCTTCTGTATTGCAAGATTTTCATTTATCTTGGCATCAGGGCTGAGCCAAAGGATAAGTCCGACAATAAGTCCAATGCTTATCTGGCCGACAATCTTAAACTTTCCCGGCAATCCTTCCTTGTTATGGCGGAATATCTTGATATAATCGTCAAGCCCGCCGAGAAAGCCGAGCCACACCGTGGTGACAATCATAAGTATGAGATAGATATTCCTCATACGTCCGAGCAAGATTACCGGCAACAGTATCGACACTATGATGATTATTCCACCCATCGAAGGCACGCCAATCTTGTTTACCCCGAACGGGTCTATCTTAGCATCTCTCTGTGTCTCTGTTATCTGCTTGTTCTTCAAGAACTTTATGAATTTCTCACCAAACCAGGCGGAAATCACCAAGGACAGAATCAGCGCCAATAGGGCACGGAACGATATATACCCCCACACATGACTGCCGGGAATGCCAAACTGCTCAAGGAACCGGAATAAATAGTATAACATTTCTTATTATTATTTTTCAACATTCATAATTTCTCTAAGCACTTCCTTATCGTCGAAGTGGTGCTTTATGCCTTTTATCTCCTGGTAATCTTCGTGGCCTTTGCCTGCAACGAGTATTACATCGCCTTTCTGCGCCATCAGACAAGCTGTACGTATTGCCTCCTTACGATCTACGATGCTCACCACCTTCTTCATCTGTTGGGCATCAAGTCCGGCAAGCATATCATTAATAATGTCTTGCGGGTCTTCGAAACGCGGATTGTCACTTGTTATTATTACCTTATCACTCTGCTTGACTGCTTCCTGCGCCATAAGAGGACGCTTTCCTTTGTCGCGATTTCCTCCAGCTCCACACACCGTAATGACGTGTCCTTTTCCGTCAAGCACTTCGTGTATAGCCTTCAGAACATTCTCAAGTGCATCAGGCGTATGGGCATAGTCCACGATTGCCGTATAGCCATCAGAAGACTGTATAGGGTCAAGTCTGCCGCTGACGCTTTTCAGTGTACTCATTACGAGCAGTATATTCTCAGGTTTCTCTCCCAGCATCACTGCCGTACCGTAAACAGCAAGCAGGTTGCTTACATTGAACTTTCCGATAAACTGCACTCCTACTTCCCTTCCGTCTATTTCCAGATACATTCCTCCGAAATGGCACTCCAGAATTTTTGCCTTGAAGTCAGCCATTGCACGTGTGGAATAAGTCTTCACCACGGCCCTTGTGTTCTGCACCATGACCATTCCATTCTTGTCATCTGCATTGGTTATGGCAAAGGCTGTTTTCGGGAGTCCGTCGAAGAAAGCCTTCTTTGCATTGCGGTAGTTTTCGAAAGTTTTATGATAGTCGAGATGGTCACGTGTAAGGTTGGTGAATATTCCTCCCACGAATTCCAATCCACCTATGCGTTTCTGTGCTATGGCATGAGAACTGCACTCCATGAACGCATACTGACAACCGGCTTCCACCATTCTGTGCAACAGATAGTTAAGTTCTATCGGGTCGGGTGTGGTATGGTCCGCAGGAATTGCTTCATCTTCTATATAGTTGCAGACAGTCGAGAGAAGCCCACATCTGTATCCGAACTTACGAAACATGTTGTATAATAAGGTGGCAATTGTTGTCTTGCCATTTGTTCCCGTCACTCCCACAAGCTTCAGTTTTTTCGAGGGATTACCATAGAACAAGGTCGCAACTTTTCCTACAGCATCTTCGGTAGATTCCACCTGTACGTATGTAACTCCACTTTCCTTTACCTTAGGCATATTTTCGCAAAGAATTGCCCTTGCCCCAAGTTCTATTGCTTTAGGTATAAACTTGTGTCCATCTACCTGTGTGCCTTGTTGTGCAACAAACAGATGACCTTCTTTTATACGGCGTGAGTCTATGTTCACACCAGTAATATCAATATCCGTCTGTCCTACTACGGCAAGCGGTTTCACTGTACTTAGCAATTCATTCAATATCATAATCGTATCTACTTTTTGTTTCTTTTCACCTTATTATATTATATATGCTGAAACCTGTGTCATCTCAGGTGCAGCACACATTTCTGTCCTTTTCTTATATTATTACCTGCAACAACAGACTGCTCACGCACTTTTCCTCTGCCGAGCACTGTCACTTTCAGCCCTCTTGCTTCCAGCATATAAACTGCGTCTCTTGCTCCCATGCCCGTAACATCGGGCATGATGCCTTTACCGCAGACAGGCATTTTTATGAGAGTCACAGAATTGCCGTTTCTTTCAATCCTTCCCCATATAGGGTTTCCGTCAACATAGCTTCCGTTCCATCCGTCGTTCGTCTTCACTCCAAGATGGGTCAGCACATAGTCCGCAGCAAGCAAGTTGCCGTTCTTCACATCCGGCATAAACACTGACAACGAGTCACGGGCGTCAGAAGCGAGCAGCTTGAGGCTTTGCGCCATTATGCCTTCTGAGATCTGACGGAACACCGGTCCGCTCTGCAAGCCTCCCGATGCAGGAGCACCGGGTTTCTGTATACAGACAATACAACTGTATCTTGGCGCATCTGCGGGAAAATATCCGGCAAAGCTGACAAGATAGTTCATCATGCCGTTCTTATATCCGCCCTTGCCCTTGGAAATCTGCGCTGTTCCTGTCTTTCCTGCAGACTTGAAGGATTGTGACTTGGCTCTTTTACCCAGTCCGTAGTCTACGACATGGAAGAGTATTGCCTGCATCTCCTTCAGGGCCTTGTCGCTACAGATTTTCTCTCTTAGCACGACTGTCGGAAACTCCTTCTGTACTTCCCCATCTTTCATCACACACTTGACGAACCTTGGCGCCACCATCTTGCCATTATTTGCTATGGCATTGTAGAAAGCAAGTGTGTAAATCGGTGGAATCTGTGTTTCGTATCCTATACTCATCCAGGGCAACGTCGTGCCATACCAGTTGGTATACTGTCCACGCTTGTTTTTTTGGGGTTCACGTATCTGTGCCTTTGCTGCCCCCTTGAAGGGTAATCCAAGATCAATTCCCATTCCAACACGCTTGAGTCCTTGTACAAACTTCTCAGGATTTTTGCTGTAGAAGCGGTCTATGATACGGCTTACACCGATGTTGGAACTTACCTCCAAGCATTTCGGCAATGATATTCTCTGGTATCCGCCTCTTGCCCAGTTGTGGTCTTTCATTTTCGCTCCGTACATGTCCCACACTCCACATCCTGTGTCCACAGTATACGTTGTGTCCACCACACCGTCGTCGAGTGCAACAAGCAATGAGGCCGGTTTGAACACGGAACCAGGCTCAAGAAGGTCGGAAACTGCATCGTTCTTTATCTCGTAGTAGTTGCCGTCGGCACACTTCGTCATGTTTACCATCGCCTTTACGTCACCTGTCTTCACTTCCATTACGATTGCCACGCCTACATTTCCGTTTATTTCTTTCAGCTTCTCCACGAGGGCGCGTTCCGAAAGATCCTGCATACCGACGTCTATCGTTGTCACGATGTCAGAACCGTTCACCGGTTCTTTCTCCACCTGTGCTATATTCTTGTTGAGCACCTTATGTATGCTCTTCATTCCGGGGGTGCCTCTGAGGTAAGAGTCAAACCATTGCTCCAATCCGTTCTTCGGCTGTCCGTTCCATGTCACGAGGTCACCGATTGTTCTTGCCGCAAGAGAGCCGAAAGGTTTCTTTCTCGTCGAGAACACGGTGAAGTTGAATCCTCCCCTATAAGCAGGTTGGTTAAACACTGGAAGCTGCTTTACTGCCGTAAATTCATCGAAGGTCACTCTTCCCTTTACTATAGGCCAACTCTTGCTATTCTTGTCGTAACCCTTCTGCAGGTGTTCTCTTATCGACTCTACGGTGCGCTTGGGAAAGATACGGTGCAGCCCTTCACAGATTTTGTCGAAGTTCTCGTGCCACATCGTGTCGCGGAACTGCCGGCACACACTGAAGTCTATCTTCACTTCATACTCCGGCAAGTTTCCCGACAACAGTCTACCGTCACTGCTGAGGATGTTTCCTCTTTCCGGAAGGATAGGTCTGTTTTTCACCTTCTTCTGTGCAGCCACTTTCATCCAATAGTCATGTTTCACCGTGCCTATGTAAACCACCCTGCCTACAATCAGCATACCTAGAAGCACCGCCGCATATGCTATTATGCGGTATCTAGTTATTATTTTTTTCTTGTCAAACGAACTGCTCATTGCTCCGGTACATTTATAATATAAGGTGGTTGTGATGGTATATGAAGCACACTGTCTTTATTCTGCCTCAGCATCTCAAGCACATTACTCTCGCGGCTGACTTCCGTAAGGTCGCTTGTGCTAGACATCGCCTTGAATTTTGCCTCCTCAAGTTCCTTGTTAAGCCTTGCTATCTCTATACGTTGCTTGTCGCAACTGTATCTGTTAGATATATATATTATGGTAAAGCCCACCACCAGCAGAATAAGCCATAGCTGCTGACGTATAATCTTTGCCGTCAGGAATTCCCCGCCGAGAATCTTTGCGAGTTTGAACTCTCCGGCAAGCGGACGCTCATCCTCACGTGCCTGTTCCTCCACGAGCCTTTTCAGCTCCTGACGTGCCTCCGACGCAGATTCAACAACTTCCGCTCCGACATTTACGCTTCCTTCATCTGCAGTCTGCCCAACATCTACTGTTTCTGCCTTTGGCTTTATTTCATTGTTGCCTGTTTCTTCTTTCATCTTTTTTCTGCGATTCTTAGTTTTGCGCTTCTGCTTCGTGGATTCCTCTTCTGTTCTTCAGCATCTGGCACGACAACTTTGTTGTTGACAAGCCTAAAAGGAGTATTTACCCTTCCGAAGAAATCCTGTTCCATTTTCCCTTCCGGATTGCCTGTCTTCATCACGTTCTTCACCATTCTATCTTCCAAACTGTGATAAGTTATTACCGAAAGCCTGCCACCGGGCTTCAGCAGTTCCGCTGCCCCGACAAGCATCTCGCGCAGGGCTGACATCTCGTGATTTACAACTATTCGCAGAGCCTGGAAGAGCTTTGCCATTTCCTTCTTTCCACGCTCCTTCGGGAACAAAGGAGCAACAACATCCATCAAGTCTTGCGTTGTCTGTATTTTTTTCCGAGTCCTTGCCTTCACTATTGCCGAGGCAAGACGTCTTGAGTTCTTCAGTTCCCCATAGAGGTAGAACATATCCGCAAGCTGTTCTTCGTCATTCTTGTTCAGCAGATCTGCGGCAGTATCTCCGCCTCTTTTGTTCATTCTCATGTCAAGCGGAGAATCAAAGCGGAAAGAGAAGCCTCTTGTCTCATCATCAAAATGATGACTCGACACACCGAGATCGGCAAGCAGACCGTCCAAACCGTTCACTCCATAATACTTCATCCAGTTTTTCAAGTATCGGAAGTTGCTTCTGACGAACGTGAAATTATCTTGCGGTTCAACATTTCTCTCCGCATCTGCATCCTGGTCAAAGCTGTAAAGATGAGCTCCGCCATAAAGTCGTGACAAAATTTCCCGACTATGGCCGCCTCCGCCGAAAGTAACATCCACATAGACGCCACCAGGCTTTATGTCAAGCCCGTCCACGCTCTTCTCAAGCAGTACCGGTACATGATACGATTCAATTATTTTTGCCATAGTCTTCTTTCTGATTCATGATTTCCTCCAATGCCGTCCCGAACTCTTCTGGTTCCATGAACGGCTTCTCCAAACTCTCTTCGCTCCATATCTCCACCGAATCACCCATTCCGATAAAACGCACGCCTTGTCCGATATTCGCCATAATAGTGTAGCGCTTGGGGATCAGAAATCTCCCATTACCGTCGAGAACAACCGTCTCAACATCAGACACGAACTGACGGAAAATCTGCTGATGATCCTTGTTCCAGCGGTTGAGCCTTGATCTCAGTTCGTCCATCTGGGCATTCCATACGCTTTCAGGATAAAGCACAAGACATAACTGAAATACATCCTTCCGCAACACAATCCTCTCCTCACCACCGGATTGCAGTATCTTGCGGAATACTGACGGAAGGAACACACGCCCCTTGGCGTCCACCTTTGCCTCTATATTACCTAAAAAACGCATACGTACCTATAATAAAGATATTCGGGGTCAAAGTTACACAAAATTCCCCACACACCACCACTTTTCCCCACAAAAGTCACAAAAACATTTGTTTTTTTTGTCAGGACACGCCATTCTGCACCTACAATGCCACGAAAAGGCAACAGCCAGCACACGACACAGTCGTCAAATCGTGCCAAACATATCTCTAAGCACCTGCAGAGATTTCAGTTCACCGAAATCAGGCACATGAAGCCTGTAAAAATCCAGAACAACATCAAGACAGCGATTGCGTTCCTCATGAGACATTCTGAAGAGATGCATATTACCATAATCCATACGCATCAAAAGAAACATTATTCTGCTGTCTTCTGCATCAAGGTAACCACGCCCCGGAAATGCCGAAGACACAAAGCACCCGTTCTGCATGTCAAAGCAGTACCCGTCAAGATAGCCATCCATATTGGGGTAAACGCCCACAAACCGCGTAAGACGCATCATGAAGACAAGATGGAAGTTGGAAAAGCCGTCAGAAGAACCGTCAAGCCACTGCACACTGTCGCAAACATAGTCATAAAGCAACGGAGACTCCGCCCCAACCATAGTAACACGACACAGAAATTCGGCAACAAACATCGAAATTGACAGTTTATACGGGTCAAACGGGATAGAGGAAAAAGCCTTGGAAATATGAGCGTCCTTGACAACAAGAAGGCTACCTGCCGATTTTCGCTCCACCACAAGCTCAAGCAAAGACATGGGCTGGAAAAGCTGACGACGCGATTTTCCTTTTTTTGAAGAACCCACCAAAACGACACATGACACCCTGCCCTCCTCACGAGAAAGGACATCAACCATCAACTTAGAATCACTGAAAGCGAAAGCACGAAGTACTATAGCCGTTATTTTATACATAATACAGCCACAAAAGTATAAAAAACTTTCCTTTCAGGCACAAAAACGCGCAAAAAAACAAGAAAAGACGTTTTTTTTCACAATTTCCTTCAAAAATATTTGCGCAATTAATTTTATTGCCGTAACTTTGCACCGCAAAATCCGAAGCATGGTCCCTTCGTCTATCGGTTAGGACGAGAGATTTTCATTCTCTAAAGAGGAGTTCGACTCTCCTAGGGACTACAATAAAAATAAAAAAGAAATAATAACAAGATGGCAAATCACAAATCATCAATCAAAAGAATCCGTCAGGACAAGAAAAAGAATTTGCACAACAGATATTATGCAAAGACTATGCGTAACGCAGTTCGCAAACTGCGCGCAATGACAGACAAAGAAGAGGCTGTTAAGATGTACCCAAGCGTACAGAAGATTTTGGACAAGCTGGCAAAGACCAACCTCATCCACAAGAACAAGGCTGCTAACATCAAGTCAAGCCTTGCTCAGCACATCAACAGCTTGGTATAATAGCCTTCTGCCGTTATTAAGAATTTACGAAGATGCCACAATCATATTTGATTGTGGCATCTTTGCATTCAACACGACCTGCACTTTCAGGCTACTTTCCATCATCATCCCGGCATTAAATACACTTTTAAAGTGAAAAGTTTCCGCAAGTCAATAAAATTGACTATCTTTGCCGCTGAAAATACGAATCAAGCAAATGTCAGAGAATCAAATAAACGAAAATAATTATTCCGCCAGCAACATTCAGGTGTTGGAGGGACTCGAAGCCGTGCGCAAACGCCCGGCAATGTACATCGGTGACATAAGTGAAAAAGGACTTCACCACCTGGTAAACGAGACTGTGGACAACTCCATCGACGAGGCAATGGCAGGATACTGCACACACATCGAAGTAACCATCAACGAGGACGAATCTATAACCGTACAGGACAACGGACGAGGAATCCCAGTTGACGAGCACGAAAAGTTGCACAAGTCAGCACTCGAAGTCGTAATGACCGTACTTCACGCTGGAGGAAAGTTCGACAAAGGCTCCTACAAAGTCAGCGGCGGTCTCCACGGAGTCGGCGTAAGCTGCGTTAACGCCCTCTCAACAAAGATGAAGTCACAGGTATTCCGCAACGGAAAGATTTACCAGCAGGAATACGAAAAGGGGAAACCGTTATACCCAGTGGAAGTGATAGGAGAAACGACCCTTCAGGGAACACGCCAGCAGTTCTGGCCAGATTCCAGCATCTTCACAACCACCACATACAAATACGAGATCATCGCCAAGCGCATGAGAGAGTTGGCTTACCTCAACGCGGGAATAACCATCACCCTCACAGACAAGCGCCCTGATGAAGAAGGAAAAACAAAGCAGGAAGTCTTCCATGCAAAAGAAGGACTCAAGGAATTCGTGCGCTACGTAGACCGTCACCGCACCCACCTATTCGACGACGTCATCTATCTGAAAACAGAGAAGCAAGGTATTCCTATCGAGGTGGCAATAATGTACAACACCGACTACAGCGAAAACATCCACTCATACGTAAACAACATCAACACAATTGAGGGAGGAACCCACCTTGTGGGCTTCCGCATGGCGCTGACAAGAACACTGAAGAAATATGCCGACAGCGACCCTGTAATATCGAAGCAGATAGAGAAAGCCAAGATAGAGATTGCCGGAGAAGATTTCCGCGAAGGACTCACAGCAGTAATCTCAATAAAGGTGGCAGAACCGCAATTCGAGGGACAGACAAAGACCAAGCTCGGCAACAGCGAAGTAACCGGAGCCGTGCAGCAGGCCGTATCAGAAGCCCTCACAAACTATCTTGAGGAACACCCGAAAGAGGCAAAACAAGTATGCGAGAAAGTGATCCTCGCCGCAACGGCACGTATCGCAGCCCGCAAGGCAAGAGAAAGCGTACAGCGCAAAAACCCGATGACAGGTGGCGGACTACCCGGCAAACTTGCCGACTGTTCCAACCGCGACCCAAAGGAATGCGAGATATTCCTCGTCGAAGGAGACTCCGCCGGCGGTTCAGCGAAACAGGGACGCGACCGCTACAGGCAAGCCATCCTGCCACTGAGAGGAAAAATCCTTAACGTGGAGAAGGTTATGTGGCACAAGGTTTTCGAGAGCGAGTCTGTAATGAATATCATACAGAGCATCGGCGTGCGCTTCGGAGTGGACGGCGAAGACGACAAGGAAGCAAACACCGACAAGCTCCGCTACGACAAAATCATCATCATGACCGATGCCGACGTCGATGGCTCACACATCGACACCCTCATCATGACACTCTTCTACCGTTTCATGCCGAAAGTCATACAGGAAGGTCACCTCTACATCGCAACACCACCACTTTACCTCTGCACCTTCAAGAACAAGGTTAAGGAATACTGCTACACAGAGCAGCAGCGACAGGCGTTCCTCGACAAATACGGCAACGGAGTAGACGATGACAAGAACATTCACACACAGCGATACAAAGGTCTTGGAGAGATGAACCCGGAACAGCTTTGGGACACCACCATGAACCCAGAGACCAGACTCCTGAAGCAGGTAAATATTGAGAATGCAGCAGAAGCCGACGAAATCTTCTCCATGCTCATGGGCGACGACGTGGAACCACGCCGACAGTTCATCGAAGAAAACGCCACATATGCAAACATTGACGCATAACAGAAGCGAAAGAGCACTATTAACATGGTTGTAACAAGACAGGAAACTGTAGGATAGACTATATTGTAGGAAACGAGACAGAACATGAAACAACAAACAATATATAGAATACAAAACACAAACAATCCTGAAAACAGCCAATAAAAGAATCTAATGAATCGGGTAGGAGGTAAATGCTAATCATAAAAGGCATTTACCTCCTATTTTCACA
>OOCQ01000373.1_pt1 | contig 38923 bp, 28 predicted proteins | sample 1671121 | NCBI WGS metagenome assembly OOCQ01 (sample SAMN06348124, study PRJEB24527) | human gut metagenome | biome: human gut; feature: ankylosing spondylitis patient; material: feces | host: Homo sapiens | place: China | collected 2015-10 | reverse complement strand
AGTTTTGGATTAGCGTCCGTACACCCTCCCCACAGGGTTTGTCGGTTGCGCCCAAACAAGAGCAAACAATTGGCATATTTGCTTCGCCATGATAGAAAGTACGAGTTCGGCACTAATGGGTGGCGAAAAGTGTCAGACTTGATATGTAATCACGGTTTTACTCTTGAAGTGTTACAAGATATTGTCAATACGAATAATAAGCAGAGATACGAGTTCTCTTCTTATTTGTCATTCGAGAAATAATGTGTAAGTACTCAAATACGACCGAAACACGTCTGTTGAAACGATCAAACTAATTTTGAAATTGGTTTATTTCAAGGGACTGACGCTAATGACAGATTAAGAAATTAGGGAAAGTATAAGCTGGGTAAACCCATTTATGTTTGACCTTTATCGCCAATACAATGCAAAAAATCTTGATAGAGAAAGAGAAGATTTTCGATAACTTAATAGTTTGTGATATGGAGAAAATGGTTACAATGCAACAAGATGAATTGTTGTGTAAGAAGTATAGTAACATCGGAGTACTACATCTGCCTAAGTCTCTTCGAATAGAGATGCAATATGAGAGTCCGTTTGCATCGTATGAACAACGTCCGTTTGTTTGTGCGGCTCCAACGAAATGTTTCAAAGTGCAAATTTCAGAGATAGACAACCAATCCGATTACATATTGCTTAAAGATGGCGTGCTCTATTCCAAAGACATGAGCCGTCTGATATACTGTTGGCAAGAGAAAGAGCATTTCACAATTCCACAAAGCGTCAAAGTCATTGAACCGTTTGCTTTCTGTTTGCAAAAACGGCTTCGGGATATAGAGTTGCATAATGATATTGTCTCAATAGGCGATGCTGCTTTTATGGGTTGTGAAGCATTGGAACATATTGTCATTCCACGTTCCGTAATGGAGATAGAGAGCGACACATTTGACGGATGCATATCATTGAAAAGTGTGGAGTTGCATGATGAAATAACACAAATAGGAAGAAATGCGTTTCGACACTGTGAAGCGTTGCAGGATATAATTCTGCCACGAAACCTAAACTATTTGAACGGCTTCGAATGTTGTTATTCTCTACATGAGATTGACATTCCTTCATCGGTTAAGAAGATAGACGGCTTTATGTTCTGCGGTAATTTGCGAAAGGTCATACTGCATAGTGGAGTCCGAGAGATAAGAGATTATGCTTTCCGATTCTGCGAAAGACTTGCAACCATTAACTTCCCTGAAGGACTGGAGACAATAGGTGTTCGTGCCTTCTACCCTTCCAACATGGTAAGGGCGGTATTTCCAAACTCTTTGAAGAGAATAGGAGCAGAAGCTTTTTATCATAACGAGAGACTCTTATATATCAAATTTCTGTCAAATGCGAGTGTAGGGGATTGTGCTTTCGCCTGTTGCCCCATCATTCGAATAAAGAAGCCCGATGATATGGTATTTGGAGATAAAGTGTTTGTGCAAGACACCTCGTATGATAAATTTGCTTTCTGGGATTGAAATGCAACGGTCGTTAAGTATTCGATAATTCTTCGATACATCTTAGATAATCCTTCGATGATTTTTCGCTATTTATCCGTTCGGTCTTCGATTGTTTAACGGAGGATGAATGAAGAACGATCGAAGAGTGATAGAGACCCTATCGAGAATCGAACGAGAAGTTATCGAAAAGTAAAATTATAAACAATCAGTCTTGTTTATTCGCTGTCACCGAATAAAAATAGCGAATTTTATTTTGCGCCACCGAATAAAAATCATATCTTTGTAGGAAAAAGCAGAGTATGGATAAGGAAATATTTAGAACGATAATCTCTGAGAATCAAGAATATATAGGAAGCATACCGTTGGTGGAGCGTCCCCTTGACTTGGAAGAGTATGGCAACTATGTGTTTGTGGGTGTAAGACAGGCAGGAAAATCCTACTTGTTGTATCAACGTGTGCAGCAATTATTGGCAGAAGGAAAGCTTTTGGAGGACATTGTTTATGTAAACTTCGATGACGAGCGTCTGCAAGGGATGGCTGCTACAGACTTCGATCTCATAATTCAAGCCTATCACAGCATGTATAGCGGTCAGCCGATATTCTTCTTTGATGAGATACAGAATGTGGATGGTTGGGCTAACTTTGCACGTCGTCTTGCTAACTTGAAGTATCGTGTTTATGTTACGGGAAGCAATGCCAAGATGCTGAGCCGTGACATAGAGACCGTTTTGGGAGGCAGGTATCTTAGTGTGAATGTCTTTCCGTATAGCTTTAACGAATACCTTACGGCTGTTGGTGTAAACATTGCAGGAGGATGGCAGTATGGCAGGAAGGCTAATGAGTTGCAGCGTCATTTCAGAACTTACTTTGAATGGGGAGGTTTCCCGGAATTGGTCAACTTCCGCGAGAAGCGCATCTGGCTCAACAGCTTGTACAACCGCATATTTTTCAATGACCTTATTGTGCGTCATAAGATAAAGAACGAGGATGCCCTGCGTCTGTGTGTGCGTCGTTTGGCAGAAAGCGTGATGCAACCCTGCTCGTTGAACAGATTGAGCAACTTGGTTAAGTCGACAGGTGTTCGATGCAGTGCGTCAACCATTATGGAGTATGTGAGATATTTGCAGGAGTCTTGTCTGTTGATATCATTGGACAACTATGCCTCTAAGTTCACAGAAAAAGAAACGGTGAAGAAGCACTATTTTGTGGACAACGGGCTGTTGCACCTCTTCATCAACAACCCTGACACACTGTTGCTTGAAAACCTATGTGCCATAACATTATATAAGAAGTATGGCTGTGGCATCTATTATTTCAACCGCAATATTGAAGTTGACTTCTATGTACCCGACGAGGGTCTGGCTGTTCAAGCCAGTTATAGAATGAGCGACGAGTCTACATTGGAACGTGAGGTAAAAGCCTTGGTAGCCCTTAATTCTTTATATCCTCTGAAAAAGGCAATGATTGTGACATACGAGGACGAGGGAGTGATGGAGCGCGATGGGTTGAAAATAGAGGTTGTGCCTGTTTGGAAATGGGTGCTAAATGGTGTATAATGAGACATTTGATTCATCGTGCTTACAAAGCAATGTTTGAACAAAGTGAGCTTTATAGAAAAATAAGAATTTTTTTCTGATAGGATATGGTTACTTCTGATCTCTATATCTCATAAACAGACAAACTTAGAAGTTGCGCCCGACACGGATTAGGGTATTGAGATATGAAGACAATTAAGATTACAGAGCAGATACATGTCCTCGGAACTACGTTTAAGGTATTTATGAGATTGAACACTATTTGCGTAATGAAATACCCAAGGATGGTGTATATGTAAGACAGTTTGTGAAACATCATCTTTGGTTTGATGAATGTGATTATCTCAGCGACAATTATTGGCATTGTAGTTTTGTATTTGCAAAGTCAAAAGATGAAGTTGAAAACAAATTGGAAAAGTTAGAGAGTATGAATTCCCTGAATTAAGGGAAGAATTGGCACCAATGATATACTGGGATGATGAATACGATGATATGGAAGTAACGGATGATATTACACTAAAATGACACATAAAGAAAAAAAGCAGGCAAGGGGATAGCCAACACTTTGAATACACATATATAACACAAGGCTCGTTTCAATGTAGGTGTCTTGTCAAGGCTTACCACTTGAAACGAGCCTTATTCATATAACTAACATTAATATGGAGATAAAATATGCAACAATAAGCAAGACTGGTCGGCGAAGCAATAATGAAGATTGCTTTAACGTTTTGGAAATGCCAGAGCACAATTGCTTCATGGGAATAGTCTGTGACGGTATGGGCGGTCATTCCTTTGGAGAGACAGCCAGTGAAACGGTATGCAATACTATATCTGACTTTTGGAAGAAGCATATCAGTATGCCCGATTGCGACTCAAAGGTGAAACTTGCTTGCAAGAAAGCGAGTTGTGCAATTGACAAAAAGACATTTGAACTTCATTATGCAGAGATGGGTACGACCATGGTCATGGTAAGTATTGAGAACGATGTGGCAACCATTGCACATATTGGTGATAGTCGTTGTTATGTACAAAGACCTTGTGATGGATTACTCTATCAGACAAAAGACCATATCCGGCTTGATTTCGGATGGGAGATTGTTGCCAAATGCTTCTTCTCTTACCGCCCGGAAGTGGCTGTACCAGATATTCGACAAATCCAGCTACAGACTGGTGACAGAGTGTTGCTGTGTTCGGACGGACTATACAAGAGCATAGCTCCAGACATCCTGCAAGCAAGGATGTTGGACGACAAGCCCTTGGAAGAGATACTTGATGTATTTGACTTTCTCTGTCAAAAACAAGGTGATGACAACTATACGGCAATATTGATGGAAATAGAATAAAATAAGAATAAGATGAGAAAGATATTATTAGAAATTGATTTGGCTATCTGTTCATTGTGGACTATAGCCGCATTGGGAAGCAGAATAGCATGGGTCGCTACTCCTGCAACATGGATTGTAATGTTACTTATTATGTCACGTCTGCTGTTCTCGTTCACGCTTTACCATAGGGAAAGGAAGTCATGGATTCCAGGACTGCTGTTCATGGGATTGGCAGCCTTTGCTGTCAGTACAGAACTTGACATAAAACTTAATGAGCTTGCCTCAAAAGTATTTCCATTGTTGAACATCGACTTTGACCAATGGTGGTATGTAGGGCTTACTTCAGCAGTTGCCACATGGTTGTGGGTAGTTCCTTTGGTGGTCTTCCTCGTCAATATCTTCCGTAAGGGTTTTCTGACAGACACCTTGACATGGAAAGACGCACTTGGCAAACTGCTCTGGACGGATAAGACTGCAAGGACATTCTGTTCCCTACTGTTGATAACAACAGGCACATTGTATGCTGGTCTCGCTATGAATGCGAGGATATGTCTGTTCGCCTGTGTCGTGGCTCCGACACTGAGTTTCCATCTGCTTAAAAGATATTATGGATTGGAGAAAGGAAAAGTGTGGGTGTTGGTTATATCCATGCTGATATTCTTCTTTGCCCAAACCCATGCCGGACTGTTGCGAATGGCCATGTTGGGCATCAGTTTTAGCATGGTGATCTATGTATGTTGTTCATTCTACCAGGACAAGAAAGAATTGTTACTGTCTGTTATGTCTGCCATCTATGTGGGTATAATGTTGCCAAGTTTGGCAATAGGCAGCAACCAATACACATGCTTCAATGTAGGAAGAACAGGATATTATACTCTTGACACCTATCCAGGCATATTCAGCATAGAGGACAAGAAAACAGGGAAGATAGGACTGCGTGACAGATACGGCCTGTTGGTGAAACCGGAGTATGAGTCTATCGTCTATCATACAGCAAGACATTGGTTTGGCGAGTTGGAACTGCGTAAGAACGGATATTACACCCTCTATGACATCTGTAATAACGAGTATCGTACAGACAATCATATTAGCCATCAACTACAGGACAGTATCTGTCAAATGGTAGAAGAACACCTCTCGGAGTATGACTATAAATCTGATGAAAGACTTGAAGTAAGACTAATAGAAGCAAAGAACAGCCAAGTACGCACCCATATCAAGGCTTTGAAAAATGGATCTGTCATTTACGACTACGATGACAAGGAAGCGTTTATACCAACAGATTCCGTCTCTTGTACTCCAGGAACAATAGTTCGTGACTCCTTTGTCAGATTGGAATGGTGTATGCTGAAATCACTTAGCTATACACACGATGCGACCACAAATGATTCCGCAGTCTATAACATTCAGGTGACGCTTGCGAGAGAAAACATGCCCAAGCCAAAGGAGGCAGAAACGCTTGTGAAAAAAATCTCACGTTTTCTGAAGAAAGTTGATATAATATCAATCACTCTTCCACACTATTATAATGAACGATAAAAGACTATGAACGAGAAGTATGAAAAGAAGATACAAGTCGATGTGGACGCTATCTGGCTTGCATTACAGAGCAGCAGAACCTCTCCATCTCGAAACTTCTGACGGAAACAAAAGACCGCATAGTGGAAACCACTGTCGATTTTGAGGTACATTCTTCAAATGAACTACAGCAAGCCATCGACAATATCCGCAGGATAAAAAATATGGATGAGGTGGCAAGAGTGGATATTGAATAACAAAGAAAACGAATAAAAAGACTTATATACACAACCAAAAGATTTCATAACCTATTATCAGATAGAAATATGAATATTATGTGATAGATTGAAGGTTACTTTTCCATCCATATTATCATAAACAGACAAAATGACAAACTTAGAAGTTGTGCCCGACACGGATTAGGGTATTGAGATATGAAGAATTGGTGCTTATATATAATAACGATGTTGCTTCTTGCAAGTTGCTCTGAACAACAGATAATGGAAGAAATGGCTTCTTCAACAAAGTTGACAGAACAGAAAAGCATGACTGATGTTCCACAAGATACAATCATGTCATTGCTCTCTCAAGCTCGCTGGGGCGATGGTTCGGCATATCTGAAACTGGCAGACTGCTATCGAGATGGATTTGGAGTGAAGAAGGATTTCTTTGGCATGATTACTATGGCACACATGGCAGAGTGGCGTGGAGCAATCAATAGTATGGATGACTATATCTACGGCTTGCCAGATGGTAATGATTACAAAACATTATTTCTCCTTATGGATGGCTATAAGTCGTATATTCAAGAGGGTCCAGACAGCATAGAACAAGTTCTACGTGCGAACGATAGTCCTGAAGCAAAGACGCTCCTCGGAATGATTGCTGTTGACCAAGGCGATACTATATCGGGGATGAACATGATGAAGGAGGCAGTGGAGCAGGGATGCTCTCTGGCAGAAATGCTGTTGGCCATACCTGATTGGAAAGGCAGAATGAGGGCTGATGCTACGAAGCTCGGTATTCTTGCCTGCCGCGTTCCGCTTGCTTACTCTATCCTTGGCGATATCTATTATGAGCCGGACGAAAACGGAAAGGCGAACAGACAATTGGCTGCAGAATACTATATGGAGGCCGAAAAGCATGCCGTATTGGGAGGAAAGGGTGCCGCTCGTGTTCTTGAATATTACAGAAATGGAGGAAATATCCAACTGACAGAGGATGACGTGAAGCGATTGGAACTGATTGTACAACCCCAAAGACTAATGCAATAAATCAGGCTATGTCTTTCAATCAAATTTCTTTCGTCACTCCGCATAGCGTTACCGTAATAGCCGTCGAAAGTGTTCCAAAGTTCCAGACATGGTATTGATATGAAAAGCCATGTCTGGAACCTTTAAATAGAAAGTCCGTAACTTTCCTATAGAAAGTCGGTAACTTTCTCATAGAAATTCGGTAACTTTCTCATTCTACTTCTTATAGCCTGTGTTTTGGGGCATATCCAGTGTCTTGAAAAAAGTGGTCTATTTTTCGTATAGGTCTTATTCCCTTTAACCGTATTTCTCTGCTTCCCGTGTGTGAGATTTAATACGGCTCATTCGATATTTGGAGTGATGTAAATAGGAGATTCTGTCACTCCATATTCCGGATGAACCTTTAATACATTTGTGGGAGTGCAGAACTATAAAAATGAAGTATCATTCGGTATGCTAAAATAGAAGCGTGCTCCGTTTGTATAGTTGCTGTCTATTCCTATACTTCCTTTCAGCTTCTCGGCGATGGTTTTGCAGATGTTGAGGCCAAGACCTGTTCCTGGTTTGAAATGGTCTATCTTGTAGAAGCGTTCAAATATCTTTTCCTGTTGCTCTTTCTTTATTCCGATACCGGTGTCTGTTACGGAGAATATGACCATTCCTGACTGTTCGTTCAAAGAACAACCAAGTGTTATACTGCCGTGCTCTGTATTCTTGACAGCATTGGAGAGCAAGTTGGTTATTACTTGCAGGACTCTCGTCTTGTCGGTTGTTATGGCGTAATTGTCCGGTATGTCGGTTTTGAAAATCATCTCCACGTCTTCCGCCTTGCGGTGCTTGACACTCTCTATGGCACTTTTGCAGAGGTCGTTAATGTTTACCGCGTTCTCTTTTATTGTATATCTGCCGCTTTCAATACTTGTAAGGTCAAGGATGTTTGTTATTATGGTGTTGAGAATCTCAGAGTTTGTGTTTATGATATGTGATATCTGTTTCCTGTCTTCTTCAGACAGGTTCGTGTCAGACTCCGTGGCAAGCATCTGTGAGAATCCAACAATGGCATTGAGTGGCGTGCGCACTTCATGACTCATGTTCTGGATGAATTCCGTTTTCTTCTTGTCAGACTCTTGTGCCTTGTCGTTGGCAATGCTCAGTTCTTCAAGAGTCTTCTTGAGATTCATGTTCTTTTCTTTAAGTATTCTGGCAGCTCTTTTATTGTAGCGTAGATACAGATACATTAGCAGCAGAAGAAGAGATGTGAAGGCAAGCGTGATGGCAAGCGTGATGCGTTTTGATTTTATCTTCTGCTCATTAATCCTGTGCTGAAGATTCTGATTTTCGAGTGTCTTTGCCAACTGTTCAGACAAGAGTCTTTCGTTGTTGTACGTCAGTTTTTTGGCATCGCTTGCCATCCATGCCAGCTTCTCGGCATCTTTGAATCTGAAAAGCTCAAGTTGCGTGTTCTTCAGCTCAAGTCTTGTCTTTGTAAGTTCAAGTTGTGAGCTTCTGTTTATGGCGCGCTGCTTGTCGATTTCCGTAAGGTTGTTGTTGATGGCCTCGCTCATCCTTGCCCAATCTGTGGTAAAAGAACCTTTGCTGTCACCGAAACGGTTTATGTGGAGCCTTCTCATGGCTTGCTGTAGGTCTTCGTATCTCTCTTGACTGTTGTATAAAGAGATCTCTACATATTGCTTGAAGGCTCCCATGCCGGGAGCTTTAAGTTTCTTTTCAGCTTCATTGAACTTCCCGTCGTCTATAAGTTTCATCGTCTCAATGCAGTTAGCTACGAACGGAATGATGTTTGGGGTGGAAGAGGAGCTGTAGGATTTGTATGCCTTATATTCTTTTTTGAAGTCCGCTTTATTGTTGAGCATGAACGAACAGAAAGCCATATATCCGTAAATGCCGGATATGTCTTCCTTTCTCTTTGTGAGTTCCAGTCCCTTTGAAGAATAGTCCAGTGCCTTTTCAAACATACCTATTATTATATAGCATTCTATAATCCTTATATAGTTGCGCCCCTGGTCTTCGTTGATGCCATATTTCCTGTAGCTTTCAATGGCTTGTTCGTATTCTTCTATTGCCTGTGGAATTTTCAGGCGCTTGCGGAACAGGTTGCCCATAGAGATATGTCCGAGGACGATGCCGTTGTTGTGCTTGTGACGTTTGGCATAGTCCATTATGTCGTATTGGTATTTAATGGCTTCATTGTATTTACCATGATTGGTAAGATAAGTCATCTTGTATGATGCTGCGCTGTAGATGTGTTTGGTAAGGTTGTGCTTTTTTGCAAAGTCAATGATAGAGTTGACCGCTCGGTCTACTTTCTGGATATTGTTGTCTTTTTGGTATTCGTGTTTTAGTTTGATATACAAGCCGAGCAATACAGTCTCCGTGTCACCTTTCTTCTTTGCAGCCTTTATCAGACTGTCAGCCAATACAAGGCTTTTCTCATTGCCAATATTTTTGTTGGCAAGGACATAGAGGCTTTTCTGCTTGCTGTCCTCATTATTGGCTGCAGTGGTTTGAGCCTTTATCGCTTGGGTGCTGCATACAAAGGCTAAGATAACGGCTATTATGGTAAATGGAAAGTTTCTCATCTCTTAATGTCCTATAGGTATTGTGAACCAGAAGCGTGCTCCGTTGGTGTATTCCGGATCAATATCTATCTCACCGCCGAGCTTGTTGACTATTGTCCTGCAGATGTCAAGTCCCAGCCCCGAACCTTGCTTCATCGTATTAAGCTTCTGGTATCGTTTGAATATCTCCTTATGTTTGTCTTTTGATATTCCCACTCCCGTGTCGGTAACGGTTACGGTAACCATGCCGGGCTTTTCTTTCACAGAGCAGTCTACAGTGATACTTCCTTCTGATGTATTCTTGTCGGCATTGGTCAGAATGTTTATCAACACTTCACTTATGCGGTGGCGGTCGGAAACTATGCAGAAAGAGTCATCGGCATCGGTGTTGAATAGTATTTCCACTTTGTCTGTAAGTCGGTGTTTCACCGTGGCAATACATTCTTTGCATACCTCGTTGATGTTTAGTCCTGTCTTTCTTATTGTCAAGCTGCCGCTCTGGATATGTGTCATGTCGAGAATGTCGTTTATCAGTGTTGTCAGTAGTTCAGAGCTGTCGGTAATGTGCTTTGCCATATTCTCTTTCTCTTCAGTATTGAAGTCATCGCCCATATCCGTAAGCACATGCGAGAAGCCTACAATGGCATTCAATGGAGTGCGTATCTCATGGCTCATATTCTGTATGAACATGGTTTTCATCTTATCCGACTCCATAGCTTTCTCCTTTGCGGCATCAAGGAGAGAGATGCTTTCTTTCAGCTTGTTGTTTGTTGCGGACAGCCTTTTGGCGAGAGTGCGTTTTCTCAGACTGAAGATAAGGGTAAGTATTATGGATGCAGCCACCATTATTATCAAGGCGGCATATAAGAAAAGCTCCGTCTTGTATTTGTGTTCTTTTGCCTGGAGCAAGAGCTTTTGTGTTGTCAGAGAGTCTCTTAGCTGTTGTGCCACGAGCTTTTGGTTGTTGCCGTATAGCTCGTTGCGCTTTTCCGTAGCCTGTGCCAGAAACATGGTGTCGCGTATTCTGCCTAACTCAAGAGAAGAGTTTCTGAGCACCATGTTGGCATTTGATAGTTCCAGTCTTGTGTTCTTATTGATGATGCTTTGTTTTTCGGCAATCATCTTTTGATTCTTGAAAAGTATGTCGGTGCTCTTCTTGTCGTATCTGAATATCTCCTCGTTGCCATTGTTTCTTGCTCTCATCAGCTTTCTGATATATCTGATGCTTTTCTTTATATCGTTATTGTAGCTGTAATATGCGTCATATAGTCTGTAGCTTTCCACTTCAGAGCGTTTTGCCATCTTTTCAATAGCTTCTGTCGCATCATCGTTTCTGCCGTCATAAATAGCCTTGAACACTTTCAGTGCTTCGTTCATTATAATATAAGTGTTCTCGAGTCTCACCTTATGTTCTTGCAGATATTGGTATCTGTCGATGAACTCATCATACTTCTTAAGCATGAAGCAGGCATACGCCTGATAAATGAAGACATTGTTTCTGTCGTTTTGGTTTACGCAGTAGGGCAATGCTTCCTCTGCAGCTTCAGCCATCTTTGGATAGTCTGTCATCATGCGATAGCAGTCGCTGATGCTTAGATATTCTCTTGATATATATCTTTCTATATTATATTTCTTGTATTCGTCAATAACTTGCTGATAGCAGCTTACGGCTTCAGAGAGCTCTCCTCTGAACTGTAGTATTACGGCGAGCATTCTGTGTAGGGAGCAGACTCCCTCCTTGTCGTTACGCTTCTCCGCTAATCTTGTCTGTTCTTCGAGATACAGCAATGCTTCTATATATTTGTGTTGTTTGGAAAGATAAGTGATTTTAAGTGATATGGCATGATAATAGAATCGCATCAGATTATATCTCTCACTCTTTTCCATAAGTTCATTGGCTGCTTGTTCAAGAGCGGGTAGGTTGTTGTCCTTGTGGTATTCATGTGTCAGTCTTACTACCAAGGCATTCAGTTCTCCGTATCTGTCACCGATGGCGATGGACTGATGTTGCAGACTGTCTATTACAGGAAGGCATTTGTCGGAAGTTCGTAGGTTGAATGCCTTTATGAACAGTGGATATAGTTTGTCGTTTATCTTATATGGATTATTTTGTGCACAAAGATAACTGGTCATATTACAGAGAAGTAGTATGACCAAGAATATCTTTTTCTTTGTTTTGCATGCAACAGGCATAATCGCAGATACTTTTTAGTAGAGTATAAATCGAGTGTAAAGGTACTGAATTATTTTAACAAATCCTCTCACTCTTGGATGTTTTGCGCAGTAAAGAAGCATTTTTCCTCTTTTGTGTATTCTATCAATCTTTTGAAAGTGAAGTCGTTTGACAGTAATTGTGCATTGCCAACCATCACCAGATGCTTTCGTGCTCTTGTCATTGCTACATTTAGTTTGCGGTCAATGGTAGCATCTTCTATTTCATCATAATACTCGTTGTCGGTAAGAAACGACAGCTGATAGTATTTCTTTATGGTGAATCCATAGATGATAAGGTCGCGTTGGCTGCCTTGGTAGCGTTCCACGGTGTCGATAGTTATATCATGAAGAGTTTCAGGAAGACCGGACTCTTCGATTCTTCTGTCTATGGCATTGCGTACGGTTGATATCTGATTGCGGTATGGCACGATTATGCCGATGCTTTTATTTACATTGAAAGCATCCGTTGCGTTGTCGTTGTTCTGTTGCATAATCATATTGTATTGTGTGCATACTATATCAGCAATTATTTCAGCCTCCGCAGAATTCATCTTGTCTGGTTCTTCGGTATTATCCTCGGGGCAGCATGATATGAATGATATCCTGTGGGTGGTGAGAATATTTTCAATGCTGTTGTTGCCATGATATTCAAGAGGGGTAGCCTCTGTCTGATGTCTAAGAGGCACGGGGAGAAGCGTTCCGCCATAGAATGCCTCATTGGGGAAGGTGGCAATCTCCGGATGCATACGACCTTGTCTTGTCAGCACGTGACAGTAGTTGTGGTTGTTTTTCCCATAAATGCGTATCATGCGTTCGAAGAAAGACAACCGGCAGTCTGTAAGCCCGATGTCATTCAGGGACTTACTGTTTACGACAGACTCGTTCGCCTCCTGCTGTACAACAGCCGGAAGCTGCTTCTCGTCTCCTATCATTACGATTTTTTCTATAGCATTCTCTTTGTCATGTTTTGCAGACAGTAATCCTATGATGTGAGGTTCAAGAATCTGTGATGCTTCGTCAATTATTGCAAGCTGGAAACTCTTTAGAGAGAATATCTCTGTATGTGAATTAAAAGCCGTTGTGGTTCCGCATATTATGCGTGAGTTGATAATCAGATGGCGTATATCATCAATATTATTGCACAGTCTTGCTTTATTGGACAAGAGATTGTCATGGTATTCAGGAGCGCAACTGAAATCGTTGCCAAGCCGTAGGAAGTCGATGTTTTCTTCTTTCAGCTTGCTGCAGATCTCATCTACCGCACGGTTGGTATATGCCATGAGCAGGACGGAAGTGTCAGGATGCAGTAGTTGTTCTTTCAGCACATTCAGCATGCCGAAAGAAGTCTTACCTGTTCCCGGTGGTCCTATTATAAGATAAATGTCTTGTGCTTGCATGGCTCCAAGTACAAGATTGTTGAATTCCGAATTGTCTCCTGAGGAGTAGTTGCCAATGAGAGTAATGCTTTTGTCAATCTTAGGAAGGCGTGCTCCAAGAATGAGCTGTCGTCTGTCTTTGTTGGCGGACAGAAAAGAATGCATGCTGCGATATAGAGCAGTGAAAGACGCCTCCATGAAATCGTGTTCGATAGCCCATAAGCATTCCTTCTTGTTGTAATAGCAGAACACGTTGTAGTGTTGGGCGTTACGCAAACGAAGACGTATATTGTTATGGCTGATTTCCGTTATGGTAGAGCGGAATACGATGGATTGTGTAGCGTCAGGTTCTTTTCCTTTTTCATAAGGATAGAATATGACTATGTCTCCGATACGGAAATTAGCTATGTCTGTATCGAAGTCTTGTGTGAATCCAAAGCATATCTCTGTTGTCTTGTCATTGATGGAATCATGCTTATTCAGCATTGTAAGCTTTTCATATATATTTCCGGCTTGTCTTTTTTCCTGAGCCGAAGAGTTCCATATGGATGCAAACCCGGAGTTCTCTTTTGTGCGGTTGCCGATTTTAGCCAATACGTGTTCGGTGGATATGAATTTCAGGAAGCGGAAATAATATTCTCTTTCCAAGGCAGAGGCAGAGTGTATGGGCAACAGCAGGTCCATGACCTGTGGCTTTTGGTATCTTTCCCATAGAGTGTTTCCCTTTGCCATCGGAAACATTGTGTTAGGGCTTAACGTCATTAGTGCTTCCATGCCTTTCTGGGCATAGTGTAATTCGCCCCATGCAATTTGATTTCTTATCTTGAATGCTTCGAAAAGGAGTTTAGGTGCACTGCCTAACTCAATCAGTCCGTTGGGATATTTGGAGTAGAGCAGATAGGAAACCATATCGTCGTATGGCTTTTTGGCATAGGCATAATGGAATACCGCACGGTAGAGCAGCAATTGAATATAGTGTTTTAATTGTTGCTTTACAGCAGTATTGTCAATGGCGTATGCTCCCTTTCCGCTTTTCTGTTCAATGATGGTGGATTGGTCAAGATGTATAAAGTCCATTCGCCCCTGCAAGCCGAGCGACTCACAGAAGAAAGATGGTTCCAGAATAAGGTCTTTGGCTGATAGCGACTCGTTGCTCTTCTGGTGTATGTGGTTGGAGTGCATGATGTCGTTGATGTTCTTCTTTTGTATCATTGCATCTTCATGAAACGATTTGTTGATATCGTTGCAACATGCAATTGACAACGCATTGTCATAGAAGAAGTCTTTTATGCTTTCCGCATACGATTTTGTTTCGCCATAAGCAGCCTCGTCAAGCAACTGTCCGGCAAAGTTTCCGAGTAGAGTGTGTCGGGTACTGGTGTTGGGCTTGATGCGTGAAAGCAGATTCCAAATGGCGGAATCTCCATATTCCTCAAAGCATGAGGCTATGGATGTAACATTGATAAGGTAGTCGGGATTGAATATTATCAGTTCGGGTGATATCGAACCGTCGTCTTTTATTCTTGGGCGTATTATGTTCAATTGTTCTCCGACGATAAGCAGGTCCTTTATATATGACCAGTCGCCGCTTGAGTATTTCCCTGTTGTTGTATAGTCGATGCTGATGACGTGTCCATTATCGGCTCTTGTTGCATATATCAGTTTCTCGTCCCAACGCTCAATGATACAACGGAGAGAGTCAATGGCTTCTCCATTGTCTTCCTTGATTCTTTCATTGAATGTTTCCTCTTTTTCCAAAGGGAATAATTCCGTCAGTTCCTTTGGTATGTCATGGCCTGGATATATCAGGGCAATAAACTTGCAGACGCTTTTCAGATCGTGTGGAAAGCTTTCCGTCAGTTCTGTGTTGCTTGTCGTTTCAATATATCGTAGGCGGTTCCTTGTACCATTGATTGAAGAAGCCAAAGAACGGTCTTTATTGTTTTCTCTTATCTTGTATTCGCGGATTAGATATTGGATCTTTGGCAAAGGACCGGCAAATTTCACTTCTACTCCCTCAAGCTTCTGGTCTATGGCAGAATATAATATCCTGCCAAGAGCTTGATATCTACCTTTTATATTTTTGACTCTTGTCAGGGCGATGAGGTCGTTGTAGAAGTAAAAGTTTTCTGAAAGCATATGGTTCTTGAGGTAACGTTTTGTAATATTAAGAGGAAATTAAAGAGACCTATCGGATGTTGTAACAAACGATAGGTCTTTTAAGGTAACAAAATATTTATGTAATCTCTTTATTTTATGGGCATTTTATCAATTCTTCTCTCATGACGTCCACCTTCAAAAGGAGTTTTGATAAATTCGTCCATAATCTTCTCTGCTGTCTTGTTGTCGATAAAACGACCTGGCATAACGAGAACATTGGCATTGTTGTGCTGACGGATTAATCCTGCAATCTCTGGGATCCAAGCCAATCCGGCACGTATGCCCTGATGCTTGTTGAGTGTCATGGCCATTCCTTCACCACTTCCGCAGATGGCGATACCAGGATAGCATTCTCCATTCTCCACGGCTTCTGCCAACGGATGGGCAAAATCAGGATAGTCGCAACTCGTGTCGCTGTATGTCCCGAAATCCTTGTACTGATAACCTTTTGCCTCCAGATACTGGATTACAAACTGCTTCAATGGAAAGCCTGCGTGGTCACATGCCACTCCTACTGTCTTTACTTCCATAGTCTTAAAGTTTTTTAGGGTTAATGATTAATTGTATTTAATAATATATGAGAATTATGAGATGGGGATTCAAGATTATCATTGTTTGAAAATCCTTTATCCCCTCCTCATTTTTCTTACATCCTATAGATTGATTTTATGCAAGGAACTCTTTTACCTGCTTGTAAACGTTCTCTGCTGTGTAGCCGAGTTTCTCATCGAGAACTTTATAAGGTGCAGAGAAGCCGAAGCTTGGCATTCCAAACACTTTACCGTTGGCACCAACGAGTCCTTCGAGTGTTACAGGCAGACCAGCTGTCATACCGAAAATCTTGCTGCCTGTAGGCAGAATGCTCTCTTGGTATTCTTTGCTCTGAGAACGGAACAGACCTTCACTTGGAGCACTTACGATACGAATCTTGATACCATCCTTACGTAACAGTTCAGCACCGGCAACGAGGGTAGAAACCTCAGAACCGTCAGCAAGAAGAATTACGTCGAAGTCATCATCAGAACCGGCAACGATGTATGCTCCCTTTCGAGCCTGCTCGTAGTCTGTGCCTGCTGGCAGTTTTGTAATGTTCTGGCGTGAGAAGATAAGAGCTGTCGGAGTATCTATGTTTTCCATTGCCATTGCCCAGCATACTGTGGTCTCGTCAGCATCCGCAGGACGGAACACACGTACACTGTCTTTGCCATGATGATTCTTGAGCTTCTCCATCAATCGAATCTGTGCTTCCTGTTCAACAGGCTCATGGGTAGGACCGTCTTCACCTACACGGAAAGCATCATGGGTCCATATAAACTTGATTGGTACCTCCATCAAGGCAGCCATACGGACAGCTGGTTTCATATAGTCTGAGAATACAAAGAATGTACCGCATGCAGGAATAACACCTCCGTGGAGATACATACCGATACACATACAAGCCATTGTCAATTCGCTGACACCAGCCTGGAAGAATGCTCCTCCGAAGTCGTTGCGTACGATAGAACGTGTCTTCTTCAAGAAACCATCAGTCTTGTCACTGTTTGAGAGGTCAGCAGAAGAGCAAATCATGTTTGGAACTTGCTCTGCCAAAACACCAAGACAAGCAGCTGAAGCAGCACGTGTTGCTGAACCTTCTTTCTGAACGACAGCACTCCAGTCAACCTTAGGTGCGTTGCCACTGAACCATTCTTTCATCTGGGCAGCTTTCTCTGGGTTGGCTTCTGCCCATGCTTTCTCTTCAGCATGACGTTCTGCAACAATCTTGCGAAGCTCCTCTTTGCGGTCAGCATACAGCTTTTCTGTCTCTGGGAATATTACAAATGGGTTCTCTGGATTGCCGCCTAAGTTCTTGATTGTGTTGATGTAAGCTTCGCCACCAAGAGGTGCTCCATGAGTCTTTATATTGTGCTCATAGCTTGTACCATCTTCTTTCAGTGCGCCTTTACCCATAACGGTCTTACCGATGATGAGTGTTGGACGCTCTTCCTCTTTCTGGGCATCTTTCAGGGCTTGACGGATTTCATCAGGGTCATTACCATTAATGGTAACAACGTTCCATCCCCATGCCTTGTATTTTGCAGCAGTGTCCTCGTTCATCACAACGCCACACTCTGTAGACAGCTGTATGTCGTTTGAGTCGTAGAACATGATGAGATTGTTTAGTCCCAGGTTTCCTGCTATACGACCTGTGCCCTGAGAAATCTCTTCCTGGATACCGCCGTCTGAGATATATGCATAAATCTTATGCTTGATGACTTCTTTGCCGAGTTTTTCCTGTAGGAATTTCTCAGCTACTGCAGCACCTGCAGCAAAGGTATGTCCCTGTCCTAATGGTCCGGATGTGTTTTCTATTCCACGCTTTACGTCACGTTCCGGGTGACCAGGAGTCGGTGATTCCCACTGGCGGAACTGTTTCAACTCATCGATTGTGAATTTGCCTTGTAGTGCCAATGCGCTGTAGAGCATTGGAGACATGTGGCCTGGGTCAAGGAAGAAACGGTCTCTGCCTTCCCATTCAAGATTGTCTGGATCCCATACAAGGAATTCAGAGAATAATACGTTTATGAAATCAGCACCACCCATAGCACCACCAGGGTGACCGGATTTTGCTTTCTCAACCATTGATGCTGCCAATATACGGATATTGTCGGCAGCTTTGTTCATGATTTTCTTTTCGTTCATAGTTCTATAATTTATGTTATTCCTCATTATTTCTTTACTATAGTTGCTTCTTTCTCAATAGACAGACATGACTGGTATTCTTTGATGTATTTATTGAAACCTTCTACGTCTTCTGGAGTTGGAGTAATCTCTATGCCAGTATTTCCGGCAAACACATTATTGTCAAGGAAATCTGCAAGAGATTCGTTGTCGGCTTTCTTGACGAGGTATGAAGCGAGCAATGCTATTCCCCATGCTCCACCTTCGCCGGCTGTCTCCATTACCGATATAGGAGAGTTGATGGCAGCAGCAAGGATACGCTGTCCTACACCTTTTGTCTTGAATAATCCACCATGTCCTGTTATACGGTCTACCTTGATTTTCTCTTGGTTGAAAAGTATGTCGTTTCCAATCTTTAATACTCCAACAGAAGCATAAAGGTTCGCACGCATAAAGTTTGCCAGATTGAACTTGTCGTTGGCAGAACGTACAAACAATGGTCTGCCTTCTGCAAGTCCTGTTACAGGTTCACCTGAGATATAGTTATATGAGATTAGTCCTCCACAGTCGGCGTCCCCTTCCAGTGCATGGTTATATAGTTTACCGAAAATCTCGTTCATGTCTACAGGAATGCCGAGCAGTTGTTGGTATTCTTTAAACAGATTCACCCATGCATTCAGGTCGGATGTACAGTTGTTGCAATGTACCATAGCCACAGGGCTTCCGTCAGGAGTCGTCACCATATCAATCATTTCGTATGGTTTGGACAGTTCTTTCTCCAATACAATCATAGAGAAGGATGATGTGCCTGCAGATACATTTCCTGTACGTTTCCTTACGGCGTTTGTCGCTACCATTCCTGTTCCTGCATCACCTTCTGGTGGGCATACCGGGATACCGGCTTGCAGATGATCTGAGATGTCAAGTCTTTTGGCTCCTTCTGCAGTAAGGGTACCTGCATCCTCTCCTGCAGAGAGAACTTGTGGCAGGATATCGTTAAGTTTCCAGCTATAGCCATAAGGCTCAACAAGTTTGTTGAACTTCTCTACCATGTCAGCGCAGTAGTTCTTTGTTGTAGAGTCTATTGGCAGCATACCGGAAGCATCTCCAATGCCAAGAACCTTTTTGCCTGTTATCTGCCAGTGGATATATCCGGCAAGAGTAGTAAGGTATGTGATGTCCTTGACATGCTCTTCTTTGTTGAGTATTGCCTGATATATATGTGAAATACTCCAACGGAGTGGTATGTTGAAGTTAAACAGCTTGGACAGTTCTGCTGCCGCCGCTCCAGTGTTGGTGTTGCGCCAGGTACGGAAAGGAGCAAGAATTTCCTCCTTCTCGTTGAAAGCCATATAACCGTGCATCATTGCACTTACACCAATAGATGCGAGGCGTTCTATTTCCGTGTCGTACTGAGCCTTGACATTGGCCAGGAGGTCTGCATAGCAATTCTGTACGCCGTTCCATATAGCCTCGATGCTGTATGTCCAAAGACCGTCAATGAGTTGGTTTTCCCACTCATGGCTTCCTTGTGCTATAGGGGTGTTGTTCTCGTCAATGAGTACGGCTTTTATTCTTGTAGAGCCGAACTCAATGCCGAGAATTGCTTTCCCTTCTTGTATCGTTTGTTTAGCGTTGCTCATAATCTTTGTTATTATCTAAGTGCCTTGTTGAGCATGTAATATACTTCGTTGATACGGAGATCGCGCTTTACGCTCTCAAATGTAGAGTTCTTGTCAATGTGCAGATATTCGATATCGAGCATCTCTGCATAGTCTTCCCAATACTCTGGAGTTATATCGTAAGAGAAGCAGCTGTGGTGTGTGCCGCCTGCGAGAATCCATGAACCGGCTCCGATTTCAAAGTTTGGCTGTGGAATCCATAGAGCATTTGCTACAGGGAGCTTAGGCAGCGGCTTTGGCTGAATACAGTGTACATCGTTTACAATAAGACGGAAGCGGTTGCCCATATCAACAACAGTTGCTGTAACGCCGTCTCCAACCTTTGAGTTGAATACCAGACGGGCTGTCTGCTGCTTGCGTATACCGATTCCGAGATGATGAACTTCAAGGCGTACAGGCTCGTCGGCAACAGCAATAAGCGGACATACTTCAAGCATGTGACTCTGCAGTAGGGCAGAGTTCTCGCCGTCAAAATTCAATGTGTAATCTTCAAGGAATGAGCATCCTGTTGGCAGTCCTTGTGTCATATACCAAAGAGTGCGGTACAAAGCAGCCGACTTCCAGTCGCCTTCTGCTCCAAATCCGTATCCTTCAGCCATCAGACGCTGTGATGCAAGACCTGGAATCTGGTCAAAGCCTACGAAGCCTTCAGTATCAGGATCTTCCCATGAGCCAAGGTCATCAAAGTTTGTTGTAAATCCTTTTGCTCCTTTTGCTTTCAGTATAGCACGTATTGCAAGTTCTGCTCTTGCAGCATTCCATATTTTCTTTTTCCCGATTTCTTCTCCAGCCTCGCAAGGAACAATTTTATAGAGTTTGTGATATTCCTCTACGAGTGCGTCTACATCTGCAGGTTTTACTTGTTTCCAATATTCCATTAATTCAGAAACGCAGCAATAATCTACGTGGTAGCCGAGAACCTGCTCTGCGCTGACCTTATCACCGTCAGTAACAGCAACATTGTTCATCTGGTCGCCGAATCGTATGATAAGCATGTCCTTGGCGTCGGCAACGGCAGCTGCAACGCGTGCCCATACCGCAATATGCTCCTGTGTCTTCTTGTCTTTCCAATATCCGACAACCACTTTGCGTGGCTTTCTCAGACGAGAGCAGATATGGCCAAACTCACGGTCTCCATGAGCACTCTGGTTTAGGTTCATGAAGTCCATATCCATAGTATCCCATGGAATCTCCTGATTATACTGTGTATGCAGATGAAGCAGAGGTTTGTGAAGCATTTGCAGACCATGTATCCACATCTTTGCTGGAGAGAAAGTGTGCATCCATGTTATTACGCCGACACATTTCTCTTCATTGTTTGCTGCCATCATGATAGCTGCAACTTCTTTGTCTGAGTTTGCCGTTCCCTTATATACAACTTTAATAGGGATAATGCCGGATTTGTTAAGTCCGTCAACCATCTCTTGTGAATGGCCGTCCACAATTTTAACGGTTTCTCCACCATACAGAAGCTGTGCTCCTGTTATCCACCAAAGTTCCAAGTTCTCAAATGCCTTTATCATTTTCTTTTATTTATTGGTGTCCTATATAGAACGAGATGTTCCAATGGGGCATAGTTATAACGTAATTTGTCTTGATTTATTTCTTTTTTTGTCCATAATATGCATTAGGACCATGTTTACGGCTGAAATGTTTCTCCACGAGCAAAGGATTCATCGTTGTCTGCGGGTTTACGCAGAATGAGATGAACGCCATCTTGGCAACCTGTTCCATTACAACGGAGTTGTATACAGCCTGGTCCGGATCCTTTCCCCAAGAGAAAGGACCATGGTTCTTTACGAGAACTCCTGGAGTATGAACATAGTTGATGTCCTTGAATCGGTTGACGATAACCACACCGGTCTCTTTCTCATATTCCGGCATCTGCTCTGCTGTCATGTCTTCGGTGCATGGTATGCAGTCATGAAAATAGTCAGCATGTGTCGTACCGATGTTAGGTATGTCTTTTCCTGCCTGTGCCCATGCCGTGGCGTATGTGGAATGTGTATGGACGATACCGCCGATTTCAGGGAATGCACGATATAGTACGAGGTGTGTTGGTGTATCAGAAGATGGATTCAGATCTCCCTCTACAACTTTTCCTGTATTTATATCAACGACAACCATGTCTGATGCTTTCATCTTGTCGTATGACACTCCCGATGGCTTAATGACCATCAAGTTCTTTTCTCTGTCAATGCCAGAGACATTTCCCCATGTAAATATTACCAAGTTGTGCTTGACCAAGTCAAGGTTTGCTTGAAATACTTTTTCTTTGAGTTCTTCTAACATGTTTATTAATACTTATAGTTTGAAGCAAGGATCGTCTTCATATGCTTTTTTGTTGAAGCAATAGAGAGCGGCACCTCGTTTAGATGTTATTTTATCTATTTTGTCTGTTTTTTCTATAAAGTCTATAGTCTTGATTTTCTTACGGAAATTCCTCTTGTCGATTTCCTCTCCGAGAATAGCTTCATAGACATGCTGCAGCTGTGTCAGGGTGAACAGTTCAGGCAGAAGATTAAAGCTTAGTGGCTCTGTAGATATTCTTCTTCTGAGGAGCATGATGGCCTTTTTTACCATTTCGTTGTGGTCGGAATACATCTTTGGTAGCTTCTCAACGTCAATCCATTCAAGTTCGTGTTCTTCCTGTAGCTCTTTTGAATAGTCTTTTACATTGATAAGCGCACAGTATGCCACAGAGATTACTCTTTCTCCTGGGTCACGGTTTACTGCGCCAAATGCTCCAACCTGTCTCATGTATAGATTGTCAAGGCCTGTTAGTGTTTCCAGTGTTCGGTTTGCTGCCTCGTCAAGACTCTCGTATTCTTCAACGAAGCCTCCGTAGAGTGATAACTCTCCACGTCCTGGATCCATGTTTCTCTTTCCGACAAGTAATTTTAGCCTGTTTGCCTCGAAGCCAAAGATGATGCAGTCTACCGACACATACACCTTGGAATGTTCTTTGTAAAAATCTGTCATTGCCGATTGCTTTTTACTCCGTCTGCCATGGAAGAATGGCAGACGGATGATGTGTATTATTATATTAAGTGTTATTTTATCAAGTGTTCTTTTACCAGAAATAGATATAGAAGGCAACTGTGATGCCAAGTATTATGACACTGTTGATTACATCCCATTTAGTCCAGCTCGCCTTTGTCGCTGCTCTTTGTTCTGGAGTGGATGTGCCGAATACGAGTCCCTGAATTTTTTCTTTTGAAGGTGCTTCTGTTGCCAGACTCACGATGATTACCACAAGGCAGCATACGATGAGCATCACACCGCAGAAATACAACCAGTTGAAGTCAAAGAATACAGCCTTGAACCAGTTGTCTGCTGCATCCGTAACGTTGCTGTAATATACTTTAGCACCAAGACGGGTCAAACCGATGATGATACCGGCAAGGAGTCCCCACATGCCACCCTTTGCTGATGTTCTCTTCCAACATATACCGAGCAGGAAGGCTGCGGCAATACCTGGTGCGAGTACGCTCTGTACGTCCTGCAAGTAGTTGTACAGTACATTGCCAACGCTTCTCATGATAGGAATCCAAAGAATACCGAGAATTACAATAACCACAGTGGCTATCTGTCCAATGCGGACGAGAGCTTTCTCTGATGTCTGAGGACGAAGACGTTTGTAGAAGTCTATTGTAAACAGCATTGCTGACGAGTTGAACAAAGAAGCCAACGAACTCATAAGAGCTGCCAGGATACCACATACAACAAGACCCTTGAATCCTGCAGGTAATAGTCTTGCAACAAGGGTAGGGAAGGCGGCATCACTTATAACGTTTCCTGCTGCATCTACAGGCAAGAAACCTCCACCGCTCTTTACATTCAATGCATATGCAATCATACCCGGAATCAGGAAGATGAATACAGGAAGGAGCTTCAGGTAAGCTCCGAAAATAGTACCGCGGCGAGCTTCTTTTTCGTTCTTGCCGGACAATACGCGCTGAACGATAAACTGGTCGGTACACCAGTACCAGAATCCGATTACAGCAGAGCCAACCAACGCTCCGAGCCAAGGATACTGAGGGTCGCGAAGGTCGCGCATCAGGTCTGTCATGTGGTCACCATATTGGTTAACCGGTTCTGCAGAGCAGATTGACATAACCTGCTCCCATCCTCCTACGGCTTTAAGTCCGAGAACGAGGATGATGATTGAGCCGAGGAGAAGAATCGGGGTCTGTAGAACAGAAGTGTAAAGCACACTCTTCATACCTCCAAATACTGTATACAGCGCTGTTATAAGTACGAGTCCTATAGCTGCAATCCAGAAGAAGTCTATTCCCCACAGTTCTTTTATTCCAAAAACCTGCTGAAACACAAGTCCGCCAGCGTATACTGTTACTGCAACCTTGGTTAGCACATAGCTTATGAGAGATATTACAGACAGGATAGTACGGCTCTGCTTGTTGTATCTTCTTTCAAGGAATTCAGGCATGGTATATACCATAGAGCGAGAGTAGAATGGTACGAAGACCCATCCTAAAAGCAGAATCATCCATCCTTGAATCTCCCAATGTGCCATTGCCATACCCGAAGAGGCACCAGCTCCTGCAAGTCCGATAAGATGCTCCGATCCGATGTTTGAAGCGAAGATAGATGCACCGATTGCTATCCACGTAGCATCTCGTCCGCCGAGAAAATAATCTGCTGAGTTGTTGTTCTTTTGACTTACAACCCATACTACAATTCCAATTAGGGCAAGGCAGAATATGCCTATCACCAACCAATCGTATAATTCCATATTTTTTTAAGTTTGTTAGGTTAGTTGTTATATTTATTTCATTATTTAATGCTGAATTTGTAAGCCACGTGACTGTGGTATTTCTCTCCTGGCTTCAGATAAGGTGAAGGCCAGTCTTTCTTGTTGGGAGAGTCCGGATATTTCTGGCTTTCCAGACATACAGAGACATGCTTCGGATATTTTATACCATGCTTGCATGCAATGCCTGTGCCCTGGAAGTTGCCGGTATATACTTGAACACCTGGTTCGTTAGTGTACATTTCAAGCAGGATGCCGGTTATTGGTGAATATAGTGACGCACAAACTTTTGTGTCGTCACCCTTACCGTCCTTGTATGTGTTTAGACACAAGTTGTGATCATAACCTGTGGCATTCTTTATCTGGTCGTATGTCGTGTCGTTTATCGTTTCACTTATTGCATGGGCTTTGCGGAAGTCCATAGGAGTGCCTTCTACCGATTTTATCTCACCTGTTGTCATATAGGTGTTGTCGGCAGGAGTGAAATTGTCAGCATTGACATAGAGCACCATGTTTGTTCCTTCTTTGGAAGGGTCGCCATTAAGATTGAAATAGCTGTGGTTTGTCATGTTTACGACAGTTTCCTTATCTGTCGTTGCATCAAAGGTAATGTCGAGAGTATTGTTGCTTAAAACAGTGTATGTTGTCGTTGCTGTAACCTTGCCGGGGAAATTGTTGTCTCCATCTGGCGAAACTATAGTAAGTATCAAAGTTGAATCGTTAGGCTGTTTTGCATCATAAACCTGATACATCCATCCTGAAGGACCTCCATGAAGACAGTGCCCGAAATTGTTCTGAGGCAGCTGATAGTCTTTTCCATTTACAGTCAGGTGTCCTTTGTTGATGCGGTTGGCATATCTGCCTACTGAGGAGCCATAGTCGCTTGGGCTGTTTACTGAGTCTGCATATTGTTTTATGTTGTCATATCCCAAAACAACATCCGTGGGTTTGCCATTCTTGTCTGGTACACATAAAGAAACCACACGTCCTCCAAAGTTTGTTATGCACACTTCCATGCCGTTGGCATTCTTGAGTGTATAGAGCTTTACAGGTTTGTTGTTGATAGTTGTGTCAAAGGCGGTTGGATTTAATCCTGATTCCGTCAACTGTGTCTTGCTTCCAGTGGTGCAAGAAACCATGAGAGCTGTAACCACAAGTCCTGCTCCCAAGAGAAGGTTCTTTAAGTATTTCATATAATTTTTTTATTAGATTTCCTGTCTTTTTTTTGACCTTGGTCAATTAATAGGTTTGGGATATGATTTTTGTATTTATCTTAATCCGTGGTAAAATTACGATTTATTTTTTGAATTACACTCATAATTTATAAAGAAATTTACGTTACAGTGTTATTTTACACCTTTTACAGGTTCCTTTATGTGTATTATTGCCATTTTTTAATGTTCAAATAGCAAAACGTGGTATTGTTATGTTTAATTTGCTTGGCTTTGTCTTTTGGAGTTAAAGTCCCTTTTTATTTTGCATGACCCTGTAGATTGTGTGTCGTATCTATGTGAATTTCATCAGTACTCTTAGGGAGATTATTCCAGTACTTCCGTGAGAGTACTGGAAAGAATATATTTTTTGTATAAATCAGAAAGATTTATAAATATAAAAAGGTGTGTGGAAATTTGATGGTTACTTTTCCTACACACCTTTCTTTATTGTTTCTTAGCAGATCTTTCGTGAGCCCTCGCTTATGACAACATCATAAATCTTTGGAGTCTTGCCATATTTAGCCTCGTATTTAGCTTTTACATCTTCGATGAATTTGTCGTGTAGTTCATCTTTTACGAGGTTGATGGTACAGCCTCCGAATCCACCACCCATGATTCTACTTCCTGTCACGCCGTTTTCTTTTGCTATGTCGTTGAGGTAGTCAAGTTCTTCGCAAGAAACTTCATAGTCCTTGCTCAGTCCTTTATGAGTCTCATACATTTTCTGTCCGACTGTTTCGTAGTCTCCGGCATTCAGAGCTTCGCACACTGCCAACACTCTGTCTTTCTCGCCTAAAACGTAAACGGCTCGTTTCATGTCTTCTTCACTTACATCGGCTTTTACGCTTTCGAGCATGTCCCAGTCGGCGTCGCGCAAAGTCTCTATTGTCTTGTCTGGATATTTGTTCTTCAATGCAGCTACGACATTTTCGCAACTCTTGCGGCGGTCGTTGTATGCAGAAGAAGCAAGCTCGTGTTTTACAACAGAATCAACGAGCACAAGTTTGTAGCCTTTAGGGTCGAATGGGAAGTATTCAAACTCGCGGCTGCGGCAATCGAGTCGCATCAGTTTTCCTTCCTGACCGAATACACTTGCAAACTGATCCATTATACCGCAGTTCACTCCGCAGTAGTTGTGTTCCGTTGCCTGTCCTGCGAGAACCATATCCCATTTTGACACTTTATTGTCGCCGAACAGGTCGTTAAGTGCGAAGGCGAAGCAGCTCTCAAGGGCTGCAGAAGAAGAGAGTCCTGCTCCGAGAGGCACATCCCCAGCAAAGGCTGTATTGAAGCCTTTTACGTCAACGCCCAGCTTTTTCATTTCCTGGATGATGCCGTAGATGTATCTTGCCCAACTTGCCTTAGGCCCTTTTTCGTCGTTTATGTCAAACTCTACGCGGTCTTTAAGGTCAATGGAGTACGCCATAACCTTGTTTGTGCCGTTAGGTCTGATTTCGCACATTATACCTTTATCTATAGCTCCAGGGAAAACGAATCCTCCATTGTAGTCGGTATGTTCACCGATAATGTTTATTCTACCAGGAGATGCATAGATGTTTCCTGTCTTTCCGTCGAAGTGCTTGATAAATCTACTTCTTACATGCTCTATTTCCATAGTTGAGTAATTTTTATTGAATGTAATCAGTTAGTTGTTATTTTCTTGTTCCAAACTTATATATGGTAGTTTGTTTGTATTGCTGTCCCGGGCGTAGAACCACAGAAGGGAAATACGGATGGTTAGGAGAATCCGGGAAGTGTTGTGCTTCAAGGCATACTGCACTTCTTCTTGGATAAGTGGCACCGTGTGTTCCACTAATGCCGTTTTCGAAGTTGCCTGTATACAGCTGCAGACCTGGCTCTGTTGTATATACCTCCATTGTTCTTCCGCTGTTCGGTTCATGGAGTCTTGCTGCGAAGCTGAGTTCACCTTCCTCTTTTTTGTTCAGTACGTAGTTGTGGTCGTATCCGCTTCCGTTCTTCAGCTGTTCATTGTCATCGTTGATTCTTTCTCCGATAGTTTTCGGTGTGCGGAAATCGAAAGGAGTACCCTCTACGAATCTGATTTCTCCTGTAGGAATACTTTGGGCATCAATAGGAAGATAGAAGTTGGCGTTCATCTCAAGTTCCACATTGTCCACTGTAGGTGTTGGGTTGGCAATACCAGCTAGACTGAAGAATCCGTGGTTCGTAAGACAGATAATGGTTTTCTTGTTTGTTGTTGCAAGGTAATCGATAATCAATTCGTTATCGTCGTTGAATGTATATGCAACAGTAACTTTCACTTCTCCTGTAAATCCTTCTTCGCCGTAGCTTGAAATGTAGTTAAGCACTACAGTTTCCTCGTTCATTCTCAGTGCGTCCCAAACTTTTCTGTTGAAACCGTTTTTACCTCCATGCAGCGAGTTCTCGCCGTCGTTTATCGGAAGTTGGTATTCTTTGCCATTCAGTTGGAACTTTCCTTTGCATATTCTGTTTCCGTATCTTCCGATAAGTGTTGAGAGATATGGCTCCGGGCTGTTTATTACGTCCTGTATGTTATCATGTCCCTGAATGACGTTGGCATAGTTGCCGTCTTTGTCTGGTACCATAATAGCTACGAGAGCACCTCCATAGTTGGTGATAGCCACTTCGTTGCCTAATTTATTTTTCAAGATATACAGGTCTGTCTTCTTTCCGTTTATTGTGGTTTGAAAATCTTCTCTTTTCAAACCACACAGATTTGGCGTTTCGTTCGTGTTCATAATATAGTTTTTTTATAGTTAGTAATCTTTATATGCAAAGTAAATAAAAATATATGAGAAACACAAATGAAATACGTAAAAAAAAGATGGTCGGTAGTGTTAAAAACCACTAATGCGACCATCTTTTCCTTATAAAATGATATGTATAAGCACTTTATCCTATCCAAGTGAGAAAGTCAGCCACGATGTAACTGCTTCCTCCCACGAATATGAAGTCGCTTTCATCGGCATCTTCAAGTGCTTTTTCGTATGCGTCCTTTACGGAGCTGAATGTCTGTCCGTGAAGCCCATGTAGGCAGCCTTCCTCTTTTACTTTCTCGGCAGGTATTGCTCTGTGGGTTGTGGCTTGGGTGAAATAGTATATTGCGTCCTTTGGCAATAGCTTGCATACTGTGTCAATATCTTTGTCATCGACCATTCCGAACACCATTCTCAGTTGTTTGCACGGCTGCTTCAGTATCTGTTTGCCGAGATACTGCCATCCTCCCACGTTATGTCCTGTGTCGCAGATTACGGTCGGTGCCGTTCTGATGGTTTCCCATCTGCCACGAAGCCCCGTCGAAGATGTTACCATTGCGAGTCCTTTGCTTATGTTTGCCTTGTCTTTTATTATGCCCATATGTATGAGCTGCTTCATTGCACAGAGCACAGTGTTGGTGTTCTTTCCCTGATAAATGCCTCCAAGGTCACCATGTATATTGCCGAAGTCTTTTGTCTTGTAATCCATTCCACCCTTAGAATCGGGTGTTGCGGAAATGATTTCCTTGCAGTCTTCTGCAAAACAGATAGGGGCATTTTCTTCTTTTGCCTTTGCTGAGAATACAGGTCTTGTCTCGCTGCAGTATTCTCCTATAATAATAGGTGTACCTTTCTTTATGATACCAGCCTTTTCTGATGCTATTTTAGCGAGCGTGTCTCCTAAAAACTGTGTGTGGTCAAAGCTGATGTTTGTAATGACCGATAGGATAGGGGAGATGATGTTTGTGCAGTCGAGTCTTCCGCCCAGTCCCACTTCAATTATGGCATAGTCGACTTTCTCTTCTGCGAAGTATTTGAAGGCAAGTGCTGTGGTCAGTTCAAAGAAGCTCGGATGCAGCGGTTCGAAGAAGTTTCTCTCCTTTTCCACGAAGTCCACCACATATTCTTTGCTGATGCACTTGCCGTTGATTCTTATTCTTTCCCTAAAGTCAACGAGGTGCGGTGATGTGTAAAGTCCCACTTTGTATCCTTCTGCCTGAAGAACGGCAGCGATGGAATGAGAGCAGGAGCCCTTGCCGTTTGTTCCGGCAATATGTATTGTCTTGAAACTTGTGTGTGGATGGTTGAAGTGCTTGTCCAACTCGTAAGTGTTGTCCAGTCCTTCTTTATATGCTGTTGCTCCGACCTTCTGAAACATCGGTACGCTGTTGTAAAGGTATTCTATTGTTTCTTCGTAATTCATGATTCATTTCTGTTTATGATGCAAAATTACTGTGTGTATTCTGTATTTCCAAATAAAACTTCTGGTTAATAAGGTTTTTTGTATTGTTGCAAATGAAAAACAAGCCATACTTGCATGAAGTACGACTTGCTTTCTTATTGATTCTTCTTTAATTGAAATAGCTGCGGAATTTTTGGAATATAGTTTGCTTTGTTGCGGTGTCTCCTTTGAAATTGTCACTTTTCTGCATTTCTTCCAGTTGTTTCTTCTCTTCCTTGCTGAGAGTCTTAGGCACGTAGACGCTGATATGTACTACCAAATCTCCATTGCCGTGGCCGTAGCCTTGCACTGCAGGCAGCCCTTTGCCTCTCAGACGGAGAGCTTTTCCTGGTTGTGTACCAGGTTCAATCTTTATCTTCACCTTGCTTCCGCTGATAGTAGGAATCTCTACCTGTCCGCCGAGGGCGGCTGTAGGGAAGTCAAGCAGCAGGTTGTAGATGAGGTCTTGTCCGTCGCGAACGAAAGTGTCGTTCGGCTCCTCTTCGATAAATACCTGTATGTTTCCGGCTATGCCGTTGTGGATGCCGGCATTTCCTTTGCCCTGCACGTTAACAACCATTCCTTCAGCCACGCCAGCAGGAATGTTTATCTCAACCACTTCCTCGCCTTTCACAACGCCAGTGCCGCCACAAGCCTTACACTTGTTCTTTATTACCATGCCTTCGCCTTCGCAGGTAGGGCATACGGTCTGGGTCTGCATCATGCCGAAGAGACTCTGTGTGGTACGTGTTACCACTCCGCTTCCATGACAGGTTGGGCAGGTTTCCTTGCCGCTGCCGGTTTCTGCGCCGCTTCCATGGCAGTGTGAGCAGGTGACGTCTTTCTTTACCTTGAATTTCTTTGTTACTCCGGTAGCGATCTCTTCCAGCGACAGTCTAACTTTCAGACGCAGGTCTGCACCGCGATGTTGTGCCGGTCTGCCGCCACGTTGTCCTCCGAAACCGCCTCCGAAGCCACCTCCATGTCCTCCGAATACATCGCCGAACATAGAGAAGATGTCGTCCATGCTGAAGCCTCCGCCAAAGCCCCCACCGAAGCCTCCGGCACCGCCGCCCATCGGACCATCAAATCCGAACTGGTCGTATTGCTGTCTCTTCTGTGGGTCGTGTAGCACGTCGTATGCTTCAGCAGCCTCTTTGAATTTCTCCTCCGCAACCTTGTCTCCAGGGTTACGGTCAGGATGATATTTTATGGCAATCTTTCTGTATGCCTTCTTTATCTCGTCTTCCGAGGCACCTTTGCTGACGCCGAGCACCTCATAATAGTCTCTTTTCTGTTGTGCCATAATTCTATTGTCCTACAGCCACTTTGGCATGTCTAATAACTTTGTCGTTCAGAGTATATCCAGTCTGTACGCAATCGAGCACCTTGCCCTTCTTGTCGTCGCCCATTCCCGGCACCATAGCCACTGCTTCGTGGTAGTCGGTGTTGAAATCGGCATCCTTTGTCTCAATCTTGCTTACGCCGAGTGTTGACAAGCATTTCTCAAATTTCTGGAAAATGAGTTTCATTCCTTCTCTGAGAGCCTCCACGTCGTCAGACTTCTCTGCATTGGCGAGAGCTCTCTCCATGTCGTCCATTACTGGAAGAATGGCAGCCACCGTCTTTTCAGCACCGTTGAGCAGCAGGTCGGCTTTTTCCTTCATGGTTCTCTTTCGGTAGTTGTCAAACTCTGCCACACTGCGCAGATACTTGTCTTTTAGTTCGGCAATCTGTTCGTTGGCAGCTTCAAGCGGATCTTTCTCTTCCTGCTTTTCCGCATTTTCTGCGTTGTCTGTTTCGGCTGTAGCCGCTGTATTCTGTTCCATTTCGGAGTCTTTCAACTCCTCCTGTTCTTTCTTTGTATCTTTCTCCTTGCTCATAGTAATATGTTTTTATATGCTATTAGCAAAAACCTTGCCAATTATAAGATGTGACAGATTATTCATACATCTTTGCTCTCTGTGCCTTGAGCTGCTCGTCGTAGATGTAGTCGTCATACTGCATCAGCTTGTCGATAGTGCCCTTTGGAGTAAGCTCGATGATGCGGTCTGCCACGGTCTGTATGAACTCGTGGTCGTGGCTGCTGAAGAGGATATTTCCCTTGAAGCCTACGAGGTTGTTGTTGAAAGCCTGTATACTTTCAAGGTCGAGGTGGTTGGTTGGGGTATCGAGAATCAGACAGTTTGCGTTCTTGAGCTGCATACGTGCAATCATACAGCGCATCTTCTCTCCTCCGCTCAATACGTTCACTTTCTTCAGTACCTCTTCTCCGCTGAACAACATTCTTCCGAGGAAGCCCTTCATCACCACTTCGTTGCCTGGGCCGAACTGACTCAGCCAGTCTACGAGGTTCATGTCGCTCTGGAAGAACTCGGTGTTGTCGAGTGGCAGGTAGGCAGTAGTGATGGTTACGCCCCATTTGTATGTTCCTGCCTGAGCCTCACGATTGCCGTTGATAATCTCAAACAGTGCAGTCATTGCCTTAGGGTTATGGCTGAGGAACACCACTTTCTGTCCTTTCTCTATATTGAAGTTTACGTTGTCGAAGAGCACCGTGCCGTCGTTGTCAACAGCCTTCAGTCCTTCAACCTCCAGAATCTGGTTTCCCGGTTCACGGTCCATCTGGAAGATGATACCCGGATATTTACGTGAAGAAGGTCTGATTTCCTCCACGTTGAGTTTTTCGAGCATCTTCTTTCGGCTTGTGGTCTGCTTGCTCTTTGCCACGTTTGCAGAGAATCGGCGGATGAATTCCTCCAGCTCCTTACGCTTTTCTTCTGCCTTCTGACGCTGGTTCTGTGCCTGTCGCAGGGCGAGCTGTGAACTTTCGTACCAGAACGAGTAGTTTCCTGAGAATACAGTAACCTTTCCGAAGTCGATGTCCACGGTCTGTGTGCTGACAGCATCAAGGAAGTGACGGTCGTGGCTCACCACGAGAACGGTCTGCTCTACATTGCTCAGATACTCCTCAAGCCACTGTACGGTGTCGAGGTCCAGGTCGTTGGTAGGCTCATCGAGCAACAGGTTGTCGGGATGTCCGAACAGAGCCTTTGCCAGCATCACGCGCACTTTCTCTGTATTTGAAAGCTCGCTCATCATCTTCTGGTGCATATCCTCCTTGATGCCGAGGTTAGAGAGCATCTGTGCAGCGTCGCTTTCAGCGTTCCATCCGTCCATCTCGGCGAATTTAAGTTCCAGGTCAGCAGCACGGTTTCCGTCTTCCTCTGTCATTTCAGGCTTGGCATACAGTGCCTCGCGCTCCTTCATGTTCTGCCACAGAGGCTCATGTCCCATGAGTACGGTGTCCATCACGCTGTAGGCGTCATATTTGAAGTGGTCCTGGTCGAGGACAGAAAGGCGCTCGCCCGGTCCGAGCTCCACAGTACCTTTATTTGGCTCCAGCTCTCCGCTGATGGCTTTGAGCAATGTGGATTTACCCGCACCGTTTGCACCGATGACACCATAGATGTTTCCGTTAGTGAACTTGATATTAACGTCTTTGTAGAGAACTCTCTTTCCGAATTGAATAGCGAGATTGGTTACTGTAATCATTTGTTCTTATACCTTATTATATTATATACGTATCTTGTGAGAATAATAATTTTCTTAGCCTGTTGGCGCATGAAAAAAGCGCAATAAGGCAAAATCGGCTGCAAAGTTACTCTAAATTATTGATATAGAGAAATAAAAGCAGATGTTTTGCTTGTTTTTACAAGTTTGTTTTCATCATAATCCATACTTACCTTAAACCGATTTGCAGTCAGTTTCAGTAACGTTGATGTCGCTTTGGCAAGCTTTTGCTATATTTCACTAAGCTCTGAAAGTTTCGTTTTGAAGTCAGATATCTTGCTTATGATGTCAAATTCCTTTGTAATGTGTTGTGGAGGAGATGTAAGCGAAAGTTTCGTGAGTCTTGATTTTATGGCTTGTCTTGCATACGTGAATCTCCATTTATGACTGTTTATTTGTGCGATGAACCAAAATAGTTCAAGACACATTTGGGTGTCATCAGAACTCATTTTGTTGTATCGGATATTATCAAACGTCTTTGAAATCCTATATGTATTGCGCAAATCCATCTTCTCATTCTCTTTGTCATACACTAATGCAAAGCCTATGTCAGAATGTTTTCTACATGCCCTGTCAAAGCACTCCTGTGTTGTTTTATGTCGTAAGATACAATAGAGATGAAAGCCCCCAAATTATACACCTTCTGAATATCTGTCTGTTTGATGCAACTGCAAAGGCAAAAAACTAATAAATACCTCATACTCATAAAAGTAACTTTATAAATTTAAGTTAGATGTTTATAGTGAAAGGTTTTCTTTCTTCGTGATGGCTCGCAAATGCGTATTTGCATTATGGAATAAGACAAACCTGGCATCGATTTCGGAATCAACAAATCGAGTATGTGGGCTATTTTGTTCTCCTATATTTATCTTAGAAAATAAGTATTCTCTTCCTTCTTGATTGATAAATTCCACAACAAGTTCATTGAAGGTCTTATCGTAGTGATCAATGTGGAGGTCATGAATATCGGTTATTTGATTTGAAGATATGGCACTTACAATTACCTCTCCAGATGCTATTCTCTTTTCGTATTCTTTTCTTAAAGGACTAATTATTGTGCTATCAATAGCATTCCTACATGCTGCCTTTATATTGAAATCCATGTAGCTATCACTACTTGGAATATTCTTCAAGCATCCACGAAGGCCTATATCAGTAGTTTGGTATGCCGTAACAAGGTATAAACACTTTGTATGATATGCTCCCGAATTACGCACTTCATATCTTATGACTTCTTCTCCATTCGTCTTTTCATACCAATCTGGATGATGAAGACGAAAAAATGAATTCAAAAGATTTGTTTCTTCCGAATTTGTGCTTTCTCCAATCTTGTGAGAACGTGGAATTGCCTCACAAGTTTTCTTCAAGTCGGTGTATGTCATAATTATAACCAAGGTACTCCGTAATTAACATCACAGTCATCAGCAATAAAGAAATTATCAGGAGGCAAAATTATCTTTGCCTTCGCCAATCTTTCAAGATAGTCGCTACGAACTGCACTATTCTCTATTTCTTCCCTTCGGGCTTTGCTCATAGACAAGAACTCATCTTCCATTTCCAAGCCAAGGTACTTTCTTCCAAGCAAATTAGCTGCAATACCAGTTGTTGCACTTCCATTGAAGGGGTCAAGAATCCATGCCCCTGGTTGAGTACTGGCTTGAATCAATCTTGCCAAAACTCCCAGTGGCTTTTGGGTTGGATGCTTGCCGCAAGACTTCTCCCAACGGCCAATAGCAGGTAATTGCCACACATCAGTCATTTGTTTGTTACCATTAAGTTGCTTCATCAACTCATAATTGTAGTAGTGAGCAACCTTTTGTGACTTCCTTGCCCAGATGATGAACTCTGTGGAATAGGTAAAATATCGACATGAAATGTTTGGCGGTGGATTGGTTTTAGCCCATGTTATCACGTTCAGTATTTTGAATCCCAACTTCAGAAGTTGTTGCTGAACACTGAAAATATTATGATGCGTTCCTGAAATCCATATAGTTGCATTATCCTTCATGTGGTCTCTGCAAGCAGAAAGCCACCTTAAATTAAATGCATCCATTTTTTCAGGAGTTGAAGGCTTGTCCCAATCCCCTTTGTCAACACAAACGACTTGACCACTTTGACATGATATGCCACCACCAGACAAAAAGTATGGCGGATCGGCAAACACCATGTCAAAGCCGAACTTGAACTTTGACAAAGTTTCAACGCAATCACCTTGAATGAGGGTGAAGTCGTTGTTTGGGGATTTATAATATGACGCAATAGCCATAATTTATGGTGTAAGAATTCTATATCTTCCTGATTTTACTAAGCGAATGCTATTGTAATCTTCAACATCGGTGAACTCAAATTGCCAAATATAGAATATGTTTTCACCATTTATTACCCTTTTTTCAAAGAATACTGGATATACTGTTTTAGACGTATTCTCGCTCCATTGCCTAAAAGGATAATATAGTTGACGAATAATCACGTTGGTTGCAGAGAAATTCTTTGCTTCAATAAGAACTATGGACGTTTTTCCTTCATATCCTGCATCCACTTCGGTCTGAACACTCTCAGTGTCCAATTCGTTTGAATCAACACGAAATGAAAATTGAGGAGTATATTTGCGACCACGTATTGTAAGAACAAGAGAAGGGTCATTCATAAATGTTCTAATCAAAGAATTCGCATAAGCGAAATCGAGGAATTGCATTTCAGAATCACCGACCATCGAACTTTCAAGCTCAAAATCAAGTTTGCTAACATAATTTTGGATTGCAGATTGAATATCTGGTACATCAACATACCCTTCGCCTTTTAGAATATAATATGAACCATTTTTCTTGGGCAATATGAATAAACCTTTTCTGACAAATACAGAAGGTCTATCAGACCTCGTATTTTGTTTGCACAAAATACGAGGCTCTCTATTTCGTGTAGCTGTGAATCCTTGACAGGATTTTTTAATTTGGTCAGCAGTCAGTTCGAACGGACCACTATCAAAATCGTGATTTGCAATGTCGTAATCACGGAATATTTTATTCCATGCTTTATCTGATGCCATCGAGGAAATCTTTTATATTAGTTAAATTGTAAATACTTGGAATGATATTATATGCTTCCTGTAATTTGTTACGCGCACTCTTCCATCCAATACCATCAGTAATCCAGACAAACTCAAAGCCTGGCACTGAATTGATCTTAGGAGCAATATCAGAATAAGAGCGTGCTACTTCATTCAGTTTTGAACCACCTCCACTGTAGAAATTTACTTCAATCAAGTATGTTTTTGAAGTAGTTTTGATTACAAAATCAAATCTCTTTTCGTCATCGCCAAGGACTTTCTGGAGGTTTGGCCATTCCGTTGAATATACCTCCTGACGGTATTCTATTCCATTATTGTCCAAAATGTTAGCCACCATACCTTCCATGACATGACCACTGCGATTCTTTCTTGCATTACTATCGAGACCTGTTTCGATTCCGAAAACATAATCTACCAAGTCATTTATCTTCTTTTGACGGAACAAATTTGCAAGACCTGTTCCTTCAAGATATTCCATCACGCCATCTATACTTGTGAAGAGCCTGTCGAGAATAATACATTGACCAGCGGAATTAAGAACTGCTTTTTTCCTTTCGCTACGAACTGCAATCAGAATATCCATTACGCTGAATGCTGTACGGTCTCGATTCCATATAGTTTCAACACTCTTCCTTAAATCGGTAGTGCCAATCAAACTGTTAAGCATACATAAACTTAGTTTGATATTATCTACATTTGCTGCAATTTTATTGAAATCGCAGAAGAAATCAAGTGTTTGGTTTGTCTCTTGAAGTTGAGACATGAATTTGTTAAAGTCCTTCATTGGGTATATCATTGATTTACAGCCATTGCGACAATTTGGGTATTCTCATTTGCTGCAAGTTGGAAAAGGTTTGGCTGATTGTTACTTTTAGTATCTTGATAATTGTGAACAAGTATTTCTGTCAACTTTCCTCGCTTTTCGGGATTTGAGTTGATACTTCTTGAAGCCCAAACTCGTTCTATCTGATATGCCCCATACAACACATCAAAGAAATTGTCTTCTTCATTCTTGCCCTTACAATCCGAGTTACTGAGCATGAAGCGGAAACCTGCTTCATGAATACGGTCACAATACTCCTTCAGACGAATCTGAGCGTCATCATTGAAGGCTTCTTTTGAATAATCATTGAAACATGATGTATCACTTAATGGACGATATGGAGGATCAAAGTAGAAAAGAGTATTGCCATGTGCATGTTCAAATGTTGCCTCAAAGTCACTATTTAGAATCTCTACACGCTGCAATAATTCACTATCTTTTCTGATAGTTTCAGGATCGCATATCGTTGGATTTGAGTACTTTCCGAAAGGAACATTAAAAAGTCCCTTCTTGTTAACTCTATAAAGACCATTAAAACAAGTCCTATTCAAGAAAAAGAACTTTGTAGAATTCTCGATAGGGTCAAGATTCTTCTCGTTGTATCGTTCACGAGCAGCCATGAAGAAGTCTTTTCTTCCATCTTCCGTTTCAAGAGCCAAATACGCATTCTCTATATCCATCAATGACTCTATCAACTGTTCAGGAGTATCTCTAACAGTTCGATAGCATGTTGCCAAATCTGGATTTATGTCATTGATAATAGCGTGTTGGATATTAGGATAACGCTGAAGCATATAGAAGAGCATTGCTCCACCACCCACAAAGGGCTCTATGTACGTTACATTCTCCCAATTACCAAAGTCAGCTGGAAGTTGTGCATCCAGTTGTTCAATGAGCTGACTCTTTCCGCCAACCCACTTGATAAAAGGTTTTGCTTTTGCCATAATATGCTAATTTTATTTTTTTTCAGTTGAGTTCAACAAGTCTTTTACATCAACATCAAGAAGTTTTGCAATCTTATCGAGAGTGTTCAAGTCTGGTTGAACCGTATTCTTACACTATTTGCTGACAGTATAAGTTGACTTGCCAAGTTGCTATGAGAACCATTTGCCTGTCTTGTCCTTCTCAACAAGAACTAATTTAAGTCGATAGAGATTTGCCATAAAATTCGAAGTTGTATAAATTAAACTTTTATACAAAGGTATAAATTTTTGATGAATTATACGATTGTTGTCTGGATAAAATTTCAAATTCAATTGTATCTCCTGTGAAAATACTATATATTACCCCCAGTTCGGGATAAGAAATAGTTTATAAAAAAAGTTGGTAGTCTCATAAATATTTTATACCTTTATGGGTGATTTTCAACAGGTTACAAATATATTTGATATGACTACCGATTACAAAGTTACAGAATTATTTTGTATAATAGAGGCGCAACCGACAAACCCTGTGGGGAGGGTGTACGGACGCTAATCCAAAACTGTT
>OOCQ01000362.1_pt1 | contig 39699 bp, 31 predicted proteins | sample 1671121 | NCBI WGS metagenome assembly OOCQ01 (sample SAMN06348124, study PRJEB24527) | human gut metagenome | biome: human gut; feature: ankylosing spondylitis patient; material: feces | host: Homo sapiens | place: China | collected 2015-10 | reverse complement strand
TGTAGATGGCTCTTACGCTGATGATACCCATGCTTAAGGAATGTTCCACGAAATGCTTGATGCCCTCTGTGGTTCCCAGATTCATCTCAATGTTCAGATCAGAAAGAGCAATGCCGTTTTCCTGCAGGGCTTTTTGGATGACATCCAAGGTTCCGGAACCTAATTCACGCAGTACAATCGGTGTCTGCCTGAGAAGATCCAGAGAAATCTCATCTTGCTGAGCTAGGGGATTGGAACAATGTACGAACGCCACCAGCTCATCTTTCATGAAAGGAGTGTATTTAAAGGTGGGCTGCCGTTTGATGCCTTCCACCATGCCCAGGTCTATCCTTCCAGCAGCAAGCGCATCCTCTATCTCATGAGAATTCCCGCTGAGCAGGGTAAGACGAATGTCGGGGTATAGTTTCCTGAATTCAGCAATCAGTTCGGGGAGAACATATTGCGAGATGGTGGTACTGGCTCCGATGCGCAGTTCGCCACCAGATTTCTCTGTGAGCTTTTTCATGTCGAAATCGAGATTCTGATAGGCATCGATAATCTTGCAGGCATGGTCAAGCATAAGTTGTCCGGCACGGGTGAGCTGGATGCGATTGCCGATTCTGTCGAACAGTTGCACCCCATATTCCTTTTCAAGCTCTTGTATGTGCTTGCTGATGGCAGGCTGACTGATGAATAGTTCGTTGGCAGCCTTAGTGAAACTCAGGAGTGTAGCCACACTTCTGAAAACTTTCAGTCTTGTATCTATCATTGTATGTTCCTTTGTTATTTCAAAAATCCTCGTCAATATGATGCCGAGTGCAGCAAATCTTCTGCAAAGGTAACAAAAATATTGAAACCACACTCACTTCCCCACAAAAAAGTCCCCTCTTAATACCTTATTATATATAGGGGGCTTCTGTTGCTAAGACAAAAGAGGCAGAAATGCCCCCATCATAGTTAATCAATAGTTTAAACATCATTAATAAGCAAACACAATGGCAAGAAACAAGAATACATCAATGACCCTCTTCCAGTTCATGAACCTCCTCATCACCCTGCTGGCAAAGAACGGCCAGTACCGTACCATGCTCCACTATAAGGCCACCCTTAACAGTTACAAGCGATTCCGGGATAACAAGGACATAGCCCTCAAAGATATCGATGCAGAAGAGATGCGCTCCTACGAGGCCTACCTGCAGAATATAGTAAAGGTATGCAACAACACCAGCTCCTTCTACCTGCGTATCCTTCGTGCCACCTACAACAAAGCCATGGCCAAAGGCCTGGTTCCACAGCAGAATCCCTTCAAGAACGTCTATACAGGTATCGCCAAAACCAGTAAGAGAGCCATTTCTACAGAAACAGTCAGCCAAATCAAAAGTATGCAGTCTCTACAAAAACTCACCCCCATGGAAGAAATGGCAACAGACGCATTCCTGATGAGCTTCTACCTGCGTGGTATCTCTTTCATTGACCTTGCCCACCTTCGTAAATCAGACATCAAGGAAGGCTGCCTCCAATACACTCGACGCAAGACGGGCCAACGTATCTCTATTCGCTTAGAGGAGAAGATGCAGGCCATCATGGACAAATACCAAAACCAAACTGCATCTTCTCCTTATCTCTTTCCCTTCCTGATAGGCAATAAAAAAACAGCCCTAGACAAAGCCATCAATCAGCAACAGGAAGAACTGCGCCTGTATCATAATGCAGAAGCCCGTATCACCTACCACCTCAAGAAGATAGGCGAGAAACTCGACATTAAAGGCAAACTCACCCTCTATGTAGCTCGTCACTCCTGGGCAACGGCAGCAAGAGACAAGAATATCCCTATCTCCATCATCAGCAGAGCCTTGGGCCACAACTCAGAGACCACCACCGAGATATACCTCAACACCATCAAAAACTCAGAAGTAGATGATGCCAACGCCAGGATACTTGCAGCCATTTGAACTCCAAAAACGACCGAAAATAGAGGGTTGGGTAAAATGAATCAAAATGAACCAAAAATTCAATATCTCTATATAAGAGATACAGAATTTTGCTGCAAAAGTACGAAAAATACTGTAAACAAGCAAATTATGCGTGTTAAAAAATTAATATTATTCTACAGAATTCAACGATTTTTCAATAACAATTGAGATTCTAATATTATAAGTTATTGATAGAATGAAAGTTATAACATCTTCTGTATCTCTTATATAGAGACTCAGAAGAATGTAGAGAATTAGTAACATTATATAATGGCTTTCATTTAACAGATCGTTTATGGAACATAATTTGTTAAATATGGCTCTATCTGCATCATGTATGCAGCAGGCTGAAAGACATAATAGTATTGAAGATTAGTGGAAGTTAGTCTATTGATTTTTCAATGCTGTGATACATATCACAACCCCAATAACTCGGAAAGAGACATCTTTTCAGGGGAAGCCGAGATATATCCTGCCACCAAATGCTTTTAACATTTGGTAGCTACTTTTACAAAACTCATCATCAACCGTTCCATACAAATTTTCAATATGTGGTTTATAGTCAAGACAGATGTTTTCACAGAGCAGAAATCAATGGATTTGCTGCGTGAAAAATTTTACGATACAATTGTTGACTACTACTTTCCCATGGGAAGAAGGACTTACACGAACGAAAAGGGTGAGGAAAAAGTACGCTTCACACCAGTTTTGCAAGGACTATTCTTTATCAGAGTGGAGAGTGAAGGGCGTTTGGAAAAGATACTTTCCAAGTATGGCTACTTCATGTATAAGGGTGTTGATTATGGAGCGAGAAGTAATGAAGTCGTAGAGCGAACCTTTTTTACTAAGGCGCATGTCCTTTGTTCCGACAGTAAATCCCGAACATTGGATGATATCGTGAAACAGGCGAGGATTCCTGATGAAGATATGGAACGTTTCATGTATTTCAGTGACAAGATAGCCGAAGGCATTGAGGGATTGAGCATTGTAGATAAACGATATGGCGACCTCATCAAGGAGAACGACACCATCCGTATTCTCAGCGGTCCCTTGATAGGTTCGGTAGGTGTTGTCAAGCAAGTGAAGCATAAGGGCAAGAAAGACCGTCATCTTTTCGTGCGCTTTGGTAACAACCTCTGTCTTAATATCTCCAATGTTCGCCAATACGACATGCAGATAGAACATGAGGCACCATCCGAGGATGTTGGAGCATGGCGTGCCATCGACCAGATGATAGGCTATTTGCAGGCTAAAGAGCCGGAGAGAAATGCTTCTGCTACACTGCGCAATCATTTCAAGAACTATCTGAATAAGCTGACGGTCTATCGCAATCGCCATTCCTCCGATATAGCATATAGTAATAAGGTGGCAGAGATGACAATGGCACATCAGCAGGAAATCCTGAGCAACATAGATGATTCTATGCGCAGCAACTTCCTTATCCTTGCCAATTACTTCAAGGCAGACGGCGGAACTTTAGAGCATGGATTGAAGGAACTGATACCAGACATCATCCTCCGCCCATTTCTAACCCCAACTTCTGGAGTGATCATCCCGCAAGAACAGGACTATGCAGTGTTACGTCATGATGGCATCCTGGAGTTTATCCTCAGATGTAATCTTCGGGAGTTTTTCAGAGGCAAGGAGTATGAGGCCGACAAGTATGCCCCAGTCTTCGACGAGGACTATGAGTATTATGCCCATTTTGCCCTCCTGAAGACAACCGAAGGCAAGATGAAGGCAATCTGCTCATGGGGAGGATTCTATGATTATTATGCTTCGCAAAGTAAGGACGAACGGGAAAAATTCTATGCCAACCTGGAGAAGAAGAAATATTCACGCTTGCTCTACTTGCTCACACAAAGCGAGTATAAGTTTGAAAGAGCCAATGGTATTGGTGGATTTTCGATAGAAACAGACATCGATTATACTGATGACATGGAAGAACTGGGAAGAAGAGCCCATGAATTCTTCACCCTTCATTCTCCACTCTTCACTCAGCTCACGGCTGCTGCCGTGGAAATGTGGCAGGGTGCACGTATGTTGGTGTGGCGACAGCTGCTCCAGCGTTATGTCCTGCTCCATAAGGTGCCGGTAGTTGACCTCCCATCCGTCATCTCTCCTGATTCAAAGATGGAGGATGCGTTTGTAAAGGCAGACGGTAAACTCGATATAGCCAAGATTTCCGAAGCCTTGGCAGAGACAAGGAAAACCATTGAGGAACATTTGGAAAAAGAAGAACTTGCAAAAGCCGTCTCCAAGCTCCTTTCTGCCTCTTTGGTGTTTTCATCTCATTTTGCTCAAGATGAGATGTATAATTATGTCACAGATACATTCAATCCAGACAACACCTTCACCGAGCTGTTCAATGTAATCATAGAACAATTCGGCAAGAAAAAAAGTTGTTCCTCGTTGGTAACCCATCTGCATAAAGGTATGGTTGAATTGAAGGAACAGGATTCTTGGATCTACTTCAAGTTCCCCTCATTCCTCAAACAAGCGAGAAAGATTGATAAGATGGCGAAGTAAAAAGGTAAGATTATGCTGAAGCTCAAACAACTTGTTCTTAAGAATGTAGCAACCGTGTGTGGAGATAGATACATGGTTGACATCCTGAAGATTAATGACGAAACAGACTGCGGAGGTCTTCTAGGTGTAACAGACATCAACGACCCAGTCCTTGATGAGTATCGGGATTGGCTCAACCTCCATATCCGGATGATGGAGAAGATGAGTGCCAGAAAGTTCATCTTGACCATTGATGAGAATGTTGAACTTTGAAAACAACATAACTTGTGTGATAACTTGCATTCGCCGGTTCAGACCAGGGATGAGGAGATAATAAGAACAAAAGTTAAAACAAAAAAACTCCCTCTAGCCAGTATTCATATACCAGCCAGAAGGAGTAAATAAAAGAGTTAATCAAGGTGGTGACGAGCAGCCCAACTGCCAGCATCCAGACACGGACACTCCTTTGGAGTAGTCCCTGGCAAATCCCGGTGTCCCACAATCTCTGCTTTCGGAAAGAGAATCTTCAGATTCCTGAAAAGATCCACGAGTCTCGTTTCCTGTTCAGCAGTCAAGGTGTTGCAAGGCTTGCCTTGCTCATCCAGTCCCCCTTCATAGCAGATGCCGATAGAGCATCTATTATAAGGTCGGGCATGGGCACCCACCTCCAGCAACAGTCTATGTTGCGAACAGGTTCCATCCTTTCTTATATAGAAATGGTATCCTATATCACGGAAGCCGCGAGCCTTGTGGTCACGGCGAAGCTGTTCCACACTGTAGTCCTGATTGCATCGGGTAGCCGAGCAATGCAGCACGAGAAATTTCACTGATTTCGGCGACATCATATATCGCCCGTTCTCCACTCCGGCGAGGAGAGTTCGCTCATTGCGAACCATCTCCCCACCAATTGTCATAGGAAATTGTTCCTTTGTCATAATCGTAACTATTAACTGTTAATTATACATTATTAATTATTAATCAGTTGCGCACACGAACTGACGCCCAGTGCAGTGAGAGCGGCAATCAGTGCTTGCAGCACAGCATACAATACACTCGTCCAGGAAATCTTCTTGGAACCATCAGTATTTTCAGTATTATTCCAATTCATACGTCATAATGAGTTTAGAGAGTTAAACAAAAAGGGGCTGCCCCCTGCCCGCAGCAAGCGATGCAGCCCCCGTGTGTCAGTCAGCGACTAGAGATTGACTAGATATTGACATGTCCTCCGTCTCCATTGTTGTCGCCAGAGCCTTCTGAACCTTCAGAGCCCTCGGTGCCAGCAGTTCCGCCACCGCCTTCAGTGTTGCCGCCACCGCTTGGGGTTTTATCCCCGGTGCTAGGCTTCTTGTCCTCGTCAGTAGTACCGTCAGAAGTCTTCTTCTCCTCGCCATACTTCACCAGCTCAATGCTATCAGAGAGCAAGTTGTAGATACGGCTACCGTTTTGCAACAGGCGGAACGAAGGACGGAAAGCAGGAATGATGCTCTTGATGAGCTTGGCATTCGCCTCCTTTTCATTCTCCACCGCCTTGCTGGTGAGGAAACGGAGGTAGAGCTTGCCGAAACCGAGCAACTCGATGTCGTAACCCTTCTTCAGGTTCTCCTTCACGTAGTAAGCGTAGCGGTCGAGCACCGCCATTACGTCGGCAGGAGTAGCAGTTGACTCCATAGAGATTTGCTTGGCAACCTCTTCGGTAGTCAAAGTACCGTAACTGTAAGGGCGAACGCTGTAAACGGTCATACCCTTCTTAGGACCCATGTTTATGGTCTTTTTTGCAACTTTGTAGCTTTTACTCATAATTAAAACATTTAAAAATTAATACTAGTGTTATGTCTTATTGACGAGTGCAAAGGTACAACATTTTTGAGCCGAAATCAAGCACCTTCACTGGCGTTCACCATCGGTTTACTGCCCATTCATAAAACGTTCACTATTCGTTGAAATCATCACAATGGAAGACAATCAGAAGGCAAATATCGTCTTTAATATCTCGGGAGGAAACAATCAGATTCTTCCCAATGCCACTAAGGCAGAGCAGAATTTCTATGGCGATAAGTATATTGAGGAGAAGTTGAGGTCTAAGACAGACAACCCAGGTCCGAGAATCGATCCAGAGGCTGCCCGGCTTTCCCTATATATTAATAATGTGGAAGCATTAGCAGAATATATTGCCAAGCTCTCCGCATGTACCAATGCCAAGGAACTGGCACAGGTGGTAATGGATATGGTGAAGGATACCGATGTCAGGGTTGACCAAGATAACATGGTAAAGCAAGAGTTCATCGAAGTCTTGCAGCCCTTGGCTCCTCAGGTTACTACAGGTATCAGCAATATCCGCAAGTATATCAACGAAGCTTGGTATAAGTGGAAATAACCTCCCAAAAGGTAAGTGAGAAAATGCTGACAAAAGGCTCATTTTCGTACTCCAAAATTTCAGAATTTTCAGAAAATCCCAATTCGTTTTGTAGAATCGAAATTACGCTATAGTTTTGTAAGTTCTTGACAGCCAGGTGTATATAGAAAATGTAAGATGTAGCAGGTCTTAGAAAAATCTATAGTTGTACGACTATAACCTCTATAGTTGTACAACTATAACTCCAAAGTTGTACAACTATAGCATGTATAGTCGTACAACTGCAACTTTGTAGTCGTACAACTATAGAATTTTCAACTTACAAAAAAGGTAGATGATGAGCGATTGCAGCAGAAAACAGGCTTATATTACTTCTAGATGGTTCATTTAGTATGGAGGATAAATATTTGTACTATCATAAAGATAATGTCGAGATCATATATGAAACCAACTGATATTAATATTTCTGGTGGCAATAGCCAAATATTGCCTAATGCAACTCATTCCATACAATTTTTTGTAGGAGATGATTTTGTGCGTAAAACCCATGGGTCATCTGCTCTTGAAGGGGAAATTATGGATATGTGTTATTTTAGTGCAACAATGCCAGATGATGTTCCTTTTGAGATAATACGAAAGAACTACTTGGATTACTGTGAAAGCAAATTGGAAGAGTGCAATGTGCTTTGCGTAACTGGCGAAGATGGTGTGGGTGTTACGACATTCTTATCTCAATTTGTCAAAAAACACGCAAATAATTGCGTTAGCTATTTCAACAATGGCTTGCAGATTGTACGTTTAAACTCAGAAGTCGTAGAAGGCAATATTTATGAGCAGTTATATTGGTTTGCCTTTGATAAGACTGTTGCTTTTGAGAACTTAGGCTTAATCTCTTCTCTTTCAACATTTGTATTGAGAAAAATGAAGCAGACCAACCAGAAATTGTATTTTGTCTTTGATGGATTTGATGACATTCCTTCAGAAAAGTTGGATGGTTTGAAGCGCCTTTTTACAAATATGCTTTGGGACAAGGGGCGCTTTATTTTCTCTGGAGCAAAGGAGAAAATAAGACTTCTTTTGCCAAAGAAGTTACATTTGGATGTAAGTCAGTTGGAAATCATGCGATTTGGAGAAGCTGAGGTGAAGGAATATTTTCGGCAAGCTACCCATGGTGAGCTGTCCGAGGATGATTCTAAGATGCTTTATGATTTGACTAGGGGCAATGCACATCGTATGGAACAGTTCCGCAGTAAGTATATAGACAAGGGTATGCTGGACAAGCTACGTACTTCTAATCTTACAGGTCAAGATAATATATATGATCAGGATTTTCAGATGCTATTTGGCGGGGATGATGTCTTCGTCAAGCGTTTGTTCACGTTATTGTCATATGCAGAGTTTCCTTTATCAGTCTCCCTGGCTTCCAAAATATTGCAGTGCAATGAGTCTGATTTACGTAATATCGCTAAAGACAAATATTTTGATTATATCACTTTGTCAGATAAGGATATATTAAGTTTGCAATCAGAGTCTTTCCATAAGTATTTGAGAAGTCGGCTATTGTCTTTCAAGCAAGAAATAGAATTGAGGATTATTGATGTCTTGGAGAACGATGAAAATCCTTTGGCATATTGTTATTATTTGCCAGCGATTTATAAGTCTGTCAACCAGATAGATAAGTTGATAAACTACCTTAATACAGGTAATTTGCAGCAAATTATGGTCAACAAGCGTTCTCAGGCTGCTCTCAATGAACAATGCGATTATGGCTATGATGCTTGTTATGACAATATCGACAAATATACAGGTAATATTTTTCGTTTTGCCATCAACAAATCAGCTTCACGCGAGATAGAGAAGAACGAGCTATGGGATAATGAAATTGAAGCCTTGCTTTCTGTAGGACAGTATGAACAAGCCTTAGCTTTGGCTCAGAGTATTTATCTGCAGGAGGAACGGTTGAAGTCTTTTCTTTTGATAGCAAGAAAGAAATCATTGCTTTCATCAGCAGATTATGCAGTATTAAGAGACAATATATCTCAATTGGTCGATACCATTGATTTTGAGAATATACCAGATAAGGCAGTTGAGTTGGCAAAGTTGCTAATGCCGATAGACATTGAGGCTGCGACAGAAATCATCGACCGTATTGCGAAAAAACATAAGGATATTGCCGTCATTGATAAGTTATATGCGATTCTTTCTATGGCTTATAGCAAGGATAATGAAGGCAATGTGACTAATTTTGATTTAGTAAGTTCAAAAATACAAGATGAGAATCTCCGCACGGTTACGCATACAGCCAGACATCTCTTCGATGATATGGATGTTAGTCAGTTTCTGGATGAGGTATCTAAATTGACTAATAATTCTCAAAAGTTATATTTCCTTCAATTTTGGCTACCAGATCATGAAGATAAGGCAGATATCGGCAAGGTCGTTTTGGAGGGAATCCGCTTGATAGTAGCAGAATCAGACTCAGAAATACCAAGAGCAAAAGTATTGAATAACATCTGTAAGTCTATGAGAAAGATGAACCGTGAGGAATTAGAACAGGCAATTGTCTTTCTGGATGCAATGGGTGACAGTATAAAATACCCGACATTCGACTTTGTGGATGTTGAATTGACTATAATAGAAGCTCTCAAGGATATGATGCCTGATAAATCTAAGTCCATGTTAGAGGCATTATATTTCTATGTACTAGATTTGAAGGATGATTCTATACGTATGACGTGCCTGTCCAAACTTCTTGGCAAATATGAAAATTTAGGCAACAAAAAAGAGCTGGAGCAGATAATTGATTCTACAGTTGATATCCGTAAGCATATTAGTGAAGGCATTGAAACGTTACTTCATGAGACCGCTTATCACTTGAAGGTTATAGAGGAACCAATCAAAGCATTGGTCTGCAACTATCCTACTATGATAGACGAGATGATAGGAGAAGTCAATACAGATGCGAGAAAGAGCCGCGCCTATTCGTTGGCGGCAAGAGAATACTTATTGCAGCAAGATGAAGACAAGATAGATTTGGACTATTTCTTTCAGTTACTTTCTAATACTGAAGATATTAATTCAGATCGTCTGACACCTATTATATTAATGTCAGAAATGCTGGCTTCAGCGGAAAAGTTGAATAGTTCGGCTTTATTACCTTCTATCAAGGCTCATTTTTATTTTGTGGAGAATATAGAAAGTGCAAAGAACCGCAGCATTATTTGCATGCGAATTTATCTCTGGTTTAAAAAGAATTTTCCAGAAGATACGTTTGCCTCTAAAGTAAAGCGTTTCTTGCTCCAGACATGGAATTCTATTGATGTAGTTTGGTATAAGATTGAAATAGGATTTTTCATGGCAAAGAACTTTGCCAAAGTTTCGAAGGAAGAAGCCTGCGAAATGATAGACAAGTGCCGTAAGATAAAAGAGACCTGCTTCTTAGCTTCGTCTTCTTGTGTGGATGCTTATAACGAATCCATCAGACTTTATGCACTCTCTATTGGTAATTTGATAAAATTGGGACTTTGTGATGATAAAATTCTGCACGATTTCAGTGATGATATTGACGGGTTGTTATCAAATAGCGAGAGGGCAATCATGTGGGGTAATATAGCCTTGGAGTATTATCTGGTTGACAAGGTTAAAATGTTTACTACTTTGGGTGATAAATATTTCCCTGTGGATTATTCGTCCTTTTCACTATTAGACCAAAAGACTATTATCTTTAGCATTTCGCCGGCATTGTTCCTTCGCAGTCAGACAAAGTTCTTCACCTTGTTGCAGGGATATGACGAAACTTTTAGGAATGAATGTATCCTTTATGTTTGCAATTTCATATTTGTCAAGCAAACTAATTTTCTCGATATGAATCCCGAGCATAAGGCCTATGAACTTTCCTATACGGATTATACAAATTTGTTGGATTTGTTGGAGAATTCTTCCGATGACGAAAATTTCTTTTCAGTGATAGATATCATTTGCAAGAGTCTTAGAATAACCAACCAGAAAATAGACCTGTTGAGTTCTGACCAGAAGAAAACTGTAATAGGTCATGCTGAACGGATTGTAAATGCGAAGTTGCCGACGAAGAGAGGAATCCGCCATGATGGCTATAAGGTGGCTTGCCTGGCTGCTCTCAGTTCTTTGTGCAAGGAATTTAAAACAAAGGATGCCAAAGTATGGCAGGCTCAGATAGAAGGTATAGCCAATAAGGCTGATCAAGCTTTTCTATACTTTCTGTTGGCTCCTTATTTTACTAAGCGTTCCGACCAGCAGCGCTATTTTGAAAAGGGAATCTCTATATCTGAGTCTATCAATGCAACCTTCGACAAGGTACGTCGTTTAGATATGAGCATCAGTGAGTGTATAGATTATAATCTTGGCACGTTGATTCCTGATGTGGCAAAGAGTGCTATGAGGAGCTTGGCAAATAACGGTACGTTAGAAGACCATAAGCGACTTGTAGATATGGCTTACCAGTATAATCCAGAGTTGGCAGATCAACTGGTAAACATGCTTGATCAAGATCCGGCACGAGTGAGGTATAAGAGAAAGTTGGAACGACATGTCGCATCGGTTAAGAAACTTGACCAAGCCAAGAAAGAGATGACTTCTATTGATGGGTTGAATAGATATGAGCAGAAAAAATTCTTTGAGACCCAATTGGCTAATTTGGTAGAAGGAAAAGGTCAATTATATGATGTCAATAAGATATTTCATCTTTCAATCAATCATATTTATCACAATAGTATCACGGATGCTCATGCCGCAATTATCTATTTGATGGAAACGGTAACCAAAAAGCATCAACAATCTAAGAATCAAAAGGAATTGTTGCTGAATATTCATACTTCACTGAAGTATAATTTGAAATTGGTGCTTTCTTTGGCTTCTGGTACGAAAGCTCGCTTAGAGAAAATAGAGAATTTGATACAAGACCATAATATTACACCAAGCGGAGTGATTGGTATAGGTGAACGCTGTAAGGCCTTGGAGTTTTTGACAGATTGGTATAGTCAAATCGGTATGAACGAGTTGATAGTTATTGATCCATACTTCAGTCCATCGGATTTATCCCTTATTAGGCAACTTACAGATATTAACACTAATCTTAGCATCAAGATCTTGACGCATGTTTCTAAGTATAAAATAGATGAATATCAGATAATGTGGCATCAATTGTCAGCAGGAATAAAAGTTCCTATTCAGTTGAATTTTGTCTATTTCACCGATAAGCCAGAAGATGGTCCATTACATGACCGATATTGGATATGTAGCGACAACGAGCATGGTAAGTATGTTGGTATAAAACCAAATTCCATCAGTGGTCTAGGCAAGAAGGAATGTTCCATCACCCCTGTTGATGCAGGGATGATACCTGGAATTTTATATAATTCATATGTCCAGTATGTCCATATCAAGATTCCGAAAAAGGATAATAGGGAATTGGCGTATGATAAAATTTTGTTGAAGTGAATTGAACTTCAACATGGAGCTTATCACCGAATTCCAGGCTCGCCGCCGCACTATGTTCTTGGAGGTAAATGACATGAAAGCTGTGCTGAAATGAGACTTTACCTCGATACAAACATACTCGTTTTCTTGTTAGATGAAAAGAAATCTTTAGAAATATAACGCTATAATCGTTTCAGAATGTTAAAAAAAGCGTTTTGTTGCTTAAAGATTTGTTTTTTCCAAGAGAAATCTTTATTTTTGCTTTAAAATGGAATTGTTATGAGCAAATATAGATTTAACATAAGCGATTATCATGCCATAGAAAATGCTGATATTCTAGTAGATGGAATAACAGTTTTGGCTGGACCTAATGGAAGTGGCAAAAGTACCATTTCCAAATGGTTGTATTATATGGTGGATGTTGCCACTAGATTCGATGAGTATGTAGGCAAGGGTGTAAATGATGAATTCAAACATAGTTTGCAGATTCTTGCACGTGCTATTCGAGAAATATGGGGGTATCGCAGTAGTAGAAGTGAAATCTTGTCGTTGGCGGCCAATATTGATGCTTTGAAAAAAGAAATTAATGTTGGAGCCGCTGTTGATGAGGTAGCTGAAAAATATAATTCTATAGTAGCCGAGTTTACAGAACAGGTAAGACCTGAGTTTCTTTCGGATGATGTATCTGCCTTAAGAAAAGTGAGGGTTATAAACTATTTAAAGCAATTAATAGAGAATTCTGATAACATTGAAACATTTGATAATTTTGAGACGAAAATGTTTCAACAGACCAATAGGATGCTTGATGATTGGGAAAAGCGACTTAGTACACGCTCTATAAAAGACGTATATAGCTTTATAGAGGAGTATCTTCGTGAAGATGATGTTGCTCCAGAGTCGATGCAACTCTGGGAGGATGATGTCAATATAATCTCTGGGGAGAGTCTGGGCTCATTGTTTAACATAGAACGAGCTATTTATATTGATACACCTATGGCATTGAATGCTAAAAATTTGGCAGACAATGTGTTCTTGCAGCGTCTTCATGGTAACATGACTCATTCTCTAGGTAGGACTTTGGATAAGTCAAAGATGCTTCTCTTGCGTATCGCTCGATTGCTTAATGGTAAAATCTCACAGATTGATAGCCTTCTAGGCGAGACAGAACTCTATTACGAACGAAAAGATGAGCATCTTAAATTGCCTGTGGAAAAAATAGCTACAGGTATGAAGACTTTTGCTTATCTTTATCAGTTGATCAAGAATGGATATTTGGATGATAAAACTATCTTGATGATTGATGAACCTGAGGTTCATTTGCATCCGCAGTGGATTGTGGAATATGCCAGACTGCTAGTGTTGATACATAAGACATTGGGAACGAAACTGATTTTGGCTAGTCATGATCCCGACTTTATTGCTGCCATCAAGGCCATTGCCAAAAGAGAAGAGGTGTTGGGGGAGACAAACTTCTACATATCTTCCAGCGAAGAGCAAGAATGTTCTTATCGTTATAACTTTAAGTGGTTAGGTAAAGACATTGAGCCTATTTTCGAATCGTTTAACATAGCTTTGGAAAGGATTCAGCAGTATGGCGACACAGATATTTGACAGTAAGCAGTCACTTTAGACCGTCTTGCGTACGTTAATAAAAATATATACCTTTGCCCCGAATTTTAAAATTGGGACAAAATGAATATAAACGAAGAAGGCAAGTACGATGCCTCAATGGTTCGTAAGTTTCGAACCGAGTACAAGAGCAAAACCTTCATGGGTTCTGTAAAGAACAAAATGAACTCTTAAAAGAAGCTATTCATTTTATGGCTTAATGTACCTAAAGTGACCGCTTACGAAAAGCTGATATCTCCAATTCTTCATTCCAAAGGGTTTTGCTCATGGTTTTGCAGTTCTCTCAGAGACTGCCGTTTTCCAGTACAAGTGTGATAACTTCTATCATCCTGAGGCAGATGGAGGCATCAGTATCCTTGATGATACCCTCGGTATCGATTGGAAAATCCCAACAGAACATGCTAATCTCTCAGAGAAAGATACCAAGCATGAGTTGTTGAAAGACTTTGATAGTCCATTTGATATAAATGAAACTTTATATGGTATAGAGCCATGTGATTAGTCCATATAGATTCTTATGATTACAACAAAAATAGACCCACCTTTATTGAGTCCCACTTTCGAGACCGTCGTAACAGTAGATACTAAGGCAAATATGCTGGAGGCAGCCGAGATTTGGGGCTTTCGATTCCCAAAGAGCTGGCGCAAAGATGAGCTAGCCCAAGCCCTCGACTACCACCTGAAGCATAGCACCCAGTATATTTGGGACAATCTTGGACAAGAGGCAATCGACATGATAGGCGAAATCCAAGACGCAGGTAAAGGCAATTACATCACTGTGCCTCATGATAAGTCGAAATACAATCGCTTGCAGAAGTCCTTGCTCGTTATCGGAAAGGAAGAGGACGCAACAGGCGAGTGTCGTCTTTATATGCTCGATGAGGTATTTGACATCTTCAAGAATTTGACAGATGGTCATCTCAAAATGCTGACAGATGCCACCAAGATATTTGCCGACAACAAGTTGAAGGAAATCAATGCCGCAGGCAAGGCTTCTGACGAAGCTAAGCCCATAGTCTTCCGTCCTGCGTTGACCAAAAATCCTCCGCTGATACCTGAAGAGGGAAGAATGATAGCTTATCAGCTGATACGACCAAGAGTCATGGAACTGACCTTGCGCTTGTCTGCTGAGCGATATATGGTGTGCTATCTCTTGATGCAAGAGGGCTATATCCATGTTGCCTGCAACTGGGGCAATATCCTCGACTTCGTATGGAATGGAGTGGATCATCCCATCCCTGGCGATGACTATTGTGAGGTAAAGCGCCCTTTCCGCAAGAAATATCCTGCGATAGCCCGATCCTTTGGACAGCGAGTAGATGACGAAGGCAAGTGCTTGCCAGAGCCTTACATCACAACATTAGGTTTCGACCATCAGCCCAAGACTTGGTATATCAGCTATAAGATATATGGTTTGGAATTCACTGACCTCGCCATTTTTGGTCCGATGGTAGATGATGAATATGCCACGGCAATCGGCAATCTGCGAGATCTCTGCATTAAGTTCTTTCAAGAAATTATGCGCAGCGATGCCAAGAAGCCCAAAGCTTTGATGCAAGAATATTTTGGAATAGACTCATTGCCTATTGATGAAGACTTCGAGGGCTTAGGTCTCTGTGTAGACCCAAGAGACATGACCGAAGACGAACAGGAATTCCCTGTACCTCCCGGCATGAACCTGCACGACATCAAAGATGCCATAGTAAGGCTGATGGAAAAGAGAAAGTAATATCCTCTAGTGAGACTGAGAAACAGCCTTCGTAGCCCATCGTAAGTACTTTCGATGCCCTTCGAAGTTATCTGCGTAATTTGCGAGATCTGCGTGAGATTAAGATATGAAGCAAAAAACTCCTTTGAAAATTTGGTGGTTTCACAGAAAACTCTTATATTTGCAGGCGAAATTGAAATAAAAATAAAGAATTATGGGAAAAATCATTGATAAGACGATAACAAAGATAGTTACAGAAGAGGGTATCTCTCTCTTTCGCCGTGTAACTAAGGTTTTGATGCCAAATGGCAAGTATCGTTATCCTGTAGATTATTTTGATGCAACTCCCGGAGTTGTTAAGGTTTCGAAAGAAGAAATGGATAAGGTAGCAATACCTGTTTATAAAAAGTTAATCTAATGGAGCGATTGATGTCTGATGGTTATCCTTTTATCTTTCAACTGATAGATAAAAGTGAGAGTGATGAGTATCTGATTCAAACCTTGCAATATCGGTTTAAGTCAGACAAATCCCATCATGCCTATATCGTAAGAGTGGAGAGTTATAAAAATCACGCTTATTGCATCAAGTTTTTTGATAAGGCAAACATCAACAGCAAAAAAAAGTTTAGTCTTCGTTCCAATACTTTCGAGGCGAGAACGATACTCTATACGATGTTTCATATAATGTTAGATGTATTGAAGCGGGATGAAAAAGCTTCTTTCTTTTTTATTGGAGCAGAAGACGAAAAAGATCAGGATGGAATGGTATCCCGTCGTTTCCGTCTTTATCGTCGTTTCGTGCTTTCAACGGTTTCTGATGACAAGTTCGAGCATTTTAGAAGAAATGATTTATCTTTGTACATACTTGTAAATAAGGAATATGTAGAAGATACCGCTTCGTATGCTGATGAGTTAGCCGGTATTGTACAGCGATTGATGCACTAGTACCCTTTTCGTTAGCCAGGCGGTCCCATCCCGCACAACCTGGCGAGACCTTTGATTGGTCCGCCAACCTTATAGCGTAGCGGTTCCGAGCACCGGAGGGCGGTTATATCCCTAATCCCTATGGTAGGGATTTAGGGCTTGGGTATAGGGTAAGGTCCCCCTCTTCGCAAGAGGGGGGCAGGGGAGTCGAAAAAACAATATAATATATTACAATGAATAAAGAAGAAAGAAATTCCTTCTCTTCTATTACCACCCTTCCGAAGATAAAATTGTCTTATCTCATGCCCTATTCTGGGTGATGATCCAAAACATAAAAGGTAAGGTAGGAAAGGAAAAGTACTTGTTGCTTCTCCGCCAATATCAGGAAGAAATGCTCGAAGCCTACTTGACGGAATCAGAAGACTTCAAAGACCTGTTGCACTATTGCAACATCATGTACAATGCTCTTCCTATGCTCCTTCGAAGCACCTACAATTTCCACATTAACTTAGAAGCTCGCAAGCTAGCCGCCATTACGATTGTCGCTGGTGGCTATGGTGGTGATATGCCCGAAGACCAGGCTTACGACCTCCTCGACGATATTGACTTCTATTATAATAAGGTGAAGTGCCGCAAGATAGAAAAGCTCTTGCCGGTATTGAGCAAACTGGTGATAGAAGAGCAAAAGTATTTTTAGTTTTTGCTTATAACCGACCTTATAAAAGGTTAATAATACTCCTATACATAACAGTTATGATACAGAATTTAAGATCAAGTCTTAAAGGACGACTGAGGAATACCGATTTGCCTATTTCTAAATGCTTGTTTCCTCTTTTTGAAGCAGTTGTTAATTCTATTTATGCAATAGATGACAGAATTGTTTCAGAAGATTCGTTTGAATCGACAGATGGAAAAATCTCCGTTACATTACGTCGATCTTCGAGTAGCGATTTGTTTGGAGGAAAAGCCGAACTTTCCACTATAACAATTGAAGATAACGGTATTGGATTTGACGACAATAATTATGAATCTTTCTGTGAGTTGGATTCAATGTATCGTGCAAATAGAGGCTGTAAGGGAATAGGTAGACTGCTTTGGCTAAAGTGTTTTTCTAGTGTTGAAATCGAGAGCTATTATAAATCGAATAATGGTTCTATTAAAAATCGGCATTTCGCATTTACACCAGAAGGTATCACGAAATTACCAGAGTTAAATACTGAGGGTAAAGGTATAGGTACAAAGGTTATTCTTAAAGACCCCATAAATAATTTCAAAAAAGCGATTAGTAAGTATGGGCAAGACTCTGTTGCGAAATTATTGTTTGAGCATTGCTTGTGGTTTTTCCTACGTGATGGTTCGTGTCCTAGCATAAGAATTGTTGATGGATGTGAAGTGACAAATCTTTCCGACATATGCAATAGTTATTTGTATGGAAATAACGATAATCAAACCTCTTTTCAAATTGCAGGAGAAACGTTTAATATTCTTCATGTTAGATTACAAAAATCAGAAAGCAATAATCTGATTTCATATTGTGCCGGCAACCGAATAGTAAAAAATGAAAAAATAAAAGGTGTGGTAGGCCTATACGATTCTGCAATAGAAACACAAGAAGGTTCATTTTATTACAAATGCTTTGTTACATCTACTTATTTTGACGAGCATGTAGCTCCAGATAGGTATGCCTTTCTTATACCAGATAAAGCGGATTCTAATACACAGATAGAAGGGTTAGAACAAATATATTTTGATGATATCAGAGATAATGTACTAACTAAGGTAAAAGAATTCTTATCACCATATCTTGGTGAAAACATATTAGCTGGAAAAGATCGATTAACGCAATATATAGATACTAAAGCACCATATTATAAACCCCTTTTTGCAGGTCTATCTGATGAAGAGAAAGTAGTAAATCCAACATCTACAGAAAAGTCCATGGACTTATATTTGCATAACAAACTTGTAGAGAAAGAACATCAACTTATCGAGGATGGGCATGAAATATTAAAGGTTAGGACAGGAGAATCTGAAGAAGATTACAGAAAAAGAGTTGATAAGTATTTTTGTAGTGCACAGCAGTTAAAACAAACAGATCTTGCTCGGTATGTTTTACATCGTAAATATATCTTGCAATTGTTGGATGCTGCATTGCAAAGGGATGCCAATGGATGCTATAGCAAAGAAGAAAAAGTACATGAAATAATCATGCCAATGCGGATAACAAGCGATGATGTCAAGTTTCAAGATAATAACCTTTGGATTATCGATGAGCGTCTGGTCTTTCACCATTATTTGGCCTCAGATAAGACGTTTAAATCTATGGAAGTTACTGATTGTGATTCAAATAGAAGACCAGACATTCTTATAGATAACGTTTTTGACAATCCATTGCTTGTATCTGAAAAAGATAATCCTCCTTTTGCAACGCTACGAATAGTAGAATTCAAAAGACCGATGAGAGACAACATAGAGCCGGAAGATAGTACAAAGAATCCTATTGATCAATGTATTTCTTATGTGGAGAAAATAAGACAGGGAAAAATTACAACAAAGAATGGACGACCTATAAATGTGTCCGAAGAAATTCCTGCATATTGTTATGTAATATGTGATCTCACATCAAGCATGCAATCAGTTTGTAGGAGACATGACTTTAAAAAAACGTATGATAGTTTAGGTTATTTCGGTTACAAATCAGAGTTGAAAATTTATTTTGAGATAATTTCTTTTGATCAATTACTCAATTCTGCAAAAGAACGGAATGCTGCTTTCTTCGATAAAATAGGCATGGCACATGATTAACATAAAGCTACCCCTTCCCCGCATGAACGATGGGGATAAGGACTATAAGTCAATGCTTCCATGTTACTATGTTGAAAAATAGAAGGGTGAAGGAGAGTGTTTAGCAATCCTTCACTCTTAAAACGATACAAAAGATATTTTTTTCTATAAACAGATAGGTGTGACTACTTGTAATATAGTGGGGACGCTGTATTGGTGATATACAATAGGTTCCCCGAACCTTGTGCAAGTATGCATTGCCAGCAGTTTGATAATTTCAAAAATGTTGCAGATTTCTTGGAATTTGCAGCAAAAATAATGAGGAGATAAAATGATGAAAGATATAATAATGGATTTATCAACATTAATTTCAAAATTAAAAGATAAGTCTCCATTCAAATATAATTTCAAAGTAAACTCTGAAGAGTTTTGGCTCAGTGAATCAAGCAATGAAACTTATGTTGAACCAGACTTCTCTATAATTTCAGAAATTAGTAATTGCAACTTAGAAGAAGCTCAAGTTATTTTGATTTCCGCTGTAGGTGCGACAGGAAAATCTGAATTAACAAAGAGATTGTCTTATTCCTTGAAAATTCCTGTAGTTGACCTAGGACAAACGAAGGTTGTTGGAGGAAATTCTTTGACTGGCTTGATATTTCAACATCTCAAGCCATTGGAAGGTGGTCAGTGGTTAGAAGATATCCAAAATGGAAAAACGTGTATGATTATTGATGCCTTAGACGAAGGTTATCAGAAAACCAACACGCAAGGTTTCTTTGATTTCTTGGATGATGTTGGGGAAAAAATATCAAAAGATGATTGCTCCTTCATTATGTTGGGACGTACAAATGCTATAGAATTAGCTTCTTTATATTTGGATGGACAAGGTATAAAGGTCGCTGTTCTTCAAATAGAACCATTTTCTTTGGAGAAAGCTAAGGAATTCATAGATAAACAGGTTTGCAAAACTAATACGCTATCTGCTCAGCATGAGGTATCTTACAAAGCTACTCGTGATTATGTCTTGGATTCTTTAGGTGATTTCTTTAAGGCAAAAGGAAACCAGGACGAGGAGCAAGGAAACAAATTTATAGGCTATGCACCTGTACTACTGGCGATTTCTGAATTTTTGAATTCTCAAAAAGTTGGAAATTACAAGACGTTGTTTGAAAATCTGAAGAAAAGCAAAGTAAAGTCGATTTCTTTAATTTTAGACATCATGCATAGGATTTTGGAGCGAGACAAAACTTATAAGGTAGTTCCAAATCTTATCATGGGTATAGTAAAAAATCGAAGTACTGAATTTAAGAAGGTAGCTTTGCGAGATGCTTACACAGAAGAAGAGCAATGTGCTCGTATCTTATATATTCTTTTGGGTGAGGATTATCCCTTTAAGCCAGTAGATGATGAAGCTTTTGATATAGAATATCGAAAAGGGTTAGTAACTTGGATGCCAGACCATCCTTTCTTGAAAGGACGTAAACCTGCAAATGTAGTTTTTGAGTGCTATATCCTTGCAAAACTTATAGGAAATAATAAATACAAGGATGCTGTATATCGTTATTTGAATAAGACTCAGATAAGCTCATTTATGTTCTTCTATTTATTTAAAGAACTCAACAAAAAACAGAATATTGATGCAGAGATTATCCCATATCTTTTTAATTCTCTTAAAATGCTTGACAATAAAAGCTATTATTATAGCTTGGAAATAGAAGCATCAAATGATAATGAAGAAGACCCTTTATCTTATGATGTAACTTTTGTGAGCTCAGACAATAGTTTGGATGATTATGAATTTAAAACCGTAATTCTTGATCAATTGGTTTGGTTTGGAACGATTTCAGATATTAATGTTGATATTTCGCAAGATTTTGTAATGGGCAGCCAACGTACAGACATGTTCGCTCCTTCCTATATACATTGTGAAAATCTTGTCGTACACTCAAATGAAATTAATTACAGTTGTCGTGATCTGTTAAAATCTATAGTCATTGAAGCAAAATCTATTTCAACAAAGACTCCTTCTGGGGTGATGACCAAAATTCAAGGTATAGGTGGTACTTCTGGGAAATTTACAATTTTAACGCCTAATAGTATAGGCTATCCATATTGTGATTATCGGAAGAATGCTAATGATGAAGAACTAAAAATGTCTGCCGTTATGACGGAAATATATCAAAAAATGCGAAGAGCATTGATTATGTTTCGTTCTCATAGTAAAGGTCAATTAGCAAAAAGCCATGCTAAAATAGACAATAGAATTGGTAGTACTCCTTTAGGAAAGAAGGTGATAAAAGCATTGGTGAATAATCATATTATTTATCGTGATGAACATGTTTATGTAATAGACAATGTGGCTATGGACAAATACTTGGGAGTGAAGTTTGATGGCATTAGAAATAGTACTATCACTAATACGATGCTGAAATTTTTAAGTGATATAGAGAAAAATATGTAGAACGTACAGTATTAAGAGTTTTCTTTGAATTTGCTGCAAAGTAAATGAGTCGATAATACAATGCACCTGAGGTTATAAGCAAATATGGTACGTTATCAATAGCATCAATATATGATGGAAGAAAAATATAGCAATATAATCAAGGAGGCTGAGGTGTTATTTGATAGCATTCTGAAAGATTCCTTGCTGGTTCAAAAGGATACACTCTATGAAGGGTATCCTATGAATCCCACAATTAAGCATAATATAGAAGTTTGTGTAACTGATAATACTTGAAGTTATGGCATCATGGAATGAAATATTGGATAGATTTGGGCATATGCCTAGCCAATACGACTTGGTACGAAGAGAATATCTTAAACAACTGAGTGATTATACAGGTAGAAATACAATACTTTATTATTCTGCATGGTTGCAAAAGTCTTTGATGGCTAATGGTACTTTTGACTTTGGTATCAATGATAATGACAAGACTGGTTTCATGACTTGTATATATCAGCTTGATAAAACCAAAGGACTGGATTTGATATTGCATACTCCTGGAGGTGATATATCTGCTACGGAATCTTTGGTAGTATATCTTCAAAGCATCTTTGGAAAAGACATTCGTGTTATTATCCCTCAAATGGCTATGTCTGCAGGTACTATGATTTCTTGCAGTGCAAAAGAGATAATCATGGGAAAGCATTCTAATTTGGGACCGATAGATCCGCAGTACGGAATGTATAGAGCACATGGCATCATCGAGGAGTTTGAAAATATCAAGCATGAGAATGAAGTTAATCCGTTAGGAACACAAGTTTGGGGACCTATATTGTCGAAATATACTCCAACTTTAGTGGGTGAATGTCAAAAGGTAATAGATTGGTCTAATGGTTTAGTGAAACAATGGTTGATGAATAATATGTTTGATGGTATTCCTAATGCCGAAGACAAAGCAGATAATGTTGTTGAAAATATAGGAAGCCATGCTTTAACAAAGTCTCATAGCCGCCATCTTCATATTGATTATCTTCGAAACCTTGGATTGAATATAACGGCATTAGAGGATAATGCTGAGTTACAAGATAAGGTTCTAAGCATTCATCATTCTACAATGATTACTATAAGTAGCACCAAAGCTGCAAAAATTATTGAGAATCAAAATGGTGTGTCCTTTATTAATACTATTGGATAAGATGAAAGGTAAGGATTAAGGCGGTCCCATCCCGCACAACATGGCGAGACCTTTGATTGGTCCGCCAACCTTATAGCGTAGCGGTTCCGAGCACCGGAGGGCGGTTACATCCTCTCGTTCCTGAGGAAAGAGAGGCTTGGTGAGAAAGGTGGAGCCTTCCTTAACGGTAAGGAAGGACGGGTAGGTTTTCGAAAAACTCCTTTTTTAACGCTAAAGAAGGTTTCTGTCCCCCATTGGGGGAACCGAAGAGGGAGTAAAGACCATTGAGGGATGATTTTACAAAAAATGGCAGGCGAAGTGCCAGGAGCTTATTTTATTAAGCTACTTTTCGGCTCCTGGCATGGAGCCTGCCTCCTTATAGATATAGAACGATAATGGAAAATAAGGTTTATTACGGGGAATATACCCTGAAACATTGGATTAAGTTGATGCTATCTGGTAATATCGTTTTGCCAGAATACCAACGTCATTTTGTTTGGCGTGAACGTGATGTAAAACGTTTATTGCAATCATTGTCCGATGGACAGTTTGTACAGCCAGTTACAATTGCACTGTATGATGATAGTTCCATAAGACAGAATTTGATATTGGATGGGCAGCAGAGGCTAACTTCTTTACTTTTAGCTTATCTCGGCTATTTTCCAGACAAAAAGAAATTTGAGATGGGGGATAGCATAAAAGTGGCAAATGAAGATGATAGTGCTGTTGATGATGGGGCCTCTCCATCTGAAGGCTTCCTATGGCAATATACAGATATACTAAAGTATGGCAAGGAAAAGTTTGAAATTATTAGTAAAATAAAGTATATCAAAATCACAGGTGACCTGATAAATGGTCTTACTGATGAATTCTTTGAGAAAACTTATTTAGGGTTCTCCTATGTCGTGCCTGAAACAAGAATTGCAACAGAAGTACAGAAAAACTTTTCGCAGCTATTTCGAAGTATCAACTTTTTTGGTAAGAAGTTGGAACCTATGGATAGTCGCAAATCATTGTATTACCAGAATCAAAAACTTACAAACTTCTTTGAGGGCAAATGCGATGATGGCTCCGATGTGTTGGGTGATTTGAGGATTATGGAGGATTTGCAACCTGTTAAGATAGACTTTGTCAGGTATTTGGCAATTCTTTCTCAATATAGTTCTTCTAATCATGATACAGCCTGGGATGTTATGATGGGATATTCAGCATATAGCTCACGAGAAAGTTATTATGCAGACTATGTCTCATATATTCTTGGCATAGAACAGGAAGACAGAGTTGATAAGTTTGATAGCTTCGATTTTGCTGCTGCATTCCCTGACGATGTTTGGAAAGAACGTTTCAATACATTGAAAACTACTATTAGTCACATGAAACTTCGCATGGGATTGAAGGATAATACAATATTTTCCTCATGGTATGAAGCTGATTATTGGTTGTTCGGGTTAATGTACTATGTTTTGTTTGAAGGGCGTATGATTCGGGAGCAATATGTAGTAGTGAATGATAGAGGAAGGCATGTAACATTAAAGTCAGAGATAGAAACTGCAATAGAGAGGATGAGAAGAAATCCTTCTTTTCTCAAGAACTCAAATAGAGTGACATTTATACGTAATCGATTGGTTGAATCTTGTAACATCTATTCTTCTTATGTATATTAGTCAGCATTCCGATTTTATCCTTTCACCTTTAATCAAGATATTAAAGGATGGAATTGCAGCGAGTAGGGCCATCGGAGATGGTATCGATTCCTATCCCATGGGTGAATATTTGATGCAATCACTGTTTTTGAAAATGACAGGTGCTCAAGAGCAAAAGATGAAATGTATATGTTGGGAACTGGCTACGCATGACTATGATTATAGGTACGAATTCCTCAATTAAAAGTATGGAGAATGTTCTACCTATAGCAGTAAAAATGGGATATTCAAAGATTTGATAGAGATAATACAAAAGATACAGCCATCCTTTGAACCCTCTACTTTGATAGATGCTGCATTCTTGAATAAGATACAGGATGATATAGAGCAATTGTATTCAACTTCAAACTTGTGTATCTGGCAGAACAGGGAATATCTCTTTTTCAAGTCAAAGTTTAGAACAGTCTTAAATATTAGACAACTCAATTACCCTGTAGGTTCAGTTAAGCCTTACTGCTTATTTCAATCAGCATTGAGTAAAAGGTATGAAGAGTTGGTCTATAGGCATCGAAATCGTTGTGCGCATAATACGCTATCCTATCAGGTAAACAAGCCTGATTTTAGTGTTCTAGCCTCAACGGATTTCTCCTATCAGAGTTATTTCTTTAGATTTGCTTTGATAGTGCTGATAGATGAGATTTTCATGGCATTATTTAGAAAATATGTCAGTTTGCAAAATTGATCCTAGAAAGATGGCTGTGGTGCTGAATGATTTAAAGCGAGTAAATGGTAAGCTGAATCAGCTGAAGGATCATTTGATAGAGTTCTTTTATTTGCCTGAGGTTGAAGATGATACAATTAGGGAAAATTATAGAAACGAGTTTTTAAAATCAATAGTGAAGGAAAAGTTAATAGTTTTGTGTATTTTTTTATATGAAAGTTGCGAAAATAATAATATCAATTTTGAAAGGTACATTGAAAACTTACTTTCACGTGAATGATGGAGATTATCAATCAATCCTTCTATGTAAAGAATGATAAAGTAAAGGTGTGTAACTCAAAGAAGTTTTTTACTGATACGTGTCGCTACTTATAATATAGTTGAGATGCATTGTTGGTGAGATACAAAAGTTTTTGAAATATTGTGTGTAAATAAATTATTTAATAATAGTCTCGATTTATTGAGACACTAGTGTTCAATTTTAATAGAATATTGTAATTATGAAAGTAACAGCAGTAATTCCGATTAGAAGTGGCTCTCAGAGGGTTAAAGATAAAAATCTTCGCCCATTCGGAGACACAACATTGATGGAGAATAAACTTAGAACTCTCCTAGAAGTACCTGAATTTGATGACATTATAGTTAATACAAATTCAGAAGAGGCTATAACTATAGTCGAAGAGAAATTTAAGGGAAAGGTTAAGTGGCATCGTAGAGAAGAATATTATGCTTCGTCTCAATGCTCTGGAAGTGAATTTTTCAAGCATTTGGGAGAAGTTACCGATACTGATGTTTTTGTATATACACCATGTACGTCTCCATTTGTCAAGCCAGAAACCATCTCTAAGTGCATCAATGCATTTCTTAATAGAGATGACGAGTGTGATTGTATTGCGACTGTTAGCGAAATAAAGGAATTTATGTGGCTTAATGGTAAACCTGTAAATTATGACCCATTGCATGCTCCTAATTCACAGAATCTTCCAGATATTGTCGCTTTAAATTTTGGAACTACAGTTACATCTCGTGAAAGTTTAATTAGCAATTCTAACATTATAGGTAAGCATCCTAAATTTGTTGTAACAACAGATATAGAAGCTCTGGATATAGATACGCCTTTAGATTATTATATTGCAGAGCAAATATATCGAAAAATTTATCTTGAGAAGAAAGATTTGTTGGGATAAAGTATAGTGAATTAGTTTTATTCAAAGATTGTATAACACTATACAATCTTTGAATTATTGTTAAAAATATAGACGTAAATTTGAATGAATAATATTAAGCATATAATAAAGAGATTTTTATCTCTTATTTATCGTTCTTTTCCTGTACAATGGTTGGTAAAAGGAACTCAGATTTTATGGCATGTATATGTTTATATACCATTTCATAAAGGTAAGTACGATCATTTGAAACGCTTTAAAAATATTCATAAAGGAAAACGTGTATTTATTGTTGCAACAGCTCCAAGTTTGCGATTGGAGGATGTTGATAAGTTAAAAGATGAAATTACTTTCAGTATGAATACATGTTATCGAATTTTTGATAAAACTGAGTGGCGTCCAACTTATTATGCAATTTTTGACCAGACTGTATTGAAAAGAATTGAGGAAGATATTAAAAATATTAATTTTAATTGCGCTTTTTTCTCGGATAATCTAAAGAGCTACAATGAAAAAATTAATACTGTTGGGTTGTGGAATAATTGGCGTGCTAATTCGAAAATAGAAAGAATGATCATTCCTGATAGTTTTATCGAAAAACAAATGCGTATATCTGACGATATCAGTAAATATGTTTATGCAGGTACATCTGTTATGCATTTTATCATCCAGATATGTTTTTATATGGGATTTAAGGAAATTTATTTGTATGGTGCTGATTGTACGATATCTAATAAAGCGTTCCATAATAAATTGGTCGAATACAAAACAAAATATAAATTAGGTAATGATCCTGAGTACTTGAACTATGGATTGATGCGAGATTATGAAAGAGCAAAGAAATACGCAGCAAAGCATGGTGTAAAGATCTTTAATGCTACGCGTGGAGGAATGTTAGAGAAATTCGAAAGAGTTGATTTGGATGAAGTGTTAAAAAAATAATATGAGCGTAAAGAAAAATTTTGGATATAGTTTAATACTGACGGTTTCCAATTATCTATTTCCTCTTTTAACATATCCATATGTATCACGTGTATTAGGGGTTTCTAAAATAGGTGCAGTAAATTATATAGATAGTATAATTAATTACTTTGTCCTTTTCTCTTTGATGGGAACATTATTCCTAGGTATAAGGGAAATTGCTGGTAATAAAACAGACAAAACAAAATTAAGTATAGCGTTTTCTTCCATAATTATTTTAAATATTATAATGGTAATACTATGTATAATGGGATTACTGTATATGATGTTCTATATGGAAGATTTTATTCCGTATAGAAAATTGTTATGTGTGGGTATTTTAAAATTATTAGGAACGGTTTTTACAATAGACTGGCTATATAAGGGGCTTGAAGAATTTAAGTACATAACAAAAAGAACCATAATAATTAAGATTTTGTATGTATTGGCCATTTTTGCTTTTATCCATAAATCGCAAGATTATGTACTTTATTTCTTCTTAACTACATTGATGTTTGTTGCTAATACAGTCATCAATTGTTGGTATTCCAGACATTTTGTATCAATAACTCTAAAAGGGTTGAAATGTATGAGCTATCTAAAACCTTTTTTGATTTTAGGCTTGCAAGGCATTTTGACATCTATGTATACTTCTTTTAATGTCGCCTATCTTGGCTATACAACAAATAATGTAGAAGTAGGATATTATACGACAGCTACTAAATTATTTGCAATTTTACTTGCTGTTTATTCTGCTTTTTCTGGTGTGTTAGTACCTCGTATTAGTTACTTAGTTGCTCAGGGAAAAATGGAAGAATTCAAAGAAATGTTGCGGAAATCTCAAATGGTCTTATTATCGATTTCAATTCCGATAGCTATATATATGAGTATCAATGCATCCGAGGTTATATATATATTGGCCGGAGATGGATACGAGGGAGCCTATTTACCTGCGAGATTAATTATGCCTCTTGTAATTATCATTGGTTATGAGCAAATTTTAGTATTTCAAGTTTTAGTGCCTCTAAAAAAAGATCGTCAGTTATTTATTAATTCTATAATAGGTGCTTTAGTTGGTATTAGTTGTAATTTGATTTTCGTTGCTAAACTGGGAGCATTAGGATCTTCTATAGTATGGTTACTATCAGAACTATCTGTACTTGTTGTTGCACAAATTTGTGTTACAAAAATAATAGATGTGAAATTTCCAATAATGATGTTGATAAAAAATATTTTAGCATATATGCCAGTTGCTATAGTACTTTGTTTGATTCATTATATGGTTGATTGTAATCAATTGACAAAACTAATTATAAGTGGTATTGTTTTTGTGTTATATTTTGTCTTTATTCAGATGAAATATCTCAAAAATGAATATTTTATTCAGTTAATAAGGACTTCTAATGAAAAAATAAGAAAATGTTGCAGCTTATAGTAAATATATTGTTGCTCGTCATAGGACTGCGTGCATATAATTCTCGTAATAACAAATATGTTGTAGTGATTATATTATCTGTATTCTTTACAGGTATGTTTGGAATCTACAAATACTTTGATAGCACTCTTTATGTGAAAGATACGGACTTTGCATTGTTATTCATGCTTCTAATGATTTTCATTTCACGGAAAGAAATAAAGTGGAAATCTACACGATATGGGAAGATCCTTTTAGCTTTTGCATGTATTCATGTGCTCTATTTGCTTTATACTGTAATTTGTGGTTATGAGAGTTTTTCATATGCATTCAAAGATTGCAGAAATATTTTTTTATATTTAATGTATTTTCCTCTTCAGAGATTGGATGCTAGGGATATAGAGAAGGCAATACGATGTATGTTTGTTATTACCGTAATTTTAGGAATAAGATTCTTGTTGCAATATGCTGGTATAAATATAATGGTGTCAAATGATGATTTGGAGATTGATAATGGTGTGGTCAGATTTAGAAATGTACCAGATTGGTCTATATTTTATTTGGTACTTATTGCTCTGAATAGAACTGTTATAAAATATAAATATATATTTTTGTTGTTTTTTTTAGCACTTCTTGTTTTGCCTATGGCCCGTATGCGCATTATGGTTTTTTGTATAGTTATGTTAGTTTACTTGTTCTTTATCGCAAAAAGATATACCCATATACTCAAAGTTTCATTTGTTGCAGGAATAATTGCGCTTATGCTTTCTCCTTATTTATTAGCGAGAATGGAAGGTGGAGATAGAGGTGTAAGTATGTGGGATGATATCTCTTTAGCTGTAAACACAAGGAATTTCTCCTCTTATGATTCAGAATCATCGGGAACATTAGGGTTTAGGCTTGCCATGCTTTTGGAAAGATTCGAATACCTTACAAAAAATCCAAAATATTTGTTGACAGGAGTAGGTTTTAGACATGAGGAATCACCTAATTGTGATAAAGAATTTAATTTCTTTTTGGGTACTACATCAGAAAATACTAGAAGTGGTATTGCACAAATTCATTCAGTTGATATCCAATGGGTCGGAGTCTTGTGTCAAATGGGGCTAATTGGAGTTTTGGTTTGGTTACTGTTTTTAATCTTTATAAATCAGATCTTATTTTTATTTAAGAGCGATGCTTTATGCGAAGGGGGGCTTGTCTTATGTCTGATATTTACATTAGGTTCTATAACAGAAGCTATCTGGAGTTATAATTATATGCATATACTATTAGTTTCGATTCTTTTAGTGTATGCTAAGCAAATAAAACAAAATAGATTATTCAATAAAAGTTTTAAATTATGAAATCTGAATTGGCGATAGTTATCCCTGCATATAAAACTGATTTTTTATGCGAAGTATTTGAGTGCATTAAGAGTCAGTCTTGTCAGGATTTTAATCTTTATGTTTTTGATGATCATAGTCCATATGATATAAAAGGAGTTTTCAATAAGTACTTTAAAGAAGAAGCAAATCGTACATATTACAGATTTGATGACAATCTTGGTGGAAAAAATCTAGCGGAGCATTGGAATCGTTGTCTTTCTCAATTAGGGACAGAAGAATGGGTTTGGCTTTTTTCTGATGATGACTTGATGGAATCTACATGCGTAGAAGAGTTTTATCGTTTCAAAGACAAAAATAATGCAGATGTCCTCCATTTTCCGCTTTCTATAATTGAGTTCGATGGAATGTTAAGAAAGCATACGCCTGATTTTCCGACTCCTTTAAGTTCTTCAGACTTCTTTACTATGCTATATACTGGCAAGATAGATGCTCGTATGCCAGAATTTATATTGAGAAGAAAAAAAATAGATAGTATAGGAGGATATAAAGTTTTTGATTTGGCATGGCGAAGTGATAATGCTACAGTGATTGATATGGCGACACCAAATGGTATTTATACTATACCTAATTCTAAGGTATATTGGAGATCAAGCAAAAAAAATATATCTGGCACCAGTGACAATACGACTATGTTAAGGAAACAACAGGCTACCATCGATTTTATGAATTGGGTATATTTGTTTTTTAAAACAAATAACATTCATGTATCGATGAATAAGATGCATCTGATGCGAGCTTGTCAATCTGCAATTTTGAAAGGAAATAAATCGTTTTCTTTTCAAGCAGTAATGCAGACAATACATAAAATAAACTTTATAAAATCCTATACAGATTATTTGTTGTTTGTTGCTTGGAGTTTATATGACTATATTCGAACAAATAAATGATATATTATGACAAAAAAACTATTAATAAAAGCATCTGGAATAACAAATCCTAGTTGGAGAGGATATAATTCTGGTGTAGGTCGTTCTACTTTCTTACTGTTAGATGCGTTAAGTAAGAAATCTAATTTGCCATTCAAACTTGAAGTTTATGTTAATGGACTTAGCAGTATAGGTTTTGATTTTTTTCATTGGCCTTTTAAGCATTTTAGTTTTCCTCTTCCTGAAAAGATTGGATGCCATCAAACTAAATTAGAGCCCTTGTGGAGGGAGTGTTTAATCAATCCTGATTTGCTGCATATACCTCATAATTTGGACACAGTACTACCTAAAGAAAAGTATGTTGTAACAATGCATGATGTTATAGCTTATGACAATGCATGCAAAAATGGTGATGCTTACCAAATGCAACGATGGGAAAATATGGCAAGAAATGCTGAGGCTATTATGACATGTTCTAATTTCTCAAAAACGGAAATCGTAAATAAATTAAATGTGTCCCCCGATAAGATATCTGTTGCCTATTGGGGTATTTGTCATGATAAATTCTATAAGGAAGACCAGAATGCAACGAAGTTAAAACTGAGCAAATTAGGTATAGATATTCCTTATTTTGTATCAATATCTTGTTCTCATCCTCGTAAAAATATACGCACTTTGTTAAAGGCATATCGCAAGTTTAATTCAGCTATGCCTATACATCGTTTAGTTTTAGTTTGGGGAAATCCACCAAAAGATATTTTGGAAGAATATTCTAAGGAAATAAGTGAAAAGAAAATAATTTTCTTGAACTATGTTTCTGATGAAGATTTAATCTCATTATATAATGGAGCATCATGTACTATGTTTCCAACCAGATCAGAAGGATTTGGCTTTCCAATTTTAGAGTCGTTTGCTTGTGGTACACCAATAATGACTTGTAGAAATACTTGTTTGGAAGAAGTTGGGCAGGATGTTGCTCTGTATGTCGGTGAAGACAATATAGATGAGATGGTTGATGTGATGAGGATATTTGAAGGTAATAAGTATAACTTAGATTTGTTTCAAAAGCAATCATCTGATTTACTTAATCAGTTCTCTTGGGATAAAACAGCTGATAAATATATTAATTTTTATAAAAAATATTTATAGGACTGTTTGTGCTTAATTTTACGAAGATAGTAAACTCTTAAATTTGAACTATATAAAGAAAAATATCTTTACTACAGAATTTAAAATATATAAAAAATGTATAGTAGCAAAGATTGTGTTTTTTGGGGTAGGTAAGAACAATAAAAGTATGCTTTTATATTGTCGAACGGAGAAAAAGTCTCAAAAGATTCTATTTAGAGTTCTAGACATAGGCAATGCCAAATGGCATCTCTGTTAATCAGTTCTATTAACGTAATAAAGTACCTTTTATATATAAGTAAAGGTATGACAGCAGAAGAATAAAAACGGTATATTGATTACCTTACTGAGCGTGTATGTGAGGCAGATTTAGGTTTACGTGCTCGTGATCTTGTTCTTCAAGATTCTTGATAAGCAGAAGGTATATGACGAACACTTGTCAAAGTTGGACGCTGTATTGACTGATGTGGAAAATCTTAAGAAGAACTTGGCTTCTGTGATTAAGAGACGCAAGGTAGCAGAGCGTAAGGTGGATGACTTAAAAGCAAAAATGAAGTTTGCTAATAAGAATCGCTTTGGTGATAAAAGTTATAAACCAAAAATGATGTTATTAAAAGAATCACACTGAGTATGAACTATTCTAAAAGTATTTCTTTGATGATTTACATTTATTAGGAATGAAACATAGAATGGAACCTGCGAATTTGAAATTGTAGGACAACTATGTCTTGATGGGATTATTATCCGAACTAAAGAATGTTCACTAAAAGAAAACACTTTTGGAGTGGACAACAATACTACTTGGAGAATTTGTCTATAAATATTTATAGAGTGGCTATCTTTATATTAAATATAGAATATTTAAAAGTAATTTTTAGAAATGAAAATAGTTCATGTGTTTTGGGCTATGCTCAATGGTGGAATAGAGAATATGTTGGTAGATATTATCAACTTTCAGATTCGTGAGTCACATGAGGTTAGTATAATCGTAATTAATAATCTCATAGATAATTCCATTGTAGATAGATTGGATAATCAGTGCAAATTGATTTGCTTAGGCAGAAAGAAACATAGCAAGTCTATGAGTTTTGTGTTCAAGCTCAATTATGAATTGCTTAAACAAAAGTTCGATGTTATCCATCTTCATTATGATGATATAATGAAATATATTTGGATAAAGGGTAATTATTTTACAACAGTACACAATACTCATCTTCCCAATCATAATTATCGGTGGCATAAAGGTATTATAGCTATATCAAGAAGTGTTAAAGAAGAATTGGATTCTTATGGCTTTAAGCAATCTGTTGTTATCAATAATGGTATTAATTTTTCTTTGATCAAAGGTAGGAAACATATTCCTTCTAAAGTTTTTAGAATAGTCAATGTAAGTAGGCTTGTTTATGCCCAAAAAGGGCAAGATATATTACTTGAGGCCATTAGAATTTTAAAGGCTAAAGGAATGGAAAATATACATGTTGACTTTATAGGAGATGGTGAAAATTTACAAGATATGGAAAGATACATTTCGGAGAATAAGTTGTTAAACTATGTTTCTCTGCTAGGCAACAAAAATCGCTCATATATTTATCAGCATTTATCTGATTACGACCTTTTTGTACAACCTTCTCGTTTTGAGGGCTTTGGCTTGACCGTAGTTGAGGCAATGTCTGCTTACATTCCGGTTTTGGTAAGCAAGAACGAAGGACCTTTAGAAATTATTGATAATGGGAAGTATGGTTATTGTTTCGAAAATGGAAGTGCTGAAGATTGTGCTAAAATGATAGAGCAAATAATAATAAATTATCCAAATATTCATTATTTGTCCGAATGTTATAATCATGTCAAAAAAATATATGATGTGGAAAATACAGCCTTGAAATATTTGGAATTTTATATATCAAACATTTAAAATCAAAAAAGTCGTGAAGCATAACAGTATTAAACGCCTCTTCCATCGTAGTTTGGAAGAGTTGAAAGCATCAGCAGACATAGCAAAGGAAATATCAGTAAAAGCAGCTCTAATAACATTCTGTTCTAAGATTGATATACAGATCATGAATCGCAATGGGTTCAAGGAACCTGAGAGTGTGAAGAACCGATTGATGAGAAAGCATCAAATCATGATTGATTTCCTGGAAGATAAGTTCAAGGATTATTGGAAGAATTACCAGGTACAGGAGTCGATGCCGGATTGTGATGAGAAGCTGCGTAACAAAATTTGGATTTGTTGGTGGCAAGGCATTGATAATGCTCCGGAAATAGTTAAGGCTTGCGTGAACACCATCAAGCGTAATGCTGGAGAATATGAGGTGATTGTGATTACTGATGACAATTATAAAAATTATGTGCAATTCCCTGATTGGTTGGAGGAGAAGCGTAAGAAGGGCATTATCTCAAGAACTATCTATTCGGATTTGTTGCGTTTGAATCTTTTGGCTCGTTATGGTGGTATTTGGATAGACTCAACATTCTTCTGTACGGGCTCTAGCTTTGAGGATTATATGAAAATGCCTCTATGGTCTATCAAGCGACCTGATTACTTGCATTGTTCTATTGCTAGTGGATATTTTGCAAACTATTCGTTAGGTTGCGATTATAACCATCGCTATGTCTATGCAGTAGTTAGAGATTTCCTCTATAATTATTGGAAACATTACGATAGATTGGTTGACTATCTGCTAACTGATTATGCTATTGTGTTGTCACAGAAACATGTGAAAAAGGTGGCAGAAGCTTTTGAGCAGATTAAGCCTAATAATAAATATTGTGATGAGTTGTATAAGGTTCTGGGACAGCCATACAATGAAGAGTTATGGAAGAAAATCTGTAAGAATACCGTGCTTTATAAGTTGACTTGGAAGCAGAGCTTTGCCAAGGAAGTAGATGGCAAGCCTACATTCTATGGTAGGATGATCGAAGGCAAACTTAAACGAATAGATTGAATACTTTAATGGATAATAAGGTGAATATTATCCATAGTGCTCCTTTTTTTGTCTCCGGTGGTATAATATACTTTTAAGCCATCAAATTAGGACTTAATTAAGTAAAGAGAGTCTTTGCTGCCGAATTCTAAATATCTAAAATATTTACACAGCAAAGATTTCGAACTTTTTCGATAAGCAAGAACAATAAAAGTATGCTTTTAAATTGTCGAGCGAAGAGAAAGCATGTAATAGTTTATAAACAAGTATTTTTTTGAAAACTCAACATATAGGCACTCGCAGAAGTGTCTATACAAATAGCTTTGCCTTAAAAAATATGCAACGATTAATTTCATTTGATATAGCTAAGGCTATATGTATTATATTAGTAGTAATAGGGCATTATGTGCCAGACTACTCACCCCAGTGGTATGTTGGAGTACATGATGTTATCTATACTTTTCACATGCCTTTGTTTATGTTTGCTAGTGGTTTTATTTATATGGCAACAAAGAAGGATATACCATATTGGAATTTCCTTTTGAAAAAAGTAAAAAGGCTGATGGTACCATATTTGTCGGTATCGGCTATTGTCATTACAATAAAACTGCTTACTGAAGGACATGCCTATGTGGAGAATCCTGTGACGTGGATGTCTTATGTAAAAATGTTATATCTGCCAGAAGCGGGATATTTCCTTTGGTTCATTTGGGCATTGTGGTGGATGTTTGTGATTTCTCCTTTGTTTAAGACTAAGCAAATGAGATTGGGATTGTTAGTCTTGGCTATAGTATTGCATTATATTCCAAATATCTTACCTGAGATATTCTGTCTAAGTCAGTTTCAAAGTATGTTGGTGTATTTTATCCTTGGTGCTGTCTGCTGTGATTGGAAGCAACAAATTTCCTTTGTGAGCAAGGTTCCGGCGTGGTGTGTTTTGGGATTTTTCGCTATCGCTGAGGGTATGAATTTGATGGATATGTGGGGGCAAATATCAATGCTTCTGCCTTATCTTGGAATCGCTGCAATAATAGCTTTTTCTTCTCTCATGGAAAAATGGAATTCCAAAAGTAACGAATGGTTGATGGTCGTATCCTCTTCAAGCTATATCATCTACCTTTTCCATACTACTTTTGAAGGTTTTGCCAAGGCTGTAGTACATAAAATCCCATTTTTTACGGATGGTAATGATGTACTGTTTATCATCAATGCTTTTGTTGTTGTGGGGTGTGGTGTTGTTTGCCCTATAATCTTACATCGCTATGTATTAAACAAATCTCACATAACAAAAATAATGTTTGGATTGAAATAATTCTGGCATGAATACATCTTAAAATAAACTATATAAAGATAAAATGAAGTATTTATTTCTTGATACAAACATATTCTTGCATTTTATAAATTTCGAGCAGATACCATGGGGTAATCTGGTTGATGATACTGAATTCAAAATAATAGTATCAGATATTGTTGCGGGAGAAATCGATAAACATAAGGATGGTGCAAGAGGAAAAATCCAAAAGAAGGCTAAGGTATTAAGCAAACTGTTGGGGGATGTATTCTTAGGGGATAAAAATCTCTCAATTTCTTTAGGCTATTGTATGAGTTGTCCAGAGAAACTTCCTGATGAAGTAAGAGCTAAGTTTAATCCATCATCTCAAGATGACCAAATATTAATGGGAATCTTAGCTTCTGATTATCCTAAAGAAAATATTGTTGTCGTAAGCTATGATAATCCGATTTTGATCAAGGCAAAGGCCCATGGGCTATGCTTCCTTAGAATGCCAGATGAGTTTCTTTTAAAAGAGGAACTTAGTGAAGAGGAGAAGGAATTAGAAAAATGCAAAAAAGAGATAGCAGCTTATAGGAACCGAATGTCCAAGCCTGTGTTATTACTCAATAAAGAAAAGGCCTGCTTGAAAATAAAACGTTCTCCTGTGCTTGATGTTGAGAAAGAATTAGCAAAGCACATGCAGATAATTCGTTCTCAACATCCATATAAAGAACTTCCATCAATAACTAAGGATACTACTCCTTTTAGTTCCGTCTTCGAAGGTTGTTCCGTTATAGACACTGATGGTGTAAAAATCTATAATACTTATATGGATTCTTATTACGACAGAGAGGAAAAGTTTTATCGAACTCTTTTGGAGAAAAAATTGCTCGATGAACGAATGTATGAACTTTCCTTTTCTTTGGGTAATGAAGGTACTGATGAAACAGGAAATATAAATATCTTTGTTAAATTTCCAGATGGAATAAAATTGTATACAGATAGGTCCAAGAAAAATGTGGATGTAGATAAGCCTATGGTACCTCCTGCATATTCTCCTTTTCTAGATCCAAGGCTCCAAGAATCTATGCGACTGATGTCTCCATCTCCTTCTGGAGGTAATTTTGTAAAGATATGGAACTTGGATGCTGATACCAGCAAGAGAGATTTTTCTTACATAACCTCTGCTGTAAACCATCATGTAGTTCATTCTCTAGAAGAAATGGATGGTATATATATCGATAAGGAAACGTGTGGTAATTTTCAAATTCAATATCGCATTATTGATTCGAAACATATTGATAGTATCAATGGTGTAATTAATGTTGTGATAGAAGAGTAGTTAAGCGTTTGTACTTTACAAATACATTTTTTATGAAAATTTTATTAGCAAATAAGTTTTATTACCGCCGTGGCGGTGATTGCGTCTATGTGCTCAATCTGGAAAAAATGCTGAAGGCGCATGGGCATGAGGTGGCGGTATTTGCCATGGACTATCCGGAGAATCTGGATACGCCTTGGAAGAAATACTTTCCAAAGAATATGAGTAAATTGATGGCTTTTACCCGTCCGTTTGGTGATGGTGAAGTGAAGAGCAAGTTCTCACAACTGCTGAATGACTTCAAGCCTGATGTGGTGCATCTGAACAATATCCATACGCAGCTTTCTCCGCTGATTGCTAAGTTAGCGCATGAATACGGAGCAAAGGTGGTTTGGACATTGCATGATACCAAACTCGTTTGTCCTTGCTATACCTGCATGAGAGATGGCAAGTGGTGCGAGGAATGCTTTACGGATAAACTGGCTGTGGTGAAGCACCGCTGTATGCCGGGAAGTATCCCTGGGGCAATCGTGGGTTATCTGGAGGCTAAGAAATGGAACAAGGAGGTGCTGCAGAAGTATGTGAACTGGTTCCTTCCTCCATCGAAGTTTATGATGGATACCTGTGTGAAGGGTGGTTATTCTCCATCGAAGTTCAGAGTGCTCTGCAACTTCATTGATGTAACGAAACTTCCTGAGGTTTCTGCTCAGACTCAGATAAAGGATGATTACTATGTATATCTGGGACGAGTGAATGAAGTGAAGGGTGTTAGAACCTTGTGTAAGGCGGCTGCTCAGCTTGACAAGAAATTGATCGTGATTGGTGATGGTGAACTGCTTCCGGAACTCAAGGAAACTTATAAAAACTGCTCTCATATCGAGTTTAAGGGCCTGATGCAATGGGAGGAGTTTATGCCTATCCTCCAGAAGGCTCGCATGATGGTGCTTCCTGCTGAATGGAGCGAGAACAATCCTCTCACTGTGATTGAATCACAGAGCCTGGGTACACCTGTTCTGGGTGCGAATATCGGAGGTATTCCTGAACTGATTGTTGAGGGCGGTAAATCTGCTACTGCAACAGTTCCTAACGGTATGACCTTTACATCGGGTGATGTGGAGGATCTGAAGGACAAAATAGAAAAGATGTTTGCGCATGACTTTGATTATCAAGCCATCGCAAAAGATGCCATCGAAAGATATTCTTCCGAGGCTTATTATCATAAATTAATGGAATATTATAAATAAATATACTATGTCAGAAAAGAAATTAAATGGTACTGTCATTGTAACTTATCGTTGCAATGCGCGTTGTTCAATGTGTAATCGTTACAAGGCTCCTTCTAAGCCAGAGGAGGAAATCTCTATTGAGACTATCAAGAAACTTCCTAAGATGTATTTTACCAACATCACGGGTGGAGAGCCTTTTATCCGTACGGACTTGAAGGATATCGTACGTGAGCTTTATAAGAAGAGCGACCGTATCGTAATCTCTACCAACGGCTTCTTCACCGACCGTATCATCGACCTGGCGAAGGAGTTCCCACAGATTGGTATCCGTATCTCTATCGAGGGTTTGGAGAAGACCAACAATGAAATCCGTGGTTTGAACAATGGTTTCAACCGTGGCTATACTACCTTGAAGAAGCTCTGCGAGATGGGACTGAAGGATGTGGGCTTCGGTATGACCGTTCAGGATAAGAATGCTCCAGACCTCGTGCCTCTCTATGAGTTGAGCAACAAGATGGATATGGAGTTCGCTACCGCATCGCTCCATAACTCTTTCTATTTCGTTGAGGCTAAGAACATCATCCACGACCGTCCGATGGTGGCTAAGAACTTCGAGAACCTGGTGAACGAGCTGTTGAAGTCTAACTCTCCAAAGAAGTGGTTCCGTGCTTACTTCAACCATGGTCTCATCAATTATATCTATGGTCAGAAGCGTCTCCTGCCTTGCGATATGAGTTTCG
>OOCQ01000346.1_pt1 | contig 40370 bp, 31 predicted proteins | sample 1671121 | NCBI WGS metagenome assembly OOCQ01 (sample SAMN06348124, study PRJEB24527) | human gut metagenome | biome: human gut; feature: ankylosing spondylitis patient; material: feces | host: Homo sapiens | place: China | collected 2015-10 | reverse complement strand
CGGTATGGTGACTCCCGAAAATCAATTGGTATATAATTTGGATGCCAACACCGTACAACTTGACGAAGGAACGGAGAAAGGAGCAAATTTGGAAAAGGGAAAGGCTTTCTTGCAAAAGCTCTATGACGACCTGGCCAAACGTTAGAATAACAGAAATACAGATTATTTATTAAGCGGTATAGAACAATATCTTCTTCTTTATTGTATATTTGCAACGTTCAAAAATATAACAATAAAGACTGATGATAAATACCGAAATTATCAATTTCCTTTCGGAAGTGGACACCAATGTCTTCCTGTTCTTCAACGGCATACATTCCCCCTTTTGGGACTATTTTATGAGTGCTTTCACGGGGAAAATTATATGGGTACCGATGTACGCTACCATATTATACATATTGCTAATCAATTTCCATTGGAAGGTAGTCCTGTGCTATGTGGCTGCGATCGCGCTTACCATAACCTTTGCCGACCAGATGTGCAGCAGTATCATCCGTCCGGTCGTGGCACGTCTGCGTCCTGCCAATCCGGAAAATCCGATTGTAGACCTGGTGCATATCGTAAACGGCTATCGCGGAGGAAGTTACGGTTTTCCTTCCTGTCATGCCGCCAACTCTTTCGGCCTTGCCATGTATGTAATATTCCTGTTCCGTAAACGCTGGTTAAGTGTTTTCATCATAACCTGGGCAGTTCTCAATTGTTACACGCGCATATACTTGGGCGTACATTACCCCGGAGACTTAATTGTAGGAGGCATCATCGGAGGGTTCGGTGGCTGGCTGTTCTGTACGATTGCCCATAAAATAGCTTCTTACCTGCAAGAGCCTTCCCGTGTAAGAAGAAATACTATCAGACAAACATCAGTCATTATGTATGTAGGCTTCCTGACAGTACTCGGCATCATTATTTACTCTACAATCAAAAGCTGGTAGAAACAAAAAACAATCCGAAATATATAAAGAAAAGCCTGACAACCGGAAAAAGTTGTCAGGCTTTCTTATATGAAGGGGTTACCCGATAAAGGGATATTACCGCCTGATACAATTATTCTTTTTATCAAGCTTTTCTAATGTAATCTACAATCCATTGTCCCACTTCTTTGGTTCCGTATTTGGCACCACCGGCAACTTGGATTTCAGGTGTACGTACATTCTCGTCCAGAGAAGCGTCTACTGCTTTACGAATCAACGCTCCTTCTTCTTTAAGGTCGAAATACTCGAACAACATAGCTACGGAAAGAATCTGTGCCAACGGATTAGCAATATTCAGCCCTTTAGCCTGCGGCCATGAACCGTGAATAGGTTCAAACACCGGAGTGCTCTCGCCTGTGGAAGCAGAAGGGAGCAATCCCATAGAACCACTGATTACAGAACCTTCGTCAGTCAGGATGTCACCGAATGTATTTTCCGTTACCATCACATCGAAGAAAGCAGGTTCCTGAATCATCTTCATTGCAGCATTATCCACAAACATATAATCAGTCGTCACTTCCGGATACTGAGGGGCCATTTCCTGCGCAATCTGACGCCACAGGCGGGAAGAAGCAAGGACATTCGCCTTATCTACCACGGTCAAGTGTTTTCTGCGCTTCATTGCATATTCGAAAGCTACTTTCAGGATACGTTCGATTTCCGGACGGGTATAATAGTTAGTGTCATAGGCCTTGTCGTTATCCTGATATTTCTCGCCGAAGTACATACCTCCGGTCAGTTCGCGGATACAGATGAAATCTGCATTTTCTACCAGTTCCGCACGCAACGGTGATTTGTGAATCAAGCATTTGAATGTCTGTACGGGACGGATGTTAGCGAAAAGTCCCAACTTCTTACGCATTGCCAGTAATCCCTGTTCCGGACGGACTTTGGCAGTAGGATCATTGTCAAACTTCGGGTCGCCGACAGCAGAGAACAAGACTGCATCCGCGTTCTTACAAGCCTGATATGTTTCTTCCGGAAACGGATCTCCTACCTCGTCAATGGCATTCGCACCACAGATTGCATATTCGTAACTTACTTTGTGACCAAACTTCTCACAAACGGCACTCATCACCTCTACACCTTGCACAGAGATCTCCGGTCCGATACCGTCGCCTGCTAATACAGCAATTTTAAAATCCATAATCGTTTATTCTTCTATTTATATATTCTTATAAAAAACATTCTTTGGGCAAGTTATCTCTCACTTGCTCTTCTCGTATTCATCTTCGATGAGGTTCAACATCTTCATAGTAGCTTTGATGGCAGCTTCCGTCTGATCGGCATCAAGTCCGCGGGTACGGAACACCTGCTCGTCATAACTCCATGTGATTACTGTCTGCACAAATGCATCCGTACGCCCACCGGGAGGGATTGTCACTGCATAATTGGTCAGCATCGGGAATTTGCGTCCCAATGTCACCTTATATATCTTACGCAATGCACGAACAAAAGCATCATACTGGCCATCACCGCCTGAACTCTCTTCGTACTCTTTTCCATTGATTTCTATCTTCAACGTAGCCATCGGTTTCAATCCATGAGCCAGATTCACAAAATAGCTCTTCAGTTTGACCTTCTCACCAATCGCTCCATGCTTCAACACATCAGAAACGATGTACGGCAAATCTTCCTGTGTCACCAATTCTTTCTTGTCGCCCAGTTCGATGATACGCTCCGTCACCTTGCGCATAGCATCTTCATCCAGCTCCAGTCCGAGGTCTTCGAGATTTTTGCGGATATTGGCTTTGCCGCTTGTTTTGCCCAACGCATATTCACGTTTACGGCCAAAGCGCTCGGGAAGCAAATCATTACAGTAAAGATTATTTTTGTTATCGCCGTCGGCATGCACACCTGCCACTTGCGTAAAGACATTCTCACCTACAATCGGTTTGTTGGCAGGTATCATAATACCCGAATAAGACTCCACTACCCGGCTGACATCATTCAAACGGCTTTCGTCGATATTTGTCACCGCATTGAAATGGTCTTTCAGGATAGCCTGCACACTTGCGAGAGGAGCATTTCCTGCCCGTTCACCCAGCCCATTGATGGTTGTATGCAATCCTTTGACACCGCTTAATACCGCGGCAAGGACATTACTCACAGCCAAATCATAGTCATTGTGCGCATGGAAATCGAGATGAGTATTCGGATAACGTTTCTTCATCTTCCGCATATACTCTATCACTTGCAAGGGATTCAAGATACCCAGCGTGTCAGGCAACATATAACGCTTGACACTCGTCTCTTTCAATCCATCCATCAACTGGAATACATATTCAGGAGAATCTTTGATACCGTTACTCCAATCTTCCAGATAAACATTGACGGTTATATCCTGTTCGTCGGCATAATGCACCACATTAATGATATCTGCCAGATGTTCTTCCGGTGTCTTTTTCAGTTGTTGCGTACAATGCTTCAGTGAACCTTTACAAAGGAGGTTAATCACACGGCAACCGGTACGCTGAATCCAATCGACAGAAGTATGCCCGTCAACAAAGCCGAGCACTTCCACTTTATGGAGCAGATTGCGACGGGCCGCCCAGTCGCAAATCATCTTCACGGCTTCAAACTCACCGTCCGATACACGTGCTGAAGCAACCTCTACCCGGTCTACCTTCAAATCCTCCAATAGTAAACGGGCAATCATTAGTTTCTCATGGGGCACAAAAGATACTCCGCTGGTTTGTTCACCATCACGGAGCGTTGTGTCCATGATTTCTATTTTCACGCCTTCTTTTCCCATTCTTCTATTTTATCTTTATTGCTTAACAAGAAATCGATATCGTCCAATCCGTTCATCAAACAAAGTTTCTTGTAAGCATTGATTTCAAAATGTTCACTTTTACCTGTCGCCTTGTTGGTGATGGTCTGTTCGGGAAGATTCACTTCCACTTCCATCTTCGGGTCTGCTTCTATCGAATCGAACAATTCTTGCAGAAACTCCTCGGTTACAACCACCGGAAGCACAAAGTTGTTCAACTCATTATTCTTATGAATATCGGCAAAAAAACTGGATACCACCACACGGAAACCATAGCCGGCAATTGCCCAGGCTGCGTGTTCACGGCTGGAACCCGAACCGAAGTTCTTACCTGCCACCAATATCTGTCCGCTGTAAGTAGGATTGTTCAACACAAAATCCTTGTTCAAAGAACCGTCTGCATTGTAACGCCAGTCACGAAAAAGGTTATCACCGAAGAATTTTTCTTCACGAGTGGTTGCTTTCAAGAAACGTGCCGGAATAATCTGGTCGGTATCTACGTTTTCTAAAGGAAGAGGTACACAAGTACTTGTTATTATATTAAATTTTGTCTTAGCCATCTTTTTATTTACGATTTAACGATTTACTATTTACGATTGAAATTACATCAGTTCTCTCGGATCGGTAATCACACCTGTCACCGCAGCAGCAGCAGCCACCAGAGGACTAGCTAACAAGGTGCGTGCACCAGGTCCCTGACGTCCTTCGAAGTTACGGTTGCTGGTAGATACCGAATATTTCCCGGCAGGAATCTTATCATCGTTCATTGCCAAGCAGGCAGAGCATCCTGGCTGACGGATTTCGAAGCCGGCAGCCTCTACAATCTTATCAATTCCCTCTTCACGTATTTGTTTATCTACCAACCATGAACCTGGTACAAGCCAAGCAGTTACACCATCTGCCTTCTTCTTACCTTTAACCAATGAAGCGAAAGCACGGAAGTCTTCAATACGACCGTTGGTACATGCGCCCAGGAATACATAATCGATAGGATGACCCTCCAGTTTCTCGCCTGGCTGGAAGCCCATGTAGTTCAGGCTCTTCTTGAAACCAGCCTGCTCTTCCTCTGGAATCTCATCGAGCGTTGGGATGTTTTCGGTAATGCCGATACCCATACCAGGATTGGTACCGTAGGTGATACGTGGTTCGATATCCTTGGCATCGAAAGTCAACTCCTTGTCGAATACTGCGTCATCGCCACTCTTCAAGGTCTTCCAGTAAGCCACAGCCTTGTCCCACTCTTCACCCTTAGGTGCATATTCACGACCCTTGATGTACTCGAATGTAGTTTCATCAGGAGCTACGAAACCACCACGGGCACCCATCTCGATAGAGAGGTTGCAGAGAGTCAAACGACCTTCCATTGACATATCCTTTACTACATCGCCACTGTACTCTACGAAGTAACCTGTGGCACCGGATGTAGTGAGCTGACTCATGAGATAGAGTGCTACATCCTTGGCGGTAACACCCTTGCTGAGCTTGCCGTTGATGCTGATGCGCATAGACTTTGGCTTGCTCTGGAGAATACATTGTGAAGCCATCACCATCTCAACCTCAGAAGTACCGATACCAAAGGCTACGGCACCCATAGCACCATGGGTTGAAGTATGAGAATCACCGCAAACGATGGTCATACCAGGAAGAGAAAGACCCTTCTCTGGACCAACCACGTGAATGATACCATTATCCTTGGTGTTCATGGCAAAGTGAGTTACGCCGAAATCAGCGGTGTTCTTTGCCAAGGTATCTACCTGCTTCTTTGAGATAGGATCCTCGATTGGCTTATCCTGATCGTGTGTTGGGGTATTGTGGTCAGGCATACAGAAAATCTGGTCTGGACGGAACATCTTGAGTCCGCGTGCTCGCATACCAGCGAATGCCTGAGGTGATGTTACTTCGTGACAGTAAAGACGGTCGATGTAAAGCTGTGTAGGACCATCTTCTACAATCTGGACAACGTGCTTGTCCCAAATCTTGTCGAATAATGTATTCATTATGCTATTGTTTAATGTTTGATTTTCAATGTTTAATTAACAAGCCAAGAACTTTTATCTGATCTTGAACTTGTTGATACAGTCGATGTAAGCCTCAACAGAAGCTGTCACGATATCGGTATCTGCGCCGAAGCCATAATATACATGACCATCGTACTCCACCTGCATGTGAACCTTACCCACATCGTCTGACCCCTTGTCAATCGCCTGGATGGTGAACTCCTTGAGATTCATCTCCTTGGTGATGACCTTCTTGAGGGCACGGATAGCAGCATCCACAGGACCATTGCCAGAGGATGCAGCCTCAAACTTCTGACCTGCAATATCAAGTCCGATACTTGCCACGCTCTTTACACCCTTGCCGGTGGTAACCTGCAACCAGTCGAGCTGAACACCATGCTTATCGGCAGCATCAGCACCTGCGAGCATCAATACATCCTCGTCGGTAACTTCCTTCTTCTTGTCAGCCAACTGGAGGAACTTCTTGTAAATCTTGTCGAGTTTCTCCTCGTCCTCGATGTTCACACCATTTACGTGGAGGCGATACTTCAATGCTGCTCGACCCGAGCGGGCTGTCAATACGATGGCGTTATCATCCAGGCCCACATCCTTAGGGTCGATGATTTCGTAAGTCTGAACGTTCTTCAGCACACCATCCTGGTGGATACCGGAAGAATGAGCGAAGGCATTGCGACCAACAATCGCCTTATTAGGCTGCACAGGCATGTTCATCAGGCTGCTCACCATGCGAGAGATAGGCACAATCTTGGTGGTATTGATATTGGTATCAATATTGATATGCTTGTGGCACTTCAGTATCATGGCAATCTCTTCGAGTGATGTATTACCTGCACGCTCGCCGATGCCATTGATGGTCACCTCCACCTGGCGTGCACCATTCAATACACCCTGCAGGGTATTTGCCGTAGCCATACCGAGGTCGTTGTGGCAGTGGGTAGAAATGCGTGCGTTCTCGATGCCATCTACATGATCCATCAGATACTTGATCTTGGCACCATACTCATCTGGCAAGCAATAGCCTGTGGTATCAGGAATATTAACCACGGTGGCACCTGCCTTGATAACGGCCTCAACCACGCGGGCCAGGTACTCATTGTCTGTACGACCAGCGTCCTCAGCGTAGAACTCCACATCTTCCACGTACTTCTTGGCATACTTTACGGCAGCCACGGCACGCTCGATGATTTCCTCGCGGGTAGAATTGAACTTATATTTGATATGGCTATCGCTGGTACCGATGCCAGTATGGATTCTCTTGTGCTTGGCATACTGCAATGCCTCGGCAGCGCAATCAATATCCTTCTCCACCGCACGTGTCAGCGCACAGATGGTAGGCCATGTTACAGCCTTGGAAATCTCCACCACCGAATTGAAGTCGCCCGGGCTTGAAATAGGGAAGCCCGCTTCAATAACGTCAACACCCAACTGCTCCAGGGCCTTGGCCACCTGAATCTTCTCAACAGTATTCAACTGGCATCCTGGAACCTGCTCGCCATCGCGAAGGGTTGTGTCGAAAATAAATAATCTATCACTCATATCTCTAATCAATATTTTTATTATGCTATCTTTCCCACCCCTAGAGATGAAGTGAAGAAAGATATCTTTCATTTTCTTATATTATTCTCAAATCGCTTGCAAAGGTAATGTTTTTCTCTGATATACGCAAACAATTTATAACTTTTTTAATGAAAAATCTATCAGATTACCATTAAAAACACAAAAAACGGCTCATTTTTCATGAAAATGAGCCGTTTTATATAAGATTATTCCCTGAATAAGGATTTTTGATGTCAGATTATTCCCTTTTCGATTAGAAAGGTAACGGACCATTAGGTGCCGGTGGAGGCAGAGGAGGCAGTGAGCCATCGGCTGCACCACCACTGCCGGCAGCTCCACCATTCATCTTAGATCCCATAATCTCTCCACCCTCCTGCACAGGCGTGTAGGAATCGGTAGGGTCCTGGAATCGGGTAAACTCGCCACGGAAGTTCAAGAGCACATCGCCCGTGGCACCCTTACGGTGCTTGGCTATGATGATCTGAGCCATGCCATGAAGATCGTTACCCTTTTCATCCTGATAGATGTGATAATACTCCGGACGATGCACGAAGAGCACCATATCGGCATCCTGCTCGATGGCTCCGGATTCACGAAGGTCGCTCAACTGTGGGCGTTTTCCTTCCAGACCCTCACGGTTCTCTACGTTACGAGAGAGCTGCGACAAAGCCAGAACCGGAATATTCAACTCCTTGGCGAGACCCTTGAGCGAACGGGAAATAGTGGAAACCTCCTCCTGGCGGCTACCAAACTTCATGCCGTTGGCATTCATCAGCTGGAGGTAGTCGATCATCAGAATCTTCACACCCTTCTCGCGCACCAGTCGGCGTGCCTTGGTTCTCAGCTCGAACACCGAGAGTCCTGGGGTATCATCCACATAGATAGGTGCACCCGTGAGGGCACGGATTTTCTTATCGAGACGTTCCCACTCGCTTGGGTCCAACTGTCCGTTCAGGATCTTCTTACCCGAAATCTCGCAGACATTCGAGATAAGACGATTGACCAGCTGAACGTTGTTCATCTCAAGAGAGAAGAAACCGATAGGCACATTGTAATCCACCGCCACATTCTTGGCGATACTCAGGGCAAAGGAAGTCTTACCCATGGCAGGACGTCCGGCGATGATGACCAGGTCGGAAGGCTGCCAGCCGGAAGTCATTTCATCCATCTGCTGGTAACCCGTAGGAATACCGGTCAATCCACCCTTGTTCTGTGCTGCACGCTGCAGGATATCCACGGCATCCTTGATAACAGGGTCAATCTGCGTATAGTCTTGCTTCATGTTGCCCTGCGAGAGCTGGAAGAGTTCACCTTCAGCATGCTGCATGAGTTCATCCACATCCACACTCTCATCGTAGGCCTGAGTCTCGATGTCGCCGGCATAATGAATAAGCTGTCGCTGCAAGTACTTCTGCGCCAGGATTCGGGCATGATACTCTACGTGGGCAGCCGAAGCCACTTGAGACGAAATCTCCATCAAGTAAGCCGCACCGCCCACCCTCTCTATTTCGCCCATCTTGGTGAGTTCATCGATGAGGGTCATGATATCCACCGGTCTCTCCTCCATGTTCATGGTCTGGATAGCCTCGTATATCTTCTGGTGTCGAGGATCATAGAAAGTGGCAGGCTTCAGCACCTCAGACACCACCGAAAAGGCATCGGCATCAATCATAAGCGAACCCAACACCACCTTCTCCAACTCCACCGCCTGCGGCTGCAGGTGGGCGTAGTTGGTATCTATCTGAGTTTTATTCGTTCTATTATTACTTCTATTACTATTGTTATCTGTCGGCATATCAACCTTGATTCTATATTTTCAAGATAAATTATCTTCTTTTTTTCTTCTTTTCACCAAACATGTCGCCTATGTTATGAACCATGCTATGGAACTCCTGCTCTGCATAGTTATACAGGAGTAGCGCATCGTCCCAGGATACTCCATGCTCTTCAAGCCACTCGCGGTCATTTCTCAACATCTCATCCAGTTTTCTAGTCGTGTTCTTACACATAGTAAAGATTCTGAGCATCTTGTCGAGAGCCATTTCAGGATTGCCCTCTACCATATAAACCAGACAGTAGGAATAGCTGTTGATGAATTCTGCTTCCTTGTCTTTCTGTATCATTTTCAGGAAAAGACCCATGGTAGAGGCAAACACCTGCTCCAAATTCTGGTTAGGACCAGCCCCCTCCATCAATTTCGCAATATCCACCTCGTCAGCGAAATAGGCTTTTATGCGCTCCTTGGCTTTCTGGAAAGACTCTTCGGCATTTTCACCTTTTCTTTTCAGCAGACAATAAGTGAGTATGGCAGAAACCAATTCCAGGTCTGGATGATGATATTCCAGATCGTAACCCAGCTCGATGGCATCCTCATAACGCTTCGCCTTGAAGAGCAGGTTCATCTTCTGTATTTTAAGTAACTTCTTGAAATCATCAGATAAGGAATCGCCCTTCTTGAACAGCTCATCATAGACATCGAGGTAAGGCTCAAGCATATTCAAATCATGATAGCAATCGGCCAACATGGAATAGGCTTTCTTCATGCCAGGCTGGATTTCCAACATCTTCTTGAAATGAATCACTGCCATCATCAAATTCTTTTCGCCTTTCTTCTTCATGTAGGCCCATCCTTTCATGTAATGGGTTTCCAGGTCGTTGGCTTCCATACCGTTCAGCAAAGCCCCTACCATACTTGGCACCTCGAGACGGGTGGAATAACGGGCTGCAGCGAGACGATAACTATCAAAGCAAGGATGCTGGAAAACAGGTGCAGCAAGCACGGCGTAACCAGGAACTTCACCTTTGGCGTCCTCAAACACATTGAAGAAATCGTCACGATTGAAGTAGAATCTGTAGAAACGAAGCAGATTGCGCAGGTATCTGGTGCGAATCATGCAAATTTCGGTTTCAGAATCATCAGGAGTCTCATCCTCTTCATCTGACTCATCTTCAGACTCATCTTCAGAATCATCATCCTGCTCATCGCCATCTTCAGAATCACCCTCAAAGGTCTCTTCATCTTCCAGTTCTTCGTCATCCTCAAACTCATCGTCATCATACTTTGCCATCTCTGGAACTTCAGGAATTTCATCAGGATTATTCAACATCAACACGGCAAGCGCATACGCATCGGCAGCACACGAACGATTGGCAGTGGCGGTGAACATTCTGTCGGTATCGTTCTTTGTGTCAACGGCGGCAGCCTCTGCAAGAATTGGCTGATTCTCATCGAATGGCAAGAACCAATTGGAAATCTCTTCAAAAAACGGATGGTCAGACAGTTTTCTAAACTGACTCAAGAGAATATCCATGCCCTTTTCCATCATTTCACGGGCATCGATATCCTCATTCATCTCTATATCAATTCTCTTGCCGTCATCCGACATACGGACACTTTCTGCCTCAGCATCATCGACATCCTCGTTGCCGATGCCATCATCTGCCAGCAAGTCCTTCAAATCATCATCAGCATGCTTAGCAATACTGTGCTTTAAGACACCTATCATTTTATCGGAAATACGTTCTCTGAAACTATCTGCATATTCCCGAGACAACATTTCGCTCTTAAGGGTCATGGCAAGCTGCTTCTGAACCTCAAGAATCAGCTTTAAAAAATCTGTTTTCAAATCTTCACGATACTCCTTTTCGCAAACTCCCTTGGGCATGCGGGTTGAAGCCAAGAGCAAGCCTATCAAGGCACGCTGCTTCAACTCTTCATTCTTGGCCTCGGCGAAAACAGTTTTCAACAAATCAAACTTCTGGAAGCTGAATACCGTGGTACATGCCAAGGTGACGGCACTAACCAGCAACTGGGAAGTGACGGCATCTACGGTTGGCGAAAGTATGAGATCACGATACAGGCACCATGTTTCACAACCCCAGTTACCCGAGGTTACAATTGCAGCAAAGATAATCTGACGAATATCATTCAGCTCCTCCTGCAACTCAGTCTGACGCTGTTTGAGTTTCTCGTCGGTCTGGTTGGTATCGATATATAACATCGCCATATCAGAAAGCGTAGATTCAAGGGTGCTCAGGAAATCTTCCTTATCCAACTGCTCACTCTTTTCCTTCAAATCCATAAAGACACTCGGCTTGGAGCAACGGTAAGCAACCTCTAAGCTACACAGATATTCATTCAATTCTCTTTGAATTCTACTCAACTCTGCCGCTCTGCCTTCCAGAGTCTTGATATCCATATCCGTGATGCAAAAATCACGTTTCTTACCTGCTGCATGAAAAACAGCTTTGCCTGCCTCATGCTTAGTATAATCAATGCCCATTCCTTCGCTTACCTGACTCAACCATCCAAGCATATAAATAACATCGCCATCCTGAACCGAAGCTCCAGGAATTTTCCGGATAAGGGAGGAAAGAGTGGCACAGAATTTGAAATAGTCGCCCTTCGACAATTCCTTACGTGCCTCAGCAAAAGCCTGCTCTACATCGTTTTTTTCTTTCATTGTTTAGTTAAAATTAATTGTTCAAAAATTACTCTTTCTCTGCTCTTTTCCTAGCCAGCTGCAAGTCGCGCTGAAGCGGCTCCATGGCATGGCTGAATTTGAGCTGAGGCAGACTTTTGATGGTATGGGCATCTAGTTTATAATATTTCTTCAACAGGGTAGCGTACTTCTGAACGCCATACTTGTTAATACTATCCACTGCAATGTCGTATGCTGTCAAGAATCTGTTTATTTGGTCTTTACGGCGACCATCGGACTTCAGCTTGGTGCGAAAGGCAATGGCACCCAGGTTGATGTTCTTGTCGCGGCTGTCCATCAGCACCACGTTCTGAGCCATTCGTGCCCTGGTAGCGTAAGGCTCAGGCAGGAGCATGGCATCCATCTCGTTGTTGAGAAGCATGCTCAGGCGAATGTTCAAATCGTTGATCTGCACGCGATACACCTCGTACTTCGGCTTCGCGCTGTCGATGGCGAGGTCGGCGAGATAATCGGTGGCAGAATGGCGGGTGATGGCTATCATCTTATCGGACAACTGCTTGAGTTCCGACACACGTGCCTTTCTATTGGATATCAACTGCCAATAGAGATTGGTTGATATGGGATAAAAGAGAGGCGTTCCCATCTTCTCGATGTGGGCAGCACGAACCAGGTCGGTCACCGTTCCCTCTACCCTGCCGCGGGCGATGGCGGTATCGCAGTCCATCTGGGCATTATACCGATACAGATGCACCGTTACTCCCTGCTTCAGGAAAATGCTGTCTTCGTACGCCAGATATACCGGAAGGCAATCTAGCGTAGGCATCACACCAATCTTAAGGGAAGCCCGGTCGATGCTGTCGAGGCGAGCTTTCTCCTGCTTGCTCAGCCGATGACGCTCCTGCTCGGAATTGCTACAACTGTACATTCCAAAAATGAAGCCGCTCACCAACATGATCCATATTAATCTCTTCATAATCTTTCAAATTTTACTCTACATAGAGAACGAGTCCCTTCAAATACTCACCCTCAGGGTGATAGATATTGATAGGATGGTCGGCTGGCTGATGCAGCTGGTGCAGGATGCGCACCTTTCTGCCTGCCTGGGCAGCAGCCGTGAACACAGCGTTGCGGAAGTTATCCTTGGTAACCACCTGCGAACAGCTGAAGGTGAAGAGGATTCCACCCTTCTTGATGCGCTGCAATCCCTTGACATTGAGACGAGTGTAACCCTTCAGGGCATTGCGCAAGGCTGCACGATGCTTGGCAAAAGCCGGCGGATCGAGGATAATGAGGTCATACTGCTGGTCGTGCTCATCAAGATACTTGAAGGCATCCTCGCAGAAAGCCTCATGGCGTGCATCGCCAGGGAAATTCAAGGCGATGTTCTCATTGGTCAGTTCGATGGCCTTGGCACTGCTATCCACAGAATGCACTACCCTGGCATTGCCTCTCATGGCATAAACAGAGAAACCACCGGTATAGCAGAACATATTGAGCACGCTCTTGCCCTTGGCATAATGCTCAAGCAAGGAACGGTTCTCTCGCTGATCTACGAAGAAGCCGGTCTTCTGACCACGCAGCCAGTCGATATGGAACTTCAATCCATTCTCCACAGCCACATCATCGGCATCACCGCCCAGGATAAAGCCATTCTCCTGACGGAGGTCTGCCTTGTAAGGCAAAGTGGTCTCACTCTTGTAATAGATGTTCTGCAGCTCATCGCCCATCACCTCTTTCAAAGCCTTGGCAATCTCCATGCGGCAAACGTGCATACCCACACTGTGAGCCTGCATCACGGCTGTAGGACCATAGCAGTCGATGACCAGACCAGGCAAGTTATCACCCTCGCCATGCACCAGTCGATAGGTATTGTTGTCTGGGTTGCCGGCAATATCTACCGCCAATCGCATCTTATAAGCCGACTCCAGGCGAGAACGCCAGAACTCATCGTCAATGGCAACATCGCTGAACGAGAGCACACGCACGGCGATAGAGCCAATCTGATAATGACCTACCGCAATGAAATCGCCGGTGCTGGTAAACACTCTTACGATTTCACCTTCTTCTATATCATTGTCCATGCGCTGGATAGCACCGGAAAATATCCATGGATGGAATCTCTTGAGAGATTCTTCTTTACCTTTCTTTAAATATACGTTCTTATACATTATTATATATAGGGTTATAATTCGTCAATCTCATAATCGCCAGTCTGCGTCAGGCGAACAAACTCTTCATACAGGTTGATGCAGCACCAGGCATCGGTGGCAGCATACAGGCACTGAGCCTCTCTAAGCTCGTGGGCCTCCCAGTTGCTCAGGCGTTGCGCCTTGCTAATCTTCAGATGGAAGAGGTTGGCATAGAGTTTCTGCAAACTCATATCCTTGATACCGAAATTCTTCGCCACATCCTGCAACTCCACGAAATAGCCAGCCTTGAATTCGCAGCGTCGATGAAGCTGCAAGAGATCATCATGCCAGGAGAGACCAATCTTTGGCACCTTCTTATCCTCCAGGAAGCGGATGATGGCTGGCGTCATGCCCGTGAGATGCAAGCGGAAGAGATAACAGGTGTCACGACAACTCACCTGCAACAGCGATACCTGATAATGATGACCCTTGGAGAAGCTAGGCCGCGTCTCCGTATCAACACCCAAAATATCCTGCTGCAAGAGGAAATCTACTGCGGCATCTGTATCTTCAGCCTTGTCTATCACAATCACCTTACCTGGGAAGAGAGCCCTTGGCAAACTGTTGACTGTTTTCTTGTCGAAACTAGTGAAAATAATCTTCATTTTACATTTTATTCATTACAAGTTGCAAAATTAAAAAAAAAAGCCGAGAAAAAGGATTGTTTCTCGCACTTTTTTACTAATTTTGCAGAGAAATATTTAAACGTTAGATAAAAATGGCAAGAAAAAAGACAGCAGGCAGAGCTAAATCGTTTAGCGAAGCCATTGGTTTACAATATATTTTCAACAATACCATCACCGATTTCTTCCTAGGACTCGCTCTAGTGGTGATGGCAGTGGTTTTACTCATTGCGATGGTTTCGTTCATCAATACGGGAGCGGCAGACCAAAGTTTGCTAGAAAACCTGCGACCGGGCGAATGGACCAACACGGAGAAGCAATTCCAGAACTATTGCGGTTCGATGGGTGCCATCATCTCTTACTGGCTCATGGCGCAGAACTTCGGTTTCCCAGCCTTCCTGCTTCCATGCTTCGTGGCGATGGCGGGATTCCAGCTGATGCATGTATATACCATCAACCTGTGGAAGTGGTTCCTCAGCATGATGATCATCATGCTCTGGTCGAGCATCACCTTCGCCAAGTTCCTCACCCCACTGATGGGCAACCTCATCTTCAACCCTGGCGGAAAGCACGGACTCTATGTGGTGCAGAATCTGGAAAACGTGGTAGGTCCTCCGGGACTCACCGCCATTCTCCTCTTCGTGGCCATCGCCTTCCTTACCTATCTCACCACCGAGACCATCACCATCGTGAGAAAGGCCCTCAACCCTATCGGATATATATCTAATAAGGTGAAGTTCGAGATTACCAACCATGGAGAATCAAACACTGAGGCCATAGACCAGGCCTACCAGCAGGCAGAAAGAGGCAGGGAGATGGATGATGATGAAGAAGAAGATGAAGATGAGAAGCTGACTCCCGCCCAGGAAGAGCCAAAGCAGGATGATGCAAATAAAGAAAATCCTGCCCAGCAGAATAACGAGGAGAAGACACTGCAAACAGTGGACCTCGATGCTAACAAGGAAGAGGGGGAAACGGAAGGCAGTGTAGCCAACGCCACCGTGAACTCAACGGAGCCGATAGCCACGGCTACCAATACTAGCAGCACCCCTAGCTTCCTGGAGATTAAACGCAAACAGCGCGCAGAAAAAGCTGAACGCGAAAGACTGGAGATGGAAGCTGCCGCTGCAGCATCTGAGCACGTGGGTATGGACATATCCGTGGCTCTGGGCGAAGAGAAAGCTACCAGCAACACGGTGAGCAATGCCGAGGTACTCAACACGCCTATCAATCCTAAGGAACCGTTCACCAAATACAAGTACCCTACCCTCAACCTCCTGAAGAGATATGACGACCAGGAGGTTTCCATCGACGAGGAGGAGCAGAAGGCCAACAAGAACCGCATCATCGAGGTGCTCAACAACTTCGGTGTGCAAATCAAGACCATCAGGGCTACGGTGGGTCCTACCATCACCCTCTACGAGATTCAGCCTGCCGAGGGCGTTCGCATCTCAAAGATCAAAAACCTGGAGGATGATATCGCCCTGAGTCTGGCGGCTCTGGGTATCCGAATCATTGCCCCTATCCCTGGCAAGGGAACCATCGGTATCGAGGTGCCTAATGCCAAGGCGAACATTGTGAGCATGGAGAGCATCCTGAACTCGAAGAAGTTCCAGGAAACCAAGATGGAACTGCCTATCGCTTTGGGTAAGACCATCACCAACGAGGTGTTCATGGTAGATTTGGCAAAGATTCCTCACCTGCTTGTTGCCGGTGCTACAGGTCAGGGTAAGTCTGTTGGCTTGAACGCCATCATCACTTCCCTACTCTACAAGAAGCATCCTAACGAATTGAAGCTCGTGCTCATCGACCCTAAGAAGGTGGAATTCAGCGTATATTCGCGCATCACCAATAAGTTTATGGCAGCTGTTCCTGACGAGGAGGAGCCTATCATCACCGATGTAACCAAGGTGGTGAGAACCCTGAACAGCCTCTGCGTGCTGATGGATAGCCGTTACGACCTGCTGAAGAAGGCGGGTGCAAGAAACATCAAGGAATATAATCAGAAATACGTGAACCATCGTCTGAAACTAACTGACGGACACGAATTTATGCCATACATCGTAGTAATAATCGATGAGTTTGGTGATTTGATTATGACAGCCGGCAAAGAGGTGGAGCTTCCTATTGCACGTATCGCCCAGCTGGCACGTGCCGTGGGTATCCACATGATCATCGCCACCCAGCGTCCTACCACCAGCATCATCACAGGTAACATCAAGGCCAACTTCCCTGGCCGTATCGCCTTCAAGGTGACATCGGCCATCGACTCCAAGACCATCCTTGACAGAACCGGTGCCAACCAGCTGATAGGTCGTGGTGATATGCTTTATCTGAACGGCAACGAGCCTGTGCGTGTGCAGTGTGCCTTTGTTGATACTCCAGAGATTGAGCGCATCAATGAATACATCTGCAACCAGCCTGGTCCTATCGAGCCAATGGAGCTCCCAGAACCGGCTAGCGAAGATGGCGGCGTAGGCGGCAACGGCAGCGTAGATGCCCGCAACCTGGACCCTTATTTCGAGGAGGCAGCCCATGCCATCGTTCTCTCACAGCAGGGAAGCACCAGCATGATTCAGCGCAGATTCAGCATCGGCTACAACCGTGCCGGCAGACTGATGGACCAGCTTGAAGCTGCAGGCATCGTAGGAGCTGCACAGGGCAGCAAGCCTAGAGAGGTGCTTCTGCAGGATGAAAGCCAGCTCAACACCTTACTGATGCAGCTGAGAAACTCGTAAGTAAAACGCCCTGAACCCATGGTCACCGGCCGATGGGAAAGACAAAGGGCAAAAACATTTAAACCTTGAAGCCGTAGAAGCGTCTAATCATTTTAAGAAGCATCTTATTAATAAGAAGCATCGCTTTTGCGGCTTTATATTTAATTTATTAATGAACATAATAAACAATAGGGATATGAAAAAGATTTTAGCTATCGCTTTCGTAGCGATGATGAGCTTAGGCACCATGGCGCAGACCGCCCAGCAGGTGCTCGACAAGACTGCAGCCGTTATCGGCAATAAAAAGGGAGCCACCGCCAACTTCAAGATATCAAGTCCGAAATTTGGCTCGGCAAGCGGCTCTATCACCATCAAGGGTAACAAGTTCAACGCTCGCACGTCACAGGCCATCGTCTGGTTCAACGGAAAGACGCAGTGGTCGTACATGAAGAAGACCAACGAGGTGAACGTGAGCAATCCAACCCAGGCACAGCAGATGTCGATGAATCCTTATACCTTCATCAACATCTACAAGACGGGATATAAAAGCACCCTCAAGTCTGTGGGCAACAACTATCAGGTTCATCTTGTAGCCAACAACCAGAAGCGTAGTGTGGCAGAGATGTATATCACCATCAACAAGAGTACCCACGTGCCTTCACAGGTAAAGATGAGACAAGGCTCTACCTGGAGCACCATCAGCATTTCGGGCTTCAAGGCAAAGAATGTGGCAAACAGTGCCTTCACCTTCAACAGCAAGGAATTCCCAGGTGCCGAAGTCATCGATTTAAGATAGGGGAAAAGGCAATATTTGCTCCAAACATCATAAAAGAGCAAAAGCATTATAAAATAAAAGAAAAAAAAGCATTATAAATTATTAAAACCAAACTAAAATGAAAGATCTTACAGCTATTCTAAAACAGTTCGATATCAGGGGAACTGTAAGTGAGGTTAAACCTCTCGGTAACGGACTTATCAATGACACCTACAAGGTGACAACCCAGGAAGAGGATGCTCCTGATTACGTTCTTCAGCGTATCAACGACTCTATCTTCACCGATGTTGACCTCCTGCAGCACAACATAGAGGAAGTTACCACCCACATCCGCCAGCAGCTCGAAGCCAAGGGTACTGACGATATCGACCGCAAAGTACTCACCTTCGTCAAAGCTGCCACTGGCAAAACTTATGTAAAAGACGAGGATCAGCAGTACTGGCGCATCTCAGTATTCATTCCTCGTGCCATTACTCAAGAGGCAGTGAACCCAGAAAGTTCCTACTACGCAGGCAAGACTTTTGGCGAGTTTGAGGCACAGTTGACAGATATCACCGATCGCCTCGGCGAAACTATCCCTGATTTCCACAACATGGAATTGCGCCGCGACCAGCTCCGCCAGGCTGTCAAGGAAGACAGAGCAGGCAGAGCAGAAGGCGTGAAGGACTTCATCTCTGACATCGAGAAATACATGGACGAGATGTGTCTCTGCCAGCGCCTCTTCCGTGAGGGTAAGTTGCAGAAGCATGTTTGCCACTGCGATACCAAGGTGAACAATATGATGTTTGATGAAGAGGGTCGCGTATTATGCGTCATCGACCTCGATACCGTGATGCCATCTCTCTTCGTCAGCGATTACGGCGATTTCCTCCGCACCGCAGCCAATACCATTGCAGAAGACTCACCAGAGTTCGAGAAAATCGATTTCCGCATGGATATCTTCGAATCATTCACCCGCGGTTATGTGGAGTCGGCTTCAGCCTTCCTTTCTCCATTAGAGATTTCTCTTCTTCCTCATGCAGCCGAACTCTTCCCATACATGCAGGCTGTACGCTTCCTCTGGGATTACCTCAACGGCGACCACTACTGGAAGTGCAAGTATCCTGAGCATAACCTCGTAAGAGCCCAGAACCAGTGGCACCTCTTCCTGAAGGCAAAGGAACACGAAGCAGAAATGAAAGCCTTTATCGAAAAGCTTTAAGAAAGAGACTCTGGGATGATATGTAGTCAACGCCGACCACTACGAAAACAGGTCTCTTTTGGTAAAATACTATTTAATTCTGTAAAATTTCCAAAATAACATTGGATTTTTTACAGAATTGTTTGGTAGTTACAAAAAAAGTTTGTATCTTTGCACCCGTAAAACAAAACTTAGAGTAAGAGCATGAAACAGACAAAAGCATACACCCGACTGATGGAGAGAGGCATTCGCCCTTCGGTACAAAGGCTTGCCATCATGGATTATCTTATCCACCATCCCATCCATCCTACGATAGATGACGTGTACCAAGCACTGTGCAACAAGGTGCCAACCCTGAGTCGTACCACAGTATATAATACGCTTCGCATGTTGAGCGAGAAACGGGCTTCACAGATGATAACTATCGACGACCACCGCGTCTGCTACGATGGCAATGTAGAAAGCCATGTACATTTCTACTGCAAGAAATGCGGTAAGATTATCGACCTCTTCGGCGAGCAAGCTCCAAAATTGGAAGGCGAAAAAATAGTAGAAGGCAACATCATACAGGAGGAGCAGCTCTATTACAAGGGAATCTGCGCCAAATGTGCCAAAAAGTTGGAATAACTCATATACATATATACAATAACATTTTAATACATTAACATTATGAAGAAGAAATTTATTTGCACCGTTTGTGGTTATATTTACGAGGGAACAGAGGCACCTGAGAAGTGCCCTATCTGCAAGGCTCCAGCCAGCAAGTTCAAGGAGATGGAAGATACAGTAGATGATGACTTGACATTCGCTACTGTTCACGTACTCGGCCAGGCTTACAAGGATGGCGTTAACGAGGAGGTTATCAAGGGCTTGAAGGATCACTTCGCAGGTGAGTGCGGCGAGGTAGGTATGTATCTTGCTATGGCTCGCCAGGCAGACCGTGAGGGTTATCCAGAGATTGCAGAGGCTTACAAGCGCTATGCTTTCGAGGAGGCAGACCACGCTTCTCGTTTCGCAGAGTTGCTGGGTGAGGTTTTGGGTGACACCAAGAGCAACCTCGAGGCTCGCATCGCTGCAGAGAAGGGTGCTTGCGAGGACAAGTTCCGCATCGCTAAGTTGGCTAAGGAGCAGGGCTCTGACGCTATCCACGACACAGTTCATGAGATGGCTAAGGACGAGGCTCGCCACTGCGCAGGCTTCGCTGGTCTCTACAAGCGCTACTTCAAGTAATTTAATAGCGTTACTTCAAGTAATTCACTAAGACTGTAGCAAAAGCCCTGGATTACCGGGAATATATTTAGAATATTTATTACACAAGTAAAAGTATTCAGCTCTAGATAAAAGGACCTGCACAGGGAGGATTTCATCCATTCTCCTTGCGCAGGCCCTTTGACTCGTTTAGGGCACCGTGGAAGGTGGGAAGGCCTCAGCCACGAGATATACAAGTTACAAAATATAAAATCAATACGCTCTGAAACGCTTTAAGCATATCATCAACTGCATCGTATGGACGATATTCTCGCTCTACGTTTTGCTCATCGTACTGTTGCATCTGCCACCAGTACAAACCTTCCTTGGCTCTACCATTGCCGACGCTCTCAGCAAGAAATTCGGAACAGAAGTGAGTGTTGGCAAAGTAAACCTTGGTTTCTTTAACCGTATCATCATCGACAATGTGAGAATGCTCGACCAGAAAGGAGATAGCATGATTTATGCTACACGCCTATCTGCCAAGGTTGATATACTCCCGCTGAAGGATGGTAAGATTTCTATTTCTTCAGCCCAGCTCTTTGGGTTGAACGCCAACGTGTATAAGCAAGATGCCAAGAGTCCGCTCAACATCCAGTTTATGCTCGATTCCCTGGCTTCGAAAGATACCACCAAGCATACTCCGCTCGACCTCCACATCGGAAGTGTTATCATCCGCCATGGTGCCATCGCCTATAACCAGCGTGATGTGGCTGCTCGAAGCGGCGTGTTCTCAACCCAACATATCGGGGTGAGAAACCTATCAGCGCATATCGTATTAAACCATTTAACCGATAACGATATTCATTTATTAGTCAAGAAGATATCCCTTACTGACAAATCAGGACTTGAACTCAAGAACCTTTCTTTTAAACTTGATGCAGACAAGCAGAAAGCCAAGCTGAGCAACTTCATATTGGAACTTCCCCACTCCAGTTTGCAGTTGGAAGACCTACTTGCCTCTTATCGCACAGACGACAAAGGCAAGCTCATCAGCGAATCTCTTCAATTTGAAGGCGGCATCAAGCCATCACATATTACCCTAGCAGATGTGGCATGCTTTGCCCCCGTCCTCCACAAGTGGAACGATGCTCTGCTGCTTAGCACCCATTTCTCGGGAACCAGCACATCGGCACGTATTCATCATCTGAATCTGAATACAAAAAGCGGAAGCATCGTTCTTGAAGCCAAAGGTAAAGCAAACAAATGGGACAACCAGCTACACTGGTATGTCAACATAGAAAAACTGAACGTATCGGGCGATGGCATCACTCATATCGCCCAGAACCTTGGCAGCAAGGTGAAGATTCCAAAAGAAGTACTCCGACTGGGGGACATCCATTATCATGGCATCGCCCATGGCAAGAACATAACAGGCAGCAAGGTAAGCAAAAATAATACAGCCTCAACAAATATGATAGCTGCAAAGGGAATCCTGCGCACAGACGTAGGAAATGTAGAACTTGACCTATCGCAGAATGGTAAGCAACTGCATGCCCACGTGAATACCAAGAGCATCAATTTGGGCAAAATATTAGACAACAGGAAGATGGGTACCATCGCTGCCAATATAGAAGCCCAGGGCACAGCCCAGCATCTGATAGCTAAAGGAAACATCGGACATTTCATGTTCAACAAATACAACTTCCGCAACATCATGCTGAATGGCAGCTATAACAAAGGACTCATCAATGGTCTTGCCTCTATCGCCGATCCCAACATCAAGTTGCAGGTAGAAGGAAAATACAATATCAAAAAGAAGCTATATGATGCCACCCTCTACCTGGAGCATCTGCAACCTGCAGTGCTAGGCGTGAAGATGGCAGACAAAGAATATACACTCAACGATATCCACGTAAGCGCCAAGAACGAAGGTGCCGACAGCTATCTGGACTTAGAAGCGCCATTCGCAGATCTGCACGTAAAGGGAAGATACGACTACGCCACATTGGTACAGAGCATGACCAACATGATAGCCAGCAAGCTTCCTACCCTGCCGGGCATCGGAAAGACAAACAAGAAGGTACACAACGACTTCACTATCCAGGCACAGATTACCTCTACCGATATTCTGCAACGCATGCTGGGCATACCACTGCAAATCGCAGAACCTGTATATATCGATGGAAATCTCTCAGACAATGAACGCTCCGTGAATCTCTATGCTTCGCTGCCTGCCTTTGCCTACAACGGCAACGCCTACAATGGCGGCAAACTACAGATGCACACCACCGGCGACACGCTGAAGGTGAATGCACAGATACAGAAAGGCCTGGCAGGTGAAAACGGAATAGAACTTCATGTGAATGCTGCCGCTGCCGACAATACACTGAAGGCAATGCTGGGATATGACAATCACTCGGCGAAAACACCTATCAAGGCGGCACTGAATGCAGAGGCACAATTCTTCAAGGCAGACGACGATATCTCAACTGCCCGCATCGGCATCCAGCCATCCGTGGTTCATATAGGCAACAAACCTTGGCAGGTGCATCCGGCAGAAATCACCTACAGCAAGAACCATCTGCAGATAGAAGACTTCGCCATCAGTCATAAGAATCAGGAAATAGCCATCAACGGATTGGCTACTCCAAACAAAGAAGACTCCATCGTGGCAGAGCTAAAAGATGTGGATGTGGAATATATCATGAATCTGATAAACTTCCATTCGGTGGATTTCGCAGGAAAAGCTTCAGGAAAGGCCATCGTGAAGAGCATCTTCAATGATCCGGATGCCTACGCCCAACTCGACGTGAAAGACTTCGAGTTTGAACACGGACCTCTGGGAGTACTGCATGCCAACGTGAACTTCAATAAGGAAGAGAGCCAGATAGACATCAAGGCTGTGGCTGATGACGGACCAGAACACCAGACACTCATCGACGGCTATGTATCGCCTAAGCGCAACTACATAGACCTGGGTATTGAGGCGCAAGGTACCAGCCTGAAATTCCTGGAAAGCTTCTGTGGAAGTTTCATGGACAACATTCAGGCATGGTGCAAGGGCAAGCTGAACGTAGTGGGCGATCTTAAAAACATCAACCTGGTGGGTGATATCGTAGCAAACGGCAAGATGCACATGAAGCAACTGGGCACAGACTACAGCTTTAAGAACCTGAGGGCACATGCCATTCCGGATGACATCCAGCTGCTGGGAGACACCATCTACGACCGCAACCACAATATTGCAATAGTGAATGGAGGTATCCACCACAAGCACCTCACCCGACTGAGCTACGACATCGACCTGGAGGCGCACAACTTCCTGGGTTACGACACCCACGAGTTTGGCGACAACACCTTCTATGGCACGGTATATGCCACCGGAAAAGTGGGAATCCACGGCAAGAGCGGCGAAACCATCATCGACATCGATGCCCAGCCTGAAGCTGGAAGTATCTTTGTATATAATGTGGCAAGTCCTGATGCCATCAGCGACAAGAGCTTCATTCATTGGCACGAGATAATTCCACAGCTTGCCGACAGCATACCGACCATCAAGGAAGAGGATGACATCGATTTCTCGTCAGATATGCGAATCAACTTCCTCATCAATACAAACGAGAATCTGACTCTGAAGCTGATGATGGACGCACAGAGCGGAGACTGCATTACCCTGAATGGTAATGGAGTACTCAGAGCCAACTGGTTTAACAAGGGGTCATTCGATATGTTCGGCAACTATGTGGTTAACCACGGCGTATATAAACTCACCATCCAGAATGTCATCAAGAAGGACTTCGAGTTTATGCCAGGCGGAACCATCGCCTTTGGCGGAAACCCATACAATGCACCACTCAACCTGCAGGCAAAATATACCGTAAATGGCGTTCCGCTGAGCGACCTGAGTATCGGACGTTCTTTCTCTGCCAACAACATTAGAGTAGATTGCCTGATGAACATCACAGGCACGCCGCAGAGTCCGAAGGTAGATTTCTCGATGGACTTGCCTACGGTGAATACAGATGCCAAGCAGATGATCTACTCCATCATCAACTCGCAGGAAGAGATGAACCAGCAGGTGCTCTATCTGCTTGCCATAGGTCGCTTCTATGCCCAGACCAACAACAACCAGGCAAGCGAGGATGCCGCCCAGCAAAGTCAGACTTCGCTGGCGATGCAGAGTTTCCTGAGCGGAACCATTTCGCAGCAGATCAACACGGTGCTCTCGAATGTGGTAAAAAGTAACAACTGGAATTTCGGAGCCAATATCTCTACGGGGGATGAAGGATTCAACAATGCGGAATATGAGGGTATATTGAGCGGCAGACTGCTGAACAACAGACTGCTCTTCAACGGTCAGTTTGGCTATCGCGACAACGCCAATGCCACCCAGAGTTTCATCGGAGACTTCGACCTGCGCTATCTCATCTATCCAAACGGCAACCTTGCGGTGCGCATGTATAATCAAACAAACGACCGCTATTTCACCAGGAACAGCCTAAACACACAAGGTTTGGGCTTGATTATGAAGAAAGACTTCAATGGCTGGCGAGACCTCTTCGGAATCAAGAAGAAAAAGATGAAGACGAAGAAAGAAGATAAAAGAGAGAAAAAGAGCACGAAATAAGGTAGTGTCACTAGGCTCGGCAGAGCTGCCGACTGCAGTCAGCAGACGTGCTAACTAGGCTCAGCAGAGCTATTGAGCCTAGTGGCTATATTCTAGAAGCTATAAAAAAACTCCTTTCATACTCAAGTTGCTATTTATCAATCAAGCTAACTTAAGCGTGAAAGGAGTTTTTTATTTTATATTTCCTTGCGGAAGATGAGGGATTCAAACCCCCGATACCCGGAAGAGGGTATACCGGATTTCGAGTCCAGCGCATTCGGTCACTCTGCCAATCTTCCTCGACTTATTTTGTCAGATGCAAAAGTACTACTTTTTTTGCATCCGACAAAATATTTGGTTTATTTTTTAACTAACTTAACGCTAGAAGCTATTTATTAAACAGCTTTATCCTATTTAACAAACAGCGATATTCCATTTATCAAATGGCTTTATCCCAACTGCTGCAGATATCTATCAGCTTCGATGGCAGCCTTGGCACCAGAACCGGCAGCAACAACACCCTGACGATAGATTGGATCAGCTACATCGCCTGCCGCAAACACTCCCGGAAGATTGGTACTGGCAGTACCTGGAACCACCTTGATGAAACCCTGCTCATCCAAATCGATGACACCCTTGAAAAGATCGGTGTTCGGCTTATGACCGATAGCCAGGAAGAAACCATCAATAGCGATATCAAACTTCTCCTCGTTAGCCTCACCCATGTGGCGAACCAGGTGAGCACCCTGCACACCATCATCACCAAAGAGTCCGAGGGTATTGGTCTCGAAAAGAATCTCAATGTTTTCCTTGTTCTTTACACGCTGCTGCATGATTTCTGCAGCACGAAGATAAGGCTTGCGAACAATCATATATACCTTCTTGGCAAGACCAGAAAGATACATCGCCTCTTCACAGGCTGTGTCTCCACCACCCACTACGGCAACCACACGCTTGCGATAGAAGAAACCATCGCAGGTGGCACAGGCAGAAACACCCTGACCGCGATACTTCTCTTCATCGGCAAGACCGAGATACTTGGCAGATGCACCAGTTGCGATGATAACGGTATCAGCCTCTATCTCGTTGCCGCGCTCATCTGTAAGATGATATGGACGGGAACTGAAATCAATCTTCTCGATGCTTCCGTCACGGATATCAGCACCAAAACGAGCAGCCTGCTCCTTCATGTCCATCATCATCTGAGTACCATCCACCCCGTTAGGATAACCAGGGAAGTTTTCTACTTCTGTGGTGATGGTAAGCTGTCCGCCAGGTTGCATACCAGAATAAAGAACAGGGTTGAGTCCCGCTCTACCCGTATAGATGGCAGCGGTATATCCAGCAGGACCGCTACCTATAATCAAAGTCTTTACTTTTTCCATGATGTTGTTTTTATATTAAATATGATGATTGTAACTGTACTGTAACTGTAAATAGATTCCAGATTTTCTGGAGAATCCAATTTCTATCGGATACCCACTATTTTATGCATCTGCACAGACAGCTGCCACTCTGAGTGAGCCTTGATATACTTGATGCACTCATTCAGAATAAGATAGTTTCTGCTTTCATTGCCTACATCGCATGGTTGCAGATAGCGGAATGCGCAGGCTATGCCATGGTCGCTTACCTCGTGCTCACCATCGAATATCAATTTCAGTTCATCTACCTTTCTTACAACAAGCTCCCCACCCTCGGTGAAATCTACCTTTGGCGAACAGGTAACCCAGTCGATACCTTCAGGAACGGCATGGGTTCCGTTGGTTTCCATCGAAAGATAATAACCAGCCTGATGAAGTGTTGACATAAGCTGCTCATCAACTTGCAGAGACGGCTCACCTCCGGTAAGAACGATGAAACGGCATTCGCCACCTAGCTCCAAGCATTTAGCCAGGATGTCGTCTGCACTCATCTCCTTATAGCCACGGAAATCGGTATCACAGAAGGGGCATTTCAGGTTGCATCCACTCATCCGGACGAACACTGCAGGTCTGCCCATCCATCTGCCTTCACCCTGCAGCGAATAGAATATTTCGTTAACTTTATACATTTTTACCATGAATATTGAAAATCAAAATTCTAAGATTAAGAGGCATGCTTCAAACCCTGATGGAATCAGAATTCTGAAACTTTATGGAATCAGATTCTCGATGCCTTTTATCTTTTCTTCGTCGATAACCACAGCCGTGTTTCCGAAACTCTCCTGCACGCTTGCCTTATAGCACTCAGGAAAGAGATTTACCAGCCATCTTCCGATGTTTTCGGCAGTTGGATTAAAGTCGAATACCTCGTTCAGGTTAGCGTGGTCCATTTTGCTATTCACGGTTTTCTTCACGTGCGTAAAGTCGATAACCATGCCATCCTGGTTTAATTCCTTGCCCACAAAGAAGAGTTCTATCTCCCAATTATGTCCATGCAGGTTGCTGCACTTACTCTCGTAGCTGAGGGTAAGCGAATGCGCAGCAGATATTTCCAGTTTCTTTGAAATGAAGTAAATCATTTGTTCTATTTTATTATTATATTCTTCTTTGCAAAGGTACATTAAAACATTTACAATACAAAATAAAAACACATGTTTTTTGTAAAAAAGGCCGTAATTATGCATGTTTTTTTCTTTCTTAGAGAAATTATTACTATCTTTGCACTCAAATTAACAGATGCAAGCCTTAATGGGGCTGTAAAATGATATAAACGTTTTAAAATATATGAATACAATTAAGAAGATTGTTCTAACAGGTGGTCCTTGCGCAGGCAAGACTACTGCCTTAGTTAAAGTGATTGAACATTTTTCCAGTTTGGGCTACAAGGTCTTTACCATTCCAGAGGTACCTACCTTATTCACCCAGTCGGGCATGAACTATCTCACCAAGAATGAGAAGTTTTTCTTCGAGGGCGAAAAGGCTACGTTCCTCACCCAGATAGGATTGGAGGATAGCTTCACCCGCATGGCAGAGACTATCAACCAACCGGTTATCATCGTATGCGACCGCGGTACGATGGATATTTCTACCTATCTCTCGCCCGAATTCTGGAATCGCATCATCTCTGAACAGGGTTACACCAACACCCAGCTCAGAGCCCGCTATGATGCCGTACTCCACCTGGTGAGTGCTGCCGATGGTGCAGAGCAGTTTTATACCACAGCCAACAATGCACAGCGTTTGGAAAAAGCAGATGAAGAAGGCTTGCAGATAGCCCGCGAGCTGGACAAGAAGATTGTATCTGCCTGGAAGGGACACCCTCACTTGCGCGTAATCAACAACCACGAGGATTTCAACAACAAGTTGAATCGTGTGCTCAAGGAAATCAGCAATGTGCTGGGCATTCCTCAGCCTATCGAGGAAGAGCGAAAGTATATTGTAAAGCTGACTGGCGATGTGCCTAACGCCATCGATAGCGACATCGTGCAGACCTATCTTTCCGGAGAACCAGGTAGCGAGATCCGTCTCCGCCGAAGAGGTTTCGAGGGAGGCAAGTTTGTGTATGTACATACATCCAAAAAGCGTGTTTCCGATAATGAACAGGTAGAAACAGAGCGCCAGATCAACGCAAATCTTTATGAGACTTTGCTCCAGCAGGCAGACCCATACCGTTCTACCATCAGAAAGCATCGCAAGAGTTTTATCTGGAAGGGACAGTATTTTGAGCTGGATGAATTCTTGGAGCCTATCAAGGATTTGATGATTCTGGAAACCAAGGGAATTGCCAAACATGAAAGCGTGAAATTCCCGCCATTCATCCAGGTGCTGGAAGATATCACAGGCAATACAAAATACTACAATTATAATATCGCCCTGAAGCGATAGAAAAAGAAAGATTGTTTTTAAAAAACAACCAACAAAAAGAAAGAAGGTGTGTCATAAGTATTCTCCTATCCTATATAAGGATTCTCCTATCCTATAAAGGATAATGGAATTGATCAACTTATGATACACCTTCTTTATATCTGATAACAGAAACACTTTATTTATCTGATAGCAGAAACACTTATTCGATGGTAGCCCCAAACTGCTTAACGAATCTGATTGGCTTACCCTCCATATTGGCAGGCTTCTTCCATTCACCGCCCAAGACAAGGATGGTGGCAGAAGTGCTTGCAGGAACAGCATCCACTGCTTCCTGAAGATTCATATAGTTTCCTCTACCCTCAGCACTCACCACGTAGTCGTAATGACGAACGTGCTTCTTCAATGCAGGAACCTGCTCGGCCAGGGCATCAGCCAAGGCATTCGCCACCACATGAGCACCATATATATTATAATGTGTATTGTCCTGCTTGCCCTTGAGTACCTGAGGATGCTCGCCCGGCAAGAACCACATGTGCAACTTTCTGCTACCCTTGATGCCAAGGCTAGTTTCAATATCATGGGTTATCTTTGTAGCATCCACAAACGGCACATTCAATGCCTTAGCCACATGGCGAGGAGCCACCACATAGGCTCCGTGAGTATCTATCAAGGTATCGCTGTTAATTTTCTCTTCGCCAGCGTAAGCCTTGCCACGCAACTTCTCATCATCATCATTCTCTAAATCAGCAGAGTAGTAGCAGCGGCGCACCACACTGTTCATAAGCACAGGGATACCACCCTTCTGTCGGGTTTCATTCACATACTTAGCAAGATGAGCATCGAAAGTTCTGCCAGGTTCTGTATATCGTTTTGGGTTACTCTTCTCATCGTTATGGCCAAACTGGATAATGACATAATCACCCGGCTGAATCTTATCCAAAACCTTCTGCCATCTGCCTTCATCCAGGAAGCTCTTCGAACTTCTTCCGTTAACAGCATGATTATCAACGATAATCTGATTATCGAAGCAACCCTGCAGCACCATACCCCATCCACGTTCAGGACTTTTATCAAAATGGTCCTTCTCGGCGGCAGTAGAGTCACCGATAATGAAAATCGTAGTTTTATGACTGCTTGATGACATCAGCAAAGATATCAAGAGCGCAGCTACCAGCGGCATCGCCATCAGGCGAAAGGAACGAGGGAAAATCTTTCCCAAAGAAATATTTTTATTCATTGTCATTGATTTGATTTGTAGTTTATCGTTCGAAAATAATTCGAAAAGAAGAATATAGCTTCAAAATAAATTGAAGATATTAAATACCCGCCCCTCCATACTGAGTTTTCACAAATTCAAGCATGAAGAAAGCGGATAAACTGGGGGAAGATTGTCATAAAGCCGTTTCCCCCACTCTGAAAAGGTCATTTCTTAACAGCAGCAACCAGCTCCTCGGCAGTAACCAGGGTCTGCTCACCGCTTTCCATATTCTTTAAAGTAACCTTGCCTGCAGTCATCTCATTCTCACCAGCAAGTACTACGAATGGAATCTGCTTGGCATTGGCATAGCTCATCTGCTTCTTCATCTTCGCCTTGTCTGGGAATATCTCGGTGCGGATGCCTGCAGCACGAGCTGCACTCACGATAGGCAGACAGTAGGCTGTCTCCTTCTCGCCAAAGTTGATGAAGAGCACCTGAGTAGAGTTCACAGCCTCCTTTGGATAGAGGTCGAGTGCATTGAGCACATCATAGATGCGGTCGGCACCGAAACTGATACCTACACCACTCAAACCAGGAAGACCGAAGATGCCGGTGAGGTTATCGTAGCGACCGCCACCGGTAATACTGCCCATCGGTGTATCGAGCGCCTTTACCTCGAAAATGGCACCAGTATAGTAATTCAAGCCACGAGCCAAGGTAAGATCAAGCTCAATCTCGTTGTTCAAGCCCACGGTCTTCAAGGTATCGAGGATAAACTTGGTTTCCTCTACACCCTTCAAACCAATCTCAGAACCTTCGAGAACCTTGGAAATCACAGCAAGTTTCTCATCATTAGAACCTGACAAAGAGATGATTGGCTGCAACTTCTCGATAGCCTCTTCAGAGATGCCATCATTACGGAGTTCCTCGTTTACATTGTCGAGACCTATCTTGTCGAGCTTGTCGATAGCCACGGTGATATCCACAATCTTCTCAGCCTCGCCGATAACCTCGGCAATACCAGTAAGAATCTTGCGGTTGTTGATCTTGATGCAGACACGCACACCAAACTTGGTGAAGACGGTATCTACAATCTGCATCAACTCTACCTCGTTGAGAAGAGAATCAGAACCTACCACATCGGCATCACACTGATAGAACTCACGATAGCGACCCTTCTGTGGGCGGTCGGCACGCCAAACCGGCTGAATCTGATAACGCTTGAAAGGCATCTGCAATTCCTCACGATGCTGCACCACGTAACGTGCAAAAGGCACGGTAAGGTCGTAGCGGAGACCCTTCTCACAAAGTTTTGCCGCCAGCTTCAATGAACCGAGCGAATGAATATCCTCATCACTCACCTTATTCATATAGTCACCTGAATTCAAAATCTTAAAGAGCAGCTTGTCGCCCTCCTCGCCATACTTGCCCATCAAAGTATGAAGGGTTTCCATGGCAGGAGTCTCAATCTGCTGGAATCCATAAAGGGCATACACTTCCTTGATGGTGTTGAAGATGTAGTTGCGCTTTGCCATCTCAACAGGACCGAAGTCTCTGGTACCCTTTGGAATACTTGGTTTCTGAGCCATTTATTAATGTTTATTGTTTAATGATTAGTGATTAATGTTCAGCGCAATGTTAACCCCTCAAAGTAAACATTAATCACTAAACATTAATCACTATAAAATTATTTACGTACGATAGTCTGAGCACGGTCTGGACCGATAGAGATAACACCAATCTTGGTCTCGAGGAAATCCTCGATGAATGCGATGTAATCCTTGAACTCCTGTGGGAACTGATCCTCAGAAGTGAACTTGGTCATATCTGTCTTCCAACCCTTGAACTCCTTGTAAACAGGCTCAACATCTGTAATCTCGTATGGGAAGTCTGTGGTTACAGTGCCATCCTTCAGCTTATAAGCCACACAAGCCTTGATGGTATCGAAGCCATCGAGCACGTCGCTCTTCATCATGATAAGCTCGGTTACACCGTTCACCATCACAGAATACTTAAGCTGAACCAAGTCGCACCAGCCGCAACGACGCTCACGACCCGTAACGGCACCATACTCATGACCCAGGGCACGAATCTTGTCGCCAGTAGCATCGAAGAGCTCTGTTGGGAATGGACCTGCACCTACGCGAGTACAGTAAGCCTTCATGATACCATACACATTACCGATGCGGTTAGGACCGACACCCAAACCGATGCATGCACCTGCACAGATGGTGTTAGAAGATGTTACGAAAGGATAAGAACCGAAGTCAACATCGAGCATAGTACCCTGAGCACCCTCGCAGAGGATATCCTTGCCAGAGCGGAGCACCTTGTTGATTTCCACCTCGCTGTCGATGAACTTGAACTGCTTCAAGTATTCGATGCCCTCCATCCAGGTCTTCTCTACCTCAGTGATATCGAAGTCGGTATAGCCAAGGCTAGCGATAGTCTTGAGATGGGCTGCCTTGTGAGCAGCATACTTCTCCTCGAAGTTTTCGAGGATATCACCTACGCGGAGGCCCGTACGGCTTACCTTGTCGGTATAAGTAGGACCGATGCCCTTACCTGTGGTACCAACCTTGTTCTTTCCCTTAGATGCCTCGATGGCAGCATCGAGCACGCGGTGAGTAGGCATAATGAGATGTGCCTTCTTAGAAATGAGGAGTCGGCTCTTCAAGTCATGACCGCTCTTCTCCAAGTCCTTAGCCTCGCCCATGAAGAGGTCTGGAGCCAAGACTACGCCGTTACCGATGATGTTCACCTTACCACCCTGGAAGATACCAGAAGGGATAGAGCGAAGCACGTATTTCTCACCCTCGAACTCAAGAGTATGGCCAGCATTAGGACCACCCTGAAAACGAGCAATGACATCATACTTAGGGGTCAATACATCAACCACCTTACCTTTACCTTCATCGCCCCACTGCAAACCGAGCAGGACATCTACTTTACCTGTGTTCATTTTTTTATAATAGTATAAATTATTTTTATTACTTTTCGTTACGCTTTCGCGTTATCTTGGCTTGGCATGAACTACACACGCCATAGATATAGAGCGCATAGGTGTCTTTGCGGAATCTCGTCAACTTGGTATCGTTCACCGCTTCAGCCACTGCGGGGGCATAAATTTCCGTCACCATACCACACACCGTACACACCTGGTGGATGTGGTTGTCTTTCGAAGAATAGCAAGCTTCGTATTTCACTCCGCTCACCAGGCTGTGCCTCATCACGAGTCTGAGTTCTATAAAGAGATGCATCGTGTTGTAGAGGGTAGCTCTGCTCACTCTGAAGTTTCTCTTTTCCAACTCATCGTTCAATTCTTCTAGTGAGAAATGCCCGCCGATGCTATACACCGCATCAAGAATAGCATATCTCTCTGGAGTTTTTCGATGCTTATTGCTCTCCAGATAGTTGTCCAAAATCGTTCTGACTTTGGCATCAATTTTCTCTGTCATAATCCTTGTTAGTTACATAAAACGCACAAAGATACTCATTATCTACGACATGAGGAAAGATTTCGATTTAAAAAATCTAAATTACATTGCTTTTTGAGAGTTACAACCCCTTTTTGCTTACTTTATCTTACATTTTGAAAGGAGGTTCTTATAAAAGCTACACTCCAGCAGCAAGAATCTTCAAACAGCACGACACCTTAAACTGATGATTCCTCCTGCAGCAAGATTTTCCTGCATCATGATTCCTCCTGCATCTTGAGCATTTCCTCGTAGATGCGCTGCACAGGCAATCCCATCACATTGAAGTAACTTCCGTTGAGACCCGTGCAACCGATGTAACCGATCCATTCCTGGATGCCATAGGCCCCCGCCTTATCGAAAGGTCTATAATGAGAGATGTAATAATTGATTTCCCAATCTGTGAGTTCCTTGAAAGAAACCTCTGTCGTAACAGAGAAATGACGCTGTTCGTCTTTGGTGGTGAGACATACGCCCGTAACCACATGATGAGTTTTTCCGCTCAACATCTTGAGCATGCGAACGGCATCATCGGCAGTTTTCGGTTTACCCAGAATGATTCCCTTGCCTTCCTGGTCGTTCTGCTCATCGGCAGCAGGCGCAACAACCACGGTATCGGCCGTGAGAACCAGGTTTTCAACCAAAGATGATTCTTCATTATCCAGAAGCGAACGATAAGCCTCCGCCTTTTTCTGGGCGATGAACTCAGCCACCTGATAAGCATCCAGATCATCAGGATAACTCTCATCAATACCATTCAATACCTTTACCTCAAAATTTACATCCAATCCCGCCAACAGTTCTCTGCGGCGTGGCGAATTGCTCGCCAAAATTATCTTATACTTCATCTGTTTTTTACTTTGAACTTTATTACTTTGAACTTTGAGCTTTGAACTTTATGATTAGAATTCTTGGGCTAACTCTAAACCATAACTCTCTACTATAAGCCGTAACTTCAACTATTACTTTTCAACTATTAACTTTCAACTATTAACTACCATCCAAAAGCCTTGGCACTGGAAAGCCAGTGACCCTGGGCACGCAACACCTGTTCCACGATGTCGCGACCTACCCCATCGCCCCCCTCGCGGGAAGAGATATAACAAGAAATCTCCTTGATGTCAGAGCAGGCATTAGATGGACAACATGGGCAACCGCAACGACGCATCACCTCATAATCCGGAATATCATCGCCTACATAAATGATTTCATCATCCGAAAGCTGATATTTTTCCAGAAAAGCATCATAGGTATTTATCTTTACGGCACATCCCATATAAATATCCTGCACTCCCAAGCCTTCATAACGCTTGCGGATTGCCTCGGTGGTACCACCCGTCAAGATAACGATGCGCACACCTACCTTTTGAGCCAACTGAATGGCATAGCCATCCTTGATGTTCACCGTGCGAAGAGGTTCCCCGGTGCTGGCGAGTGTGATGGTCTGACGAGAAAGAACGCCATCCACATCAAATATAATCGCCTTTATCTTTTTTAAATCGTAATTTATCATAATATATGCGTTAATTCAACCCGTGAATGCTTTTGCTCATGCTATCGTAAACCTTTTTGAAATGAGGATGATTCTCCAGAAGCTTACTCTGCTTACCAATCACGTTTTCATCGTATCTCACGGCAGGTCCTGTCTGGGCATCCTTCGGCTTCATCTCATGCACTTTTGCTGCAGTCTCGTTGATGAGCGGGAGCATCACATCGAATGGAATGCCATGCTCTTCCAGGAGTTCCTGACTGATGGCATAGCAATGATTGGCAAAATTACAGGCAAAGACTGCCGAGAGATGCAGATATTTCCTATCTTCACTGGAAAGCTGATATACCCTGCCGCTTATCTCCCGGGCCAAACCTTCTATCTGCTTTTGTGCAAACTCATCGTTAGCCTCCACAAAGCAAGGGATGATGCTGAAATCCACCTCACGCTGCTTGGAGAAGGTCTGCATCGGATAAAGCACCCCATAATGCTGAGCCATACCCTTGAATACCGACATCGGCATGGAACCAGCCGTATGCAGGAACACCCTTTCATGCTCACCTTTCTTAGCTTTGCGCAAGGCATTTACTGCCCCGTCTTCACCCAAGCCATCTGCTTCATGCCTACAGAGTTGGGCTACAAGCTGGACCAATGCGCTATCCTTCACAGAGAAGATATACACATCCGCATCATCCCTAACCTGGGCTATATCCGTAAGCGGCTCCGCATCCAAAAGCGAAGCCAAGGTTTCCGCCGACTGCATGGTGCGACTGAACACCTGTACCATATCGTGACCAGCAGCATGCAAGGCCTTGCCCAGATGGGTAGCCAGATTGCCTGCCCCTATCAAAACTATCTTCATAAATCTATTCCTTTTCTTTGAAATAAATTAAACTTATATCAATTTAAGTGCAAAAATACTAAAAAACAGCGATATAGAGACAGAAAAGTTGTTTTTTTATAATTAATTTATTATTTTTGCAGTAAAATATAAACGCCTCCAAGGAGACAATAGCGGAAATGACAAAAGATTACGAAATAAAGGTATATACAGAAAGTGAAGAACTGCCCCGGCTCTTGGAGGGCAATTTCTTCCATAGTCTGGAACTCTTCGAGATAAGCGAGCGAGTGCCAGGCGATACCCCCGTCATGGCTGTAGCATCGAAAGACGGGCAGATTGCAGGTCAACTTTTAGCCGTTCTTCACACCCACCGCACCTGGTTTCCACCTTTTATATATACACACGCGCACGCACACGGAGAAGGCATCTATCTCAACACCGAGCAGGCAGAAGAAATTTTCCCGCTCCTACTCCACTCGATAACCCGAACCCTGTGCAACCGCCACTGCCTATACATCGAGTTTTCTGAATTACAGAAAAAGATGTTTGGCTACCGACATTTCCGCCGACTGGGTTATTTCCCTGTGGAATGGCAGGAAATATACAATTCCCTGCACAGCATGCCTCCCGAAGAACGACTCACCGAGCGAACCAGGCGACAGATTGAAAGCGGTGAAAACAAAGGACTGGAATGTCATCCAACCCATCATCAGGAAGAAGTAGAAAAGTTCTATCAGCTCTACAGGAACTTCTGCCGTTTCAAGCCACGCCGCTACGTACCCCCCATCGAATACTTCAAATCCATGAGCAAAAGCAGCGGGGCAAAGGTTTTCGTAGCTACTTACGGAGGCAGAAGAGGCGGAAGAAGCGAAGGAAGAAGCGATGTGAGCAACGGGAAAAGCGATGTGAGAAGCGATGTGAGCGGAAGGAAGGATGAAGCAAACAAGCGGAAGATCGTGGGCGGATGCACGCTGGCTTTCAGCGAAGGCGATGCCTACCTATGGCATCTGGCATCCCGCAGAAAGCGCTATATCTATCTGCATCCCGACACGATGACGGTTTGGCATGCCATCAGCTATGCCCACCAGCAGGGATGCAGGCACATTCACTTCATGGAAGTGGGCCTGCCCTGGAAGCGTAATCCCTATCGTGATTTCATCCGCAGCTTCGGGGGCAAGCCTGTGGCAAAATATCGCTGGTTCAGATGCAACATCGGCATCCTCAACAGACTATTGAAATGGTTCTACAAACTCTGAGCCTTCCATGGCCTTGTCGAGCAAAGCCAGTCCGCGCGCCGTACAGAAGCCGCGAATCACGATGAGAAAATGATGGTCGAAAAGATCCTTCATAGAATACTTTCGATAGAACTGCCGGTGCATGATTTCCTCCATGCATGCATTGGCAGTATCAATCAGAATCTCGTAATTCACGTCAGTGCGGAAAAGTCCCTCTTTCATACCCGCTTCGAAAAAGCAGAGACTGTCGTCACGTTCCTGGGCACGCATCTCCTGCAGGAACTTCAATACACGGGGCATCCTGTGGATTTCTTCATAGAAAACCATTCCCACCATCTTGTTCAGCTTCATCTGCTGGCGATATACATAGCTGATGACGTCTATCACATTGCCCGCTTTCGTCTGAGCAAAATGCTCCACATTCTGCTTCATCTCCTCATGCCTCATTTTCATGCCGGCAATCAGCAGGTCCTCCTTGTCGCCGAAGATTTTATAAACCGTGCGTTTAGACACATGAAGTGCCATGGAAATTTCGTCCATCTTCACAGCCTTCACCCCACGCCTATAAAACTCGGGCATGGCAAAAGCGATAATCTTATCGCGCAAATCCGCTCTATTTTGTTTGTTTTCTACCATTTCTATATCTTTTAATTGCAATATGTATATGACATTTTCACGTCTAAACCTATTTTTTTTGTGCAAAGATACAAAAAAAAACAAAAAACCATCTTATTTTCATAAGTTTTTATTACCTTTGCACAAACTTTTTAGTAAACGCGCATTATTTGCGCCAATTTGTAAGAAACAAAATCTTTAAACCAATATATTGTTATGGTAAAAATCACGAAAGAGGCGGCTCTTGAATATCACGAGGCAGGCCGTCCTGGTAAGATTGAGGTTAAACCAACAAAACCTTATCACACACAAACAGACCTGAGCCTTGCTTACTCACCTGGTGTGGCATTCCCATGCCTGGAGATTCAGCAAAACCCAGACGATGTTTACAAGTACACAGACAAGGGCAACCTGATTGCTGTGATCAGTAATGGTACTGCCGTGCTCGGACTCGGCGACATCGGTGCCATGAGCGGCAAACCTGTGATGGAAGGAAAAGGATTGCTTTTCAAGATTTATGGTGGCGTAGATGTATTCGACATCGAAATCGACGAGAAGGACCCGGAGAAGTTCTGCGAGACAGTGGAGAGAATCGCTCCATCATTCGGCGGTATCAACCTGGAGGATATCAAGGCTCCTCAGTGCTTCTACATCGAAGAGCGACTGAAGAAGACCCTCGACATCCCAGTGATGCACGATGACCAGCACGGCACAGCCATCATCTCGGCTGCAGGTTTGAAGAACGCCCTCGAAGTAGCCGGCAAGAACATTGCCGACGTGAAGATTGTAGTCAATGGTGCCGGTGCTGCTGCCATCAGCTGTACCAAGCTCTACGTGGCTCTGGGAGCACAGGTAAAGAACATCGTGATGCTCGACTCCAAGGGCGTAATCACCAGCGACCGCGAGAATCTGACAGAGCAGAAGAAACTGTTCGCTACCGACCGTAGTGACGTTCACACACTCGAAGAGGCTGTGAAGGGTGCCGACGTATTCGTAGGTCTCAGCAAGGGCAACGTGCTTTCTAAGGACATGATCCGCTCGATGGCCGACAGCCCTATCGTATTCGCACTCGCCAACCCTGTGCCTGAAATCAGTTACGAGGACGCTATGGACAGCCGTCCTGACGTATTGATGTCAACAGGCCGTTCAGACTATCCAAACCAGATTAACAACGTAATCGGTTTCCCATACATCTTCCGTGGTGCACTCGATGTTCATGCCCGTGCCATCAACGAAGAGATGAAGATGGCTGCTGTTCACGCCATCGCAGATTTGGCTAAGCAGCCAGTGCCAGATGTAGTTAACGACGTTTACCACGTCAACGACCTTACATTCGGCCCTAAGTACTTCATTCCAAAGCCAGTGGATCCACGCCTCATTACCGAGGTATCTGCTGCCGTAGCCAAGGCTGCCATGGATAGCGGCGTGGCCCGCACTCCTATCACCAACTGGGAGGAATACAAGCAGGGATTGCGCCAGTTGCTGGGTCAGGAGACCAAGCTTACCCGCAAGCTCCACGATACAGCCCGTCTCCATCCACAGCGCGTGGTATTCGCCGAGGGTGGCAACCCAACCATGCTGAAGGCTGCCGTTCAGACTAAGAACGAAGGCATCTGCGAGCCTATCCTGCTGGGTAACCCAGACCGTCTGAACCGTGTGGCTAGCCGCTTGAAGCTTGACCTCTCTAACATCGAGATTGTGGATATGCGTGCCGACAACGAGCAGGGCCGCCGTGCCAAGTTTGCCAAGCACCTGGCAGAGAAGCGTGCTCGCGAGGGCTACAGCTTCGAGGAGGCTTATGATAAGATGTACGAGCGCAACTACTTCGGTATGTCTATGGTTGAGCAGGGTGATGCTGATGCATTCATCACTGGTCTCTACACCAAGTATAGCAACACCATCAAGGTGGCTAAGGACGTAATCGGCATCCGAGACGGATACAAGACATTCGGAGCCATGCACATCCTCAACACCCAGAAGGGTGTATATTATATTGCAGATACGCTGATCAACCGTCACCCAGACGAGGATATCCTTACCGATATCGCCAAGTTGTCTGCTGGCACCGTGAAGTTCTTCAACGAAGAGCCGGTTATGGCCATGTTGAGCTACTCCAACTTCGGAACCGACAATGTAGGTTCTCCTGTAAAGGTGAAGAAGGCAGTGGCAGAGATGCAGAAGGAATTCCCAGAGCTCGCCATCGATGGCGAGATGCAGGTAAACTATGCACTCAACAAGGATCTTCGCGATGAGAAGTATCCATTCTCCCGCCTCAAGGGCAAGGATGTGAATACATTGGTATTCCCTAACCTGAGCAGTGCGAATAGTGCTTACAAGCTTCTCCAGGGTTTGAACCCTGAGGCAGAAATCATCGGCCCTATCCAGATGGGCTTGAACAAGCCTATCCACTTCACTGACTCAGAGAGCAGTGTACAGGATATCGTAAACATCACAGCCGTGGCCGTAATCGATGCTTACGTAGAGAAGATCAAGAATCAGAAATAGTTCTAGTTAATAATAGAGGTAACATTTACCTCTCATCTTTTACTCAGAGGCAGGAGCTTGTGAAAGTTCCTGCCTTTTTTGTTTCTGTAGTCTTTCTTTTGCATCTGTAGCCATCCCTTCCACAGTAACTACTCAGCACCCCTATAGAAAACTTCTCGTTAATAAAGCATAAACTTGA
>OOCQ01000340.1_pt1 | contig 40965 bp, 40 predicted proteins | sample 1671121 | NCBI WGS metagenome assembly OOCQ01 (sample SAMN06348124, study PRJEB24527) | human gut metagenome | biome: human gut; feature: ankylosing spondylitis patient; material: feces | host: Homo sapiens | place: China | collected 2015-10 | reverse complement strand
CAGCTGTTACTGCTTTTTTTTGAATTATGCAAGGTATAAACGCGGAGACGCTTACTATTTTTCTATGCAAAATAACCTATTTGCTATTACAGTCAGACTTATTTTCCGATGCAACATGTGGATGTTGCTGATAGTTAAGCTTTTATCTTTTAAACGGTACAACTACCCTTTTTGCAAGTGCAGAGAAAATGAACAACAAATGTAATATGCTTATTCTCAACCTGTTAGCGATGAAGTTGTACCGTTCTTTTTTAGCCTTTTTTGTAAGATTCTGGAAACAAATGCAATGCATTGTTTCTCAGCCTCTTCCGTTTCTTGTGTTACAGAACGCTTATCTGGTTGCAAAGATACAGATTTATATTGGATTATAGCAAACTATTATCTTAAAAAATATTATTTTACAGTTGCTTTTTGGATAACGTCTTTGACACTGTTACGAAATGCCTACTGCCACCATTCAAGAGTGTAGAACAAAGTAAGCCCCGTCATGCCTGTCTCTCCAAGAAGAAAACCTTTGTAGAGCAAACCAATCACTCACCAAATGACTATGAGAAAGTGGCTTCTGACTCTATTGTTAAAGTACCATTGCAAACTGTACATGAACCAGAGAGTATTTGGAATTCCAATGCTGACAACAAACAAGACAGCCTATCAACGAGAGACTTTCTAACAAATACAGAGAAAGAGAAAATAAAAGAATTGGCTTCACAAGTTCCAGACAGCATAAGAAATCGTTTTGCAAGTTTAGTGGATAAATGGAATTTTGCAATAGACCATAATCCTAAGACGCGATATAGTGCAAGCACATATTCATATGCAAAATTGCCTGAGTTCATTCCTCTCAAATCAATGGGAAAACAAATACTTCCATTAATTATGGAACGAATGATAAACCCTTCCGATTTTTATTTTCTTGTTCTTTATGAAGCTGTTCTGGAAGGAAATGAAACGAATGACGATTCTAAGTTTAGCAAAAGCGAACAAATCAGAGCTATAAGGTGTGTAAAAAAATGGCTGGAAAAACAATAATAGGCAGGTTCTTCTATTATAATTGAATCTACATCATTTCTCCTGTGCCGCAGAATATATAAGATGTAGCAAATGCAATAACCAAACTTGCCTATCGGTGATTTGTTCCTCCGTAGTCGGACAATTAAGATGGAAAGAACATATAAAAAAGCATAAAAAAGTTTCTGATTTTTCTCATAAATAAATTAGATTTCATATCTTTGCGCAAAATTAGAAACAATGACAGAACTATTGAGTATATTATATAAGCTGCGGATATTCACTTCGGATGAACTTTCTGAGGCTCTGAAAGACAAGGTGAAGGCGGTGGAGGCGTTGCTTGCTCGGTACAAGCAACAAGGGTGGATTGTAGCTATACGGCGCAATACCTATTGCATGAAGGATATTGCGTCGGGTTTACCTGTTTGCGACAAGTATGAGATAGGAAGCCACTTGTCACCTACAGCTTGCATCAGTTATCATACAGCATTGGAGTTTCATGGATTGGCTCATCAACCCTTCAATGAGGTTTTTGTGAAAAGCATGACTCGCTTCAATCCCTTTTCTTTCGACGATGTGGATTATACCTATTGCCGACAAACAAAGGAAATCGTTGGTATGATGACACCCAAGGGAAACCCTTATGTGCGAGTAACGGATGTGGAGAGTACGTTGTTGGATTGCTTTGACCGCATCGACCGAGCTGGGGGTATTGAGGAATTGCTGCATTGCATGGAGGGTATCGTCTTGCTCAATGAGGAAAGGCTCGTCGATTATCTCGCAAGGTACGACAAGGCATTCCTGTACCAGAAGACAGGCTATCTGTTGGAGCGAATCAAGGAACAAGCCAACATCTCAGAATCCCTCTTGGAGCTGTGCCGAGCCAAGGGAACCAAAAGCGTCAAGTGGTTGACTAACAACGAAGAGTCGGATACATTTGTAAATAAATGGCGCATGTATGTGCCGCAAGAACTAACATCAAAGGAAGAATATGAACTCATATAACAAACAAGCTCTTGACATCATCGCCAAGGAGCAAGGCTTTATTCGCGACAACCTCGAAAAGGTGATGCGACTGGTGGAGATACTCAACTATTTCCATGACAGTCCTTTGCTGTCTAAATCTCTTGTGCTGAAAGGTGGCACAGCCATCAATCTCACCGTTTTCCAACTGCCAAGACTCTCGGTAGATATAGACCTTGACTTTACGGTGGATTGCGACCGAGAATCCATGCTCTCCATTCGCCAAGAAGTGAATAACGAGATTCTACGCTATATGGAGTCGGAGGGTTATCATCTTGCACCTGGCTCCAAGACACCGCATACGCTTGACTCATGGGTGTTTCATTATACCAATGCCGCAGGCAACAACGATGGCATCAAGATAGAAATCAACTATTCCGACCGTTGCCATATCCAGCCTGCCATAGAGACTCATGTGTCCATTCCGTTTCTGAGCGATGTGAAGGTACGTTCTCTTTCACCTGTCGAATTGTTTGCCACCAAGATAAACGCCTTGATAGGTAGAAGTGCTGCACGTGACATTTATGATGTCTATAACATGGTGAAGCATCAACTATTCGTGAGCGATGAAGAGAAAACGTTGCTGAGAAAAGCGACCGTCTTTTATCTGACTGTTGGCTCAAGCAGAAAAGACAACGCTACGCCTACGGAATATACTGACTTTCCGCAGATAGACAAGATCCGTTTTCCGCAGATTCGTTCGCAACTCTTGCCTGTGCTTAGGCGCAGTGAGCATTTTGACTTTGAAAAAGCCAAGACAGAAGTGAAAGACTTTCTCTCAAAGCTATTGGTTCTGACAGAATCAGAGAAAGAATACGTGCGGGAATTCAATGACAAGAAGTATATTCCAGAATTGCTGTTCGAGGATAAAGAGATGGTCAATAGAATCAAATTTCATCCTATGGCTTTGTGGAAGACAAGGAGTCGTTGAATGTTTTTTCTGTAAATTTTGAAAAAAGTTGTTGTTTTGCTTAGTTTTTTGATTCCCTCAACTGTATATACAGTATATGGACTATAAAACAGAGAATAGGCTATGAGTAAATATCTGATAAGTTTGATTTTGCTTTCGGTGATAAGTATGGGCGTTTCTGCCCAACGCATTACCCGACAATATAATAATGTGTCATTCTCTGCGGCATTGAAGGATTTGAATGCTCGACAGGATAAGTATGTCATCAACTTTGTGTATGACGAGTTGGAGGATTTCAGAGTAACCAAGAGCATCAGAAACCAGAGTGTTCCCGATGCCATCATGCAGCTGATAGGCTTTTACCCCATCAAGATGACGCAGATGGATAACATCATTGTAGTGGAATGCACTCAGAAGGCTTCCGCCAAGATGATTGGTCGTATCGTGGATAAGCATTCTCGCCCAGTCGATTTCGCCAATGTCGCTTTGCTCAATGTTAGTGATTCCTGTTTAATCACGGGTGGTGTAACAAATGAGAATGGTTAGTTCGTAATTCCTTGCGAGGCGAGAAAGGCTATCGTGAAGGTGAGTTGCGTGGGCTACAAAACTTATTGTAATGCATATCGTACCGGTGAAGTTGGTGCCATAACCTTGGAGGATGCTACAATTAATCTGCAAAAAATTGTGATTAAAGGGCATCGTAAATACATATCAAGAGAAAACGGTAAACTTACGCTTGACGTTCAAAATTCCAATTTGAAAAATATTGGCAAGGCAACAGATGTTATCAAATATATTCCTGGGATGCTCTATACAAATGGAAAGTATGAGGTGTTTGGTAAGGGTGAGCCTGTCATCTATATAGATGGAAGAAAGCAGACTAATACTTCAGGGTTGTCACTCCTTTCTTCTACCAATGTGAAGTCTGTACAGCTCATAACAAACCCTGGGGCAGAATACGATGCAGAAACAAGGAGTGTCATAAACATCACTACCGTACACCATTCCTTGGATGGACTTTCTGGTATTGTGGGTGCGGAAATCTCCAAACATAAGAATTTGTCTAACAACGAGGAGGTCAACCTCAACATCCACAAGGGAGCTTTGGATGTATTCCTCGCATATCAATATGACAATACGAGAAGTGACATCAGATATGATGTTAACCAGTTCAATTACGGGCAAGATACATTTCATGAGATTTCTGCTTCTGAATATTCCGACTGCTCTCACTCTCATGACTATAATGTTGGTATGAATTATGCCATAAACAAGAATCACACTATCGGCGGAAGATATTTGGGAAGCATCTCCAACTACAAGATGCTCGACTCTCCTTTCGACTATATGCAGACGTACAAGAATGATGAACTGCTGACATCTACAGACAACAAGACTGAAGAATCTGAAAAGGAAAGGTTTCACAATGTCAATCTGTATTATATCGGCAAACTAACAAACAACCTACAGCTCAACTTGGATGCCGACTATGTTTATGCTCAACTGAAACATAAGCAACAAGTGAGCGAGACAAGTAGAATAGATGCTGTCTCAGAAATCACGCATATGCGAAACGACCAGCGAAATCGTGCGACTGCACTCAAAGGGGTGTTTGCTTGGAACATGAATAAGAATGATAGGCTTGATTTCGGAACGGATTTCAGTAAAATCAGTTCATGGGGTATGTCTGTAAACGAAGAAGGGAAGATAGCCGATGACCAATTCAAGAATAAGGAAACCAAGTATGCAGGATTTGCCACTTTTCGTTTGTCTGCCTCCAAATGGAAAGGAAGCATCGGGCTTCGCTATGAGTACATTCATGCCATCAACACAGACCAAGGAGAAGTAAAGAAAAAGACCAATTATTCGGACTTACTTCCATCCCTTTCTCTTTCCACTATGTTTGGGAGAGTGGGGATGAATCTTGATTTCAGTAGCAGGGTCAACCGTCCTTCGTTTCGTCAGTTGAACAACAGTGTGAGCTACAACAATCAATACCATTATGAGCAAGGCAACATTTATCTGAAACCGCAATACGTGTATGATACAGAACTTAGTGTGAATTATAGCATATTCGACTTCAAGTTGGATTATCAGTATATCAAGGATTACATCCATCCGACTGTCGTTGCTGTATCCGGCATACCTGGAACGGTAACTTGGATGTCAACCAACGCCAAGGATTTCCAGCAACTAGGAGCGCAATGTGTTGTTTCACCTGTTTTTGGTTGCTGGCGACCTACTTTGACGGTGGGTGTCTATAAACCTTATTTCACGCTATCATATAATGGAGAGCAATTAGATTACAATCATCCATCCGGTCTCTTCGCTTTCCAAAATGTAGTGGCACTAAGGAACGATTGGCTTTTTCGATGTGATTTCTTTTGGAACATTAAGGGACATCATGGCATCTACGAGCAAAACGGTTATTCGTCATTCAATATGATGGTACAGAAACAGTTACTTAAAAAGAAATTGACGATAACATTGAAAGCAGAGGACTTGTTTGATAGCTCGAAGTTGAACGATGTAAAAAGGGTTAATTTTGTGGTGCAGAACAGAAAGGTGAATAACTTCAATCGCTGCATCATAGCTTCCATTAGTTACAACTTCAATAGTTTCAAAGATAAATACAACGGAAGCGGTTCTGCTGAGGATGAGATTAATCGTTTTTAGAAAAGTATAGGTTTTCAAATCAACCTTCTAAAATGCAATACCCAAATTCTGTGTGATGAATATCTCTGGATTTATTAACCGAGATGTTCATCCACAGAATTTTCACTTATCAATATCAATCGTTAATAAACATACTAGCCTTGGACAAGTTGAATTATGGATTGAGCCAAAAAGTATCAAGGACATGCTCATTGTTTTAAAAATGGTGGTTCGTTTCGGAGAGAAGCAAGGTTGGCTCAATCATGTAGAGTGGAAAGTTAAGTTTCCTGCTAGACTGAGCCAAGAACGTATCGCAACTATTTTAACAAGTTATTGAAGCAGTTGGATATTCAGCGATTAAAATTCCATGGGCTACGCCACAGTTTTGCTACTCGCTGTATTGAGAGTCATTGCGATTACAAGACTGTGAGTGTTCTTTTGGGGTTACCGTTAGAACGTTCTAACGTTTGTTCAAATGAATGATATACATATAAACATATATACAATACTTTCTGTCTGTATATCAATACGACAATGAATCAGTACGTCAGTAAGTCACTCAATCATCATATTTGCAGATCAATACTTACCGATAGGTTGATTCAGATACTCGACTTTTGAGAGGTATCTACCGATAGGCAAGTGCTTTCGAGAGTAATTCGAAAGGTTTTGAGTAACTCAAAACATAACTTGCTATCGTCAGATACCTCGATTTTTCAAATCATCTCAGAGTCTGAAACCACGTTGCCTTTTAGGAGTGCGGAAACGTGGTTGAGGCTCGTCAACAATTTCGAGTTTGAAGACATCTATCAACTTCCGAATGGCAGGATTCTGTTTGGTGAGGGCTTGAAGTTTTGCTTCTGCAGACTTGATTTTGAGCAAATAATCAGCAATGTCCAGGCCTTTAGCTTTATCTTCTTCGCAGGCTTGATGCTCTAAAAAGTCGAAAAGCGTTGCACGGATGCCGAGAACTTGCATCATTGGCAGCTTGTCTTGCCAAACTGTTGTCGCTCCCAAATCAGGGAATAAGATCACATCTCTGTTTTTCAGAACAGATAGCGACTTCGTGTTAAAGCAACCATTCTTACCACCACTTGCTATCCATAAGAAGTGAGGAAGATAATAGGAGGCTATTAAGGCTGTCTTCTCACTTTCAACCAATGCTATAGGCTTGGTCTTGTCTTTATTGATAAGATGTTCGCCAAAGAAGCATTGACAGAGATTGAAATCCTTGTGGGGGATAAGCGAGTGTACCCATGAAATATGGTTGTATGGTTCTTTTACTCGCTTACCTGTCTCGGGATAATAGAGCATTACCTTACCAGTTCTCACCTTGCCTTGATTGTCACCTTGCCAAAATACCGTGGCACCAGTCCAGTGTTTGGAAGTTCCGACATGATATTTCTCCATCAAAGAAAGAGTAGCTGTTTCACCGAATAGAGAAGATAGAAACAAGAAAAGGTTGTTTGCCTCATAATATTTAAGAGAACTTCGCATGATGTTCTCGTCTATATAAGAAGTGGGTAATGGCTTCGGCATTTCTCTCTTCTTATATGAAATAGTCTCATCCTTTGTAAATGTCTCATTCTTCTCGGGATTCTTCTCAAAAAAATCCTTGGGAGTGAAGTGATAACCACAACTTTGCTCATGGTTGCAACGACCCACGTAAGGAGGAAACTCAATCTTCCCTTCTGTGTCAATATATCGGGCGAAGCTACGTTTCTTATGACATTCTGGACATGCATGTCGGGTAGCGATGCCTTTGTATGGCTCTAATATGAATCTATGTGTACTCATTTCATTTCTTTTTTTATGTGGCGGTTCTGTCGGAATTGTCGCTTTTGGTATTAAAACCGCCAAAAGCGACAATTCCGACAATACCGTCACGAGTTAATCTTTGAATATTCCCCATGCTTCTCTTTGCGAAATAGGACTCCGATGTTATCATTCAGAAATCTTTCCAATGTCCTTGGTTTCATGTCGTTCTCTTTGGCGACATCATGAGCTTGGGCCGTGGTGAATGTTGCAGGAAGATGGTTGACGATTGCTTGTTGTTGAGCGGTGAGCATATTCTCGTTGAGGATATTTTGTACTGATATGGCAGAGTTCTTGAAATAATCTGTCAATCGGATGACTCGCTCTACACTCAGCAGATCGATGGCTTCCTTATCACATTCTCCACACGTCCATCGTGCCAATTGAATAATCAGACAGAAACGGATGATGTATATCTCCAATTTGCAATAGATGCTGACAATGGTATCATTTGTTTCATTGTCGCATTGCTCGGAGAAATGATGCTGCCATTCATAGAGCCTTGCCTTAGCTTCTTCTGTGAATGATAAGACATGAGGCTCGATTTCCTGTTGCTCATTTATTGGACACTCCATATCAATAAGGTGTTGAATGATGGCTTGCCAATCTCGCTCTATATTATCGGGCAACTCTCGGTCACTCCATCTCGCTTTCTGCTGAAGGTTAGGCATGACGAACAAAATGCGATCGATGAAGCCGTTGCTGGAGCGTTCGCCTTTCGCCAACTCACTAATTATCTTCTTTTGGATGGTTCCGATTACTGAGATATAGGGGCGTTTAATGAAAATGGAACTCTTGGAACTTCTTCTGTCTGATATGGTTGTCTTGGCGCTAAAGACAGATAGCCAGAACTGTTCCTCTGAACCATTGTTATAGCGGTTGAAGTTCTTGAACCATGCAGACAATTCGTCTGTCCATAGGCATAAACCCCTCTTGTTCTGCGCATGAATATAGCTCAAGCCTTCTGGTGTGACATCAGAGACCAAGAAACGTTTGCGTACAGGTTCTTGCGGAAATCCATCCTCTCCATTTTCAATGCGTTCCTTGCGAGACATGCACATCTTTTCCTCAAACTTACTGTATTGCTCCTCGAATAACTTGTTTTGCTCATAGTCGTAATCGAGGAATGGCTTCATAGCGAAGCTAAGTGGGTGGCTCTTGTTGGCTCCTGGTCTTCCGATAAGAGCCATGTATAAGATAGGACTTTCAAGCCAACCTTGTTTCATCTGTGCCAAGTGCGTGTTGCCGATACCAACAGCCAATGCAGTGAGTATGGCTGCTGATATATAGTCGGTAGGAAAACTGTGGCATTCGTGTACCTCCTTGATGATTCTCTGAATCTTGGCAGGAAAGATGCTTACGGGAAACTGGCTTCCTGATAGGCGAGTACTCATATCAATAGCCTTATCCATGATAATCAGTGGATTGATGGAAGTTTCCTTATTGTTATTTAAAGCTGTCATTTGGCATAGAGTTAAAAATTATACATTGACTTGGGTTTGCGCTTCATTCCTCCTTGCATGGCTTTTAGCATTTCAGAAGGGTTCTGCTCCTTGGTAGTTTTTCGACCATTCGCAATCCATGCAAGCAGCTCATCCTTATAGAAGTATAGCTTCTTACCTTTTTTATAGGATGGCAGAATGCCTTGGTTAACCAATCGATAAATAGTTGGCTTCGACTTCATTATAATAATAGCAGCCTCATCAATCTCAACCAATATATGGTTATTTACTGATGATGTAGGTTGAAGTGCTGATACCATTTGCTTCAACTCGATAACTTGTTCTGTTAAATAAGATACCGCTTGTGGTAACTTATCAAAGGTGATACTTTCATTTATCATATCTGTTCATTTTTTATTATTCGGGTACAAAGTAAATGAGTTATGTAATGGGGATAAATATCACTGAGATATAACCTCTGAATAACCGCTCAATGCTTATCAGCAACAATAATGTGTCTTGATTCCGCCTTGAACATCTAAGCTTGGTAGTAATTCAATGATGCAGGTACCTTCCATTCTTAACTTCCTTATAATAGTGGATATTTCCACATCAACCAGCGCATCAGCAAAAACTTGTTTTACAAAGGTTGCTGTATCAATGCCTTTCTTCTTGAAGAGATTTCCTATATTCCAAGCATAATGCATTAAGTCTATAGTACGAATAGCCTTATCAACAATCAATGAATGATGTCTCATGTGTGTAGAGGCACAACACTGGAAAATAGCGATGTTGTCACAAAGTTGGTTCAAATGCTCCTCTTTCATGTAGGCAGCAAAAGTTCTTCTGGTATAATCGATAGCTGAGTTTAACAAGACCTTTTCCTTTTTGACTTTGTCTTCCAATGCTTCCTGTCTCAACTGTTCATAGCTTGTAATACAAGAAGAGGCTTCATCTGCATAGACGAAAGTTACTTCTTCCAGGTTTAGCTCTTCCCCCTCATCATATGTATTTGTTTCATTGATGGCAATAGAAGACAGACGCTTTCTTTCTGTATTGTTTATTGTATTACAAAAGATATGCTTAAACCATGGGGCAAGCAATCGTACGATACTATCTAATGCATGGAGATAAACAACCATCAGTATGGTGGTTGAGATAACGAACGTCAAGTTGCAGCTAAAGGTGTCTACACCATATTGCATAGCTTCGTTGCGAACAAGTGCACCAATGATAGACATTGCACACAAAACCAATAAATGCTGTGTCAAAAATTCTTTTTTAAACTGTTTCATATTGCGTATTATTAATCATTTGTGGCGCAAAAATAGGAAAAACTGCAGAAACTGACACGTGAGTCACGCATGAGTCACGTAAAACTTTTAGGAGCCTTTAACTAAAAAGCCCGATATTGAACATTTTTTCAATATCGGGCACCATGAAATGAATGCAATGGATTTATTTAAGAGAAATCTTATTTGCTGTCTCTCTTTTCTTTGCGTTCACGAGGTCGGCATATATCTGTGTTGTGCTTACATTCTTATGGGTAAGCATTTTTGAAACCGTGTAAATATCTGTGCCTAAGGCGATTTGGATTGTTGCATACGAGTGCCGGAAGCAATGGAATGAAAATAGCTTGGTGATTCCTGCCTTCTTCAACCATGCTTTAAGGGGATGGTTAATCATGCTGCGCTTCAATCCCTTGAACACGATACCCGTGCTTGGTTCACCACATAGTTCGTATGCCTCGTTGCTGATAGGCAAGGTTGCCTCGGTCTGAGTCTTCTGGGTACGAATACGCAAGCAATAGCCTTGGTCGGGAGCTATCTCGAAGTCTTCCCAACGCAATTTTAAGATGTCGCTGATTCGCAATCCTGTGAGGCAAGCAAAGAGGGAGGCAGACTTAAGTACAGGTATATCGCAAGGAGTAGCAGCCAACTGCTTTACTTCATCGAGGGTAAGAAACTCCTTCTTTACATCTTGTGGCTCAATCTTGTCCAGATAGTCATTGATGTTCTCACGCAGCCACTTGTCACGATAGGCGATTTTTAAGAGACCACGGAAAGTAGAGTAGTAACCTGCTGCAGAGTTGAGAGATACCTTTTGTTTTGTTCGATTCAACTGATTTGCATTCAGAAGATACTCTCTGAACTTTTTGCAAAGTTCCACTGTCACATCCCCAAATGTACAATGACCTTGAACAAATTTGAAGAAATGCTTGTAGACACATGTCCACTTGTCATCTTTCTTATGTGTCATCTTCTCAAAGTATGCCAAAAAATCAGCTTTCTGTCGTGTTTTGTCCAAAAAACCAAATTCTTCGTTGATGAGTGATTGGGTTCTGATACAACGGATGGCCTCTGCTTTATTGAGCATATCTGTATTAAACTCACGTTCCATCTCATTCTTTGGATGAGCATAGATATAGATACCTAAATATTCCCTGCGACTCATTTGCATAGTCTTAGGGTTGCGTACTGGTGGATAGAAATCCAAATAAAGAGAAATACGGTCGTTTTTAATCGCTCTTTGGCGAAGAGAAACTCTTGTACATGTATTTACCATGATGTTTGCTTTTTATAATGTGATACTTATGTTTCATATATGATCCCGTATTAAGAGATCTTTGAAATCGATTGCAAAATAATAGAGTTATGTAATGGGGTACAACTTAACCTTTTGATAACCGCTAAATAACCTTAGGCTTGCCGATAGCTTTCTCTAAATCTCGCTTGGAAATCTTGATATACTTGCCAATCTTCACCTTTTCAATAGCGTATTTCTTGATACGCTTATAAATCTGGTCCTGACTTAAACCATACAACTTCATGGCCTCCGGTATTGTATAATAAAGTTGGTCTTCTACGGATTCACCTTTTGCCAATTGTACATGACGCTTGGAATACAGAACATTGTTACCTTCCATTTTTCTTGGAATAGCATTGTGACTAACGAAACTATATACGGCTGTTTTCGTCATACAATATTTCTGTTGAATGTCCATAACAGTCATCCATTCACTGATGGTTGGATCTGGAGACAGGTGTGCAAAATAATCATCCACCTCTTTCTTGTTCCAATATACTCTTCCTTGTATGGATATTCTTGAAATCTTGACTTTCTTGACTATCTCATAGATGGCGGTCTCGTAAGTGTTGTGGACTTCTGCAATTTCCTTGGCAGAGTAATATTCTGGAACAGGTAGCTCTCGGTTTGCATGAACTGCTTCTTTTGAAGCACTTTTTTTGGTGGTGTATGGCAAACTATCAACAAGATAATCTATATCTCGCTTTCTGATTAAAGATAAACGAGAAGTAATCTTGGATGCTCGCAACTTACCACTATACACCATATTATATATGGTCTGTCTGCTTAGTCCCAAAAGTATTGCGACCTCTTGAATAGTTAGGTATTCTTTCACGAGGATTTCAGACATGGATTTCTCGGAAGCTTTTCGGTGGCTCATTGTCTCAGCCATCTTTACTTTCTCCTCACGTCTTGCTGCCTTATAGGCATAACTGTTGCATTGCTTGGAGCAATAACGAGTTGTGGATTTTGATGCATAGAAGCTCTTCCCGCAATACTCGCAAATTTTTAGAATTCTTTCTTTGCTTGCTGTCATTTGTACGCTTTTTATACTTTTTTACTTAATTTATTGTAGAAAAAGTCGTCTGTCATTACTCCGTTTATTTTCAATGGTCTTATATCATCATCCATCATTGTCCAAAACTCTCGGCAATCTTGCACTCATTTGCCAAAAATGGAGTCTCATATTATTACTTTTGAAAAGTGGAGGTACAAGAGCGGTACAAAAAGGTGCTAAAAAAGCCTTACCATTGATTATAACCAATAGTAAGGCTAAAAAGAAAGGTGCTCATTTTGAGCACCTTAACTATCATTTGTTGTCGATATTAATCGTTGTTTATCACGACTTATTTCCCGATGCAGAAATGCTTGAAAATATTGTTGAGCGTTTCTTGGCTACTTATCTGTCCGCCAGTGATTTCGCCTAGCTCTTCCAATGCTATCTTGAGGTCCTCGGCTATGATGTCTCCACTCATGCCCATATCCATGGATTCTATGACTCTCTGGAGGGAATCGTTGGCGCGAGTCAAGGCCTCATAGTGGCGGGCGCTCGTGATGATGACATCATTCTCTGTGATCTCAGGGATGTCGGCAGCCTTGACTAGGGACTGCTCTAATAGGGAGATGTTTTCGCCAGTTCGGGCACTGATCAAGAGATAGTCATCGTTTGGGGAGAAATGCTTGGCATCTATCTTGTTGAATACCTTCAAGAGCGTTTTGCCATGCGCCTTTGACGCCATTTCTTGTATAGCTTCTGTGGTAGGCTCTTCATCTAGAAGCCAAATCACAATCTTGGCTTCTTTCAGCTTCTGGAAGGTGCGCTCGATACCTATATTCTCCACCACATCATCTGTCTTGCGGATGCCAGCGGTGTCAATGAAGCGGAAGGTGATGCCGTCTATCACTGTGGTGTCTTCTATGACATCACGGGTGGTGCCATGTACATCGCTCACGATGGCTTTCTCCTCGTGGAGAAGGCGATTGAGGAGGGTGCTCTTACCCACGTTGGTAGAGCCTATGATGGCTACGGGTACGCCCTGCTTCAAGGCATTGCCTGTCTCGAAGGATCGGGCTAGGGTGGTGATGCGCTGCTCTATCTGCTCTGCCAAGGCTTTGAGCTCTGTGCGATCGGCAAACTCTAGTTCCTCATGGTCGCTGAAGTCTAATTCTAGTTCCAGGAGGGATGTCATCTTGAGGAGTTGCTCGCGCAGACGAGACAATTCGCTGCTGAAATGACCCTTTAGCTGGCTGAGAGCCATCTTATGGGTAGCTTTGTTGGTAGACGCTATGAGGTCTGCCACCGCCTCAGCCTGAGATAGGTCCATCTTGCCGTTCATGAAGGCTCTGCGGGTATATTCGCCAGGGTTGGCTTGGCGGCAACCTGCTTCTATCAGTCTTTGCAAAGCTTGCTGAAGAATGTATCTGCTGCCATGGCAAGAGATTTCTACGCTGTCCTCGCCCGTGTAGCTGTGAGGTGCCTTGAAGACGCTTACCAAGACATCGTCAATGGTATTGCCTTCCTTGTCCTTCAGCTCACCATAGTGGATGGTATAGGGCTTGGCTTCTGCCAGAGGTTTACCATTGGCAGAAGTGAAAACCTGGTCGGTGATTTCTATGGATTTCTCTCCGCTCAGACGGATGATTCCGATGGCACCACCAGCAGGCGTTGCCAAGGCGCAAATACATTCTTCGGTCATTTACTTATTGTATTTTGATGTTTGTTGTTTGAACTTTATGATATGTTAAACCTCTTAGATTCTGTCAAGAACCAACTGGATGAGGTTGTCGATTGTGCTCTTATAACCCGTGTTGGCTTTCTTGGCACGGCGGTTGGCGATAACCATGCAGCAGGTCATAGCCTTGTGACCCAGCAAGAGTGAAAGACCGGCAAGAGCTGAGCTCTCCATCTCGAAGTTATTGACACGCAATCCCTTATACTCGAAGTCTTCGATCTTTTGATTAAGCTCAGGGTCGGCTAGTGGAATGCGGAGCTCTCTACCCTGTGGACCATAGAATCCACCACAAGCGATAGTGATGCCACGTACCATATCATCGCCAGCGATACGATCCAAAAGCTCTGGGTCATTGTTTACACAGTATGGGTTGCCTATCTGGTCCACCCACTTCACTTGGCGCTTGAACTCAGTCTCTGTCTCCAGGTCGCTCACCTCATTGCGGTGTGCGTAGAAATTGAGCAAGCCGTCGAAACCGATGCTCTTCTGTGAAGCCACGAAAGTGCCAGCTGGGGTATTGAGCTGCAAACCGCCGCAGGTGCCGATGCGCACTAGGGTGAGCGTGGTGTGCTCTTGCTTCTCGGTGCGAGTCTTGAAGTCGATGTTCTTGAGGGCATCCAGCTCATTGACCACGATGTCGATGTTGTCGCATCCGATACCTGTGCTCTGCACGGTGATGCGCTTGCCTTTGTAAGTGCCTGTGATGGTATGGAACTCACGGCTAGAAACCTCGCACTCTTTCTCGTCGAAGTGAGATGCTACGAGGGCTACACGACCTGGGTCGCCTACTAGGATCACTTTATCTGCCAGTTGTTCTGGACGTAGATGGAGGTGGAAGCAACTTCCGTCCTCATTGATAATCAATTCTGATTCTGCAAAATATTTGCTCATAATGTTTCTCGATTTAAAAGTGTGAGTAATTTATTTCATTTGAGAAAAGCAAAGATACAAATATTTCTTGAATAGTGGATGGGCTATTATGCTTTTTTAAACAAAAAGTTGGAATAATATAGAAAAGAGGGCGAACAGAAGCTAAACTTTCTCCTGTTCGTCCTCTCTAAAGCCATTCTTTAATTCTTGAAACTATGGATAGGAGCAGGGATTCGACCAACTCGGTTGACGAATGCCTCGCAACTAAACTTATTGACAGGCATGATGGGAGCATGACCCAGCAAGCCACCGAAGTCTACATTGTCTCCTACTTTCATGCCCACAACTGGGATGACACGCACGGCAGTAGTCTTCTGGTTCACCATACCGATGGCAGCTTCGTCAGCGATGATGCCCGAAATCGTGGTGGCTGGAGTGTCACCAGGGATGGCAATCATATCCAAACCTACGGAGCATACACAAGTCATAGCCTCCAACTTCTCAATGGTGAGTGCGCCAGCCTCTACGGCATTGATCATACCCTGGTCTTCGCTCACAGGAATGAAGGCACCGCTCAGTCCGCCTACGTAAGAAGAAGCCATGATGCCGCCCTTCTTCACCTGGTCATTGAGCAAGGCGAGAGCCGCTGTGGTACCTGGTGCACCTGCGTGCTCCAAACCAATCTCTTCCAGAATATCAGCTACGCTATCGCCAATGGCTGGAGTAGGAGCCAGAGAGAGGTCGATGATGCCGAATGGAACGCCCAAGCGGCGAGATGCCTCCTTGGCAACCAACTGACCTACACGGGTAATCTTGAAGGCAGTGCGCTTGATGGTTTCGCAGAGCACCTCGAAACTTTCACCACGCACACTCTGCAAAGCGTATTTCACTACGCCCGGACCACTGACACCCACGCTGATTACAGCGTCAGCCTCAGAAACTCCATGGAAGGCACCAGCCATAAATGGGTTGTCGTCAGGCGCATTGCAGAGCACTACGAGCTTGGCGCATCCCAGCGATCCCTTGTCCTTGGTAGCCTCGGCAGTATCCTTCACGATTTCGCCCATCAAGCGCACGGCATCCATGTTGATACCTGTCTTGGTAGAACCTACATTGACTGAGCTACAGATGAAGTCGGTCTGGGCCAGAGCCTGAGGGATGGAGCGAATCAGGAGTTTATCGCTCTTGCTCATACCCTTGCTCACGATGGCGGAGTAGCCACCGAGGAAGTTGACGCCCAGCTCCTTGGCACACTTGTCCAGGGTCTTGGCTATTTTCACATAGTCGTCGGTAGTCTTGCAAGCAGAACCGCCCACCAGTGAGATAGGGGTGATGGAGATACGCTTGTTGACGATAGGCACACCAAACTCCTTGGAGATGTCCTCGCCCGTCTTAACCAAGTTCTTTGCCAAGCGTGTGATTTTATTGTAGATGTTCTGACAGAGCTCATCGAGGTCAGTTGATGCGCAGTCCAGCAGGTTGATACCCATGGTGATGGTACGCACATCAAAGTTCTCTTGCTCTATCATCTTATTGGTTTCGATAACCTCAGATATATTGATCATGTTCTTTGATTTTTAAAATTTAAAATTTAGATGCGGTGCATCATGTCGAAGATTTCCTCACGCTGGCACTTGATCTGGACGCCCATGTCCTTGCCAACTGCTGCCAAGTCGTCAGCAACTTCCTCGAATGATTTTGTCATCTTACCCATGTCCACGATCATCATCATGTTGAAGTACTCCTGTACGATGGTCTGTGAGATGTCCAAAATGTTGATGCTGTTCTCAGCCAAATAGGTACAAACCTTGGCGATGATACCAACGGTATCCTTGCCCACTACTGTAATAATCGTTCTGTTCATGTGTATATATTTTCTTTTGTTGGAAATGTTTGATGGCGCAAAAGTACAACATTATTAGCAAACTACCAAATAAAAAGACAGAAAATTTGCAGAAAATATGACTTTCTGCAAGTTTTCTGTCTTTGCTGCTCGTCAAATGAGTATTTATTACTTGATTCCGCGCTCATTCAGAGCCTTGGAGTACTTGGCTGCGTTCTGCAAATGCTCCTCGTAAGTGCGAGCGAAATTGTGGGTTCCGCTGAAGTCTTCCTTGGCACACATGTAGAGGTATTCGTGGCGCACATGGTTGAGAACGGCGTCGATGCCTGCTACCGATGGGATGCGGATTGGGCCAGGAGGGAGACCTGGGTTCTTGTAGGTATTGTATGGACTCTTGATGTACAGCAGGTTGTTGTAGATGCGCTTCAGGTCGAATCGCTTCCAAGCATACTTGATGGTTGGGTCGGCCTGCAGTGGCATACCTTCAGGATACTCAGCGTTGCGAAGCATCAAGCGGTTGTAGTACATGCCCGCTATCATAGGCTTCTCGGCATTGTTGGCAGTCTCTTCGTCCACGATACTAGCCAGTGTTATCACCTCGTTAGGGGTCAGCTTCATCGTCTTCGCCTTCTGGGTGCGCTCGAAGTTCCAGAACTTGTTGCTCTCTTTCTTCATGCGCTCCATGAACTTATCGATGCTTACGTTCCAGTAGATGTCGTAAGTGTTGGGGATAAACATGCAGGCGATGGTGGCTGTGTCATAGCCATACTTCTCGCAGGTGGCCTCGTCGGTCAGTGCCTTGAGGATGGTGGTGCTGTCCATCATCAGTTTCTTGCTGAGTTCAGCCGATAGCTTATCAAGCGTTCTTACTGAAGGCACGGTAAGGTTGACTGGTTCCTGAAGTCCGTTCTTCAGGTGTCGCCATGTCTTGAGTGCTCCGTCTCCTGGGTGAATGGCATATCTACCCGTGCGGATATGTTCTGGATAGCCAGAATGATGGGTCAAGGTGCGGAACGCCTGGAAAGGGATGGACTTGGCGATAGGTCTCACCTTATTATATACAGAGTCGATATTATCGTCGGCATCGATGTATACATACTCAGTCTTGCTGCTCTTGGAGAACGAAGAGAAGCAATAGAGATAGCCCACGATGGCGATGACTGCGATGCAGCCTAGGGCGCCATACAGATAGAATCTAGAAACTGATTTCTTCATTTTTCTTTTGTTATTTCTTTTCACTGCTAGAGTTTTTTGTATTTTGGGTGCAAAAGTACAGTAAAAATGGGAAATGGCAAAGCCATGCGAATTAAATTAGGTTAATTAGCAGATTCTTTATTCGAGTTTCCGCATTTTTGCTTACCTTTGTAATTGTAAATTAAAAAATGCTACGATTATGAAAATGAAATTTACGATACCTTATCGTGCCAATTGGGGCGAGAAACTCTGCGTGTGCTTGAGATTCATCTATGCGGATGATCCTAAGTATGACGAGTGGGTGGATTTGGAGATGTACACTCGTGATGGCTACTTGTGGGAGGTGGAGACTTCCACGAGAGATAATAAGCACCATCCATTTGCCTATATACATTATTATTATAGGGTGCTCGATGCTGATGGGAAGACCTGTCGCATGGAGAGCCTGTCTGAGGTCAGGGCGTATGGATATAATCCTGCCAAGAATTATTACTTCAATGATTGCTGGCTGGAAGACAAGAAGGAGGCCCTGAGCTATCAGAAGGGTGAATACAAAAACTTCCCTGCCAAGATAGAGCTTGCCGACACTTATCTGATAGACCGCGTGCCTCTCTTTGAGAAGACGGTCATCTTCAAGGTGAGCGCCCCTAAGTTGCATCCGGGTGAAACGATCGCCCTGCTGGGCAATCATCCTACTTTGGGCAATTGGAATACGGCGCATTTCTTGCCGATGCCTCCTTCTGGGTTGGGCAATGACGAGTATGTGCTCTCGGTGAATGTGGCACCTATCGATGGACCGATAGAATATAAATATGTGGTGATAGACAAGGAGACCATGCAGTTTAAGCGCTGGGAGTATGGTGATAACCGAAAGGTGAGCGATGTGCCTATCTATCAGGACGATGTATATGTGCTTCATGGCGGCGAACTGCGCACCAAGAAGCTCACCCATGGCATCCAGTTTGACTTCGATACCTATATCTTCGACCTCGACGGAACGCTCCTCTCTACGCTCGATGACTTGGCTGCAAGTTGCAATTATGCGTTGAGGGTGAATGGCTTGAAGGAGTATTCGGTGGATGCAGTGAGAATGATGGTGGGCAATGGCATCAGGCTATTGATGCAGCGTGCTGTGTACTCGCAGAAGAATATAGATGAGCAGGAGTTTGAGCATATCTTCCGAGATTTCCGCAATCATTATCTAGCCCACAACACCGACCGAACCAAGCCTTACCCGGGCATTATGGACATGCTCTCTGCGCTGAAGGCTAGGGGCAAGAATGTTGCCGTGGTGAGCAATAAGTTTTGCGAAGCCACCCAGGCTCTCTGCAAGCACTACTTTGGCGACTTGGTGGACGTGGCCATCGGAGAGAAGGAAGGCATCAAGAAAAAGCCTGCTCCCGATACCGTAAACGAGGCTTTGCGACTGATGCATGCCAGCAGAGGTAAGGCAGTCTATATAGGTGATAGCGATGTGGATGTGGAGACGGCTCGCAATAGCGGAATGCCTTGTATCAGTGTGCTTTGGGGATTCCGTGACCAAGACTTCCTTTCTGAGCATGGAGCCACTATCTATGTTTCTTCTCCAGAGCAGTTGATGTAATGAAGTAGTAGCCGACGCTCTCCAAGCGTCGGCTACTATTTTATACAGAGTGCTCATCCAGATAGACCTTGATTTCCTCGTAGTATGATTCGGATATCGGGATAGCTAATGAGCCATAGATGATTTTGCCTCGCTCTATCACGTCAAACTTGCTCATGTTGGCTAGGTAGGAGCGGTGCACTCGGCGGAACTTGTCTTTCGGCAGTCTTTCTTCCAGGTGCTTCATGTTGCCCAGCGTCATCACCATCGGCTTGCCGTCCAGATGGAACTTGATGTAGTCCTTGGCGCATTCCACAAAGAGGATGTCATCGAAGGCGATGCGAATGTATCGGTAGTCGCTCTTCACGATGAGAAACTTATCGCGCTTGATGGGATTGTAGTTGTCATCCTGCATGTAGCTATCGAATACCTTCTGGCAGGCAGCCACAAAGTCTTCGTGGGTGATAGGCTTGAGCAGATAGTCGAAGGCGTTCACCTTATATGCCTCGATGGCATACTCCTTGAAGGCGGTGGTGAAGATGATCTTCACGTTCTTTGGCACCACCTTGGCAAATTCCAATCCGCTAATCTGCTGCATGTGGATGGCTAGAAACAGAATGTCAAGATGATTGTGGCGAATACCATCCACAGCTTCGATGGCTGTATGGTAGGCACCAATCAGGTTGAATGTAGGCATTTCGTCTACGTATTTCTTGAGTTGCTCTAGGGCATTAGGGTCTTCGTCGATAATTGCACAATTTAAAATCATAATATTTCAGAGTTTTTATTGTCCGTTTTTTTGTATAACGAAGCTGTACATATATTATTGTATGCTACTCGTTATAATCTTTTGAAAAATAAATTTTTCAGTATTTAACCTTAAATTTGCTTAATCTATTTGGCTGTTTGCCGAAAAATCTCTAACTTTGGAGATTGAATCAAACGAATACATACTATTGACATGAAATATTATAGAAATTCAGATATTAAGATAGGTGCTTATGGCAAGTCTCTTTTGCTGACGCTCACACTGAGTTTGTCGCCTTTAGCCGTTTCTGCCCAGAAGATTACTCTGGGATCTTGCGTCACTCGTGATGGCGGTCAGTACAAGGGCGAGATGGTGAGTGGAAAGCCTCAGGGCAAGGGCGCTGCCGTCTACTCCAATGGTGATACTTACGAGGGCTCTTACGTCAAGGGCAAGCGTGAGGGGTATGGTGTCTACACCTTCTCCGATGGCGAGAAGTATGAGGGACAGTGGATGCAAGACCAACAGCACGGCAAGGGAACCTACTATTTCCAGAACAATAATAAATATGTGGGACTCTGGTTTCGCGACTTCCAGCATGGCCATGGCGTGATGTACTATTACAATGGTGATAAGTATGATGGCGACTGGTACAAGGACAAGCGACAGGGCAGGGGTGTTTACACCTACTCCAATGGCGCTCAGTATAAGGGCCAATGGTTGAACGATATGAAGAATGGCAACGGTACCTTTAACTGGGGTGACGGCACTACCTACGACGGACAGTGGGTGGACAACCAGCGCTCGGGCAAGGGCACGTTCAGATATGCCGATGGCGATGTCTACAATGGCGACTGGAAGGATGACATTCAGGACGGCAAGGGCATCTACAAGTTCCATAATGGAGATGTGTATGAGGGCGATTATGCCCAGGGCGAACGCACAGGCGAAGGCATCTTCCGCTCAGCCAATGGTGCTAAGTATACCGGACAGTTCCTGGACGGACAGCGTTCTGGACAGGGCACCTTCGTGTGGAAGAATGGCGACATCTATGTAGGCACTTGGAAGGACGATCTGCAGAACGGCAGGGGCAAGCTGACCAAGAAGAATGGCGACATCTTCGAGGGCGAATTTAAAAATGGCTTCGTGGATGGCAATGTGGTGATCCATTATGCCAACGGCAAGCGCTTCAAGGGAGTGTATCGCAATGGCAAGCGTGAGGGAGCCTGCATAGAGGAAGACAAGGATGGCAAGCGATTTGAGGGTACATACAAGGGCGATGTGCGTGACGGCAGATTTGTGGAGAAAGACCGCAACGGACAGGTTACCGCCAAGGGTACTTACGAGAATGGCAAGCGATTTGAGGATTGATTTATTATTAAGAATTAATAATTTAGACAATAATAATACAACTTAATACATTATGGTAATTGACACTTTAGACAATTTGGAGAGATACGTTTCTCTCAATCCACTCTTTGCAGACGTGGTAAAGTTTATCAAGGAGAATGATCTCGCTAAGCTCGAAGACGGTAAGCATTATATCAAGGAGGGCGACCTCTTTGTAAACATAACCACCGCCCATGGCAAGACAGAGGACGAGGCTGTGATAGAGACCCATCGCAAGATGCTCGACATCCAGATACCGCTCGACAATGAGGAGACCTACGGATATACTCCGCTTGCCGACCTGCCCGACGTGGAATATAACGCCGAGAAAGACCTCACTAAGTATCCAGGTGTGAAGGCACAGACTCTCGTTACCTGCAAGCCAGGACAGTTTGCCATCTTCTGGCCAGAGGACGGACATCAGCCATGCATCGGCAAGGGCGATATCCACAAGGCTATCTTCAAGGTGAAGGCATAAGCCAGAAGAGAGCTTCCATCATTGGAAATAAAGAAAGTATTAACCCCTCTAAAATCATGATATATGGCTACGGAAAAGAAAACAACAAGTAAGGCTGCTACAGCCAAGAAGACCACAGCCAAGAAGGCTGCAAGCAAGAAGGCTGTGAAGGCAGCAGCTCCAAAACATATCGGACTGGTGAAGAACGACCCATACTTGGCAGACTATGAGGATGCCATCAAGGGAAGACATGAACACGCCCTGTGGAAGTTGAACCTGCTCACCAACAATGGCAAGAAGACTTTGAGCGATTTTGCCAATGGCTATGAATACTTCGGACTCCACAAGACAGCCCGTGGATGGGTGTTCCGTGAGTGGGCACCTCATGCCACAGACATCTACCTGATAGGTGACTTCAACAACTGGCAGGAGAGCGAGAAGTATCGCGCCAAGAGAGTGAAGAACACTGGCAACTGGGAACTCAAGCTGCCAGAGAAAGCCATGAAGCATGGCGACCTCTACAAGATGAAGGTTCACTGGGAAGGTGGAGAAGGCGAGCGCATACCTGCCTGGGCACAGCGCGTGGTGCAGGATGAGCAGACTAAGATATTCTCTGCGCAGGTGTGGAATCCAGCTCCTTACACTTGGAAGAAGAAGACTTTCAGGGCTAAGGTGAATCCACTCCTCATCTACGAGTGCCACATCGGAATGGGACAGGATGCCGAGAAGGTGGGCACTTATACTGAGTTTAAGGACAATGTATTGCCACGCGTCATTGCCGATGGCTATAATTGCATTCAGATCATGGCCATCCAGGAGCACCCTTACTATGGCTCATTTGGCTATCATGTAAGTAGCTTCTTTGCAGCCAGCAGTCGCTTCGGTACCCCTGAAGAGCTGAAGGAACTCATAGACACTGCCCATCAGAATGGCATCGCCGTGATTATGGACATCGTGCATTCTCACGCTGTGAAGAATGAGGTGGAGGGACTCGGCAATCTGGCTGGCGACCCTAACCAGTATTTCTATCCTGGCGATCGTCACGAGCATCCAGCTTGGGATAGTCTCTGCTTCGATTATGGCAAGGACGAGGTCATCCACTTCCTCTTGAGCAACTGCAAGTACTGGCTCAATGAGTTCCACTTCGATGGTTTCCGCTTCGATGGTGTAACCTCTATGCTATATTACAGCCACGGACTGGGCGAGGCATTCTGCAACTATGGCGACTACTTCAATGGTCATGAGGATGACAATGCCATCTGCTATCTTACCCTTGCCAACTGCCTGATACACGAGATGAACAAGAACGCCATCACCATTGCCGAGGAGGTGAGCGGAATGCCAGGCTTGGCTGCCAAGTTTGAGGACGGTGGCTATGGATTCGACTATCGTATGGCGATGAACATACCAGACTATTGGATCAAGACCATCAAGGAACTGAAGGATGAAGACTGGAAGCCATCCAGCATCTTCTGGGAGGTGAAGAATCGCCGTTCTGACGAGAAGACCATCTCTTACTGCGAGAGTCATGACCAAGCCCTGGTAGGCGACAAGACCATCATCTTCCGACTCATCGATGCCGACATGTACTGGCACTTCAAGAAGGGAGATGAGAACGATATGGTGCACCGAGGCATCGCCCTGCACAAGATGATACGCCTCTGTACGGCTTCTACCATCAATGGCGGATACCTCAACTTCATGGGCAATGAGTTTGGTCATCCAGAGTGGATAGACTTCCCTCGCGAGGGCAATGGTTGGAGCTATAAGTACGCTCGCCGCCAGTGGAACTTAGTGGATAATAAGGATCTCTGCTACCACTACTTAGGCGACTTTGATAAAGCGATGCTCCAAACCATCACGAGCGAAAAGAACTTTAACAAGACACCAGTCGTAGAGATCTGGCACAATGATGGCGACCAGGTACTAGCCTATATGCGAGGCGACCTGCTCTTTGTCTTCAACTTCTCGCCAACCCGCTCGTTTACCGACTATGGATTCCTAGTACCTACGGGAGCCTACAGCGTGGTACTCGATACGGACAACAAGGCGTTCGGCGGCAATGGACTCAATGATGATGAGATGACTCATCTCACCAGCTACGATCCTCTCTATGTCAACGACCGCAAGGAGTGGCTCAAACTCTACTTGCCAGCTCGTACGGCTATCGTGCTGAAGAAAAATTAAATTAGAATAACATATTAGATTGTATGAAGAATAGTAAGAATAGCACGGCGAAGATGCACTTCGCCTGTGCTATTGTCTTTATTACGTTTACTTATCTCTACCTGGCGTGTTATCAGGGAGATGTGTTGGCTGTGGCGCAGCATGTGCTGTCAGATGGGAAGACGGATTATAGCTATACTTTTGCGCCGCTGCTCACCACTTTTGTCTTTTACCTGTTGCAGCTGGGTGTCTTTGCGGCAAGCCGCGTCAAGCGCACTTTCCATGCGCTCAATTATTTCCCATCGTTTCTCTTCCTGACGATGATCACCGACATCCCCAATGATGTGGATGTGCATCATTCCTTGGGCGGCTGGTGGATAGCCATTCCGCTATGTCTCATAGTCTGGGCTGCAGCCATGTGGGTGGTGCGCCAGTTGGAGCCCATTCAGAATGAGCCTCATAGCTATGGTTGGCTGTCTCGCTACATGTGGGTCAACCTGTTGCAGATGGTGGTGATGATAATCCTGGTGGTGTCGATAGCCAGCAGCGATACCTTGTTCCACGAGAGAATGAAGATGGAGCACTTGATGAAGGAGAAAAAATATAACGAGGCATTGGAGGTAGGCGAGAAGTCAGCCCAGACCGACTCTTCGCTCACTATGCTTCGTATAGCTTGCCTCTACAAGACGGGGCAGCTGGGCAACCGACTTTTCACCTATCCGCTGATGGGTGGCAGCCGAGCCATGATGCCAGATAGCATCACTGTGAAGGCGATGATGTGGCAAGCACCCAAGTGGATGCTGAAACCATCGCCCTGGAAGCAGCAGCATCATCTCAAGAATCGCATACCTGATGATTATAAGCTCTGCGGCTTGCTGCTCGACAAGAAATTAGACCAGTTTGTGGTGGCTTTGCGCAAGGTCTATCCAGACTCCGTGAAGCTCCCTACTCACTATAAGGAGGCTCTGACGCTCTATACGCACAGTAGGAGCAATCCACTCTATGTGTTCCATGACAATGTGATGGATGCTGACTTCCAAGACTATCAGCAGATGGAACATAACTCTGCCACAGCCATTGAGCGTAAGAATGCGCTCCGTGACACCTACGGCAACACCTATTGGTACTATTACCAGTATGGCAACAAGTAATTATAACAGATGATAGATATGAAACGATTGATACAGACATGGCTCCTTGTGGGTGCGCTCTTGATGGGCGCGCCATCCCTGGGACATGCCCAAAAGAAAGAGCTCATCGCTGCCAAGGACCAAGTGAAGGCAGGCAAGGACCTGGACAAGGCGCAGGCTAGCATGAGAAAACTCTTGGCCGATTCGGTCAATCGCTCTAACAAGAAGATATGGAGCGTGCTCTTCGATGCCGTTCGCAAGCAGTATGAGCAGGGCAATGAGAAACTCTACTTGAAGCAGGCATACGATACTGCCAAGCTCTTCAATCTGACCAAGGAGCTCTTCACCGTAGCAGGCGAACTGGACTCCGTGGAGATGGTGCCCGACCGCAAGGGCAAGCGCGACATCGAGTTTCGCAAGCAGCATGCCGAGTATCTGAATCGCATTCGCCCCAATCTCTATAATGGCGGCGCTTGGTTTGTCTATAAGCACAGATATGCTGAGGCTTACGACTTCTTCGATTGCTACATAGAGTGTGCCAGTTCGCCACTCTTCCGCTCTTACGATTACGCCAAGAAGGATAGCCGACTCTCATCGGCAGCTTACTGGGCGGTCTATGCCGGCTATAAGATGAAGGACAGCAAGAAGACGCTGCACCATGCTTACGAGGCACTGAAGGATACCGCTCACTATAACTATATGTTGCAGTATCTGGCAGAGACCTACAAGCAGGACAAGGACACGGTGCGCTATTTGGCTACCCTGAAGGAGGGATTCAAACGTGCTCCTAAGTTCCCATTCTTCTTCCCTCGACTGGTGGATTACTATGCCACCACCAATCAGCCTGACTCTGCCATGCAGGTAGTGGACTCAGCCTTGGAGGTGGATGCCAAGAACCTGGTGTTCCTCTTTGCCAAGAGCACCCTGATGCTCAGTGCGGGCAAGTACAAGGACTGCATCTCCATCTGCGACCAGATCATAGCAGCCGATAGCTTGATGGCTGAGGCTTACTACAATGCCGGCTTGGCTTACTTCAATTTGGCAGTAGAGTTGGACAAGAACTATCAGGTGTCGCGCAAGCGTTCGGGCGAGATCACGAAGTATTACCAGCAGGCGATGCCTTATCTGGAGAAATACCGACAGCTGGAGCCCGACCAGACCGATAAGTGGGCCTTGCCACTCTATACCATCTATCTGAACCTGAACCTGGGCAAGGAATTTGATGAGATAGACAAGTTGATGAAAAAGAAAGGGTAGGTTGTCAACAATAGATACTGGGAGAGCCTTCTCTGTACATTATTAATTATAAATTCTTAATTAGAAAAACGATGATTGACAAGATATTGAATAAGCTGGGCATCGAGCTCAATGATATGCAGCAAGACGCCCTTCGTGCCATCCAACATGGCAATCAAGACGTGGTGGTGCTTTCGCCTACGGGTAGCGGCAAGACTTTGGCTTACCTCTTGCCACTGAGCCAACTGGTGGATGCGGCTGATGATGAACCGCAAGCCATCGTGGTGACACCGGGCAGAGAACTAGCCCTTCAGTCTTCTACTGTGCTCAAGAATATGGGCAGTGGGCTTAGAGCCATGGCTTGCTATGGCGGCCGCTCCACCATGGACGAGCATCGAGTGCTGCGCCAGGTGCGCCCTCAGATTATCTTCGGTACTCCTGGGCGCCTGAACGACCATCTGGACAAGGGCAATTTCTCGCCTTACCACATCAAGTACTTGGTGATAGATGAGTTTGACAAGTGTCTGGAGATGGGATTCCAGGACGAGATGAGTCGCTTGGTCAAGTCGCTTCCCGGCTTGCGTCGTCACTTCCTGCTCTCGGCTACCGAGAGTGAGGAGATACCTCGCTTCGTTCACATGGGCAAGGTGGAGAAGTTGGACTATCGCATGGACGAGGAGCAGGTGCCTGAGCGCGTACATATATATAAGGTGATGAGCCCTGAGAAGGACAAGCTGGAGAGCCTCTCCCTGTTGCTCCGCTCCCTGGGCGATACCAGTACCATCGTCTTCCTCAACTATCGCGACAGTGTGGAGCGCACCAATCGTTATCTCGCTGACCAGGGGTTCAGCACAGCTTTCTTCCATGGCGGCTTGGAGCAGAAGGAGCGCGAGGCGGCGCTTTATCGCTTCAGCAATGGCAGCGCCAATGTCTTTGTGAGCACCGACTTAGCATCTCGTGGTCTCGACATCCCCGACATCGACAACATCATCCATTATCACCTGCCCGAGAGCGAGGATGGCTATATCCATCGTGTGGGCAGAACCGCTCGCTGGGAGGCGAAGGGCAAGGCATACTTCCTCTTGGGACCTACGGAGAGCATTCCTGAGTATGTGGATGCCGAGGTAGAGGAGTATGAGATACCTGCAGAGTTGCCAGCGCCAGCCCAGCCTAAGATGGCTACTATATATATAGGTAAGGGCAAGAAGGACAAGATAAGCAAGGGCGACATCCTGGGCTTTCTCTGCAAGAAGGGCGGATTGCAATCTTCGGAGATAGGCAAGATAGATGTGAACGACCGCTATGCCTATGCTGCCATCGCCCGACCTAAGTTGCGCAGTGTGCTCCAAAAAGTGAAGGGAGAGAAGATAAAAGGCATCAAGACCATCGTGGAAGAGGTGAGATAACCCTCTTCCATGATGCCAACCTATGAAACTATAAAATCACAGTGAAATTACATAAATATGCAGAATATATGCCAAAATCATTGACAAAATGAAAGAATTTTGCTCAAAATGGCAAAAATGTGCGAAAATATTTGGTGGTTTCAAATAAAAAGTGTAATTTCGCAGTCGTATTTAAAACTTAAATAATTATACAAGATGAAGAAGTACAATTTTAACGCAGGTCCATCAATGCTTCCACGTGAGGTGATTGAGAACACAGCAAAGCAGATTTTGGATTTTAATGGTTCAGGTCTTTCATTGATGGAAATCAGCCACCGTGCTAAGGATTTCCAGCCAGTAGTGGATGAGGCTGTCTCCCTTTTCAAGGAGCTCCTTGACATTCCTGAGGGTTACTCCGTAATCTTCTTGGGTGGTGGTGCGTCGTTACAATTCATGCAGATTCCTGCCAACTTCCTCATCAAGAAGGCTGCCTATATCAATTCTGGCACTTGGGCTAAGAAGGCTATGAAAGAGGCGAAGCATTTTGGTGAGGTCGTGGAGATCGCATCATCGTCCGACGCCAACTATACCTTCTATCCAGCAGTTCCTAACAATGTGCCAGCCGATGTAGACTACTTGCACTTGACAAGCAACAATACTATATATGGCACCGAGCTTCGTGTAGATCCAGATGTCAATGTTCCATTGATTTCTGATATGAGCTCTGACATCATGAGTCGTCCAGTGGACGTATCTAAGTATACTGCCATCTACGCAGGTGCTCAGAAGAACCTCTCTATGGCGGGCGTTACCGTGATCATCGTGAAGGATGATATGCTGGGCAAGGCTCCTCGTGAGATTCCTACTATGCTCGATTATCGCACTCATGTAGAGAAGGGTAGTATGTTCAATACTCCTCCTGTAGTGCCTATCTATACCTTGATGGAGAATCTTCGTTGGTTGAAGGCTAACGGTGGTGTAGAGGCTGCCGACAAGCGTGCTCACGAGCGTGCAGAGGTGCTCTATTCAGAGATTGACCGCAACAAGCTCTTCAAGGGTACCGTTCAGGAGGCTTCTCGCTCACTGATGAACATCTGCTTCGTAATGAACGATGAGTACAAGGAGCTGGAGAAACCATTCTTCGATTTCGCTACAGAGCGTGGTATGGTCGGTATCAAGGGTCACCGCTCAGTGGGTGGTTTCCGTGCCAGCTGCTACAATGCACAGACCATGGAGGGTGTTCAGGCACTCGTCAAGGCTATGCAGGAATTTGAGAAGGAAAATTAATATTGAAAGTTGAAAGTTGAAAGTTGAAATTTATGATTTGTTTCTCTGGCAATAATAGAGAAATGTAACCTGGAGCCATATCATTAGAAAGGCTAATCATAAATTTCAATTTTCAACCTTCAACCTTCAACTAAACCAAGAATAAAATGAAAGTATTAGTTGCAACAGAAAAGCCTTTCGCAGCGGCTGCTGTGGAAGGCATTAAGAAAGAAATAGAGGGAGCAGGTAATGAACTCGTACTGCTCGAGAAATATACAGAGAAGGCACAGCTCTTGGAGGCTGTGAAGGATGTGGATGCGATGATTATCCGTTCAGACAAGGCTGATGCCGAGGTCCTCGACGCTGCCAAGAACCTGAAGATCATCGTTCGTGCCGGTGCCGGTTATGACAATATCGACCTGGCTGCTGCTACTGCTCACAACGTAGTGGCTGAGAATACTCCTGGTCAGAACTCCAACGCCGTTGCCGAGTTGGTATTCGGTTTGCTGGTATTCGCTGTTCGTAATTTCTACAACGGTAAGGCTGGTTCTGAACTCAAGGGTAAGAAGCTGGGTATTCTGGCTTTCGGAAACGTGGGTCGCAATGTGGCTCGCATCGCCAAGGGTTTCGGTATGGAGGTAGCTGCCTACGATGCATTCTGCCCAGCTGATGTCATTGAGGCTGCCGGTGTTCACGCCGTGAAATCTCAGGATGAACTGTTCCAGACTTGCGACATCGTTTCTCTTCATATCCCTGCTACTCCAGAGACCATCAAGAGCATCGATTACAAGACCGTGAACCAGTTGCCTAAGGGTGGTATTCTTATCAACACTGCCCGCAAGGAAGTAATCAATGAGCCAGAACTCCTGAAGCTTCTTGCTGAGCGTGAGGACTTGAAGTTTATCACCGACATCAAGCCTGATGCCGATGCCGACTTCGCCAAGTTTGAGGGTCGCTACTTCTCAACCCCTAAGAAGATGGGTGCGCAGACAGCCGAGGCTAACATCAATGCCGGTATTGCTGCAGCCAAGCAGATCAATGCATTCTTTGCAGATGGCTGCACCAAGTTCCAGGTAAACAAATAATAATGACATTGAACTTTGAGATTTGAACTTTGAACTTTATGATTACCAATAATTGTATAGTTTTAGTTCGAGTCCCAAAGTTTTGTGCTTTTTGGTTATGTTAGAAAGAAAAGTCGTTGAGAATGATATTTATGTTTTATCTAAGGCTTTCGCTTTACGAATAGTAAAGTTATATAAGTTTCTTACAGAGCAAAAACATGAATATATTATTTCTAAGCAGCTATTACGAAGTGGTACTAGCATTGGAGCCAATGTGCATGAAGCAAAGAATGCGCAATCTCGTCCGGATTTCTCTTCTAAAATGAATATTTCATTAAAAGAAGCGTCTGAAAGTGGTTATTGGTTGGATTTATTATATGATGCAGAATACATTAATAAAGAAGCTTATGATTCTATATCTGATGATTGTGAACATCTACAAGCTGTTTTGATTAAAATTGTAAAATCTACCAAGCATCAATAAAGCTAATCATAAAGTTCAAAGTTCAAAATTCAAAGTTCAAAGTAAAATAAAACATTATGGCTATAGTAAAACCTTTCAAGGGCGTTCGCCCTCCCAAAGAGCTCGTTGAGCAGGTAGAATCTCGTCCATACGATGTCCTCGACTCAGAGGAGGCTCGTGCCGAGGCTGGAGATAACGAGAAGAGCCTTTATCATATCATCAAACCAGAAATCAATTTCGAGCCAGGTACATCTGAGTATGACCCTCGTGTCTATGAGAGCGCAGCCGAGAACTTCAAGAAGTTTCAGGAGAACGGCTGGCTGAAGCAGGATGATAAGGAACAGTATTACATCTACGCCCAGACCATGAACGGCAAGACGCAGTATGGACTGGTGGTGGGTGCTTACGTCAATGACTACATGACTGGCGTCATCAAGAAGCATGAGCTTACTCGCCGTGACAAGGAAGAGGACCGTATGAAGCATGTGCGTGTGTGCAATGCCAACATCGAGCCTGTATTCTTCGCTTATCCTGACAACAGCGTGCTCAACGCCATCTTGACTCGCTATGCTGCAACAGAGCCTGAGTATGACTTCATCGCACCTATCGACGGCTTCCGTCATCAGTTCTGGGTAGTGAGCGACGACAAGGACATCGCCACCATTACCCAGGAGTTTGCCAAGATGCCAAGCCTCTACATCGCAGATGGTCATCACCGTTCGGCTGCTGCAGCCTTGGTGGGCGCAGAGAAGGCTAAGCAGAACCCTAACCATACAGGCAAGGAGGAGTACAATTACTTCATGGCAGTATGCTTCCAGGCTAGTCAGCTCACTATTCTTGATTATAACCGCGTAGTCAAGGACCTGAATGGCCTTACCTCAGAGCAGTTCCTCGATGCCTTGACCAAGAACTTCGAGGTAATCGACATCGACGCCATCAATGTCAATGTGTCGGGCGATGAGCAGGGCATCCCATGCTATGAGAAGATGCCTGTGGACGAGGCTATTGAGAAGTTTGGTCTCGACATCCTCAAGCCTGCTGCCCTCCACAGCTTCTTGCTCTATCTGGACGGCAAGTGGTATGGTCTCTTCGCCAAGCCAGGCACTTACGATGATTCAGACCCAATCGGCGTGCTCGATGTAGACATCTCCTCTCGCTTGATATTGGACGACATATTGGGCATCAAGGACTTGCGCTCAGATAAGCGCATCGACTTCGTAGGCGGATTGCGAGGCATCGGCGAGTTGAAGCGTCGTGTGGACAGTGGCGAGATGAAGATGGCTCTAGCCCTGCATCCTGTTACCATGCAGCAGATCATGGACATCGCCGATAGCGGTAAGATTATGCCTCCTAAGGCCACATGGTTTGAACCAAAGTTGCGTAGCGGATTGATTATTCACAAACTTGACTAACTTTGAACTTTGAACTTTGAACTGGGAACTTTGAACTTTATGATTACTCCAATGATTATAAGCTAATTGTAATTGGGTGCTTATAAAAAAGCTAATCATAAAGTTCAAAGTTCAAAGTTCAAAGTTCAATGTAAAAATATGATTGACGAATTTAAGACCATTTCAGATACCATAGGCGAGGGATATTACACCGAGAAACGGAGTAAGTTTCTCGCCTTTGCTCACCACGTTACGACCGTTGACGAGGTGAAGGAGATTGTTGCCGGGTACCGTAAGAAATATTACGATGCCCGACATTGTTGTTATGCCTATATGCTGGGTCCGGAGCGCACTGAGTTCCGCGCCAATGATGATGGTGAGCCTTCGTCAACGGCAGGTAAGCCTATCCTGGGACAGATTACGAAAGCTGAATTGACGGATATTCTCATTGTCGTCATCCGCTATTTCGGAGGTGTGAAGTTGGGTACCAGTGGACTGATTGTTGCTTATCGTGAAGCTGCAATAGATGCTTTGGCGCATTGTGAGGAAGTGACTCAGCAGGTGGAGGAAATCGTTACCTACGATTTCACCTATCCGATGATGAATGATGTGATGAGGATTGTCAAGGAGATGAATCCCCGTATTGTGGATCAGACTTTCGGCAATACCTGTACCATCAAGTTGTCCATTAGAAAGAGCGAAGCCGAGCAGTTGCGTACTCGCCTGAAGAAGCTTTCGTTTGAATAAAAGAAAATAGCGTAGGAATCCAAGCAGATTTCTACGCTATTTGTATATAATAACTAATTATATTTTTTCTTCCAATTCCTTCTGCAATCGGATGATCTCATCGCGATACTGTGCGGCTTGCATGAAGTCGAGGTCCTTGGCGGCTTGCTTCATCAGGGCGGTGGTGTTGGCGATGCTCTTCTCCAGTTCCTCGCGGCTCATACTGCGCACGATAGGGTCGGCGGCAAAGGCAACGGTATCAGGCTCCACATAGACGCGAGGCTCGGAGCCATTTGTGTTCTGACGGAAGGCTGCACTGCCGATGGCTGTCTTATTGCCTATGCTGCTGGCACCCTGAGTCTCCTCTTTGCCCCCAGGCAGGGAGGAGGTGATGGCTTTCACTATCTGCTTAGGCGTGATGCCGTGGTCGGCATTGTACTGGAGCTGGATGGTGCGGCGACGGGCTGTCTCGTCGATGGTGCGCTGCATGCTCTCCGTGATGTTATCGGCATACATGATAACCTTGCCATTCACATTGCGGGCGGCACGACCCGCAGTCTGCGTTAACGAACGGTGACTGCGCAGGAAGCCCTCTTTATCAGCATCCAGAATGGCTACAAGCGAAACTTCAGGAAGGTCGAGACCCTCACGCAGCAGGTTCACACCTACCAGTACATCATAAACGCCAGCTCTCAAGTCGTTCATGATCTTCACTCTATCCAGCGTGGCCACATCGCTATGGATATAGGCTGCCTTCACGTCGTGATTGAGCAAGAACTCGGTGAGCTCCTCTGCCATGCGCTTGGTGAGGGTGGTGATCAAGACGCGCTCATTGCGATGGGTGCGGGTCAGGATCTCGTCCAGCAGGTCGTCTATCTGGTTCTCGCTTGGACGAACTTCTATCTCTGGGTCCAAGAGTCCCGTAGGACGGATGAGCTGCTCCACCACTACGCCCTCCGACTCCTGTAGCTCATAGTCGGCAGGGGTGGCGCTGACGTAGATGGTCTGGTGCAAGAGGCCATGGAACTCGTCGAAGGTGAGGGGGCGGTTGTCGAAGGCGGCTGGCAGGCGGAAGCCATATTCCACGAGGTTCTTCTTGCGGGCACGGTCGCCGCCGTACATGGCTCCTATCTGGGGCACGCTGACGTGGCTCTCATCCACAACGAGTAGGAAATCCTTAGGAAAGAAATCCAAGAGGCAGTAAGGGCGCTCGCCAGCCTTGCGGCCATCGAAGTAGCGAGAATAGTTCTCGATGCCTGAGCAATGCCCCAGCTCCTTGATCATCTCCATATCATACTCCACACGCTCCTTAATGCGCTGAGCCTTCATGCCGTCGCCTAGTTCCTTAAAGAAGTCCACCTGTTTCACCAAGTCGTCTTGTATCTGGCGGATGGCTATCTCTTGCTGCTCCTTGCTGGTCACGAAGAGATTGGCTGGATAGAGTTCGTAGTCATCAAATGAGGCTAGGCGATGATAGGTCAGGGAGTCTACCTCCTCGATGCAGTCTATCTCGTCGTCCCACCAACTGACTCTCAGCACATTGTCGCTATATGCCATGAAGATATCTACCGTCTCGCCCTTCACACGGAAGTTGCCTCGTTGCAGGTCGATGTCATTGCGCACATAGAGGGCATCCACCAGGCGGCGCAAAAACTCATTGCGGTCCAGCTTCTGCCCCTGGTGTATCTTGATGATGTTCTGCTGCATCGCCACTGGTCCGCCCATGCCGTAGATGCACGATACGGAACTCACCACGATGACATCCTTCCTGCCGGATAGGAGGGCGGAGACGGCACCGAGGCGCAGCTTGTCAATCTCGTCGTTGATGGCGAGGTCTTTCTCTATATAGGTATCGGTGGTGGGGAGATATGCCTCGGGCTGGTAGTAGTCGTAGTAAGATACGTAATACTCCACGGCGTTCTCAGGGAAGAATCCCTTCATCTCCTGGTAGAGCTGGGCGGCAAGCGTCTTGTTGTGGCTCAGGATGAGGGTAGGCTTGCCCACATTGGCTATCACATTGGCCACGGTGAAGGTCTTGCCCGAACCAGTTACGCCGAGCAATACCTGCGCAGGGTCGCCCTCAAGTATGCCCTGCGTGAGCTGCTTGATGGCTTGGGGCTGATCGCCCGTTGGTTTGTATTTAGAAGTGAGTTTGAAGTCCATAATCTCTAATTTTTGGTGCAAAATTACAAAAAAAAGCGCATTAATCGTTATAAAGATTAATAATTTGCGAAAAAATGTATTTTTTCTTTTGAGAATAAGCAAATTATGAGTAACTTTGCAGTTCAAAACGAGAATTATGAAGAAATTGACTCTTTTCGCATCATGTGTAGCATTGCTCCTCACGGGCTGTGCGAACGAATATAACCAGGTATTGAAATCTGGCGATTATGCATTCAAGTATGAGTATGCCAAGCAGTGCTATGCTCAGGGCAAGTATTCACGTGCCATCCCTCTGCTGCAAGAGCTCGTAACCATGAAGAAGGGTTCGGGCGAGGGCGAGGAATGTCTCTATATGCTTGCCATGGCTGAGTATGGCATGAAGGACTATGAGACGGCTTCAGAGTATTTCAAGAAGTATTATGCCTCTTATCCTAAGGGCACTTACGCCGAGAATGCCAAGTACTACGTGGGCGAGAGCCTCTATCAGAATGCTCCTGAGCCAAGACTGGACCAGAGCACCACGATTACCGCTATAGCTGCCTTCCAGGAGTATCTCGACCTCTTCCCAGAGGCACATCTCAAGGGGCAAGCCACCAATCGCCTCTTCGCCCTGCAAGACCTCTTGGTGGAGAAGGAGTACAAGAGCGCCAAGCTCTACTTTGACCTGGGCACCTACTTCGGCAACTGCACCAACGGCGGCAACAACTATGAGGCTTGCATCGTGACGGCGCAGAACGCTCTGAAGGATTACCCATACAGCAACAAGCGCGAGGAGTTTGCTTCGCTCGTGATGAAGAGCAAGTACGAACTGGCACGAATGAGCGTGGAGAGCAAGAAGCTGGAGCGCTATCAGGATGCCGAGGACGAATGCTACGGATTCGTCAACGAATATCCGGACTCCAAGGAGAGAGCACTTGCCGAGAAATATATCGAGAAGTGCAAGCAGTTTGAGAAAGAGCACCCAGAGGATGCGATGGACAGGCTGGAGAACAATTAAGGAGGGAGAGAATTTTACACCTTATTTATATAAGGACCCTCTTCTGGAATATCAATAACAGCAAATAAAGAAACAAACATAAAAAATAGTACTATAGATTATGGATTACAAGAAATCAAAAGCACCAGTAAACACAGTTACCCGTAACATCATGGACCTCTGTGATGATACAAACAACATCTATGAGAGCGTGGCTATCATCGCCAAGCGCGCTAATCAGATCTCTGTAGATATCAAGCAGGACTTGAGCAAGAAGCTCCAGGAGTTTGCTTCTTACAACGACTCCCTGGAGGAGGTTTTCGAGAACCGTGAGCAGATAGAGATCTCTCGCTTCTACGAGAAGTTGCCTAAGCCAACTCTGATCGCTACTCAGGAGTTCATAGACGGTAGCATCTTCTGGCGCGATCCTGCCAAGGAGCAGGAGAAGAAGGAGGTAGAGACAGCTTCGACTCTCTAAAGAAACGACTAGACACAGAAAAAAGAAGAAGAGATTATGATACAGCGTAAACAGACTCTGTTTCTGCTTTTTGCTGTCATTGCCTGCGCATTCTGCATGTTCCTGCCAGTGGGAAGCATCCAGCCTCAGGGCATGGGCGCCGACACCCTGGTCTACAATCTGGGCGTAGTGGGCGACGGGGGAATCAAGATTTCCTCTACCTGCCTGCCATTGTTCCTGCTGCAGAGTGTGGTGGCAGTGCTGTCGTTGGTAACGATATTCCTTTTCAAGAATCGCAAGTTGCAGATGTCGCTTTGCTCAGTGGCTCTGCTCTTCAATGCCTTGTGGTATGTAGACTATGTCCTGATGTTCTTGGGCATCATCCCTATACCAGAGGTGGAGGGCAAGATGAGCTTGGCGTTCGCAGCCTGCCTGCCACTGGTGAGCCTGATACTCATCTGGATGGCAAAGAAGGGCGTGGAGCATGACGAAAAGCTGGTAAAGGCAGCCGACCGCATCAGATAATGAAAAGAAATGCTAAAAAAGCATATAAAATAGAGCGAAAATTTTGAGATACGAAATAAAAGTCGTACCTTTGCACCCGCTGTCACGAGATGGCAGCATTAAATTCAAACCTCATAATAAATTAAAAAAGTTTTAAAAAAATGGCAACAAAAATCAGATTGCAGCGTGGCGGTCGTAAGAGCTATGCTTTCTATCGCATCGTGATCGCTGACGTTAGAGCACCACGTGATGGTAAATTTACTGAGAAGATTGGTACTTTCAACCCTAACACCAATCCTGCTACTGTAGATTTGAATTTCGAGCGTGCACTCTACTGGGTAGAGACAGGCGCACAGCCAACAGACACAGTTCGCAACATCCTCAAGAGCGAGGGCGTTTACTTGATGAAGCACCTCAAGGGTGGCGTTAAGAAGGGCGCATTCGACGAGGCTGAGGCTCAGAAGCGTTTCGACGCTTGGAAGAACGGTAAGGACGCTAAGGCTACTGCTGTTCGCGAGGGCGAGGCTAAGGCTAAGAAGGAAGCTGCTGCTCAGGAGCTCGAGGCTGAGAAGAAGATGAACGAGGCAATCGCTAAGAAGGTAGCCGACAAGAAGGCTGCTGCAGCTGCTGCTCAGGCAGAGGCAGAGGCTGCTAAGGCTGCTGAGGAGGCTCCTGCAGAGGAAGCTCCAGCTGAGGCTTAATCTTCTTTGGAGATTTAAAAGAATAAAGGTCGAATTTCTCGAAAAGAGAAGTTCGGCCTTTTTTCTTTCATCCACTCCTCGTTTCTTCTATACAATATATAGAGTTTTTCTCCGTTTTATTAGTATATGGCAGAAAATAAAGACAACAGTTATTCACATATCCTGAAATATACGGGAATATTTGGTGGTGTGCAGGGATTGAACATTCTTGTAGGGGTGGTTCGTAACAAGTTTGCAGCCCTTTTTCTGGGACCTTCCGGCATGGGACTCTTGTCTTTGTTTAATTCTACTGTCAATTTAATTTCCTCAGCCACAAATCTAGGTATTCCTACCACTGGAGTGAAGATGGTTTCGGAGAAATACGAGGAGAGTGGACGAGAAGTAGTGGATGCCGTCCACTCCATACGCACTTACTCACTGATTTCAGCCACTCTCGGCATGCTCATTACCATCTTGCTCGGTCCTTTCTTTGATGTCTCCACTTTCAGCTGGGGCAATCATACGCTCCATTACGTCTTGTTGGGTCCCATCGTTTTCTTCACCGTCTTGGCAGGAGGAGAGACGGCTATTCTCAAGGGTACCCGACAGTTGGGGGCATTGGCTTTCAGTTCGTCGTTCTTGGCTTTGTTCTCTCTCTTGGTGTCAGTGCCCATCTATTGGCAGTGGGGCGAGAGTGGCATCTTGGCAGTGCTCTTCCTGCTTGCCTTGTGTCAGTGGGCATTGTGCTTTCGATATGCCGTGAGATATTATCCGCTTCGTTTCGATTTTTCCAAGGCTAGCTTGCGTCGGGGCATCCCGATGATTAGGTTGGGGTTGGCTTTCGTGCTGGCTGGCTTTATGAATAGTGGAGCCGAATTTCTGGTCAGAGCCTTCCTCAATCAGCAGGGCGATTTGGTAGAGGTAGGACTTTTCAATACCGGCATTACGCTGGTGCTGGTGTATGGCGGTATGGTTTTCTCGGTGATGGAAACCGACTATTATCCCCGCCTTTCTGCGGTGAAGGGAAGTGTGGGCGGAAAGACGGAGGCAGAAAATCGTAATCTGATAGTCAGTAGACAGCTAGAAATGAATATTCTGCTGATGGGTCCTATCATCCTTGCCATCATTCTCTTTCTGCCGATAGCCATTCCGTTGCTTTACAACAGGGAGTTTCTCGGGGTGTTGGGGATGACTCAGATTGCAGCGGCTGGCCTACTGTTCAAGGCGTTTTATATGCCCTTGGAGTATATTCCGTTGTCCAGGGGAGAGGCTCGTGTTTTTCTGATTCAGGAGAGCTGTTGCGTGATATTGCTCATTGTTTGCGAAATCATCGGTTATCTGTTGCAGGGACTGGATGGTTTGGGGGCAGGCATTGTTGCTGCTTACGCCTTGGAGTCGTTGGGAGTATTCATCTTTTGCAGAATCCATTATGCCTATCGCCTGAGTTGCTGGGCAGTGAGACATCTGCTGGTTCATTTGGTGAATCTGATATTGATGGGGGGTATAGTCTGGTTATGGGATGTCAATTCTTGGGGCTATTGGCTGCTGGGCCTTTTTCTCTGCCTGACTTCTTTGTCGTATAGTTTCTCCAAAATCCATCATTCGCTGAAGAGAAAATAATAGCCATTGGTGTTTCGTCTGGGAAACGATACGAAAAGCTCCGGATATAGGAGATGAAAAATGAAAATGACCCGAAATGACATTGACCCGAAATGACCCTTTTTCAAAACGAAATGACCGCCTCCTCATGGGGGTAGAGGAGAGCGGCCTTTCTGTTTTTTCTAGCCTAGCTAGTTTTTCCTAGCCTGCACAGCTAGTGACTCCGAGCGTGGTTGCGATTGCCGTCAGGATGCTGATGGCTACCTGCAACACCATTTTCCAAGTGTCTTTCTTCATAGTCTTTCAAAAATTTAAAGGTTAAACAATAAAACTAGAGACCTACGTTTCCGCTCTGGTCGGTATTGCCGGAGTTCTCACCACCAGTGCCTCCGCTGGTCTCGCCGCCACCGGTGCTAGAACCGCCTCCGCTGGTTCCGTCACCACCTCCCTCCGGAGTAACTGGAGCGTTGAGGTCAACGTTGGTCTTGCCCTCCTTGATGGCCTTGAGCACGGCAGCCTGAGCGCTTCGGCTTGCCACGAGGTTGAACTCGGCTTCGTCACGCAGGGTCTTGAACTGCTGACCAGGCTCCCACTGCACCTTCACGTCGGTGATGTTCTGCGCGGTGAACTTGTCGGCATCCTCGGCACCCTTCGAGCTGAGCAGGACGGAGAAGTCACCCAGGTCGCCCAGTCGGATCTTCTTGCCCTCGAGCAGCATCTCTCTCATGCAGTCCACTGCCATGTAGAGGATGGCGCTGATGTCAGCTCTGGAGTACACGCTGCCATGAGAGGTGATGTGCTTGGCAAACTTCTCGATGGTCATGATGTCGGTGTACTGCGAGATGGCGAAGGCGTTCTGCTTCTCGGTCTTCACGAGTTCGAGGTCTTCCTTCTCAGGCTCCTTGCCCTCCTTCTTCGCCTGGTTGATGCGTGACTTTGCCTGGTTGATGGCCAGAAGATTTGCGTTCACGCTGCGCATTACGATGCTGTAATTAATCATAGTCGTTTTTGTGTTAAAAAGGTTCATTTTTGCAACTCCCCGGATAGCCCCGTTTCTTGTCCTTTTCGGGGTCGTCATTGATGACCGGCGCCTGCCATCATTTATCCCCCGCCTCGGTCATAAGAGATGCCCGTTGTCAGGCACCTAAGGCGTTTCCTTCGATTGCTGGTGCAAAGATACAAAGATTTTCGGCTACTACCAAATTTTGGCATGTGATAAGGGTCGATTTTCAGCAGCTGCCAATTATTGACATGTGACAAAGAGCGATTTTCTGTAGCTTACGATTTGAAACTTAGTTTAAAAAACAAGCTCTAAGTTGGGGGCGCATCTCTATGTTTTACGGTTTAGAAAACTATGTTTTGAGATATAAATCAGTATATTACGAAGTAATAGCCGATTACGGGAACGTATTCAGTATTCAGTATTCAGTTTTTTTCGCTGTTGTTACCATCCGCTATATAGATAGTATATTATATATTATTATATATATAATAATATATAATATAAA
>OOCQ01000334.1_pt1 | contig 41786 bp, 33 predicted proteins | sample 1671121 | NCBI WGS metagenome assembly OOCQ01 (sample SAMN06348124, study PRJEB24527) | human gut metagenome | biome: human gut; feature: ankylosing spondylitis patient; material: feces | host: Homo sapiens | place: China | collected 2015-10 | reverse complement strand
ATTTAACCTCTATAGGAATTACTTTACCACTCATTTCTATTGCAAAATCCATCTCACCAATATTCTTTTTCTTACAAAAATACAGCTCAAATCCATTGGCTTTTAATTGCTGTGCAACGGCATTTTCAAAATGTGCACCGTTATTTACTTCTCCGTTTTTGTTGATCAATTCCATTTTTGTTTCCGCCGGATATGCAGCTGTGAGCAGTCCAATATCGCTCGAAAAAAGCCGGAATACATTGCTGCTCTTGCCTGCCAGAAGCGGAATAACCGGCGCATCCACATTATAAACAGGCAGAGCCACACCCGCATCCTTCAACCATAAAAAACTATTTTCATATCGATTAAATTTCAATTCTTTATTCAACATAGTAAACACAAATTTCTTATTTTGCTTATTTAATTCAGCAGGAATGATATCATATATCGACTTAACCTTAAGCTTTTTGTCCTCAAGTTCATACTGTGTAAAATCCTCTCTATAAAGAGTTACGATATCTCGTTGTACTTTATCAACCTCCCGAATATCTTTTGTTTCGATGTAAGTTTTGACAGCATCAGGCATACCGCCAACAATAAGGTATACAAAAAACAACGACAGTAGTTTCTGATGTACGAATTCGTCCACAGGACTACAGGTTTCATATTTCTCCTTTAACATTTCCAATGTGGTGTCAGAAACATCATTTGCCACCATAAACTCTTCAAAATCCATAGGATACATTCGCAGAACCGTCAGATATCCTACCGGAGCAGAAGCAATTCCTTTAAGCTCCACTCCCAGCAAAGAGCCACTCATGACATATTTAAAACTTCCTTCTTCCACCAAAAACTTGATTTTCGTTACGATTTCCGGACATTTTTGAATTTCGTCAAAAAAGACAACTGTTTCATGTGGTTTACATTGTTCCGGCATGATCATTTTTAACTTGACCAAAAATTCCTCCGCACTCATCTCTGTGTTTAGATATTGGACCATATCCGGCTGATCAATAAAATTAACTTCAAATCGGGTATAATCGCTCTTGTCAATTTCATCTCTGATGAGCCATGTCTTTCCAATCTGTCTTGCTCCCGTCACCAATAATGCTTTATTTGAATTTTTAAGCCATTCTCTAACAGTAATGGAATCTTTTCTGTACATATCACAATACCTCCAATGACAGAATACATCATTTGCCCCGTTTTTTCAAGCATCATCATCCTGTTTTGCCCCGTTTTTCAATCTTTTTTCGACATTTTGCCCCGTTTTTTTATATACTATTAATTTATTTTTGCCCCGTTTTTTGAATATTTAATTCAAAAAGAGGCAGTCTCCCGCCCCTTTTTGCCAGGCTGCCTGATGTAGTCGCAAATACCTTAGTCCACCACAACCCTGCAGTCTTTCTTATAGCGTGCAATTCCCGACTCTGCATTCGACTTGATCAGCCAGGTTGATTTATATCCCAAAAGTCCAAGCAAAATACCGTGATAAAAATTTTCCTTTTTTTCTTTTGCCACTGCCGTATCCCGGATACTGATCGTATTCCAAAGATAATCGCCAAAGATCTGTTCTATCTTTTCCACATTTTTATTTACAAAAAAATCCGCTATACTGTGCTTTCAAGTATAGCGGATTTCTAATATAATTACAAATGGAATGCGGGTGACAAAAACCTGCTCAAAACCTTATCCCTGATACTGTGACATATACAGATCATAATAAAGACCTTTTCGTGCCAACAGCTCCTCGTGGCTGCCGGCCTCCATAATATTTCCATTATCCACATACATAATGCGGTCTGCTCCCTGGATCGTAGATAAACGGTGGGCAATGATGAAAGAGGTTCTGCCCTTCAGCAGCTCATCCAGTCCCTTCTGCAAAGCGATCTCCGTCTCAGTGTCGATGCTGGAGGTTGCCTCGTCCAGGATCAGGATCGCCGGATCATTCAGAAGTGCCCTCGCAAAGGAGATCAACTGACGCTGTCCCACAGACAGACGGCTTCCCCTCTCATTAACCTGTGTCTGATAGCCATCCTCCATCTGCATAATGAAATCATGTGCCCGCACAGTTTTGGCAGCACGGATGACCTCCTCATCGGTAGCCGTCTTATTGCCATAACGGATATTGTCCATAATAGTTCCGGAGAAGATAAAGCTGTCCTGCATCATAACACCCATCTGGGTACGCAGGGAATGAAGTGTCACCTTGGAAATATCCTGTCCGTCAATTCGTACACATCCACTGTCGGTATTGTAGAAGCGGCTCAGAAGATTGACGATCGTGGTCTTGCCTGCACCGGTCGGACCCACAATGGCAATCGTCTGTCCCTGATCCACATGAAAGCTGACGTCCTTCAGGATCGGGATGCCATCCTCATAACTGAAAGTAACATGATCAAAGTCTACCGTGCCCCTGATCTCCGGCATCTCCACTGCGTCCGGTGCATCCGTTACTTCCACCGGCTCATCAATGGTCTCAAAGATACGTTCCAAATAGGAGATTGCCGTCAGAACGCTGTTATAAAATCCGGCAATGGTATTGATCGGCTGCCAGAATCTGGAAATATATGCCGTAAACATCACAAGCACACCGACCGTCACACCGGATCTGCCGCCTCCAAGAATACATGATACACCCACCACATATACAAAGGATGTGGTGATCACAGAGATCAGATCCACCATAGGACTCATCATAAAGTTATAATAAACTGCTTTGAGCCATGCTTTCCGGTAACTCATGCTCAACGAATTAAAGATCTTGATATTTTCCTTCTCCCGGACAAATGCCTGGGTAACACGGATACCGTTAATACTCTCCGCAATATAGGCATTGAGATTGGACTGCTTATTGCTCTGGAGCTGCCAGCTGGCACGCTGTTTTCTCTTTAATACCACCACATAAATGATCAGCACCGGCAGGCCGCAGAGACAGATCCATGTGAGCTTCGGACTGGTGCAGAACATAAAGATCAGAATAAAGATCAGGTTGCACAGATCCGTAATGGTATTCAGAATACCATTGGACAACAGATCACTGAGATTGTTGACATAATTTACCACACGCACCTGAATCTTGCCGTGAGGCCTTTCGTCATAATAGCTGAACGGAAGCTCCTGCAGATGGGCAAACAAGTCCTCACGGATCTCGTGAATAATATCCTGTCCCACCTTTGTCATCTGATCGATCTTTAACCACATGCAGATCACGGAATATAGTACGATCAGGAAGGTATAGATCACCAGACGGATAATACCATTCATATCCTTCTGCGGAATATATCGGTCCATTTCCAACTGAACAAACTTCGGGATCAGCATGGTCAGTGCCGAAGAACTCAGCATCAGCACCATGATAAAAAACATCTTGCCAAGGTATGGTTTCACATACCCTCCCAGTCTCTTTAACTGGTTTATGTCAAAGTGATCCTCTAAGGTTTCATCCACATCATATCGATTTCTTGCCATTTATTTTCACATCCTTTCTGACTTATCCCGCCATCTCGGGATACTGATGATGATATACCGTCGCATAATATCCATCCCGGGCAAGCAGCTCGTCATGAGTTCCCTGCTCAATGATCCTGCCGTTATCCAGCACAAGGATCTTGTCTGCATTTCGTATAGAAGAAATACGGTATGCGATAATAAACGTGGTACAACTATGATTGATATTGTCTAACTGCTTCTGAATATAACTCTCCGTCTCCATATCCACCGCAGATGTTGTATCATCTAACACAAGGATCGCCGGGTCCTTCAAAAGGGCCCTCGCCAATGAAATACGCTGCTTCTGTCCTCCGGAAAGACCAACTCCACGCTCTCCCACAATGGTATCATACCCATCCGGCAGCTCCTTGATAAACAGGTTGGCGTCTGCCATCTTCGCAACTTCCTTCACCCGTTCAAAACTGCAATCCGGCTGGCCATATGCGATGTTTCCCTCGATAGTGTCCGAAAAAAGGAACACATCCTGCATGGCAATACCGATATTATCACGAAGCTCATACATATCGTAATTTTTCACATTAATGCCATCCACCAGCACCTCGCCGTCTGTGGCATCAAAAAAGCGGCACAACAGATTGATCACTGTGGATTTGCCGGCACCGGTAGTACCGATAATGCCCACAGTCTGTCCCTTCTCCACCTGAAAACTGATATCCTGCAGAATATCCTCATCATCGGCCCGGTAAGAGACATCCTTAAACTCCACTCTGCCCTCCAGCTTTTTGTGCTTTGCCGGATGCACCGGTCTCTTTACATCCGGCTCCGCAATATAAGTAGTGTAAATCTTTTCTACAGATGTCGTAAATCTCTGTACATCGTTGATCCACCATCCTGCCATGCGCAGCGGCTGCATAAGCATCCAGAGATATCCGTTGATGGTTACGAAATTACCCATGGTAATCTCCCCTTTGATCACCATCCAGCCTCCCATCAGCATCAAAATGATAGTCAGCAGATTAGACAACAGCTCAAACAACGGAACATATCGGCGCCAGATCCTTGCAGCCCCCAGCTCCGCCTCGCGGTAACCGTCATTTTCCACCGCGAACTTCTCCATCTCATAATCTTCCTTGGCAAACGCCTTGACCACGCGGTTGCCGCTGATATTTTCCTGCACATATGTATTCAGGCTGGAGAATGCCTGACGGCACTTTCCAAATGCCGGGTGTACGTTTTTGGACTGGCTCCATGTGGTAAGCGCCGTCAATGGCAGCACCGGAAGCATACAAACTGCAAGCTTCCAGTCTGTCATAAAGATCATCAGCAATGCAAAGACAAAATATAATATATTTTCGTAAACAATATAAATAACATATGCCACAAAATGACGGATCGCATCCATATCTCCGGTCTGACGGCTCATAAGATCACCGGTACGGTTCTTATTGTAAAATGCAAAATCCTCCTGCAGAAGCTTGCGGTACACCTTATCGCGCATACTGTACAACACTCCCTGAGAGCTTTTCTCAAAAAGAACCTGGGAAAAGAAACGGCAAAGACCTTTAATAATGATCGTTCCCAGCAAAAGTGCGATCAGATATGGCAGCATCCCGGTCTGCCCGTCATTAATAACATCATCCACGATCATTCCCGAAATAACAGGATTGACAAGGGATGCCACAGCCAGGATCGTCACCAGCACAAGCCCCCAGAACATTTTCCACTTATACTGCCGCAAAAAACTGTAAAACCATTGCATCGGAGTCATTCTCGACTACCCCCTTTTTATTTTCTTATAATTCTCTCTTTTTCACATCGATTTACATTTTGTTATGAAGCGAAAATTAGTGTAGCATGGAGCTTTCAAGCATGCTATAATGAATCTTGAAAAAAACTGAATAAATCTATTTTATAAACTAATTTTTTTTGTAACTTTTTTATGAACACTTACCGGAAAATATGTATTTTACCTATTATAAGGAGTCCGAAAATGAAACCGATTGATAAAAAAAATGTATTTTTTCAATATATTGACCGCCTCAATGCCCCATTGGAGGTATTTATGCTGGAGGAAACACCTTCCGGTGCAGGGGTCAGTCCTCACTGGCATTATTACCTGGAAATGCTCTACATTCTGAAGGGTGATCTTCAGGCCCAGTGCGACAACGATTTTTACATGCTGCATCCCGGTGATCTGATCCTTTTTTATCCCCAGGCGGTTCACTCTATGCACCGTGCACCGGAGTCGAAGGAGGATGTCGAATATTTTGTGATTATGATCGACCTGAATTTTTTAAATATCACAAATGAATACCGGACCCGTTTTTCCAAGCTGTTCCGGATCGCATACCAGCAGAACCCGGATTATATCCATTTCCGCCGTACGGAGCTTCAGGAGCTTCCTATTCTGCAGCTTCTGTCCCACAGTCTGGAGGAAAAACGAACACATTCCTACGGGTATGATGTACTGATCTGTTCCAATATTGCTTCTCTGCTGACCTATCTGATGCGGTGCCTGCAGAAAAAGGGCGTGGATACAGACACCATCATTACTGCACCGGACGATTGTGATGCCTCGATCTACTCTATTTCCAAATACATCGAGCAGCACTGCGGAGAACCTCTGCGGGTACATGAGCTGGCACAGATGTGCGGCATGAGCTATTCCTACTTTGCCAAACTGTTCCGGGAAACCTACAATCAGTCCTGCAAGGAATATATCGAATTTACCCGCATCAACAAGGCAACCGACCTGCTTCTTTTTACCAATCAGGATCTGACCTATATCAGTCAGGAGACAGGCTTTGCCGATTGCAGCCATCTGATCCGCACCTTCAAGAAATGGAAAGGAATGACACCAAAGCAATGGAAGAAAACTCTTAAATAACGAAAAATAAGAAACTTTTTAGTTTTCAAACGGTCATTTTATGGTATACTTGTTATCATGTGACTTGGAAGGGTTCTTTCCCTATACGGAAAGGAGACACTATGAACTATTGGCATAATTTTACCGGTCATCTGAAAACGATCCTGCACCACAAGAATCTGGTCCGCCATTACTGTTTTAAAGCAGGCCTTTACAAGCAGGGGATCATGCACGACTGGTCAAAATATTCTCCCACCGAGTTCATTCAGGGAGTAAAGTATTATCAGGGTGGAAAGCGCAGTCCCAATTACGGAGAGAAAATGGCAAAGGGATACTCCTCTGCCTGGCTTCATCACAAGGGACGTAATCGTCATCATTTTGAATATTGGATCGATATGGCGATCGATCCAAAGGAGGGCCTGCAGGGCATGCCAATGCCTACACGTTATGTTCTGGAAATGTTCTGTGACCGTATCGCTGCGAGCAGAAACTACAACCGCGAAAACTACGACGACTCCTTTGCACTTGCTTATTATGAAAAAAATAAAGACCACTATCCACTGCATCCGGAGGCACGGGCACTTTTGGAGAAGCTGCTCCATATGCTTGCCGAGGAAGGGGAAGATGCAACCTTCTCCTATATTCGCATGGAAGTAGATTGGAAACATTCTCCCAAGCATTAATCCGATCCCTGAACCCGGAATGATCATCGGTGTTTCCAATCGAAAAGATATTATCTGCAGCCCACAAGCTGCAGGCTTTTGGAAAGGCAGAAAATGTATTATGAGCAAAAAGATTATCAACTTTCTACGAAAATATAAATATATGATCCTTGTATTGTATTTCCCAATATATATGCTTTGGTTCAACTGGCTGGAGCGCCGTCAGATCCCACATTTTGCAATGATACACTGCAGACTGGATGATATGATCCCATTTTGCGAATGGTTTGCCATCCCGTATTTTTTGTGGTTCTTGTATGTATTTGTTTCTATTATTTTCTTATTTCTCCAGTCAAAGCATATGTCTGATTTTTACCGGTGCAGCGCAGTCCTGATGTTAGGCATGACTACCTGTCTGATCATTTATACCATTTTTCCAAATGCTCAGCCACTCCGCCCCGATGTTATGCCAAGAGACAATTTTCTGACACGCATCGTAGCAAGTCTTTATGAGGGCGATACCCCAACCAATGTATGTCCCAGCATTCATGTTTACAATTCCATCACAATTCATGTTGCACTGTTCCAGAGCTATGCCCTGCAAAATAAAAAAGGCTGGAAGACAGCCTCTCTGGTGCTCTGCATCCTGATCTGTCTTTCAACCATGTTTCTCAAGCAGCACTCCATTATAGATGTAGGATGTGCCATACTATTATACATTTTCTATTATATGGTCGTGTACCGTTCGGAGTTTTTCGCCCTCAAACGAAATATTCCTGCACAGACCCCTTCCAAAACAAACTGTTAGTTACAACGTCATTCAGTCGATTGGTGCACACACATCCATTAACCATTCTGCCTCGTTGCGGTCCAGATATGGCGAAATAGTTTCATACACCTTTTCATGATATGCGTTTAACAGCTTCTTATCCTGTTCTGTCATCTGCTCCGGCGCAATGGCATCCCGGTCAAACGGAGCCATAGTCAGCGTTTCAAACCCTAAGAATTCTCCAAAAGCATTTTTTTCCTTCTCAACACAGAGAATCAGATTTTCCAGACGGATACCAAACTTTCCTTCCAGATACACCCCGGGTTCGTCCGATGTGATCATCCCCGGCTGCATTTCCACGTTACCGTCCGGCTGTGCCAAAATACGATAACGGATCGCATTGGGCCCCTCATGGACATTCAGCAGACATCCGACACCATGACCGGTGCCGTGGTTAAAATCACACCCCATATTCCAAAGAGGCTGTCTCGCCAAAATATCTAAAGCCACACCACTGCAGCCTTTCTTAAACTTTGCCGCTGCCAGACGAAGATTTCCACAGAGTACCGCTGTATAATATTTCTTCTCTTCTTCTGTTGCTTTCTGTCCCAACAGAATCGTCCGGGTAACATCCGTGGTTCCCTGCAGATAATGGCCACCGGTGTCCAGAAGAAGAAATCCCTCCGCCAGCAGACGGGCATCCGTCTCCTCTGTAGCACTGTAATGAACGATAGCACCATGAGGTCCATATGCGGCAATCGGATCAAAACTCGGTCCCAGATAATCTCCTACACTCCCCCGGAATGCCTCCAGCTGTGCCGCTACCATCCTCTCGGTCAACGGCATCTTCTGAATATTCTGCTTGAGCCAATAAATAAAACGGGTTAATGCCACACCATCCTTAATATGCGCAATACGTTCTCCCGAAATCTCCGCAGGATTTTTTACCGCCTTCATCATTTTGACAGGATTGATCACACCAATAATTTTGGCACTTTCCGGCACCACGCTAGCCAGCCGGTAATTTGCCACATACATATCCATTGCCACACGGCTGCCTTCTTTGACCCCGGCCAGATAATCATACACATCATCATATTCCCGCAGAATAACACTGTCCCTCGCCAGCTCCTGCCGCAAACGGGAGCTGAAAGCACTTTTATGCGCAAACAAAAAGCATTCCAACGGCTTAATGACCAGATATCCCAATACTACCGGACTGCAATGGATATCCTCTCCGCGGATATTCAAAAGCCATGCAATATCATCCAGAGATGTAATCACCAGCATATCCGCCCGTTTCTTTTCCAGCCATTTGCAAACGGCATCCAGCTTCTCTCCGCGGGTCACTCCCGTAAACTGCGGTGCAAGACTGTACGCAGGCTTTGCTTCAATTGCCGGACGGTCCGGCCACACCATACCTGCCAGATCAAAATCCGTAATCAGTCTGCCTCCCTTACCCTCCACGATCTTTTTGAGCTGCAGGGCATAAAATGCATCCACCATACGCCCGTCAAAACCAAGGCTCTGTCCCGGCTGAATATGCTGCGCAATATATTCAAAAATCTTCGGAACTCCCGGCTCTCCCATCCGGAATAACGTGATCCCGCTGCCCGCAAGCTGCTGCCGGGCCTGAAGAAAATACCTGCCATCGGTCCACAGACCGGTCTCTGTCCTGCTTACCAGCATATTTCCCGCAGATCCGGTAAACCCGGACATATATTCCCGGCATTTAAAATAATCTGCCACATACTCCGAACCATGGAAATCATTGGTCGGAATATAATAATAATCAATCCCATACTGCTGCATCAGATTTTTTAATAATGCTAATTTTTCCGTCACCTTCATCTCTCTTAACCCACCTTTCAAAATACCAATTTATAATTTTAGTATTTGTACGTTCTTTTTAAATTATAACCCTTTTCTTCTGCTCTACATGGTTTTCAGAATATTACTCAGCTCTGCAAACTGCTCCAGCGACAATGCCTCGCCCCGGATCGTCTCGGAAAGTCCCATCTGTCTCAGAGCCTCTGCTGTCTGCTGCTTTGTTACCGGCAGACCGGCATCATTCCCAAGGCCATTTTGAAGCGTTTTCCTTCTCTGGTTAAATGATGCCCGGATCACCCGGAAGAAAAACTTCTCATCCACAACCTTTACCGGTGGCTCCTGATGACAAGTCAGCCGGATCACCGCAGAACCAACCTTGGGCCGTGGCATAAAGCAGTTCGGCGGTACATTGGCGGTAATCTCCGCCTCGGAATAATACTGTACTGCCAGAGACAATGCACCGTAATCCTTTGTTCCCGGTCCTGCCTGCATCCGCTCTGCCACCTCCTTCTGTACCATAACTGTCACACTTGCTAATGGCACATGACTTTCAAAAAGTGCCATAATGATCGGGGTTGTTATATAGTATGGCAGATTTGCCACCACCTTAATCGGTCTGCCCTCGTTATATTCCTGTGCGATCTTTCCAATATCCAGCTTCAGAATATCCTCATTCACCACCGTCACATTATCATACTCCTTTAACGTATCTGCAAGGATTGGCAGAAGTTTTTTATCAATCTCAACCGCCATCACCTTTCCTGCATGCTCACAAAGATACTGCGTCATAGTTCCGATACCCGGACCGATCTCCAGCACGAAATCATCCTTCGTAATATTGGAAGACTCCACAATACGCTCCAACACATGGGTATCGATCAGAAAATTCTGACCAAACTTTTTCTGAAAATGAAAATCATATTTCTGTAAAATCTCTATGGTATTCTGCGGATTTCCTAATGTTGCCATAACCGCTCCTTTCTATACAATACGATACATCTTTTTTGCATTTTCCTCTGTGACGCGGATCACTTCTTCCCTGTCAATCCCCTTGATCTGTGCGATCGCATCCACCACATAAGTAAGCTGCCGGGAATCATTGCGCCTGCCCCGGTTGGGTACCGGAGTCAGATATGGGCTGTCCGTCTCCAGCACAAGCTGCTCTAACGGTGCCTCCTTCACAACCTCCACAAGCTTCCTGCCGTTTTTGAAAGTAACCACACCACCAATGCCCAGATAAAAGCCCTTTCTAAGATAAATTTTTGCCGTCTCCACCGTATAAGAAAAGCAGTGGATCACGCCACCCTGACTCCAGTCACAATGCTCGTCCATGATCTGCAGGGTATCCTGCGCCGCATCCCGGCTGTGAATGATCACCGGCATTTTTGTTTCCTTTGCCGCCTCAAGCTGGCGAATAAACCATTTCTTTTGAAGTTCTCTGTCTGGCTCATCATAATAATAGTCCAGACCAATCTCTCCTATCGCCACAACCTTCGGCTCTCCGGTCAGCCCTTTCAGCCATTCTATCGTTTCATCTGTCATTTCCGGCACGCCATCGGGATGAACTCCTACGGCACTATATACAAAATCATGTTTCCTGCTTAACGCCACGGCGTCCTTTGTGGACTGAATGCTTGCGCCAACTTCCACAACATTGCCTACTCCGGCGTCACGCAGGGAAGCCAGCAGTGCCTCCCGGTCCTCTGCAAACCGTTCATCCATATAATGTGCATGTGTATCAAAAATCATCCTTTTCACCATGTCTTTCTAAATAAAAATCCCCAATGTCTGCATTCTATCATACCACAGATCATTGGGGACGTCATCGTTCATTTTAATTTATAACGGAAAATCCGAATTAAACAAACAGGAAAAATATCAATGTATCGATCAGAAATACCGGGATCAGACAGCTAACGGACCATGCCATATATCCAAAGAAAGAAGGCATCTTAATTCCGTTTTCCTCCGCAATGGAACGAACCATAAAGTTCGGTGCGTTACCAATGTATGTGTTGGCACCCATAAATACGGCACCACATGAGATTGCCATCAGGAAGATCTTCGGAATGGTTCCATCCAGTACCTTGACCATTGTGCCACCCGTCAAAGCGGAATGTACTGCTGTGGTGAAGAACACCAGATAGGTTGGTGTATTATCCAAAAAGCTGGACAGGAATCCGGTCATCCAGAAGAACTGCCATGGCTTCTCAATACCAAGCTCGCTTCCTCTTGCCTTGAGGATCAGGAGTGCCGGAATCATTGTAATAAAAATACCGATGAAGAGAACTGCCACTTCCTGAATGGCATCCCATGTAAAGTGATTCTCCTCACGCACCTCTTTCTTCGTGGTGCGGAAAGAAAGGAATGCTGCAACAAGGATCATTACCATTTCCAGAATAGATGCATAACTTAACTCAACCTCTCCGTAGAAATGGATACCCTTTGCAAAAAACGGCACCTGCTGTGGCAGTACACCGCTTAAGATAACTGCTGCCACGATCACGATCATAAAGATAATGTTGTGAGCACCGGTCAGACGCAGTTTCTTTTTCTCCTCACTTGTCTCCGGCTTGAGACCATCTGCCACATCCTTCTTGTATGCGTTATTATCAATAATGAAGAATAACAGAAGCAGAATTGCCACATTGAGCAGCATAACCGGCAGAAGATTTAAGCTCCAGAAGAAACTGACGCCATTGTTAAATCCCATCAAAAGCGGCGGATCACCAACCGGTGTCAGACAACCGCCGATATTGGATACCAGAAAGATAAAGAAAATAACGATCTGTGCTTTACGCTGACGCCATTTATTGGCACGGATCAGCGGACGGATCATTACCATACTTGCTCCGGTGGTACCGATCCAGCCGGATAACGCGGTACCGATCAACAGCAACAGCACATTGAGCTTCGGGGTTCCCACCAGATCACCCTCCAGCACGATATTACCTGCGACGCAGAACAATCCAAACAGCAATACGATAAATCCAAGATAATCACCGATAATGGACTCTAAAACCTGCTCCCAAGCTGTTCCTGCCCCAATAAATACGGCAAATGGGATCACAAAGGCCAGTGACCAGAAGATAACCGCCGCCGGCTTCCATTTTTCCCACCATTCGCCTACTACAAGAGGACAAATTGCAATACATAACAGCATTCCAACAAACGGGATACAATATGAAAGTGATAATGTGCTTCCAACACTCTCTGCACCCTTCTCCGCCGCAAACGCCACGGAAGAGTTCGCCATCAAAGCACATAACGCCAAGGCTGTACCCCATACCGCAGATTTTAATTTTTTCATGATCTACGCCTCCATATTTCATCATAAATTTGCGCAAAAAAACGCACGGCAGAAAACTCATCTCATTTTCTACCGCGCACATTTTAACACATTATTTCATAAAAAAACAACCATTTTTAATAAGATGAAACAGTCTTGTTTTGTGCATAATGTCCATAAGCAGTTCTATTTAGAACTTTGATGGTTGAGTTTCTCGTTTTCACTAAGACTTACCCGGAAAAAACGCTTCATTAACTGCACTTTATCAAAGGGGAGCAAAGGATATAAATAATTACGTCCATTGATCGTACGGGTACACAGCGGAGTTACGATCAATATCACAGTTCCTGCCAGAAATCCCCAAAGACCAAATATTCCCGTCAGGATCAGAAGCTGTATTCTCATAAACTTGATCGCATAACCTAATTCCATATTACTCTGACTGTAATTGGCAATGGCCACAAACGCCATATAAAGCATGATCTCCGAATTAAACCAGCCCGCCTTTACCGTATAATCCCCAAACACAATGCCCGCAATAATACTCAGCGGAGTATTCAGCATATTGGGCGTATTCACCGCCGCCATCCTCAGACCGTCGATCGCCACCTCCAGGATCAGAAGCTGCGCCACCGGCGGAATATACATGGGATCCTGTATCTTTATAAATTCAAAGGCATGAGGCACCCAATCCTCATGCTGCATCAGCAGGATAAAGACCGGCGTAAGAAAGATCGACACCACATTAATAAGGAACCGGCTGAACCGCAGATACGTCCCTGTCACCGGAGGAAAATAATAATCATTGGCATCCTCTATAATCTCAAACAGGGAGGTGGGCAGAATCATCGCTGCAGAAGAATTGTCACACAGGATCACAATGCTTCCCTCCAGAATACATGCTGCCGTGGTATCCGGCCGTTCCGAAAACTTAAACTTCGGAAACGGATTCAGCCAGCCCTTTTTAAAAATACATTCTCCCAGACTCTCCTGGTTCATCGTCAGAGAATCCACGTCAATGCCCCTCAGACGCTTCATAAGCTCCCGGAGCACACCGGGATTCACACGGTTACGCATATAACAGACCGCCACATCCGTCTTAGAGCTTCGACCGATATCCACCAGCGTAAAGGATAACTCCGGATCACGGATACGCCGGCGGATCAGGGCCATATTCGGAATCAACGATTCGATAAATCCGTCTCTCGCCCCCCGGAGTACCTTATCCTTGTCCGGCTCGTCCACACTGCGGCCGGGATATTCCCGGAAATCCAGTGCCAGAATAATGTCATAGCCCTCCACCAGCAGGCAGCTCATACCGGAAAGCACCGCTTTCACAAAAGCCTCCTGATCTGCAAGCTTCATCAGGTCCAGATACGGGATCTCCTGCTGTAAAAAGTCCGCAAAATCTTCCGGCATCTGTTCCGGCGTGATCTTGTAAAAGAACTCCATCACCTTCTCCGAAACCTCACCCTTCAAAAATCCGTCTACCGTATAAAATGCCGCCTGTCTGCCACCGATCACAAAACGCCGGCGGATCAGATCAAAGCTGTCCTCAATGCGAAGCAGCTTTTTAATCTCCTCATCCCGTTTTTGAAAATTGCCCTGAAATATGTCCGCCATATGCATCCTCCATTCCGCAGACGTCTGCGGCACAATATTTTTAAACCTGTTCTGTCGAACCATAGTATGTCCTGTTTTTATCCGATCAATACATGCCAGGCGTTGACATTCCATCCGGTGTCGTCTAAAATTTTAATCAGGAGGTGAACCTTATGTCCATCTGTGACAACGACGTTATATTATTCCATCAGGCATGCCGCAAGATCATCCATCAGGAACGTGCCTCCATGGGCATTGGCACCCTGTCCGAAAAAACGGTCCATGCCGTTCTCAAGGCATTTTATGAATCGGATCCGGAGCATCAGGAGATTCCTGTCGAAAATTTTGTCGCAGATATTTTACGGGATGGAGAGATCATCGAGATCCAGACCAGAGGCTTTAACAAGCTGCGCCGCAAGCTGGACACCTTTTTAAAATATTATCCGGTCACCATCGTATACCCAATCGTCCACACCAAATATCTTTACTGGATCGACGAGGAAACCGGAGAAATTTCTTCCAAAAGAAAATCTCCGAAAACAGGCACCATTTACGATGCCGTTCCGGAGCTTTATAAAATAAAAATGTATCTGAATAATCCAAATCTTCACCTGTGTCTGGTTCTCATCGACGCCGATGAATACCGCTTATTAAACGGCTGGAGCCGTGACCGCAAAAAGGGCTCTTCCCGTTTCGACCGGATTCCTACGGAGCTTGTAGATGAATTTTATATTGGCGGACCTGCCGATTATAAATGCTTTATCCCGGAGGGACTTCCCAAGGATTACACCTCAAAGGATTTCGCCAAAGCTGCCCGTATACCGGTGGGGTATGCCCAGACACTGTTGGGAATCCTGTATTCCCTGAATATTGTGGAACGTACCGGTAAAAAAGGCCGGGCGTACACATACCGAAATATATTATAGTAGAAAGGATGTCTCAAATGAAAAAGAATATCAGAAAAATAACAGCACTTTTATTAACTGCCGCTTTGGCACTGTCCGCTTTTTCGGTCAGTTCCGCACAGGCTGCCAGGAAAAAGAAAGCGGCCTTTGATCCCAATGGTAAATATCATGCAACCCTTGGCATCCAGACCTGCACCAATCTCTGGCTGACCCATATGGGTTATTATGAAAAGTCTCAGAACAGCTATTACAATACCGAAAATACAGACAATCTCATGTACACGGACAAAGAAACAAACAAAGACACTGCGGCTACCGGCACTCTCACCAATGCAGAAATCGCCGGCAACGGCACCTATACCGTCAAGCTGGAGGGACTGGATTCCATGAATGAAACAGACATCTCCCAGCTTCACATCGCCACGGATATTCCGTTAAATGATAAGGTTAAATTTACCGATGTCAAGGCATCGATCAACGGCAGAGAAATCCTGAGCTTCGATGAAGGTGTTCCGGAAAACGAAGAACCTTATCTGCAGGGTGGTATGGTCATTCTTCTATTGAATCACTGGCGTGCTGAGCTTGTCAAAGAAGTCGCTGCCAAGGGACTTTCCGAAACCGCGGAAAGCGGCTGGAAGCTTTTGCAGGGAACCGGTGATGAGAATGTGGAAATCACTTTTACCGTATCCGGTTTTGATTATGACAATCCTGACGCAGTTACAGCCGACGAAACTTCCGCCTCTGAAAACCAGCCTTCCTCCAGCGAAACAGAGAATTCCTCCGGCAATTCTTCTGTGCCGGTTTATCCAATTGCCGCAGCAGTTATTATCTTAATTGTAATATCCGGAATCATTATTGTGAGAAGAAAATAAAAGAAAGAAAAATTCAGACATTCCGGTAACGGTAAATGCTTAAGAGCATACCGTACAATGCCAGAGTCTCTGCAATACCGCTATAATCCTCCGTGCCAATCCCCCCAAAGACCGGTATCAGCCCAACATAATGATTTCCCGGTGTCAGGCTGAACGCCTGTGCCGCCGCATAAAGAATCCGAAATAGAATAACAAATCCAATGGATACTCCTAACAATCTGCCGGTGCGGTCTGACTGTCTCCATGCCTTTTTTACCAGCCAGACGGTAAATACTGTCAACGCTCCCAGTACAAACACCACCGGCAAAATTCCCACATAGGCCATAAGGGTATTCAGATCTCCATGCGTAATATATAAATACACCTGTTCTGCAGAATATTCATTCTGCGCCAGCTTCTGCGTCAGAATGTCACTGGTTCCGATCCATTTGATCCCCTGCATCATCTGCACATGAAATAACTGCAATGCCGAAACCTGATCGTCCCCCACAATCGTTTTCCACAATGCACTGTATTCCCGCCTCCGTTTCTCCGAGAAGAACAAAAACATGGTGTTCCAGCCTGCATGATGATAATATACGGACCACCGTGCATGACAGACTACCGCAAAATCATACAACATGTAGATTCCCTTTGCCAGCACAAGCGCAACCCCCGTGATCCGGACCGTTTTCCTCTTGGGCAAAGAAATTATATTCAGCTGTACTGCCATCATAAACACAAATGCCAGATATAACGCCGTTGTCCAAAACGTGAAATTCCCCCAGCTTCCCAGCTCACTGTCCGTCACCGACCAGTCAAAGGAGAGTACAAGGGGCAATGCCATTGCCAGAAGAGACTTCTCCATCTGATGCGGTTTTCCTTTCCAGTAAGAAATCATCAGTCCGTAAATCGGGACATACAATAAATAATACCTTCTGGTGATCCAGCCCTTTTCCCCTCCCAGTAAGTGCTGCACCGTATCATCCAGAACCGGACAGATATTCCCCCCAATCCCTGTCCGGTGTATCAGATACCATACCGGAGTGATCATCAGTATCAGTCCTGCCCATACACTGAACTTCTGATATTTGGTGTACGAAATATAGGACACAGCCGTAAAACGATAATACACAAAAACAAGTCGATCCAGTTAATCTGTATTCTCCGGGGTAATGCAGCAGAAACAAGTGACCAGAGCTGCCCACGCATATCCCGTTGAATACAATAAACCAACGCCATGCCAAGTCCCAATATAAAAAGCATTCCCAGCCACGGAAGCAGCACCTTTTCCGGACGATGGATCTGATCCAGCGCCTTTCCGGTCTCCACAGGATCTCCCATTTGTTCTACGGCAGCTTTCATCGCTTCCGCCCTCGTCATGCCTGTTGAGATCCGGTATTCCGTTTCATCATCAATATGATCCTCATATTCCCGGTAAATTTTCTGCCGTACCGGGCGGTACTGCAGCTGCTCCGTCAACCGGGAAAGATATTGCAGCTTTTGATCCCCCTCCGCTATCGTACTCTCATCGTCCCGTAATACATTATCTCTGTCATTTCCTTGATCTATCCTGCTCATCGTATCACCCCCATCATATTTTGATACCGTATGCGGTCAGTCAAGCTGCAGCTGCATTACATGCATCACAGCTCCCGCATACTCCGCCCACTCCCCTTTTTTGCGCTCCAATTCCTGCCTGCCATCCTTGGTGATCTGATAATAGATCCTTTTCTTCCCGGCTGCTTCCCCCTCATAGGATTGCAAAAATCCGCTCTTTTCCAGAGAATGCAGCAACGGATATAGCGTGCCAACCTTCATCTCAAAGACATCCTGAGAACGTTTCCGAAGCTCCTCGATCATCTGGTAGCCATACATATCCTGATCCTTCAATAGCTGTAGCAACAGCATCGTATTACTGCCTGACAATAAACTTTTATCCATTGTGAATCTCCATCCTTTCCTGATATTTTTCTAAAACAATATCGACCATCGATATAACGCATTATATATCGATAGTCGATAATTGTCAACGGATTTTAAAAAAATTTGCACCTAAAAATATAGCCAACCTAAAGTAAAATTTAGACTGGCCATATTCTTGATCATTTGATTTAGAAAAAGATGTTTGTTATTTGTTTGTTATTTGTTTGCTCTTATTTGCTTATTGTCTTTTCACTGTTACAGTTCCCAGCACTTCCTTCGTCATGCAGTTACGCACCAGGAAGGTCAGCGTATCCGGGAGCTCGGCCGTTCTGTACTGATCGTGCTCTGTCAATGCACCGTCTTTGCCCATGGAATCGTCTCCATAACCGCCCTCACTCGCAATCTCATTTCCATCCTCATCAAGAAGATAGAAGCACACATCGGAATCCGTTGTTTTGATCCATTTATCCCATGTCTGCGCTTTCGGGTCTGTTGTATGATACTTAATGGTACAATTCATATTCAATGCACTCTTCTCAAAATCAACCCCATCAAGAACTAGCTTCGTTCCCTTGATGGCTTGCGCTTTCTCTGGTGCATAGCAAAGTGTTTCTGCCTTTCCGGTCTGATCCTTCAGGGAAAATACAATAAAATCCTTCAGCTCCTGTTCCTCCTGTCCCGGCACATAAACCACCGTTTCACAGGTATAAGAAAGCTTCTGTGTCTTTGCATTGTTTTCAAAGCTCACATGGTATACCAGAGTGCCATCGGCCTCTGTCTGGTAATCCATAGACTGCGAAGCAGCATCTGTTCTGATGGACAATGCAACCTCCACGCATGTCTTATTCATGCGTTTTGCGTACTGCGCGATTGTTTCCTTCCCGGTATCCTCCCCGGCAATGCTAAGCTCTGATGCATAATAGGTATTCCGTTCGGACCAGCACTCGGATGGTACCAGCAGATACTTGTCACTGGCCGGCTTCACAGCCGCCTCCACGTAAACCTGATTTTTGTCACACAGAGCCTCTCTCACAAAGAAATCAGCGTATGCAGACTGTCTGGCATTGTTTCTGACCTGCTGCTGCACCTTCGTCTGCTGCACCTTCGTCTCCCGGAGCTTTTCTGCCTGATCCCTGATCTCCTTTGTTTCCCCCGAAAAAAGAGATAAGATGCTGGTATGGTTGATCGCCGCATATGCTGCTCCAACCCCCTGTGTGACCACCAGACATGATAATACCGCCGCCACGGCTATCTTTTTACAAGTCCAGAATTTCTTCATATCGTTTTGCTCCTCCGTCTGTATTCTTCGAAGGGTTTTCTGATTAAGAATACTCTCTGGTTTCACTTCCTGTTGGTAGACATCCTTCAACAACTGATCCATTTCATACTTCATAACCTCTTCCCTCCAAATACAATCTGATATTTTTTCTTGCTTTGGCCAGGCGGCTCAGCACTGTTCCCCTTGGTATGTGTAGTATTCCTGCAATCTCCCCGGTGGAATAGTCCTGCGTATAATGAAGAAGAACCACCACTCTCTGTTTGTCCGGCAGCTGCTTAACGGCTGTCATCACATCACGCCCCACTTCCTGCTCCAAAATATTGCCCAGTGGATCGTCCTGCCCGCTGATCACCCATTCTGCGCTCTCATAACTGACTTCCGGTATCAATTCTCTCCGACGTTTGTCCTTTTTCGTCCGGTTTTTCCATAGGTTGACAGAAATACCCATCAGGAAGCTCTTGATATTGCCACCGCGATCCAGTCTGTGGCCGATCTGAATCGCTTTCACAAAAGTATCCTGATAAAGATCATCCGCCTCTTCACGGCTACCGGTCAGGTGAAAGCAGAAACGATAAATGTCATCTCCATATTCCTGTATGATCTGTTCCATTTCCTGTGATGACATCTGCTGACACCTCCTGTCCGGTTTCTCGTATTTTGATCTTCACCTATATATTGTCGTGAGAATGTTTTTGATTCATTTCCTCAGGAAGTCTAATTTTTTATCTCCTTTCTCTATTTTGTTTTGAATACCGCATTTTTACTAAGTCCTCTCTTACGCAGCAGCTTTTTATATTCTTTTGCCTTTTTCTTTGGCACATTTACAACTGCTTCAGAAGAAGTCTTTGCAAAGGCTTTCTTGCCTATTGTCTTGGCTTTTAATTTCTCTGTCTCAATGACAATTTCTTTCAAATTTTTACAACCTTCAAACGCCCGCTTTCCGATGGAAACAATCTCTTTTCCGATTGTAATTTTTTTCAACTTCTTATTTTTGCGAAAAGCATTGTCCGCAATGGATGTCACCTGATATTTTACGCCATTTACTTCAATACTTGATGGAATTGTAATAGAAGCTTTCCCTGTTTTCTTCGTAGAAATATACGTCACCGTTGGCTTTTTGTCCGTTGTACCGGTCACCTTATACGTTGCTCCCGACTCATCCGTGAGTTTGCTGTCTTTTTTCTCCGTTTTCGGAACGGAAGACTGTTTTACAGATGATTGTGCCGTCTCCTGCGGCGCTGCTGTCGGAATCGAAGTCGGCGCACCCGGTGCCGGCGTTGGCATATCCGGTACTGGAGTCGGCGCACCCGGTGCCGGCGTTGGGGTTCCCGGTGCCGGAGCCGGTATATCTGGTGTCGGGGTCGTTGTTCCCGGCGTCGTTGTCGGCGCACCTGTGGCCGGGGTCGTTGTTCCCGGGGTTGCTGACGGTGCTCCGGAGGCCGGGATTGATGTACCCGGAACCGATGTAGCCGGCACTACTGTCGGTTTTACCGTAGGCTGTGGCTTCTCCACTTTAGGTAATACCGTGCTTTCTTTCGTAATCTCTTTCGTTCCCTGCGCATCTCCAAACAGTTTTCCACAGTCTTTACAGAGATAATATTCTTTATTGCCTTCTTTGGATCCCGTCGCCGCAACAGCATCTACTTTTACCAGATCATGACCGCACGCCGCACGCTGAACCTGCACCTTCGCCATAATATTTTCATAACTTTGTGCATCTTCACCGGTATAAACGACATCTATTGTCACACTTTCCTTTTCCGGAATATCCATGCCTATGCTATCTTCGGAAATTTCCCAGCCATTTTCCAGCTTCAGCATATCCTGTGTTACCTTCTTCTGCGTAAATGGAACCGAGGCACTTGCTTCCGGCACATTATCCGGCTGTGCTGCTTTCGCAATCGTATACTCTTTCTCCGCCTTGACATCTCCCTGTGCGAGCACTGCAGTAATAGTACCCACCGAAGTAATATCCGTCGTAGGTTTTCCGTCACGCAAATACTGAATATCGACCGGTTCAATCCCAAGTGCTGTCCACGCGTCCTCATAGTCCACATCCGCACCGTGCTCCTTCTTGTCATAAACCGCGGAAGCTACTTTCAAAACTGCGTTTGCCTGATGATCTTCTGCCCATTTACAAGTTGCAGTCAGTGTATCGTCCTTTGCCGTATAGGTAAATGTATGTGTTTCTTTGCTATCCTTTTCATTGGTGTATGCTTTGGTACAGTTTACATAACCATCATACACTGTATTTCCTTCCTCCTTCACCAGTGTCGGATAAGGATCTCCCGTTTCTTCCGAGAGCTTCTGATACCACGCCTGCGTTCCATCCGAAATTTTATCATTTAAAAGATAACAGATTTCTCCGGATTTGAAAATTTCTGCCGTTCTACCGATACCGGCACGAAGCTCTGTATCTTCTGTCTCCACATTTTCCGTCGCATCATAGTAACAGTTTGTAATCGTTCCATAGTTTGCAGCGACCGGGAAGAAAACCTTACTTTCATCCGGTTGTGTATAAAAACTTTCACATTTTGACGTATCAAATTCATTCTTAACCGCCAGACAGTTACGGATCTCTCCCAGGTTCACACCGGCTACCGTACCCACCGGATCATAACTACCCTTGTAAATACCACTATCAGTACCATTTAGCGTGATCTTACTTCCCTCTACCTTGCAATTCTCGATCAGGCCACGGTTAATCCCGCAGATTACACCCGCTGAACCATTACCATCATATCCTTTATCCGTACCCGGCAGCGAAACATTTTCAAAACCAAGATTCCGGATCGTCCCCTTCAATGTACGACAGATGGCACCGGTAGCATTTGGTTCTCCCTTCATATTTTTGATGGAATATCCGTTTCCGTCAAAGATTCCTGCGTAATCACCAATATAAATGGTTAACCTTTCGCCATTCATATCAATATCCGCCTCCAGTCTGGCATTGATATGATCATCGACAGCCGCCATCTTGAAAAAGCGGATCAGCTCTTTTTTGTCGGATATTTTCACATAGTCTGTGCCATGATCCGTAACGACATCCAGACTTTCCAGAGTCATATCCCGTGTCACACGGCTTCCGCCATAATAGCAGCTGCCATAAGCATAATAATACTTGGAACTACCATAATCAGATTCCGGTGGATTCAAATACATTTTACCGGCCGGCAGAGTACTCATCTTCTCCGTAACTCCATCAATTGTCACATTATACTCTCTGACATATGACTTCATTGTAACTGTCATGTCTGATGTGATCACGGTTTCTTCATTAAATTCCGTGCCATCCTTCGTCTGATATGTGTAAGTATATTGGTTATCATTAAATAATTTGCCAAATGCGGTATTTTTTTCCACTTTTACCGTACAATATGGGCTTTCACTGCCATCAAGAACAAATTGAACCGTACACAACTCTGCATCGGATTGTTGTTTCAGCTCCGACGTTTCCTCATTCCATTTATAAAGATAAGATTTACCGTCAATCTCAATGACATTGCTGCCCTTTCGCAGATAAGCCTCTAATGTTCCGGTTTTCGATGTTTCCAATGTACTTGACGGATACCCGTTAACCGCAATAACTTTCTGACTCGCCGGCAGACCTGAAACCGTCAATTTTTGTAATGAATAGCCATTCCTATCCTCCAACGGCTTACGATATGGTGTAATAACAAACAATCGTGCCGTTCCCATCTTTGCTGTCCCTGGCGACGAAATCCAATTAGACGTTATATCCCCACCTAAGAACTGGTAATCACCATAATTGACCAACAAAGCATTATAACATGTGACTGCCCCTCCCAGCATATGCCATTGTTCCAAATAATTTATGTCTGCGCCCCATGCCGTTAGCGTTCCCGACTCCATCGTAAAACTTCCACCGACACTATAATATTCGTCAGAGCCGCCTCCATGAATCAAATACCTTGCATTATTTATCTCCAAAGAAGAACCCGGTGTGCCGGCATCTTCACGGACGGTCAGCTGACCGTACAGTTTAAAAATAATGGAGGTATTAACTTCCCCTGTCCCTAAAGCCGGTATGGTAATGGTATTTTTGCCTTTAAGATATAGGTTCGCTGTCCCCATAATCTCCATAAATGGGAACAATTGGTCTCTCTCATCATCGCTGGCACAGTCTTTGATATCAAGATCATACAGATCATCATTTTGGATATTTACGTTGTCTAAGATCACATTTGCCTTCACTCCATCTGCCACCGTAATATGTACATCCATATAAGCGCCATTGATCTCATTGCTCCCTGTAATCGTGTAAGTACCGTCTTCCGTGATATTAATCTCGATGATCGTTACTTTATATTTCTTGCCGCCATAATCCGCAATGGTCTTCTCGGTAAGTAATTCCGTATCTTGAAGATTATAGGTAACGTTTTTTTCTGCCTGAACGCTTACCTCCTGTGCATATGCATGGGTTACCGGAAATACCGGGACTCCCGTCAGTACCGTCGCTGAAAGAGTACCAATACATACCGCTTTCGTCCATTGTTGCTTTAAATTTTTCCGGATTCTTTTAATCTGGGACTGATTGTTGTTAAAATAAAACTTTTTATGCATACTTTCTCTCCATTTCCTTTCGATATTTCCAATATCGGTCTCCGAAAACTTTCGTTTCGCTGTTCCATGGTTTTTCCGCACTTGTATAATGAATAATACAGGGATTTTCACGATAAAGCTCCTCAAAAAGTTTTCTGTTGTTTACATTTTCCTTTGCCAACTGCTCCGGGATATAGGTCATGTAATTCCACCGGCAGTCCACATTTTTCACTCTGCCATCGAACACAATATTTAAGACATCCTGGTCATTGTAGTAATAATTATGACGATGAAGAATTTCAAATACCTGTTTCTGAGTAATCCTTTGTCGCACTTTTTTCAGATCCATGACAAGAACACCTGCATTAAAATAATTTTCCGGTGTTTTCATGCCAAGAGCATCCGTTCGATAATTGTCTACATTATAAGGAAAACGATCCATGAAAATGGGCTTTTTAATCTTTGATAAAAGACGAAAATCCTCTGACCTGACAGCCGCTGCTTCGCAGTCTCCAAGCTCCACATCATATAATCCGCTGATATCTCCTTCCACGATGAGATCACAGTCAAGATACAGTATCCGGTCATACTTTGCGAACATTTCACCAAATAGAAACAAACGATAATTGGTCTCGACCGAATAATAGGCCCCCACATCGTATGCTACCTGCTTTTCATATTGTTCCATCGAAATAAAACGGATAAAAACATTTCCTTCTTTTTCCATTTCGAGAATTCTTTTCTGACTCTCCTCACTGATGTCCTTATGCAGTATAAGAACATCATACAACCGCTTTGTATCTCTGTTTTTCAACACAGAATAAAGAGCAGCTGCCAGATGTCTGGCATATTTTTCATTGGCTGCAAAACAAAGATTCACAGGGATACAGGCCGGTTGAATCGCTTCCATACCTATTCTCCTCCTTTTTTATTTTTAGTGCTTACTTTAAATGTTACCATAACTCCTATTTCACCACAATAGTTTCTGTAGCAACGACAGGAAATTTTGCAAAAATTAACAGGACGAAGCCTGTAACTGTTCCTAGCAGCAAATTCGTGAAGTGCCGGCTCTACGATATACTCATAAACACCGTCTACATCACCATCCTCCAACTGCGAGAAATTAGCAAATACAAATGCATACCGGAAACGAAAGAAATTATCTGTCAGCCTGTATATTCCTCTATTGCCATTTGCCCGTTCCTTTACTTTCGTATCAACCGAGAATTCCCGTTGGACAATCCCAAGTTCGATCAAATTTTTCAGATATACACTTGTTTTGGAAGTGTCCTCCATTAACGACTTCTGACTGATACTGTTTAAGGTTGTATTGCCAAGTGCTACCACTTCAATAACGGAATTATAAACCGGAGTTTCCCGAAGCTCCTGATGCAGCAGAAAATCAACCTCACTGTATAAAATACATCCCTTTGTTAAAATATTCCTCTTAATATTCTCCGCAACCGACAGCTTCTGATCCCATTGTTTTAAATAATGCGGAATACCTCCAAGAACGGAATACGCAATCACTTTATCCCGTTCAGAATAATCAGGAAAGAAAGACATGCGGTTTTCCTTTACAGAATTCTCTGAGCGTTTCCGTCTTGCCAACACGCCGCCTTCCATATAAAACAACAAGCTGTCCACCCTCTGCTTCATATTTATCATTTAAAAAATCAAGCTCTGCTTCTCTGCCAATAAACATAAACTACACCTCCCGGAATGCTATATCAGATATTACCAAATCACGATTTAGTAAATCATGATTTGGTAATATTCCACCCAAGATTACATAAAAAAACAAGAGGCGTAACAAAATTCTACGATGCAAAATAGGAAAAACTCAACAACCCCCTTCGTATTACAATGAAAACACATTGTACATAGGTTTATCGGCCGGAATTCGCAATATATCTTAACAGTGATAAACTATACTTTAAGTTGACTTATTGAATATCAAAATGATATCATAGAACCTGATACAATGCAGTCATTCACCATACTGATGCAGGGAAACATCCCCGCATCCACTGGGGACAAAATGCCTTTTGCCCCATATCACCAAAATACAAGGAGGATAACAATGAAGAAAACGAAAAAACAACTCATTTCCGGTCTTACAGTCCTGGGACTCCTGACCACCACGATCCTGTCGCCGGTTCAGACCGGACGGGCTCAAGCCGCCGCCAAGATCAAGGTCAATAAGACCAAAATAACCGTATCCATCGGAAAAACCGTTACGGTAAAAGCCAAAAACATCAAAAACAACAAATTAAAAGTGAAAATCTCTAACAAAAAAATAGCAAATGTCAAAGCAGTAAAGAAAAACATCCGCATCACCGGCAAAAAAGCCGGAGCTGCAAAAATCACAGTTTCTGCAAAAGGCATGAAAAAATGTGTCATCAAGGTAACTGTCAAACCGGCTGCCAACGTAACATCCCCTGTACCGGCTGCAACCGCTTCCGCTGCGCCAAAGGCATCCAATGTGCCTGCTGCTTCCGCAAGTGCGCCAAATCCTGCCGGGACAACAGCGGCAGTTCCAAGCAAGGCTCCGGACAGCAAGCCGACAGACGCTGTAGATGAGCCAAAATCCTGGGATGAATATCTGAAAGCCGGTCTGATCACGGTCAAGGATGGTATCCTTACCTCCTGCAGCGACACCATATCCGGAGAGCTTGTGATTCCGGAAGGCATAACCGAAATAAACGACAATGCGTTTAGAGGCTGCACAAAATTAACAAGCATCTCCCTGCCGGATGGTTTAAAATCTATTGAGGGCGATACCTTCAAAAACTGCAGCAGCCTGACTAACATCATCATTCCAAAGACAGTATCTTTTATCTCCTCCGTTGCTTTCGAAGGAACTCCTTGGTTAGATAATCGTATGCAGACAGAGGATTTCGTGATCATTAATGATATCTTATATCGTCATGGACCAAAAACAAGTGGAGATATCGTGATCCCAGACGGTGTCACCATCATTGGAATAGACGCATTTGCCTCTTGTAAAGATCTAACCGGCGTCTCCATTCCTGATGGGGTTACAACCATCGATTGGGGAGCATTTGAGGGATGCAATAATTTGAGCAGCGTTACTATTCCTGAAAGTGTTACGTCCATTGATTATTATGCTTTTGAAGGGTGTAGCAGTTTAACCGGTATTAAGCTTCCGAGCGGTATAAGCAGTATTGAGGGAGGCACATTTAAAAGTTGCAGCAGCTTGACAGCCATTGATATTCCGGATAATGTAACCCGTATTGGTTACAGTGCTTTCGAGGACTGCAGTAACTTGGAAACAATCAATATTCCTTCCGGTGTCACGGAGATTGGAGAAAATGCATTCAATGGCACGCCATATTTAGCGAATCAACTGCAAAGCAACGACTTTTTTATAATAAATGGCATTCTATTGGATATCAATAAAAATGTCAGTGGTGATGTTACGATTCCCGACAATGTAACTAAAATAGGGGACGAGGTTTTTCAAGAAGATGATTGGGGTGATGATTTTGACAAAGACCACAAATTAACCTCCATCACACTTCCGGATACCATAACCAAAATCGGTAGTTGGGCTTTCGGACACTGTGCTAAACTGGCATCCATTAATATTCCGGACAAAGTGACAACAATTGGATCCTGTGCTTTTGCCGGCTGCAGCTCATTAACATCGATCACTCTGCCTGATGGCATTGAAAAAATCAGTTCCGACTGCTTTAACGGATGTAGTGGATTGACCTCCATTAACATTCCCAACAGTGTAACATTTATTGATTGCAACGCTTTTGCTGACTGCTCTAAGCTGACCACTCTCAGCATTCCAAACACTGTAACCACCATTGAAGGAGGTGCTTTTAGAAATGTTCCTCTGGTCATCTACGATGGCACCGCCACAAACTATTCTGAGTGGGATGCAGAAAAAGTGGTAAAAAGTGACGGAACGGTTCTTTACCCTTGGTAAAGTGATGATAACATCGACTATGATGATTGATTATTGATCAAACGAAGCATTTGGTCTTATCATTAAGTGAGCAAACGAAGGGCTGTCGAACTATTTATTTAGTTCGACAGCCCTTTTTCATTTATCCAATCAGGACCTTTTTCCCTTCAAACGCAAATCCATAATGACGGATCCTGTCCGCCGGAATTCCACAAGCTAACAGTTCAGCATCATAATTTTTCTCGGAAATCTGAGCCAAAGCGGACTGAACGGTATCTTGCAAAGAATTTTCTTCCTCCGGTTCATGTACTTTAAACTCAATAATGATTGCATTATGATTCTTATTCAATCGAGTCAGCATTACATCATATCGTCCATATCCACTTTCCCGATTAGAACGTATTTCATATTGATCCCTTAGTTCTGCCAAAAGCCCTAAAACAAATCCGTGATAAAATGTCTCCGGCTGATTTTTCTCAGAAGGTTTCTTTCCGGCATCAAAGCTGCTGAAGGTTGCAAGTGCAACATCATTCATATAGATATTCATTTCCTTGAGGCTGCCCTTTAACAATGCTTTCACAAAATCATTATAATTTGCATCTTTATTTTTAAACCATCCCCGGAACATTGTCATGAACATGCTCAATGTCTCAATATTTGTAATATCCAGCGTGTACCATGGTTCCAAAGTAATCCCACGGTAGTCTATATTCTGCACTTTCAGATAACCACTGGCAAGCAGAAGACTCCAGATTGCCTCTTCATTGTCATCCAACTGGTTATATACGATCTGCTCGTCAAAGTTTACAGTGATCGTCTGCCCCCTCAGCAGATCCTCCATCTTCTCCTTCACATCGGCAGATGCTGTCCGGATCAACCGACTCACAAGCCCATTAGAGCTTGTGGAAGCCCAGTATGGATATAATCTGCCTTCATCCAGATAATTTGTAATGGACCACGGATTGTAAATGTCTCTGTGTTCTCCAAAAGTAAAACCATCATACCACTTTTTTACTTCATCCTTTTTATCTCCCATCCCATACTCATCCAGTGAAGCAAAAACTTCCTCCTCGGTAAAACCGAAACAATCTGCATACAGATTGGAAGTCGTCGTTACAACTCGCAGATTATTCAGATCAGAGAAAATACTCTCCTTGGATACTCTGGTAATTCCCGTCATAATTGCTCGCTCCAGATAAGGGTTCGTCTTAAAAGACGCATTAAACAGACTTCTCACAAAAGACGTAAATTCATCCCAGTATCCCTGAACATACGCCTCCTGCATTGGAGTATCATATTCATCCAAAAGAATAATGACCTTTTTGCCATAATAACGTTCCATCCAGACAGACAAAGTCTTCAATGCATTCTGTGCCATTGTATCATCCATCTGGATCGTGGTACTATTGTATATTTTTCTTTCATTATCACTTAATACATTACTCTCTAACAAATATCTGTTTTCTTCATACAGCCTTGCAATCTCCTGCTTGATCTGGTTTTTGGCATCCTTCAGATTGCCGGCTTTCACAGCAGCAAACGTCTTACCAAAACGCCTCGGACGTGTGATCAATGTTACAACATCCCGGTTTTCCCACCATTCCTTTATAAAATTTGTCTTATCTACAAAAAACAATCTTGCTCTCTCAAAGCAGAAAATCCCTGTATTCCTATACTGATTGTCTTTCTCATACAATCACCTGCTTTCATTTTAGGACTGTGCAACCACCATACACTTTTGCTTTCATTATAACGATATTTTCTTCAGGTTACAAGCCAAACCATAACACAAACCGTCACATATCCTCTTTTTTCACCCGGGAAAAATACGCAATATCGTGATACACCCGGAAACGTCCCTTTTCATTCAAGATCTCATGACGCATGCCCGGATACAGACGGAAAGAAACACGATCATAGCCACGCCTCTTCAAATGCCGTACTGCCTGCAAAAGTTTTTTGCGGCCTCCGAGACATGGATCATCCTCTCCCGATACAAAAAGGATCGGCAGATTTGGATTTCGTACCTCCCATCCCTTTCTATCATAGGTGCTCCGCATCAGCCATAACAGGGATTCGTACCCATTCAGCGTAAAGGTAAAGTTGCAAAGGGGATCTTTATTGTACTTCTCCACCACCGTGTGATCGGAACAGATCCAGGCGTGGATCAGCTTTTCTGCCCGGAACGGACGATCAAACATATTGGCAAAGATCCCGTCTGCCAATATACTCCTGCTGTGGGGATCCTTCATTTTCTGAAGCATCTGTATCAATGCAGAACCAAGAGGTGCCATTGGATTTTTGCCCGGACAGCCACAGACGATCAGCCCATCTAACTCCCGGTCATACTTTTTCAGATAACAGCGTACCGCCAGTGATCCCATGCTGTGTCCCATCATAAAATATGGCAGACCCGGGTATTGCTTCTTGATGATCCGCGTGATCTGGTGCAGATCTCTTACCAGAAATCTGCCTCCGTCCTTGCCAAAATATCCAAGCCCTGCCGGAATATCCTGCTTCTTTCCTAATACTTTATCCGCATCGGTCGAAACTGCTTCCCTGCGGCTCGCACCATGCCCCCGGTGATCATGGATCACACAAAGATATCCTCTCTCTGCCATATATCTCATAAACGGCAGGTATCTCTCCTTATGCTCACACATGCCATGGGCTATCTGCAATACAGCTCTGGGACGGGATGGAATCACCATCATTCCCTCTAACGGCATCCCATCCTGTGCCGAGGCGATTACAAAATATTTGCGACGAATCCCCCCCGGCCGCTCTGTTTTATCTGCACGATACCGGCTTTCAGAAACTGTCATACTCTGTCGTCTTCTCTTTGCTGCTGTCCATTTTTTCGTACATCTTTTTTGATTCATATGCATCCACTCCTCTATGAATGTATCAATCGCCATGCCTTTCACTCACATTTTCCGGCAATATCCTTTGATCTGCATTTCAACGCTGCGATCTCCTCCTGCGTGAGCCTGCGGTATTCGCCCGGTGCCAGACCCGGATCAAGCACAATCCCTCCCAGGCTCAGACGTTTCAGATAAAGCACCGGATGGCCCACGGCTGCCAGCATTCTTTTAACCTGGTGAAATTTTCCTTCACAGATGGAAAGCTCCAGACAAGACTCGTCCTCTCCCGGATAGCCTGGATCCTCCGGGACCATATCAAGCTCCTTTTTATCCAGACAGCGCACCTTTGCCGGCCGCGTCAGCTTGTCCTCTCCGATATCCACGCCCTTTTCCAGACATTCCACCTCATTATCCCCTAATGTACCCATAACACGGACAAAATATGTCTTCCACACATGCTTTCCCGGTGCCAGCAGCTCATGGGATAATGCTCCGTCATTAGTGATCAAAAGCAGTCCTTCCGTATCCTTGTCCAGTCTGCCGACCGGAAAGATATCCTTTTTGCTGCTGTCCGTGATCAGGGACAGTACCGTCCGGCAGGTGTTGTCCTTTGTGGCCGATACAACGCCCTGTGGTTTATTCAACATATAATATACATATTTTTCATAAGAGACCTTCTCTCCGTCCAACTCCACATTGTCCTCTTCTGTCACCTTCTGCTCCGGTCCCGATGCCGGAGCTCCATTGACAAAAACACGGCCTGATTTGATGAATTTCTTCACCTCAGACCGTGTTCCCATGGACATCTGTGCCAAATATTTATCTAACCGCACAATGTTTCCTCTCTTAATACTATATTAATTCGTTGTACATATCTTCGTACTTCTTGGCAGAATGATTCCAAGAGAAATCCATTGCCATGCCACGGTCAATGATCTTATTCCACTCTCTCTTGCGATTATAATATACATCCTTTGCATAACGGATAGTTGCCAGCATCTCATGTGCATTGTAATTTGCAAAAGAGAATCCTGTTCCTTTTCCCTCATATTCATTGTACGGCTCCACCGTATCCTTCAAGCCGCCGGTCTCGCGGACAATCGGCACCGTACCATAACGAAGACTCATCAACTGACTCAATCCACACGGCTCAAAGAGAGATGGCATCAGAAATGCATCACACGCCGCATAAATCTTGTGGGAACGCTCATTGGAGTAGAAAATATTCGCAGAAACTCTTCCATGATATTTCCACTCGAAGTGACGGAACAGATTTTCATAACGCTCCTCACCGGTACCGAGAACTACAAGCTGTGTATCCTCGGCACAAATCTCCTCAATCACATAATCGATCAGGTCAAAGCCCTTCTGATCTGTCAGTCTGGAAACAATACCGATCATAAATGTCTTGTCATTCTGATCAAGCCCCAGCTCCTTCTGAAGACCTCTCTTATTTTTGATCTTCTCCTTACGGAATGTCTTTGCATTGTAATTTGCGTAGATCAGAGGATCTGTCTCCGGATTGTACTCATCATAATCAAGACCGTTTACAATACCACGCAGGCAGTTGCTGCGGGCACGCATCAGACCGTCCAGATGCTCACCGTAAAATGGCATCTTGATCTCCTCTGCGTAAGAATCACTGACTGTCGTTACCATGTCAGCATATACGATACCACCCTTGAGATAATTGGCATCTCCATATGCCTCCAGCTTATCACTGGTGAAATAGTACTCATTCAATCCTGTGATGTCGATCACCTTCTGCTTATCCCAGATACCCTGAAACTTCAGATTATGTATGGTCATAATAGTCTTGATACCATGGTAGAATGAATTATCGTTAAAACTATCCTTGATATATACTGGGATCAGACCTGTCTGCCAGTCATGACAGTGAATGATATCCGGTCTGAAATCCAAAGAAGGCATTGCTGATAATGCTGCCTTACAGAAAAATGCAAACTTCTCAATATCCTCATAAATATTGCCATATGGGTGGAAACCTGCAAAATAGAACTCATTGTCAATAAAATAGAAATGAACTCCCTCATACTCCATCTCTAAAATACCAACATACTGGCTTCTCCAGGCCAGATCCATATAAAAATGCGTCTTGTACTGCATTTTGTCCTTCCACTCCTGTGGAATACATGCGTACTTCGGAATCATAACACGCACATCATACTCTTTCTTGTTAAAGTACTTTGGCAGCGACCCCACAACGTCTGCCAGTCCTCCGGTTTTCACAAATGGAACACACTCGGAAGCCACGAATAATATGTTTTTCATATACACCCTCCATTCAGTTTGTAAACTCCAATGTATGCCACGGATCTTTCTCTGTGTCCGCGCACCTATTGTATTAATTATACCTTATTTCGCAGCTTGTGAAAAGTGTTTTTTATGAAAAGTTGCGTATTTTGCGTCCGTCATATAAGAATCCCTCTCAGGCACGAAGCTTATATTCTAACCGGATCTTATCTGCGATCAGTGCAATAAACTCCGAGTTGGTTGGCTTTCCTTTACCGGAATTGACCGTATAGCCAAATAACTCCTCAATGGTCTCCATTCTGCCACGGCTCCACGCAACCTCGATCGCATGCCGGATCGCGCGTTCCACCCGGCTGGAGGTGGTTTTATAATTCCGTGCGATCGTAGGATACAGCACCTTTGTGATGGCTCCCAGCATTTCGTTATCATTGACGGACATAATAATTGCATCCCGAAGATACTGATATCCTTTAATGTGTGCCGGAACACCGATCTCGTGGATCACGTCCGTAACATCCGACTCCAGTGTATCTGCCATGCGTCTGTGTTTATTCTCAAAAACCGTATTAATGACCCGCTGTTCCCCGTCCGCCATGTTTTTTTCATTTTGTCCCACTGCACGCACTCTCGATACCACTACCCGCGTATCAAAAGGCTTGAGAATATAATAAGCCGCTCCCAGCCGAAACGCATTTTCCGTCACCCGCTCCTGGCTCACTGCTGATACCACTACAAATTCCGGCGACATAGTAGGAGCTCCCTTTTTCATCCGCTCCATCACTCCCAGACCGTCCACCTTAGGCATGATCAGGTCCAGCAGCACCACATCCGGTCTCAGTGTCGATATCTTATGAAGTGCCTCCTCTCCATCCGAAGCCGTTCCCACTACCTCCATATCACTTTCCCGCTCCAGTGCCTCCTTCAGTATCGTCACGATCCGCTTGTTATCATCTACAACTAAAACCTTGATTGCTTCCATATCCTTTCCCCTTTTCCTTGTGCTGTCCCATTTCCGGTACAACGCATCTTCAACACATTTTCCGTGATCTGACCTGTTTCCATTTCCGCTGTTTTCGGTCTCCTTTCCCACTATTTTAGGTCATTGCAAAGAGTATCCGCAAGCTAAACGCAACTGCATATTTCGACGAAAAAACGGCGGAAATACAAATTTCCGCCGTTTTCTTCTCCAATCCTGCGCCCACTCTTTGCCGGACCGTTTTGATCCATTCCTGTTCACAGATCGATCCGGTATTTATTTAAAGAAGCCTTCCATCCGTAGAGATTACCTTTACCTGCCATGGAATCATCTTGCCGCTGTTTTGCAATGCCGTCTTTACTGCATGCTCCAAGCCGCCACAGCATGGAACCTCCATCCGTACGATCAGCACATTTTGGATATCGTTTTGACGAAGGATCTCCGTGAGCTTTTCGCTGTAATCCACATCATCTAACTTCGGACATCCCACCAATGTTACTTTTCCCCGGATAAAATCCTGATGGAAAGACGCATAGGCATATGCCGTACAGTCGGCTGCGATCAGAAGATCTGCCCCCTGAAAATAAGGTGCATTGACCGGAGCCAGCTTGATCTGAACCGGCCACTGGCGAAGCTCGCTGACTGCCTGCCCACTGCCCTCTGTCACTGCTGCAGGAGCAGCCGGACGCTGAAACTGCATCATCCGGCTGCCCGGACATCCTCCTGCCATTGCCTTTTCCTGCATCTGCCTCTCTTTGGCAGCCTTCTCCGCTTTTGCTTTCATCACTGCCGCCTCATCATAATCCGCTGCCTCTCTCTGTTCAAAGGAGATGGCTCCTGTCGGGCAGGATGGCAGGCAGTCCCCAAGCCCGTCACAATAATCATCCCGCATCAGTTTTGCCTTTCCATGAACCAGACCGATCGCCCCTTCATGACAGGCGTTGACACATAAACCACAACCGTTACATTTCTCTTCATCAATCTTTATGACCTGACGTATCATCTTAAAATCCTCCATTTCTTTTGCAGACAAATCATTTCGAAATTGACACTGGCCAAACTGCTGCCCGCTACGTCTGATCCCGAAATAATATTTTTTGAACTGACACTATCTTACGCAAAATCGAAGGAAATTTCCGTTGTTAAAACAACAAAATCAAAAAAGAAATCCTTATATCTCATCATTCTACATTTGTCTCACAGAAATAAACATACACTGTGGTTCCCTCGCCCAGCTTACTGCGAAGCTCCAGACGCACATTATCATGCAGTGCGATGATATGCTTCACGATCGCGAGCCCCAGACCGGTACCTCCCGTAGACTTGGAACGGCTCTTGTCCACCCGGTAAAATCGTTCAAATATCCTCTCCTGATCCTTCTCCGAAATACCAATGCCGTTATCCTTAACCTCCAGCACAGTCCGGTCAACCTCACGGTACACCGAAACATCCACTCTGCCTCCCGGATTGTTATAACGGATCGCATTGTCACAGAGATTGTAGATCAACTCATCCATCATCTGCCGGTTTGCCATAACCATCTGTTTTTCCCCGGAGAAGGAAATGCGGACCTGATGTTTCTCGGCTGCCATCTGAAGCATTTCTACGCTATTGGCTGCCATCTCGCTGATATCCAGTTCCTCCATGATATCCTCCGTGGTCACATCCAGCTCAGACAGACGAATAATATCATTGATCAGTGCCAGCAGACGATTAGAACTTTTGTGAATCTCTTTTGCAAAGCGTTGTACATCATCCCCGGTGGCAATACCGTTTTCAATAAGTTCCGAATAACCGGAGATCGACGTCAACGGTGTTTTCAGCTCATGGGAAACATTGGCAGTAAATTCCTGACGCATATTGGCATTTCGGATAATGTCCTCATGCTGGGTTCGTATGGTTGTGACATATGGCTCCAGCTCCTCATATACATGATACATGGCCGGCCCATCCAGATTCTGTGCCAGCTCCTCGATAGGCTTTACGATACTCTTTGTCAATGCATGGGACAACCAAACGCATGCTGCAAACAAAAGGATACTGAGAGCCACAAGTCTTGGCACCGTACTGATCAGAATGCCTGTCATACTGCTTACTTCCTTGGAAATACGAAGTACATCTCCATTGTCCAGACGGACAGCATAATAAAATGCGCTTTTCCCCATAGTCTGGGAATTACGGACAGCCTTTCCCTCCCCATCTGCAAATGCAGCCTTGATCTCCGGACGGTTTTTATGATTTCCCATATCCTTAACATCTGCATAATTGTCACAGATTGCCTGGCCATCCGGTCCCACCAGCGTGATCCGGATCCTTTTGGGAATTTCTCTCATATCTGCATGATCCGGATCCGAGACAATATTCCATGCATCTGACTCGATCATCACATCGGCAGAGTTTTTCAGATCCTCGATCACTTCCTTGGTCAAAATCCCATAAAAGACAGTGGCAGAAAGTGCCACTGTCTCCAATATGGTGATAACTGTTAATATGATACACATAAAATTGATCCGCCGTTTCATCCTCAGCCCTCCTCCATTTGTTAAACCAGATTCATGCAATATCCCACATTACGGACTGTCTTAATATACTTTCCGGCATCTCCCAGCTTATGACGCAGTGTTTTAATATGCACATCCAGTGTACGGGACTCAATCTCACAGTTTGCATGCCAGATATGCTCCATAATGCTGTCTCTCGGAAGTACGATCTCCTGATTCTGGGCAAGATAATGAAGCAGCTCATACTCCTTATAGGTCAGCTCTACCGGCTTGTCTTCCACAAATACCTTTCTCTTTTCATCATCAATCACCAGATCCCCGATCCGCATAATTTTCTCCGAATCCTGATCTCCCACACGGCGAAGCAGTGCCTTCACACGGGAAACAAGCTCCATCACACCAAACGGCTTTGTCATATAATCATCAGCTCCATTGTCCAGCCCCTTGACCTTATCAAGCTCCGTGGTTTTTGCCGTCACCATAATGACAGGTATTTTCCGTGTCTCCCGTCTCTCCCGAAGCTTTTTTAAAATCGTCAGACCATCCTCATCCGGCAGCATAACATCTAACAGGATCAGATCCGGCTTTTTTTCCATAAGCTCTCTGGAAAAAGACTTTCCATCAGCAAATTCTTTGGTCTCGTGACCCGCATTTTTTAATGAAAAGCTCTCAATCTCACTGATATTTTTGTCATCCTCTACAATATAAATCAAAGCCATAATTATCCCGCCTTCCTGATTTTGGAGTAATTGTACCATACAACCACATCAATTAAAATACCCGAAATCCACCGATTCCATGACAGCATCTGCAATATTCACACAGCTGTTTCCTATACGGTCAATGCTGTGAAGAATCTTATTGAATGAAGACGTCAATGCAGCCTTACATTTACCGGTGCTGACACGCTTCATATGATCTTTGCGAAGCTTTAGATCCAGCTCCAGCACCTTGTCTCTCTTCTTAATGATCTTTGCCGCCTTATCCTTATCTCCGGTCTCCATAACCTTCAAAGAAGCGTCATACATATCTCCGATCAGCTTCAGGCTCTTTTCCAGATCCCTTGCCGCATCCTTGGAAAGTACGGACTTTTTCGTTTTCTGTGCTTCTTCCGAAAAGACCGATAAAATATCACCGCAAAGCAGCGAGATCCGGTTTACGTCACTGAGTACATACATAATCCCTGCAGTCTGGGTTGCCTGCTCCTCCGTCAACACACCTGCAGAAAACAGATTGGCCAGATACTCCGTGATTCTGTCATCCAGACTCTGAACCGTCTGAATCTTCTGCTGCAGCTTCTCCTTATATTCTCTGTCTTTAAGAGAAGATACCTCCGCTATCCCCGTGATAATTTCTTTCACAATGCCACTCAGCCGGATCACTTCCTGGGAAACAAGACGAAGTGCTGCTGTCGGCTGGTTGATCAGATTATTATCAAGATACATTGGCTGTGATGCCTCTTTCTCTTTCTGATCTCCCGGTATAATAAACATTACGATCTTTACCAGAAGCCAGATCAGTGGCAGCCATAAAATAGTCATGATCAGGTTAAACCCTGTATGGGCATTGGCAATCTGCCTGGAGATCACCTCCACCTCCGGTCCCTTCGGGGAAATATACTGTATCAGCTTTGCATACGGATGGATAAACCAGATAAAGATCATGCTTCCGCTGATATTAAACATACAATGTGCCAGAGCTGTACGCTTGGCATCCCTGCTCTGTCCGAGACTTGCCAGTAATGCCGTGATCGTTGTACCAATATTGTCACCTAACAGGATCGGAATCGCTCCTGCCAGGCCAAGGATACTTGCTCCGTTTGGTCCTGCCTGCTCTGCAAAATTCTGTAAAACCGCAATGGTCGCAGAACTGCTCTGTACAACAAGTGTCATTAATGTTCCCACACAGACGCCCAGGATCGGGATATCAGCCACCTTTGCGATCATTGCCGTAAAGACCGGACTTCCGGCCAGCGGCTTCATTACATCTCCCATAGTCTCAATCCCTAAGAAAAGAACACCAAATGCAAAAACGGTCTGTCCGATGTTTTTCACCTTCTCGGATTTACATAAGAAAGAAACAATAAATCCGGCAAAAATCAGCACATAAATATAATCACTGATCTTAAATGCAATGATCTGTGCTGTCATGGTGGTGCCGATATTAGCACCTAATATAATAGAAATTGCCTGTGGCAGATTCATCAGACCTGCGCTGACGAATCCGATCGTCATAACAGTTGTCGCACTGCTGCTCTGTAAAACTGCTGTGGTCAATGCGCCTGCCAAAACTCCAAGTATCGGATTTTTTGTCAAAAGTGCCAGAATTGATTTCATTTTCTCGCCTGCTGCCTTCTGCAGACACTCGCTCATCATGTTCATTCCAAACAGGAATAATGCCAACCCTCCCAATAGTCCAAATGCGATCTGAACCGAACTATTCATAAATTTTCCTCCATCTTCTTTACGTGCTTTTATCAACTCTTCTTTTTTACTTCTTAATCATCATAACAAGCACTTGTAAAGCTTATATGGGGGTTATGTAAAATGTAAGTAAAAAATTTTACTTCCTTTTCACCACGTTTTTACTTAGGAGGACACCCATAATATTTCTTATATTTGACAACTGTGGATCTGATTTTTCCTTGAAATAATTGAATATCCGTGGACAATGATCGAAAAATTGTCTTGTCACTTACGGATTTCGAAGAAAAATCACTACACTACTTTAAAGACATAAGAAATATTATGGGTGTTTTCGGGTTCATTCTTTAGCGGTAAATGGCTTTCCATTCGGTGGTTTTGCCGGTGTAGATGGCTTCGAGCTGATCCATCGTGATATCGTTTAATGGATTGTCTGCGTTTACGATCACAGCGATCTCGTCTCTGGCAATGACTTCATAATCTGATCCAGCACATCAACAGAGGGAATTAAAATATCTGCCATACCCTTCAGCCCCTCCGGGAATCGATGGTTCTGTCGCGCCCTCATAACGCTCGCTTTCCAGATTGTGGGAATCACTTCCACCCAGACCAAACACAACATATCCATGCTTCCACAGATAATCCAGGAACGAAACTGCCTCGTCATTTGCTTCAGGCGCATATCCGCAAGTCGGATTATTCACAATCTCCATCAGATGAAGATGTTTTAACGGAAGATCATAATACAGCCACTTCCAGATATGTAAAAACGGATGATTGATGCTCCACAGCCAGCCATTTTTTTCACATTCCCGGATGCTATATTTCATTTTTTTCCAGATATCCTCCTCCCTGGCTTCTTTCATAATATCCAAAAGCTGGGACGGCGCACCGGTACAGCCAAAAATGTTAAAATGTCCCAAACAGGTTGTGATCTCCACTCCCGGCAGGATCATAATATCTGTTTCGGGCCAGCCGATATGCACCACATTATGTTCTGTGTATGACGTTGGATAATTTTTTCATAGAAATCTGTATTCCTTTCTAAGCCCGCAAACTTTGCTATATCCACAAAATTATGCGTTTCATTTACACACTAAAGTACTATTTTATTGTCTTTTCATTTCCCAGCAATACAGCCATACCAAAAGCAGCTCCCGGCAGCAGCGCAAAGACTGCACCGGCAGCGCCCACGGTATTCTGATAATCACTGCTTCCCGTGGTCAGGCAAAAAAGGAGACCAAATACACATCCCATTGCGAGCCAGCGTGTAATATGCATCAGCAGCCACACGCCACCCACTGTTTTTATCTGCCAATCTGTATAATCTAACATCCATTCATATGCTTTCATCATAAGTACCTCCTTTTCTACTGTGTCTGCTCCTCCGGGATCAGCTTGCCATGTACGTGCTCTCCTGTCAGAGAAAAGATCACCCATTCCGAAATATTGGTTGCGTGATCCCCGATCCTCTCAAAATATTTGGCGATCATCAACAGATCCGTCGCCTGCTCCCCACAGTTTGGATCTTCATGGATCAGCTGCACAAGCTCCGACTGAACCTTGCGAAACAGATCGTCTACCACATCATCCTTCTCAATCACGGCCGCTGCCTGAAGCTGATTGCGGTTTACAAATGCATCCACACTGCCCACCAGCATTACAGAAGTCTCCTTTGCCATGCTCTGAATATGATCCAGATGCTTAATATACGATTCCTCTCTCTTCAAAAGCGTTACGATGATCTCCGAAATATCGGATGCGTGATCTCCGATCCGCTCCATATCCGTGATCATTTTAAGTGCGGAAGAAATCTGACGGAGATCTCTTGCCACCGGCTGCTGCTGCAACAGAAGCTTCAGGCAAAGACTCTCAATATCTCTTTCCTGACGGTTGATCTGCTCATCGGAATCAATGACATATTTTGCCAGATCAATGTCCTGTGTTACCAGAGCCTTGATGGTATGCTCAATCGCCTTTTCGATCATGCTTCCCATCTCGATCAGCTCATCATTTAATTTATTTAACTGTTTATCAAAATGTGTTCTCATTTCTCTGCCACCTCTTTTTTGAACTGCTTTATTAACAATAACCTGCTATTTTAAAATCTTTATGGCATATACGCCACAATCTCCATCATCCGAAACGTCCTGTGATATAATCTTCCGTCCGCTTATCAACGGGACGTGAGAACAGTTCGTCTGTCGGTGCGTACTCGACCATTTCTCCTACAAGGAAGAAGGCCGTGTAGTCCGAAATTCTTGTTGCCTGCTGCATATTGTGAGTTACAATAGCTACCGTGTACTTTTCCTTGAGCGTGTTCATAAGCTCCTCGATTTTAAGCGTTGATACAGGGTCGAGCGCCGATGTAGGTTCGTCCATAAGAATGACCTCAGGCTGAACGGCGATTGCTCTTGCGATACAGATTCTCTGCTGCTGGCCGCCCGAAAGGCTGAGTGCGGATTTATGAAGTCTGTCCTTTACCTCGTCAAAAACAGCCGCACCGATAAGGCTCTCCTCGACTATCCTGTCAAGCTTTGCCTTGCTCTTTATGCCGTGCACTCTCGGTCCGTATGCTATGTTATCGTAAATGCTCATCGGGAAGGGGTTGGGCTTCTGGAACACCATTCCTATCCTGCGGCGCAGTACGTTTGTATCAACGCCGTCAGCGTAGATGTCCTCGCCGTCAAGCAGGAACTGACCTGTTATCTTACAATCCGGTATCAGATCGTTCATACGGTTAAGGCTTTTCAGATATGTGGATTTGCCGCAGCCCGAAGGACCGATGAAGGCGGTTATCTTATTTGAGATCGGAAGAGCACACGTCTGAACTC